>VYKW01000003.1_pt2 | contig 192145 bp, 199 predicted proteins | sample 5114451 | NCBI WGS metagenome assembly VYKW01 (sample SAMN12291784, study PRJNA351875) | freshwater metagenome | isolation source: freshwater lake | place: USA: Michigan, Gull Lake | collected 2013-08-08
GTCCGGGTCCTGGGCCCAGGACGCCTTCCCCTCACGACGGGACGAGGTCGAGTCTAGGACAACCCGATATGCGGGCGAGCATAAATCGTCCCAGCAGGCAGGGGCGTTGGATTCCCTGGGGGAATCCGGGCGAGTTTGGATGACTGGGAAAAACAGCTCGCGCAAATCCTCCCCCGTTGGGGGAGGTGGCACGGAGCGGAGCGGAGTGACGGAGGGGGAATGATGCGGACACCCCGTCTGCGGCTGGCCCCCTCCACCGCTTCGCGGTCCCCCTCCCCCAGAGGGGGAGGATTAGGGGGCGGAGCGAAGCGGAGCCAGGGTGGGGTCCCAACGGGACATCGCACTCCGCACGGCCGCACCCCACCCGGTCGTCGCTGCGCGCCGACCACCCTCCCCATAAAGGGGAGGGAGAAGGGAGCGCTATTTCTTCTTCGCCGTCGCCTTCTTCGCCGCAGGCTTCTTGGCGGCGGCCGGCTTTTTGGCCGGAGCCTTCTTGCCCTTGGCGGGGGCGGCGGCGGCGCGGGCGGCCAGGAGGGGCACCGCGATCTCCAGCGTCATGTCCTCGGGCGCGGTGCCCTTGGGGATCGTGGCGTTGATCTTGCCGGACTTCACATAGGGGCCGAACCGACCCGCCATGACGTGGACGGGATCGCCTGTCTCGGGGTGGGCACCGAGGTCCTTGAGCGGAGCGGTCGACGCGCCGCGACCCTTGAAGCCGCCCGCCCGCTTCTCGGCCAGAAGGACAACGGCACGGTTGAGGCCGATCTCGAAAACCTCATCAATATCCGCGACATTCGCATAGGTCCCGGCATGCAGGATGAAGGGACCGTAGCGGCCAAGACCGGCCGTGATGGGCTGGCCGTCCTCCGGGTGATCACCGACAGGGCGGGGCAGGGCCAGCAGGCGCACGGCCTGGTCGAGGGTCAGGGTCGCCGGCGACCAGCCCTTGGGCAGGGAGGAGCGCTTTGGCTTGTCCTCGCCGGGCACCGGGGTTTCGACATAGGGGCCAAAGCGGCCGATCTTGAGCGCGACGGGCTGGCCGGTCGCGGGATCGATGCCGAGATCGCGGTCGCCGCCGGTCTCCTCACCCGCGTTCTCGCCCGCGCCGAAGCCGCGGGTGTAGCGGCATTCCGGATAGTTGGAGCAGCCGATGAAGGAGGACTTCATCTTGAAGCTGGCCTTCAGGTGCAGCCGTCCGGACTTGCACAGCGGGCACAGACGCGGATCCGAACCGTCGCCCTTGTCCGGGAAGAGGAAGGGCCCGATGGCGGTGTCGAGCTCGTCGATCACGCCCTGACGTTCCAGGACGGTCGCAGTGGCGGGCTTCAGCTTGGACCAGAAGTCGCGAAGCAGCGCCTTCCAGTCCATGTCGCCGGCCGAGACCTCGTCCAGCTGGGTCTCCAGGGCAGCGGTGAAGTCGTATTCGACCCACTGGCCGAAGAACTGCTCCAGGAAGGCGGTGACCAGGCGGCCGTTGTCCTCGGGGATGAAGCGGTTCTTGTCCATGCGGACATAGCCGCGGTCACGCAGCGTGGTCAGGATGGAGGCATAGGTCGACGGACGGCCGATGCCGAGCTCTTCCAGCTTCTTGACCAGGGTCGCTTCCGAATAGCGCGGCGGCGGTTCGGTGAAATGTTGTTCTGAACGAATGGCTTCGACGCGAGCCTTGGCCCCTTCTTTGAGGTTGGGAAGACGGGCGGAATCGTCGTCTTCCTCGGGCTCGGCACCCTTCTGCTTCTCGTCGCGGCCTTCTTCGTAGACAGCGAGGAAGCCGTCGAAGGTCACGACCTGGCCGGTGGCGCGAAGGCCCGTCTGGCCGTCGGCCGTCTCGATCTCGACCGTGGTGCGGTCGAGCCGCGCGGCCTCCATCTGGGAGGCGACCATACGCTTCCAGATCAGTTCGTAGAGGCGCTGGAGATCGGACTCGAGGCGCAGGCTTTCGGGACGACGGGCGATGTTGGTCGGCCGGATCGCCTCGTGCGCTTCCTGAGCATTCTTGGCTTTGGACTTGTAATACTTAGGTTCTGTAGGAACGAAGGCGGGGCCGAAGACCTCGCCGATGACGTCGCGGGCCTGGGCGATGCCTTCCGGCGTCGTCTGCACGCCGTCGGTCCGCATGTAGGTGATCAGGCCACCGGTCTCGTCGACGCCTTCGTACAGTTTCTGGGCCGCGCGCATGGTGCGCTGGGCGTCGAAGCCGAGCTTGCGCGCCGCCTCCTGTTGCAGGGTCGAGGTGGTGAAGGGGGGCGAAGGGAAGCGGCGGACCGGCTTCTTCTCGATGGAGCGGATGGTGAAGTCGCCGGCCTCAATGGCGGCGCGGGCGGCCATGGCGGTCGCCTCGTCCTTGATGTCGAGGCGCTGGACCCGCTTGCCGGCGTGCTTGACCAGGCGGGCGGTGAAGGGCGGGCTGTCGGCGGCGAGGTCGGCCTCAATCGACCAGTATTCCTGGGGCCGGAAGCGCTCGATCTCGAGTTCGCGATCGACGACGATGCGCAGCGCCACGGACTGGACCCGGCCGGCCGACCGGGCGCCGGGAAGCTTCCTCCACAGCACCGGCGAAAGGGTGAAGCCCACCAGATAGTCGAGCGCGCGCCGCGCCAGGTAGGCCTCGACCAGCTCCATGTCGATCTGGCGGGGGTTGGCCATGGCGTCCAGCACGGCGGACTTGGTGATGGCATTGAAGGTGACACGCTCGACGGCGGTGTCCTTGAGCGCCCGCTTCTTGTTGAGCACGTCCAGCACATGCCAGCTGATGGCCTCGCCCTCACGGTCGGGGTCGGTGGCCAGGATCAGGCGGTCGGCGCGCTTGGCGGCCTCGGCGATCTCGCTCATCCGCTTGGCGGCCTTGGGATCGATCTCCCAGTCCATGGCGAAGTCCTCGTCGGGCTTCACCGAACCATCCTTGGAGGGAAGGTCGCGGATGTGGCCGTAGGAGGCGAGCACCTCGTAGCCGGAGCCGAGGTATTTGTTGATGGTCTTGGCCTTGGCGGGGCTCTCGACGATGACGAGATTCATTACGGCTCAGTCTGGGAGGAGGGGCGGCGAACGTGGTCAGGCGCAGGCCGTCTGTCAATCGACGCCGACAATTCGCGCCATGGTTGCCAAACCCGGTTAAGTTGTGAACACTTGCGACTTCTCCTGACTGAGGGGCTTCGACATGGCTGCCCAGACCACCATCAAACCGCGTTCCGTCTCCTCGCGGCGGGGCCGTCCCGCGTCGTGTGAGTATCCCGCGCGGGAGTACATTGGCTCGATGGCGGCCGAGCTGGCGCAGATGGCGCGGTGGGATGGCGACGAGGATTTGGGAAAGCTGCTGGACGCGGCCGCAGCAAGGGCCGGAGAGCCCGCGCCTGTTCTGGTGGTCACTCTGGGGTCGTCGGGACAGCGACGGTCGAGCTAGAGGGAGGCGAGGCCCCCCGGCAGAAGCGACGCCCGGCCGACGAGGCTGAGTTCCAGCAGGGCCGCTGCGACCTGGGCGACCGGCGCATCCAGGGCACGGGCGATCTCGTCGCGGGGGGTCGGCGTGGGCGAGAGCAGGGCGGCCACGCGGTCGAGGAAGGCGGGGTCCAGATCTCCGTCTGGATCGCCGCCGCCAAACGGGTCGTCGACATCGGGCTCGGACAGGGTGCGCAGGGTGTCCAGACCGCGAAAGATGTCCTCGACGCCCTCGCAGATGTGGGCGCCCTGACGCAGGAGCTCGTTCGGTCCCCTGGATCGGGGGTCCAGCGGCGAACCGGGGACCGCGAAGACCTCGCGGCCCTGCTCATTGGCTAGCCGCGCCGTGATGAGCGAGCCGGAGCGGATCTCGGCCTCGACCACGACCACGCCACGTGACAGGCCGGAGATGATGCGGTTGCGGCGCGGGAAATCGCGGGCCTGGGCGCGGGCCCCCATCGGGCTTTCGGAGACGACCGCGCCCTGTTCGACGATCTGGTCGTAGAGGCCAGCGTTGTCGGGCGGATAGATGTCATCGACCCCGCCGCCCAGCACGGCGATCGTGCCGGTGGGCAGGGAGCCGGCATGGGCGGCCGCGTCGATGCCGCGCGCGAGGCCGGAGACGACGACGAAGCCAGCCTCGCCGAGCTGCTGGGCCAGGCCGCGCGCGATCCGCTGGCCACCGGCCGATGCGATGCGGGCTCCGACGACGCCGACGGCGTCTCGGGACAGAAGGGCGACATCGCCGCGCACCCAAAGGGCGGGGGGCGGAGGGTCCAGCGCGGCCAGGCGGGGCGGATGCTCCGGGTCTCCGAGCACGACAAGGCGCACTCCAGTCCGGTCGGCGGCCGCCATCTCGTCCTCGATGAGGGCGACCGAAGGCAGGGCGAAGCCGTGCTGTCCGCCCTTGCGGACGAGGTCGGGCAGGGCCTCGAGCGCGCGCCCGGCCGAGCCGAAGCGTTGCAGCAGCTGGCGGAAGGTGACGGGTCCGACCCGGTCAGTGCGGGCCAGCCGGAGCCGGGCGAACCGCTCGGCCGGAGAAAGGCTCATGCCTTCTTCGCGGCCCCGATGCGAGGCTCGGCCCCCTTGAGCAGGCGGCCGATGTTCTCGTGGTGGCGGATCCAGATCAGGACCGCGGTGAAGGCCGCCAGGACCACGATTGGCTGCTCTGCGGGCAGGCCGAGCACCGGCAGAGGCAGCAGGGCATAGAGCGGAGCCGCGACCGAGGCGACAAGTGCGGCGAGCGACGAGTAGCGCAGGACGGAGGCGACGATCAGCCAGGTCGCGCCCGCCATCAGGCCGAGCGGCCAGGCGGCGGCGATGAGCAGGCCGAAGAAGGTGGCCACGCCCTTGCCGCCCTTGAAGCCGAGCCAGACAGGAAACAGGTGGCCGAGAAAGGCTGCGCCGCCGGCGATGGCGCCCGCGACCTCAGAGCCGAACAGCTGGCGCGCGATCAGGAGGGCGACGGCACCCTTGCCCGCGTCGAGCAGCAGGGTGGCCAGCGCCAGGTCCTTGCGGCCCGTGCGGAGTACATTGGTCGCACCGATGTTGCCGGAGCCGATCTTTCGGACGTCGCCGGCACCGGCCGCACGGGTGAGCAGGACCCCGAACGGGATCGAGCCCAGCAGATATCCGCCCACGGCGACAGCCGCGAGGGTTCCGAGCGCCGGTCCCACCAGATCCTGCAAGCGATTCGCTCCCGCCAGACGTGCATCGTCAGAATGCGGCGCGACATCTGCGGCGGCAAGGGCGACGAAGGGTTCCGGCGACGTCCTGTGGCCGTTAAGAGACGCCTCCGTCCGTTCCGGAGAGTGTCATGATCCGCCTGTTCGCCACGACCGCCGTCGCCGCCCTGCTGGCCTCGGGATGCGCCGCTGCGCCGGCCCGGCAGACGGCAGACGTTGCGCCAGCTCTGGCGGCCTTCTTCGACTGCGTGCGCGAGACGGGTGGGGTCATGATTTCGGCCCATCGGGCACAGTTGGTTGAAGACCAGCCGGAGAATTCGATTCAGGCCATCGAGGCGACCGGGCGGGCCATACCGGGAGCGATCGTCGAGATCGACGTGGCCCTGACCGGCGACGGGCGCCTGGTGCTGATGCATGACGAGACGCTGGAGCGCACGACGACGGGCGAGGGTCGGGTTGCAGACCTGACGTTCGAACAGGTGCGTGAGGCCCGGCTGGAAGCGACGGACGGAGCGGTGATCGATGCGCCACCGCCGACGCTGGCGGAGGCGCTGGACGCGGCGGGGCGAACCGGGGTGATCGCGTCGATCGATTTGAAACCGGCGGACGAGGCCGCCACGCTGTCCCTGGCGCGGCGGGTGATCGAGGAGGTCCGGGAAGCCGGTGCTGAGGGGCGGTTGATCCTGATCACCTATTCGCCCGAGACGGCGCGGGCCGTGGCGGAGATGGCCCCGGAGATGATGATCTCGGCCGGGCTGAGCGAAGTCGAGGGACTGGAAGGATTGAACCCGGCGCAAATCCTGGCATGGACAGGCACGCGTGAGCCGCGTCCGGCGCTGTGGCAAGCGCTGACGGCGCGCGGCGTCGAGGTCCAGTTCGGCACGCTGGGAGCCGCCGGACGTCGGCTGGATGACCGCTACGCCGAGGACGGCGACGTGTCGGAGTACCGGGCCCTGTTCGAGCAAGGGGCCGTGGTGATCGCGACCGACACGCCTCTGGCGGTCAGGAGCGTCCTGGGGGCGGAGTTGGCGACAGCCGAACGCTGCCGCCGCTAGATCACCACCACCGCTCGGGCTTGCCGAGGCTGCCCGCGGCCTTCTCGAGCGCCGCGCCGACCTGGAAGACCGTGGCCTCATCCAGCGCCTTGCCGATGACCTGAAGGCCGAGGGGCAGGCCGTTGGCGTCGAGGCCGGCGGGGACGCTGATGCCCGGCAGGCCCGCCAGGTTGGCCGTGACGGTGAAGACGTCGTTCAGATACATCGTCACCGGGTCGATCTGCTTGTCGCCGAGCGCGAAGGCGGCGGACGGGGTCGACGGCGTCAGGATGGCGTCGACCTGTCCCCACACATCGTCGAAGTCCTGGGCGATGCGGCGGCGGACCTTGAGCGCGCGGACGTAATAGGCGTCGTAGAAGCCGGCCGACAGCACATAGGCTCCAATGGTCAGGCGGCGCTGGACCTCCTTGCCGAAGCCCTCGGCGCGGCTGGTCTCATAGAGATCGGTCAGGCTGGTGGCGTTTTCGGCGCGGTGGCCGAAGCGCATGCCGTCGTAGCGGGCGAGGTTGGACGAGGCCTCGGCCGGAGCGACGATGTAATAGGTCGGCAGGGCGTATTTGGTGTGGGGCAGGGAGATGTCGACGATCTCGCAGCCTGCGTCCCTGAGCCAGGCGACGCCCTGATCCCAAAGCGCCTGGATCTCGGCGGGCATGCCGTCGACGACGTACTCACGCGGCACGCCGATGCGCAGGCCCTTGACCGACTGACCAACCGACTGGGTCCAGTCAGGCGTCGGAATGTCGAGACTGGTCGAGTCCTTCGCATCGAAGCTGCACATGGAACGCAGCAGGATGGCGGCGTCCTCGACCGCCTTGGTGATCGGGCCGGCCTGGTCCAGCGAGCTGGCGAAGGCGACCATGCCGTAGCGGCTGGCGCGGCCGTAGGTCGGCTTGATGCCCACGGTGCCAGTGAAGGCGGCGGGCTGGCGGATCGAACCGCCGGTGTCGGACGCCGTGGCGGCAAGGCACAGGTCGGCCGCAACGGCAGAGGCCGAGCCACCCGAGCTTCCACCCGGTGTCAGGTCGGCGTTGGAGCCCTTTGATTTCCAGGGATTCTTGACGGGACCAAAGGCCGAGGTCTCGTTGGACGAGCCCATGGCGAACTCGTCCATGTTCAGCTTGCCCAGCATGACCGCGCCGTCGCGCCACAGGTTGGCCGTGACGGTCGATTCATAGGGCGGGACGAAGCCACGCAGCATGTTGGAGCCGGCCGTCGTCTGGACGCCGTCGGTGCAGAACAGGTCCTTGATGCCGAGCGGTGCGCCTTCCAGCGCCCCGGCCTGACCCGATGCGATCCGGGCGTCGGATGCTCGGGCCATGTTGATCGCCTTGTCGGCGGTGATCTCGACGTAGGCGTTCAGGGTCGGATTGGCGGCCTCGATGTTGGTGACGAAGGCGCGGGTGATCTCTTCCGAGGAAAAGGCCTTCGACTTCAGGCCGTCCAGGGCTCCCTTGAGGGTGAGTTGGGTCAGATCGGACATTTACTCGACCACCTTGGGCACCACGTAGAATCCGTCGGCGGACTTGGGCGCATTGGACAGGATGGCGTCGACCTTGGCCCCGTCGGTGACGACGTCCTCACGCAGGCGCAGGGACTGGGCGACGTTGGAGGTCATGGGCTCCACGCCGGTCACATCGACCTCCTGAAGCTGTTCGATCCAGGCCAGGATGCCGTTCAGTTCTCCGGCCAGGGGTTCCAGCCGGTCTTCCGGGGTCTTGATGCGGGCGAGGTGAGCGACCTTCCTCACCGTCTCGGCGTCGATGGCCACGGGGCCCTCCAGTCAAGCAGGTTCAAGCGGGCGGGATTAGCCGCCCACACGGCGCCGCACAAGAACCGGGAGCGGACTACTCGGCCGGAGTGACGGCTACTCCCGTCGGGGGCCCACCATCGACACCGGGGGTCCAGGAGACAATGACCTTGCGGTGGCGGCTGCCGAGCTCGCCCGTCGCTTCGTTCAGGGTGCTCTCATGGATGTCGAGATCGACCCGACCGACCGAAGACGACAGCACTGTGTAGTCGATGATGTTGCCCAGCTCGTAGATCACCCACTCCCCCCCGGGCTCGGTGAAGAACGCGATGTAGGTGTAGAGGCCGTTGGCTGCGGGATCGCCGCCTGCGGTCCCGAACAGCTTGGCCCCGCTTTCAGCGACCCAGTCGATGCGAACGACGCTGGCAGCCGATATCAGGCTACCGTCGGAATCGACCGCAAGCGGCACAGGCTCCGCGGCTCCAGACGCGGTGAGGGGCGCGTTCTGAGGCGCTGTTGCCGCGCTCGTCTCGCCGCTGGTCGAGTTGGCAGCGCCCTCGGACGCGGCCTGACAGGCGCCGACGCTCAGGGCCAGGGCGAACAAGCCGACAACAGGTGCAACAGGACGCGACATGGAATCTCCCCCAAATGGTGACGCTGGCACCCTGTGCTTTGACAGTCCGGAAGGCAACGCCTAGCGGGGGCGCGTGCCCATACATGATCTGACAGACCTGCCCGCCGCCTGTCCTCCGGACACGCCGTGGATGGGTCTGGACCTGGGTGAGCAGACCATCGGCGTCGCGGTTTCAGACGCCGGCCGGATGATCGCCAGCCCTCTGGAGCTGATCCGCAAGACGAAGTTCACCCAGGACGCCGAGGCGCTGTTCCGCCTGATGGATGGGCGCAAGGTGTCAGCGTTGGTCATCGGCCTGCCGATGAACATGGACGGCACGGAGGGGCCCCGGGCCCAGTCCTGCCGGGCGTTCGCAAGAAATCTGGAACGGCTGCGGCCCGTCAACGTGGCCTTCTGGGACGAGCGATTGTCAACGAGCGCTGTGGAGCGGTTCCTGATCGACGAGCTGGATCTGAGCCGCAAGCGCCGGGCCGGTGTTGTGGATCGAACGGCGGCGGCCTGGATTCTTCAGGGCGCGCTGGATCGGTTGCGTCCCGCGTCATGACGGCGCTGCTCGCCGGCGTGGTGCCGGTCTTTGTGCTGATCGCCATCGGCTATGGACTGAGGAAGTCCGACTTCCTGCCCGACGCGGCATGGCGGCCGATCGAGAAGCTGTCGATTCATCTGCTCTATCCGGGCTTCCTGATCCCGGCGATCTGGCACGCAGACATCTCGGGCGGCGGAGCGACGGCTGCCGGAGCGGCCGCGGTCAGCGCGGTGCTGATCATTTCGGCGGTGACGCTGCTCGCCAGGCCGCTGATGAAGATCGACGGACCGGCCTATACCTCGGTGTTTCAGGGCGTGATCCGATGGAACAGCTTCGTCTTTCTGCCCGTGATCCAGGCGGTCTATGGACCGGATGGATTGGCGTTGGCGGCGGTCGTGATCGGCGCGATGATCCCGGTGACCAATGTGCTGTGCGTGATCGTGCTGGTGCGGTGGGGCGCGGATCAGCGGGAGCTGTCGGCCGTGTCGCTGGCGAAGGCGATCCTGTCCAATCCCATCCTGATCGCCTGTCTGATCGGGCTGGCGTTGAACCTGACGGGCGTGCCGAGGCTGAGCGGAATATCCGAGACGCTCGAGTTGCTGGGCGGTGCCGCCCTGCCTCTGGGGCTGATCGTGGCGGGGGCTGGGCTGAGCTTCGCCGAGGTGGCGCGGCGCAAAGCGACGATTACGGCGGTGTCGATCGTCAAGCTGGTGATCACGCCGTTCCTGATGTGGGGACTGTGTCGGCTGTATGGTGGATCGGAGACCGCGCAAGGCATCGCGCTGCTATGCGGGGCCGCGCCCGGGGCGGCGGCCTCTTACATCCTGGCCCGGCAGATGGGCGGGGACGCGCCCCTTATGGCCGGGATCGTGGCCCTGACGACGGTCGGTAGCGCGGCGGGCATCCCGATCGTGCTCGCCCTGTTCCATCTGGTGTCAGGAGCGTCTATAGCGCGGCTTTGATGACCAACGCCGCTGTCGCCGCAGACCTGATCGCTGACCGGCTGGTCCCGTTTCCGAAATCCCATTTCCTGGCGGCGGCCGATCTGAACCCGCCGTTTGTCTCGGCGCTGCTAGATCTGGCTGACGCCTTCGTCGATCTGAACCGGTCATCTACCAAGGCGCTCGATCTGTTGCGCGGCCGGACAGTGCTGAACCTGTTCTTCGAAAACTCGACCCGGACCAGCTCCTCGTTCGAGATCGCGGCCAAGCGTCTGGGCGCAGACGTCGTTACAATGCCGGTGGGCGCGAGCTCGGTGAAGAAGGGTGAGACCCTGATCGATACCGCGGTCACCCTGAACGCCATGCGGCCCGATATTCTGGTGGTAAGGCACGGGGCGTCCGGCGCGGCAGCCCTGCTGAGCCAGAAGGTCGGGTGCGCGGTCGTCAATGCCGGGGACGGACGCCATGAGCATCCGACACAGGCGCTGCTGGATCTTCTGAGCCTGCGCCGCGCCTTTGGAGACGTCGGCGGGCTGACGGTCGCGATCTGCGGAGACATCGCCCATAGCCGTGTGGCGCGGTCCAACGTCGCCTTGCTGTCTATGATGGGGGCGCGGGTGCGGTTGATCGGGCCGCCGACGCTGGTGCCCGGTGACGCGGACCGCTGGGGCTGTGAGGTCTTTCACGACATGCGCGAAGGCCTGGCCGGTTGCGACGTCGTGATGATGCTGAGGCTGCAGCTGGAGCGGATGGACGGTGCGCTGGTGCCGTCCACGCGAGAGTATTTCCGGTTCTGGGGACTGGACCGAGAGAAGCTCGCCTGGGCCGTGCCAGGCGCCAAGGTCATGCATCCGGGGCCAATGAACCGGGGCGTGGAGATTGATTCGGATGTGGCAGACGATCTGTCGGTCTCGTTGATCCAGGACCAGGTCGAGATGGGGGTCGCGGCGCGGATGGCCGTGCTCGCATCCCTGTCGGCGCGGCTGGAGGGTGCGGCGTGAGTTCGGTTGCGATCATCAATGCGCGCCTGCTTGATCCGGCCTCGGACTACGACGGGCCCGGGGCCCTGTTGTTTGAGGACGGGGTCATCACCGTGGTCGAGCATGGGGCCGTGCCGATCCTGGCCGATGAAGTCATTGACGCCGGCGGGCTGTGTGTCGCACCGGGCCTGATCGACATCCGGGTGCGGACCGGCGAGCCCGGTGCCGAGCCCAAAGAGACGCTGAAGTCCGCGAGCCTGGCGGCTGCGGCGGGCGGAGTGACCACCATCGTGGTCCAGCCGGATACAGACCCGGCCGTCGATGACCCGGCCATGGTGGACTTCATCCAGCGGCGGGGTGCAGCCCTGGGCCTCGTGAACGTGCGGACGGCCGGGGCCGCGACCAAGGGCCGGGGCGGCAGCCGGATGGCCGAGATCGGCCTGATGCACGAGGCCGGCGCGCTCTATTTCACCGACGGGGACCACGTCATCTCCGACAGCCGGGTGCTGAGCCGGGTGATGAGCTATGCCACGGCCTTCAACGCTCTGATCGCCTGCCGCCCGGCCGATCCGTGGCTGTCGGAAGGGGCGGTGGCGACGTCGGGGGAGCTGGCGACGCGACTGGGGCTGCCGTCGGCGCCGGCCATCGCCGAGCGGATCCAGCTGGAGCGGGACCTCGCTCTGGTCGAACAGACAGGCGTACGGTTCCTGGTGGACCAGATCTCGACAGAAGCAGCGCTGGAGGTGTTGGCACGGGCGCGGGGCAGGGGACTGGAGGTCGCGGCCTCGGTCTCGATCAACCACCTGTGCTTCAATGAGGTCGATATCGGCGACTATCGGACCTTCTACCGCCTGGACCCGCCGCTGCGACCCGAGAGAGATCGGCGCGCCCTGATCGAGGCGGTGCGGGATAGACTGATCGAGGTCATCACTTCAGCCCACACGCCCGCTCCAGCGGAAGACAAGCGCCGGCCCTTCGCCGAAGCCGCGCCGGGTGCCGTTGGGCTGGAAACCCTGCTGGCCGCAGCCTTGACCCTGCATCACGAGGAAGGGGTCGAGCTGCTGGATGTTCTGAGACCCCTGACAGAGGGGCCGGCAAGCCTGCTTGGGCTCGGGGCCGGACGGCTGGCGCCGGGGGCTCCGGCAGATCTGGTGCTGTTCGATCCGGGTGCGCCCACGATCGTGGATGCGGACGCGCTACGGTCCAAGTCGAAGAATTCGCCCTTCGATGGACGCCGGCTGCAGGGCCGGGTGGCGCGGACGGTCGTCGCCGGACGGACCGTCCACGCCCTCTAGAGGCTTAGGAAGCCGGAAGCGCCTTCAGGTCGGCGTCGATGGCGTCGATGGTCGCCTGGGTGATCGCGCCCTGCGACAGAGGCATGACCTGAGCCAGCGTCATGTCCTCGAACTGAGGGCGCATGGGGTGGGCACCGACGCCCGGCAGGTGCTTTTCCATGACCTCAGCCGTCTGAGGATTGTTCAGCAGGTCCTTGATCGGGCTGGCGATCGTCGGACGCGCCGTGGCCGGGGCAGCGTGGTTGGCGTGATTGGAATGATCCTGGGCCGGGGCCGTCTGGGCGAAGGCGGCGGGTGCCAGGGCCAAAACAGCGGCGGCGAGAACGAGGGACTTCATAATCTAGGCTCCGATAAGGGGAAGCCGCAGATGATCCTGAAATCGTGACAGGCTCAAGACCCGCGCTTCCGCTTCGCGCTTTGCGGCGCTAATCACGCCCCATGACCGACACTCTGACCAATCCGAAGCTGATCCAGGGGCGTACCGGACCCTGGGAGATCGTCATGGGCCTGGAGATCCACGCCCAGGTGGCGTCCAGGGCCAAGCTGTTCTCCGGGGCCGCCGTGGGATTCGGGGCCGGACCCAATGAACAGGTCTCGCTGGTCGACGCGGGCTTTCCCGGCATGCTGCCGACGCTGAACCGCTTCTGCGTCGAGCAGGCGGTCAAGACGGGCCTGGGCCTGAAGGCCAAGATCAACAACCGCAGCCAGTTCGACCGGAAGAACTATTTCTATCCGGACCTGCCGACCGGCTATCAGATCAGCCAGCTGTATTTCCCGATCGTCGGCGAAGGCGTGGTCGAGGTCGAGGCCGAGGACGGCAGCTTCTTCAACGTCGGGATCGAGCGGCTGCACCTGGAACAGGACGCCGGCAAGCTGATCCACGACCTGTCGCCGACCGAGAGCTATGTCGACCTGAACCGGGCGGGCACGGCGCTGATGGAGATCGTGTCCAAGCCCGATCTGCGCAGCCCGGAAGAGGCCGTCGCCTATGTGAAGAAGATCCGGACCATCCTGATCTACCTCGGCACCTGCGACGGCGACATGGAGAAGGGCAATCTGCGCGCCGACGTCAACGTCTCGGTGCGGCGGCCCGGCGATCCGTTCGGCACGCGCTGCGAAATCAAGAACGTCAACAGCTTCCGCTTCATTTCTCAGGCGATCCAGTATGAGGCACGCCGCCAGATCGAGATCCTCGAGGACGGCGGCTCTATCATTCAGGAGACGCGGCTGTTCGACCCGGTGAAGGGCGAGACGCGGTCGATGCGCTCCAAGGAAGAGGCGAACGACTATCGCTACTTCCCCGACCCCGACCTGCTGCCGCTGGAGCTGGAGCAGGCGTGGATCAACGAGATCAAGGCCAATCTGCCGGAGTTGCCCGACGAGAAGCGTCGGCGGCTGATGGAGCAGTACGGCCTGTCACAGTACGACGCCGTGGTCCTGATCTCCGAGCAGGCCAAGGCGGATTACTTCGAGGCCGCTGCGAAAGGCCGGGACGCCAAGCTGGTGGCCAACTGGGTGACCAACGAACTGTCGGCGCGGCTGGCGGCGGATGGCAAGGACTTCTCTGAGAGCCCGGTCCCTGCGGCGCATATCGCCGAACTGGTCGCCCTCATCGAGGACGGGACCATCTCGTCCAAGATCGCCAAGGAGGTGTTCGACCACGTCTGGAACGGCGAAGGCTCGCCGGCCGAGGTGGTCGAAAAGCACGGCCTGAAGCAGGTCACCGACACCGGCGCGATCGAGAAGGCCGTCGATGAGATCATCGCCGCCAACCCGGACAAGGCCGCTGCCGTCGCCGAGAAGCCCCAGGCCATCGGCTGGTTCGTCGGCCAGGTGATGAAGGCGACGGGCGGCAAGGCCAACCCGGCGGCCGTCAACGACATCCTGAAGGCGAAGCTCGGCCTCTAGCGCGGCTGAATGGGCGCGCGATTGCGTGCCCTGATCACTGGGCCTTGCGCTCGGCGCGGCTTCGGGGTCGATTGACCCGGCGTCGTCCCCTGTGTCGGGTCAGCGTCTTCGAGCAGGTGGGAGCTTTCAATGTCAGCGTTTCGTTCGGGTCTTCTGGTCGCAAGCGCGGCCCTGTTGGCAGTCACCGGGCCGGTCATGGCGCAAGCCCCCGGAACGGCCGCTGTCTACCAGCAGCCGCCGTCACCCATCGCGGACATCCTTGACGCCGAACCGACACCGATCGCCAGCCTGGGGCCGGACCGCCAGCGTCTGGCCCTGTTCGGCCGATCCAACCTGCCCCCCATCTCCGAGCTCGCCGAGCCGTCGCTGCGGCTGGCGGGATACCGGATCAATCCGCGCAACAACGGGCCGGCGAACGGTCGGATCTCGTGGCTGACCTCGATCACCTTCAAGGACGTGGCGAGCGGCACCGAAGTGGCGGCGGCGCTGCCGCCCGGATCGCGCTTCATCTCGCCGACCTGGTCGCCGGACGGCGGCAAGGTGGCGATCCTGCGGGACGCCGCTGACGGGCTGGAGCTCTGGGTTATCGACGCCCGGACGGGCGCGGCTTCGGCTCTGACCGGCGCTTTCGTCAATGCAGCGGCAGGGGCCGGGGTCGAGTGGGCACCGGACAGCCGCTCGATCCTGTTCCGCGCGGTACCGGCGGGACGCGGTGCGGCTCCGGTCATTGATGCCGCTCCGACCGGTCCGATCGTCGAACAGACCGGGGGATCGGCGCGCCCGGTCCGCACCTACCAGGACCTGCTCGGCAGCCCAGCCGACGAAAGCCTGTTCGACCACTACTTCACCGCCCAGCTGACCCTGGCAGGCCTCGACGGTCGCCTGACCCCCCTGGGCGAGCCCGGGATCATCCTGGGTGCCTCCATCTCGCCGGACGGCCAGTACATCCTGCAGACCCGGATCAAGCGCCCCTACAGCTACGCAGTTCCCGCCGGGCTGTTTCCGGGCGACGTGATCGTGACCGACCGCGGCGGCCGCGTGGTGCACCAGGTCGCCGATCTTCCGCTTCGGGACAACATCCCGCCGCCATTCGACGCCGTGGCGGCAGGTCGGCGCTCTGTCAGCTGGCGCGCCGACGCGCCTGCGACCCTTGTCTGGGCGGAGGCGCAGGACGGCGGCGACCCGAGAGGCCAGGCTGAAGTCCGCGACCGTGTCTTCATGCAGGCCGCACCCTTCAGCGCAGAACCGACGCGGCTGATCGATCTGCCGGAACGCTATGCGGGAGTCAGCTGGGGCCGGGACGACACGGCCATCGTCTACAGCCGCTGGTTCAACACCCGCCATGAGACCCGTTTCCTGGTCGACCCCTCCAACCCGGGCGAGGGTCGGGTGCTCGTCGAGCGCAACTATCAGGACCGCTACAACGATCCGGGCACACCGCTGACCGAGCCCAACGAGGCTGGGCGCCAAGTCATGATCTTTGCCGGCGAGGGCCGCACCATCCTGATGGACGGTCCCGGCGCGACGCGGGAGGGGGAGTATCCCTTCCTCGCGCGCATGAACCTGGACACCGGCGAACGGGCCGAGCTGTGGCGCGCTGCGCCGGGTTCGTACGAGACCATCGTGGGCCTGCTCGACGATGACGGACGTCGTTTCGTCTCGCGCCGGGAGACTCAGGCGGCGCCACCCAACATGGTCGTCCGCGACCTGGATGTGGCCGAGCCGCAGGCCCTGACGACCTTCCCGGATCCTGCGCCGCAGCTGGCCGGAGTGACGCGCCAGACCATCACCTACAGCCGCGCCGACGGGGTGCAGCTGTCGGGTACTCTGTACCTGCCGGCCGGCTATGACGCCGCGCGCGATGGGCCCCTGCCGCTTGTCATGTGGGCCTATCCGGCGGAGTTCACCGACGCGGCCGTGGCCGGGCAGGTGGTCGACACCGACAATCGGTTTGTCCGCCCCGGCGGGTCCAGCCATCTGTTCCTGCTGACCCAGGGCTATGCGGTGCTGGACGACCCCTCCATGCCGATCGTCGGGGCTGAAGGGGCCGAGCCGAACGACACCTACATCGCCCAGCTGTCAGCGAGCGCGCAGGCAGCCGTCGATGCGGTCGTGAACATGGGCGTGGCGGACAGGAACCGCATCGCTGTTGGGGGGCACAGCTACGGGGCCTTCATGACGGCGAACCTGCTGGCCCACACCGACCTGTTCCGGGCCGGGATCGCGTGGTCGGGGGCCTACAACCGGACCCTGACGCCATTTGGCTTCCAGGCCGAGCAGCGGACCTACTGGGAGGCGACCGACACCTATACGGAGATGTCGCCCTTCACCTACGCCAACCGGATCAACGAGCCGATCCTGCTGATCCACGGCGAGGCGGATGACAACTCCGGCACCTTCCCAGTCCAGACAGAACGCTTCTATGCGGCGCTGAAAGGCACAGGGGCCACGGCCCGCTATGTCGTCCTGCCGCATGAAGCCCACGGCTACCGCGCCCGCGAATCGGTCGGGCACACGCTTTGGGAAATGGTCGAATGGCTGGACCGGCATGTGAAGACCGCGCCCCCAGCGACTTGAAGGGCGCCGGGCGTCAGGACCATCAGTGAGTCTGTCAGCGATGAGGGCGACCAGCACCCGGCCGGAGTGTGAGGGTCGTCCTCAGTCGCTGAACACCACTGTCTTGGAGCCGTTGAGCAGCACCCGATCCTCAAGGTGAAAGGCGACCGCCCGGGCCAGGACGCGCCGTTCAATGTCGCGCCCCTTGCGAACCAGATCATCGGGCCGGTCGGCGTGGGTTATGGTCTCGACGTCCTGCACGATGATCGGGCCCTCATCGAGGTCTGCGGTCACGTAGTGGGCCGTGGCTCCAATCATCTTCACGCCCCGCGCATGGGCCTGATGATAGGGCCGAGCGCCCTTGAACCCCGGAAGGAAGCTGTGGTGGATGTTGATGCACCGTCCTGACAGCCAACCGGCGAGATCGTCCGACAGGACCTGCATGTAACGCGCGAGAACCACCAGTTCGGCTCGCGTCTCATCGACGATTCTCTTGATCTCGCCTTCCTGGGTGGCCTTGGTCTGAGCTGTTACGGGCAGGTGATAAAAGGGTGTGTCGCCAAGCAGGGGGGTCTTGAGCGCATCGCGGGAATGGTTCGAGACAATGCCCACCACCTGCATCGGCAACTCGCCCGTGCGTTCGCGGTAGAGCAAGTCCCCAAGACAGTGGTCGGCCTTGGACACCAGAACGAGCACCCGTCGCTTCTCGGCCGTATCGCGCAGGGTCCACGTCATGGCATGGGCCTCTGCGATCGGAACGAAGGCCTGGCGCAATCCTTCGATGTCGGGGCCGTGCGGTGTCAGCTGAAAAAGCACGCGCATAAAGAACCGACAGGCGTCGCGGTCGTCGAACTGGCCCGCTTCCAGGATGTTCGCGCCCTGCTCGAACAGGAAGCCTGCCACCTGAGCCACCAGGCCGGGTCGGTCGTCACAGGACAGCGTCATTACGCAGATGTCGGACATGCGGACCCAGGCTCTCCCAAAAGTGCAAAAGGGGCCATTGGCGACCCCGAGGCCACCGCACGACGCCGTGTTGTCGGAGGACCATCCCAACCGCTTAGCCGACCGCACAAACGTCAGTCGAGCCACACGTGCGCACTTCGAAAAAATGGCGGACAGGGTGGGATTCGAACCCACGGTAGGCTTCCACCTACGGCGGTTTTCAAGACCGCTGCCTTAAACCACTCGGCCACCTGTCCGGTGAGGCAGGGGATAGCAGCGGATGCGGCGTTAACCAAAAGGGAAATCGCGGCGGCGATCCTGTCGGCATGATTTCCTTGCGGACCTTGGCCCGACGAGCCCCCAGGATCGTCGTCATCGCCGGATTGCTGGCAGGAGCGGCCGCTTGCGCAAGCGCGCCTTCGGCCGGGCGTCCCATCGAGATGGCCGGGGTGCCCGAGGTGTCCGATCCGGCACCGATCGTATCGGGGACGATGCGCCCCTATCAGATCCGGGGGCGCTGGTATCAGCCGCAGGAGCAGCCGAACTACGACGAGACGGGACTGGCGTCCTGGTACGGCGACCAGTTCCATGGGCGGCCGACAGCGACCGGCGAACGGTTCGACATGCACGCCCTGACCGCGGCCCACAAAACCCTGCCTCTGCCGGGCCTGGTGGAGGTCACCAACCTTGCCAACGGTCGGCGCGTCGTGCTGCGCGTCAACGATCGGGGGCCGTTCGTGGACGGACGCATCATCGACCTGTCGCGCGGGGCGGCCGAGGCGCTGGACATGCTGAACCGTGGGGTGGGCGAGGTCCGGGTGCGCTATCTGGGCCGCGCGCCGCGTCTGAGCAGTGTGCAGAGGCTGCAGGTCGCGGAGGCCGCGCCCCCGGTCGTCGCATCGCCACCACCCACTGCGTCACCCCGCCAGACCTACTGGATCGAGGTGGCGGCCTTCCCGAACGCGCAGGCCGCGCGAGAAACGGCTGAGCGGCTCGGCGGTCCGGCTCAGGTTCAGGCGGCGACGAATGGCGCGATGTTCAGGGTCATCAGCGGCCCCTGGCCCGATGCCAATGCTGCCGAACAGGCGCGGCAGGAGACGATCTCGCGCGGCTATTCCTCGGCCCAGCTGATTCCGTCGGGCTGATCCCCACTTTCCGCGCGGCGCGGCCTTGGCCCGGAGGCTGGGGACCGCCATTGTGCCGCCGTGACGCGCGGAAGATTCATCACATTCGAAGGCGGGGAGGGGACGGGCAAGTCCACCCAGGCCGCGCGACTGGTCGAGCGCCTGTCGCAGCGGGGACTCGATGTCGTTCGAACCCGTGAGCCCGGAGGATCACCCGGCGCCGAGGACATTCGGGCGCTGGTCGTCTCTGGCGCGGCCGAGCGCTGGTCGGCGCGGACGGAACTGCTTCTGATGTATGCATCGCGGTCCGATCATCTGGAGCGGACGATCGTCCCGGCGCTGGACGCCGGACAATGGGTCGTCTGTGACCGGTTCGCTGACTCCAGCCGGGTCTATCAGGGTCTGGCCGGGGGCGTTGATCTGGACCTCGTCTCGGCCATCGAGCGCGGCGTGGTCGGGGATCATCAGCCAGACCTGACGCTTGTGTTCGATCTGCCCTTCGAGGTCGGCCTTGAACGCGCGATGGGACGCAGCGCCGCCGAGACCCGGTTCGAGAGCAAGGGCGCGGCGTTTCACGCCAGGTTGCGCGAGGGTTTCCGGGCCGTGGCCGAGGCCAATCCGCTTCGATGTCGCCTGATCGACGCGAGCGGCGAGCCCGATGCTGTGGCCGAAAGGGTCTGGGCGGCGGTGGAGCCCATGTTGTGAGCCATCCCCGCGACCGCTTCGACCTCGTGCCGTCCGAGGCCGCAGAGCGCGCCTTTATCGATGCGCGGGAGCGAGGACGGCTGCACCACGCTTGGCTGTTGTGCGGGCCCGAAGGCATCGGCAAGGCGACCTTCGCCTATCGCGCGGCGCGGACGCTGCTGGGGGCGCGACATGACAGTTCGCGCGGCCCCTTGGGCGCGGCACCGACCGACACGGTCAGCCAGCTGATTTCGGCCCAGGCCCATCCCGACCTGCTCGTGCTGGAGCGGCTGGTGGAGGGGGGAAAGACCAAGAAATCGATCTCGGTGGATCAGGCGCGCGACCTGCCGGAGTTCTTCTCCAAGAGCCCCTCCCAATCCCCCTATCGTGTGGCCATCGTCGATGCAGCGGACGACCTGAACGTCAATGCAGCCAATGCCTTGCTCAAGGTTCTTGAGGAACCGCCGGAGCGTGGCGTCCTGTTCCTTGTGACCCATGTCCCGGGCCGGCTGCTGGCCACCATCCGGTCGCGGTGTCGGCGGTTGATCTTTGCGGCGTTGGAGCGGAACGAGATCGCCCGGCTGATCATACGACAAACCGAACTGGATGCGGCCGAGGCCGACCGGATCGCCGATATGGCGCGCGGGTCACCCGGTGCGGCCCTGGCCCTGGCCGCCGACCGGATCGCCGATATGGCGCGCGGGTCACCCGGTGCGGCCCTGGCCCTGGCCTCCGGTACGAGTCTGGCGCTCGATGCCCTGGCTCATCGGTGGGTCGATGAGGGGATGATCGATGCGGCCGAGGCCCTGTCGGTCGCCGATGGCTTCAGGGGTGCGGAAGGACAGGCCCGGTTCGAGGCCTTGATGGATCGGCTGGCGGCCGCCGTCCGTGACCGGGCGCTGGCGTCAGGCGCAGAGGGCAGGGGAGAACCCTGGGCCGAGTTGTGGGGGCGGCTGACGGACCTGCCGGAACGGGCTGCGGCCGTGAACCTGGATCGCGCCGACTTGCTGGCCGCCGCGCTTGCGGACCTGAAGCGAACGCGCGACAGGGCCGCCTGATGCTGATCGACAGCCATGTGAACCTGCACGCGCCGCAGTTCGACGAGGACCGCGACGCCGTTATAACCCGGGCACGCGAGGCGGGCGTTGGGATGATGGTCGAGATCTCCGACAAGCTCTCGACCTTTGAAGCGACCCATGGCCTGGCCATGAGCCATTTCGACATCTGGTGCACCGTTGGGGTCCATCCGCATGAGGCCAAGGATCATCTGGCCATCACGCCCGAGCACTTGATCGCCTTGTCAGAACGCCCGCGCGTGGTTGGTATCGGCGAGTGCGGCCTCGATTTCCATTATGATCTCAGCCCACGGGATCAGCAGGAGCAGGTGTTTCGGGCCCACATCGGCGCCGCTCGCCAGACCGGATTGCCGCTGGTGGTCCATACCCGCGAGGCCGACGACCGCATGAGTGCGATCCTGACCGAGGAGATGGCTGAGGGACAGTTCCGTTTTCTCATGCACTGCTACACCAGTGGTGCAGAACTGGCGGAAATTGCAACAGAACTTGGGGCCTGGTTCTCGGTGTCCGGTATCGCCACCTTCAAGGCGGCTGAGGACGTGCGGGCCGTCATCCGATCCATGCCGGCGGACCGGATCATCGTCGAGACAGACTGCCCCTATCTGGCCCCCGTTCCGCATCGGGGACGTCGAAACGAGCCGGCCTACATCGGCCATGTGCTGCATGCCCTGGCCGATATCCGGGGCTGGAGCAGGGAGGAGGCGGAGGCACGGACCACGGACGCCTTCTTCGCCCTGTTCGACCGCATTCCTCGGCCGGAGGGCGTGTGAACGGCGAACTGGAGGTCACGATCCTGGGCTGTGGCTCCTCGGGCGGCGTGCCGCGCGGCGATGGCGACTGGGGTGCCTGCGATCCGGCCGAGCCGAAGAACCGTCGCACTCGCTGTTCCATGCTGGCGCGTCGTCGCGGACCGGACGGCGAGACGGCGATCCTGATCGACACCTCGCCGGATCTGCGCGAGCAGATGCTGGCGGCCGGGGCGAGCCGGGTGGACGCGGTGCTCTATACCCACGACCACGCCGATCAGACCCACGGGATCGACGATCTGCGCGTCTTCGCGCTGCGTCGCAGAAAGCGCGTGCCAGCGTGGATGGACGCAGCGACAACTTCAGCGCTTACAACGCGTTTCGACTACATCTTCGAATCCAAGGAAGGCTATCCGGCCATCGTTGAGGCGCACGATCTACCGCCGCATGGCGTGGACTGGAGCCTGGACGGTCCCGGCGGTGCCATACCGGTCCAGACATTCGACCAGGCGCACGGTCCGATCCGGTCGGTCGGCTATCGACTTGGGCCGGTCAGCTATTCGAGCGACATCTCGGATCTCGATGACGCGGCAATCGAAACCGCGCGCGGGTCGGCGCTCTGGATCATCGATGCCTTGCGTTGGACCCAGCATCCCACGCACGCCAATGTCGATCAGGCGCTGGCGTGGATCGCTCAGGCGGATGTCGAGCAGGCGGTGCTCACCAATCTGCATATCGACCTTGATTACAACGCGCTGACAGCCCTGATGCCAGCTGGCGTCGAGGTGGCCTACGACGGCTGGTCGGCGACACTTCGGCTTGAATCACGATGAGCCAATTGCACATCGAAGAGCTCGACGAGGGCGACCTGGCGCGCACATGGCCGGTCATGGCGCAGTTGAGACCGCATCTAACCGAGGTCGACTATCTGGCCATGATCCGGCGGATGCGTGCGGCGGACGGCTTCAGGATATTCGCTGCCATCCGCGGCGGCGACGTGGTCGGCGTCACGGGCGTGCGGCCAATGGAGCTGATGTACTGCGGTCGCATCCTGCAGATCGATGACCTGGTGGTCAGCGAGGCCGAACGATCGACGGGTGTCGGAAAGGCGCTGGTCGACCATGTTAAGGCGGAAGCCAGAGCTCAGGGACGTTCAGAGGTGCATCTGGATTCGTCGCTCGTTCGTGCGGACGCTCATCGGTTCTACGATCGAGAAGGATTTGAGCGGCTTGGCTACCATTTCCGCATCAGACTGTGAGCCACACCACAGCATTCGTTTCGCATAATATATCTTAGGCGATAACGGGAGAAGACGAAATGGCGGGTCTCAAGGACAAGCGCGGCTTCATCGATAAGGATCGTCTCGACCTCTCCGAGCGTCAGGCCGTGGAGTACTGGATGAAGCGCTGGGGTGTCACCCGAGACCAGATCACGGCCGCCCACCGCAAGGTCGGCCGCATGACCAAGGACATCGCGGCTGAGCTCGGAAAGAAGCGCTGACGCCCGTCAGATGTGGATCACGCGCCCCCAGGCATCCAGCGAGGCCTCAAGCATGGCCTCAGACATAGTCGGGTGCGGATAGACGATGCCGTGCATCTCTTCTTCCGTCGCCTCAAGCGTGATCGCTGTGACGTAGCCCTGGATCATTTCGGTGACCTCGGAACCGATCATGTGGGCACCGATCAAGGCGCCGGTCTTCGCATCGAAGATGGTCTTGACGAAGCCGTCCGTTTCTCCGGACGCGATGGCCTTGCCGTTCACCTTGAAGGGGAAGCGGCCCACCTTCACGGCGCGCCCGGCCTCCCTGGCGCCCTGTTCCGTAACTCCGACCGAGGCGATCTGGGGCTGGGAATAGGTGCAGCCGGCGATGGGGCTGTTCATCTGAGGTGTCTTGAACCCGGCGATGAACTCGGCAGCGTGGATGCCTTCGTGGGACGCCTTGTGCGCCAGCCAGGGCGCGCCGGCGCAGTCGCCGATGGCGTAGAGCCCCTTCACATTGGTCTGGCAGTGGCCGTCGATCTTGATGTGGCCGCGGTCCATTTCGACGCCGAGGGCTTCCAGGCCGATCCCGTCGGTATTGGCGGTGATGCCCACAGCCGAGATGCAGACGTCGGCCTGGAGCGTCTCGGCCTTGCCCTCGGCCTCGATAGAGACCTGAACGCCCTTCCCGCTTTTCGTCACCTTGGTGACCTTGGCCCCGACGCGGAATTTCATTCCACGTTTTCCAAATGATTTGAGGGCAGAGGCCGACACTTCCTCATCTTCGACAGGAAGAATTCGCGGGAGAGCTTCCACGACCGTGACCTCGACGCCGAGCGCACGGTAGAAGCTACCGAACTCGATGCCGATGGCACCCGAGCCGATGACGACGATCGATTTCGGCAGGAACTTCGGCGTCATGGCCTCGCGATAGGCCCAGATGCGATCTCCGTCAGCTTCCAGCCCGATCTGGGGCAGTGCCCGAGCGCGGGCACCGACGGCCAGCATGACGGCCTTGCCCTCTACGGTGCGCGATCCACCGGCCTTCAACGCCACAACCACCTTGGGAGCCCCCTGCCCCTTCTCCAGCTTCGCTGTGCCTTCGATCACCTCGATCTTGTGCTTCTTCATCAGGAAGCCGACGCCGGAGTTCAGCTGCTTGGCCACGCCACGCGAGCGGGCGATGATGGCGTCGAAGTCAAAGCCGACGTTCTCGGCGGACAGGCCGTAGTCCTTCAGATGACTGAGGCTCTCATACTTCTCGCCGGACTTCAGCAGAGCCTTGGTGGGGATGCAGCCCCAGTTCAGGCAGATGCCGCCCAGCAACTCGCGCTCGACGATCGCGACCTTCTGGCCCAGTTGGCTGGCGCGGATGGCGGCGACGTAGCCGCCGGGGCCCGAGCCGATGACGATGAGATCGAAGGTGTCAGCCATTGTGGATCAGCTTTTCGATGTCGGGCCGGATGGCCTCGGGTTCGACCTGGGGCGCGTAGCGGGCGACCACCCTGCCCTCCCGGTCCGTCAGGAACTTGGTGAAGTTCCACTTGATGTCGCGGCTGCCGAGGAAACCCTTCTTCTGTTCGGTTAGCCAGGCGTAGAGCGGGTGCCTGCCCGGTCCGTTGACCTCGATCTTGTCGAACAGCGGGAACTTCACGCCGTAGGTCGAGGAGCAGAAGGCCGCGATCTCCGCCGCCCTGCCCGGCTCCTGCGCGCCGAACTGGTTGCAGGGAAAACCGAGGACCTGGAACGGCTTGTCCCCGTAGGCCTCATGCAGCGCCTCAAGACCGGAGTACTGGCCGGTGTAGCCGCAGCGCGAGGCGGTGTTGACGATCAGCAGGGCCTGACCGCGAAACCGGTCGAGCGGTATCTCGGTTCCGTCGATGCCAGTCGCAATGAAGTCGAAGACCGTCGCCATGGCCGCTCAGGCCAGCATCGTGACGGGGTCTTCGATCAGCGGCTTGAAGGCCTGCAGGAACCGGGCACCCGTCGCGCCGTCGACCACGCGGTGATCACAGGTCAGGGTGACGGTCATCACAGTCGCCACCGCCAGCTGTCCATTCCTGACCACGGGCCGTTGTTCGCCCGCGCCGACGCTCATGATCGCGCCCTGCGGCTCATTGATGATCGAGGCGAAGGCCTTGATGCCGAACATGCCCAGGTTGGAGACACTGAACGTCCCGCCCTGGAACTCCTCGGGCTTCAGCTTGCGGTCGCGCGCCCGCTTGGCCAGATCCTTGGCCTCGGAGGCGATCTGCGAAAGGGATTTGGTTTCGGCCTTCCTGATAATCGGCGTGATCAGGCCGCCCTCGATGGCGACGGCCATAGCGATGTCGGCATGATGGTGCATGGCCAGGCCTTCAGGCGAATAGCTGGCGTTGGCCTCCGGAACGGCCTTGAGAGCCATGGCCGATGCCTTGATGACGAAGTCGTTGACCGAAACCTTGATTCCCTGCGGTTCCAGCAAGGCGTTGACCCTGGCGCGCGCCGCCAGCAAGCCATCGATCTCGCAGTCGATCGTCAGGGGGAAATGGGGCACGTCGCGGAAACTGTCGACCATGCGGCGGGCGATGGCCTTGCGCATGCCGTCCAGCGGGACGAGGTCGTAGCTCCCATCAGGGATGCCCATCTGGGCCAGGGACTGGACCTTGCGCGGCTCGGCGGTCGATGACGCCACGGCGATGAGGGCTGACACGGCCGGAGCGCCCCTGCCGGCGGCGTCGACGTCAGACCGGACGATGCGACCGCGCGGACCGGTACCCTTGATGGACTTCAGATCAAGCCCAGCCTCCTTGGCGAGCCGGCGGGCAAGGGGTGAAGCGAACACGCGCTCGCCGGACCCTGTCGAGGCGACGGCGGTGGGCGTCGATGCTGCCGGCACGACAGACTCGGCAGGCTTGGATACGCCGCTCTTCGGCGCTTCGGGAGATCTGGCAGCCGGAGCGGCCGTGCCGTCTTCCCCGGCCAACCGGGCGATCAGCGTATTGACCTTCACGCCTTCGGAGCCCTCGGCGACGAGGATTTCGACAATCTCGCCCTCGTCGACAGCCTCGACCTCCATGGTCGCCTTGTCGGTCTCGATCTCTGCGATCACGTCGCCGGCCTTCACCGTGTCGCCGACCTTGACGTGCCATTTGGCCAGGACGCCCTCCTCCATCGTGGGCGACAGGGCGGGCATCAGGATGTCGGTCATTGGGCGTTCGGAGCCTTCCCTTCGGCGATCGTCTCGAAGCCAGGGCCCTTCAGGGCCTCGTTGAGACCCGCCATCACAAGCTTGTAGGTCTCGGCCTCGTCGGCTCCTTTGCCCTGGTGATAGACGTGGGCGATGTTGCGCGCGGCGATCGCCAGCATGTGACCAAAGGCCTTCGGATCGTCGAAGGCAGGCTTGATGGCCATCACCGGTTCGTTGTTCGACCACCAGAAGCGGAACAACTCGATCGCCTTGGAATCGGCCTTCACGCTCTCGGGGACCTGGATCTCGGTTCGGTTGGTCTCTTCGGTCATGCCAGTACAGCCCTCACAGCCTTGATGATTTTATCCGTTCCCGGCAGCGACAGCGCCTCCAGGTTCGCCGCATAGGGTAGCGGCACGTCTTCCTGATGCACCCGCAGCGGCGGCGCGTCGAGATAGTCGAAGGCGTGTTCGATGACGCGGGCCACGACTTCAGCCCCGACGCCCATCGGGCCCCAGCCTTCTTCGGCTGAGACCAGGCGGTTGGTCTTCTTCACGCTCTCGACGATGGTCTCGTGGTCCAGCGGACGTAGCGTGCGCAGATCGACGACTTCGACCGAGATGCCTTCGGCGGCCAGTTGCTCGGCGGCCTGCAGCGCGAAGCCGACCATGCGGCTGTGGGCGGTAATGGTGACGTCGGTGCCTTCGCGGCGGACCTTGGCCTTGCCGATGGGCAGAACATAATCGCCTTCCGGAACATCGAACTCCAGCCCGTACATCATCTCGTGCTCAAGGAAGACGACGGGGTTGGGGTCCCGGATCGCGGCCTTCAGCAGGCCCTTGGCATCGGCGGCGTCATAGGGCGCGATGACCTTCAGGCCCGGAATGTTGGCGTACCAGCTGGAGTAATCCTGGCTGTGCTGGGCCGCGACACGGCTGGCGGCGCCATTGGGACCGCGGAAGACGATCGGCGCGCGAATCTGGCCACCGGACATGTAGAGCGTCTTGGCAGCGGAGTTGATGATGTGGTCGATCGCCTGCATGGCGAAGTTGAACGTCATGAACTCGACGATCGGCTTCAGCCCGGCCATGGCGGCACCGACACCGAGGCCGGCAAAGCCGTGCTCGGTGATCGGGGTGTCGACCACGCGCCTGTCGCCGAACTCCTGCAACAGCTCACGGCTGACCTTGTAGGCCCCCTGGTACTGGGCGACTTCCTCGCCGATCAGGAAGACCGCTTCATCACGACGCATTTCCTCGGCCATGGCGTCGCGCAGGGCGTCGCGAATGGTGGTCTTGACCATGGTCGTCCCGGCGGGAATTTCGGGATCGCGCAATTCTGCCCCCCTTGGCGGGAGAGGCTGCGGAGCAGCCGCGGGGGGCGAATTCTGAGCGAGCGGTGACTGGCCCTCCTCAGGCGGCTGCGCCGCCTGTCTCCCTCCATCGGGGAGAGCGTTGTCACCCGCGATCCTTGCGATCGGCGTATTGACCTTCACGCCCTCCGAGCCCTCGGCGACGAGGATTTCATCAATCTCGCCCTCGTCGACAGCCTCGACCTCCATGGTCGCCTTATCGGTCTCGATCTCAGCGATCACATCGCCCGCCTTGACCACGTCGCCCGCCTTCACGTGCCACTTGGTCAGGGTGCCTTCTTCCATGGTGGGCGACAGCGCCGGCATGACAATGTCGGTCACTGAGCAACCTCCACATAGACGTCAGTATACAGCTCGGATGGGTCCGGCTCGGGGCTCTCCTGAGCGAACTGGACGGCCTCGGCCACGATCGCCTTGATCTCGTTGTCGATGGCCTTGATCTCGTCCTCGGTGGCCTTGGCGGCGTCCAGCAGGGCGCGGATGTGCTCAATGGGGTCGCGGGTCTTCTTGACCTCGTCAACCTCCTCCTTGGTGCGGTACTTGGCCGGGTCCGACATCGAGTGGCCGCGATAGCGGTAGGTCTTCACCTCGAGGATGAAGGGCCCCTCCCCGCTCCGGGCGCGGTCGACCGCCCGACGCACGGCGTCACGGACTGCCATCACGTCCATGCCGTCGACCTGCTCTCCCGGGATGCCGAAGCTGGCCCCGCGCATGTAGAGCTCGGTCGTGGACGACGAGCGCTCGATGCTCGTGCCCATGGCGTACTGGTTGTTTTCGATGATGTAGATGGCCGGCAGCTTCCACAGCTGGGCCATGTTGAAGCTCTCGTAGACTTGGCCCTGGTTGGCCGCGCCGTCGCCGAAGTAGACGAAGGCGACCGAGTCATCGCCCCGGTACTTGCCCGCGAAGGCGAGCCCCGTGCCAAGCGCCACCTGCGCCCCGACGATGCCGTGTCCGCCATAAAAGCCGGTCGGCACGTCGAACATGTGCATCGACCCGCCCTTGCCCTTGGACGATCCGCCCGCCCGGCCAGTCAGCTCGGCCATGACTTCCTTGGGGTCCATGCCGGCGGCCAGCATGTGGCCGTGATCGCGGTAGCCGGTGATGATCTTGTCGTGGCCCTGCTTCACGCTGGCCTGGACGCCAACAGCGACGGCCTCCTGACCGATATACAGATGGCAGAAACCGCCGATCAGCCCCATGCCGTAAAGCTGTCCTGCCCGCTCCTCGAAGCGGCGGATCAGCACCATTTCGCGGTAGTAGGACAGAAGTTCGTCCTTCGTCGCGGCGGGCGTGTTGGGAATCTTGGCCGAGGCCTTGGAATCAGAGGTCTTCTGGGCGGCTCTCGCCATCCGGCGTCTCCGGTCTGAGCCCGCGGCGGAGCAGATCCACCCAGAGCTTCTTGTCGTTACGGAATGGGGCTGTAGCAGCCTTCGTTCCCGAAAGGCAAAGCGCCCGGTACGGCCTGTAACACGATTTCAGGAGCGCGCCGTCGCAGGCGCGGGCGCTGACGTCGCCGAGACCCGGATCACGTAGTCACGAGGGTCCGAAAAGCCGAGCACGACCCGCGCACGTTCCTCGAGCAGATCCAGCGACAGGCTGTCGGCCTTCAGATAGCGGACGCGGACCTCGAGGTCCGCACGTTGCTCCCGCAACAACACCAGCTGGGCCTCGCTCTCGGCGAGCCTTGCGTCTCGTGTGGAGCCGGACAGCAGACCACGCTCCCCCGTCAGGGCCTGAACGCCGAGATAGACGACGAGCAAAAGCAGAAAAGCGGACAGGGCGTACGGTTTCATCCGTTCGGGCACTTCGGACGCTCCTTCTGAGCGCGGGGACACGATTGATTGTTCGTGACCGGAAATGCCTAACGAATGGTAGCCGAGGCCTATTTCTGCAGCATGCCGTCGCCGTAGTAGGACGCCTGGTCGCCCAGCATCTCCTCGATGCGGAGCAACTGGTTGTACTTGGCCGTGCGGTCCGAGCGTGCCAGCGAACCCGTCTTGATCTGACCGCAGTTGGTGGCGACGGCGAGGTCGGCGATCGTGGAGTCCTCGGTCTCACCCGAGCGATGGCTCATGACGGCGGTGTAGCCCGCGCGGTGGGCCATATCTACGGCGTCCAGCGTCTCCGACAGGGTGCCGATCTGGTTGACCTTGATAAGGATGGAGTTCGCCAGACCCTCACCGATCCCGGCCGCCAGGCGTGCCGGGTTGGTGACGAACAGGTCGTCACCGACGATCTGGATACGATCGCCCAGCACCTCGGTCAGGTGTTTCCAGCCTTCGAAGTCGTCTTCCGAACAGCCGTCCTCGATAGAAACGATCGGGAAGCGTTCGCACAGGTCGGCCAGATAGGCGACCATGCCGTCGGCGCCGAGGATCTTGCCCTCGCCGGTCATGTTGTAGGCGCCGTCCTTGAAGAACTCGGTGGCCGCCACATCCAGCGCCAGATGGAAGTCCTCACCCGCCAGATAGCCCGCCGCCTGACCCGCACGGGTGATGAAGCTGAGCGCTTCCTCGGCAGAAGCCAGGTTGGGGGCAAAGCCGCCTTCGTCGCCGACGTTGGTGTTATGACCGGCGTCCTTCAGCTGCTTCTTCAGGGCGTGGAAGATCTCGGCCCCCATGCGCAGACCCTCCGCGAAGGTCTCCGCTCCGGTCGGCAGGATCATGAACTCCTGGATGTCGATCGGATTGTCGGCGTGAGCCCCGCCGTTGATGATGTTCATCATCGGGGTCGGCAGGACGCGGGCGCTGATCCCGCCGACGTAGCGATAGAGCGGCAAACCGGCCGAGATGGCGCTGGCCTTGGCCACGGCGAGCGACACACCGAGGATGGCGTTGGCCCCGAGGCGGCCCTTGTTCTCGGTGCCGTCCAGGGTGATGAGGGCCTCATCGATGCGGCGTTGATCCTCGGCGTCCATGCCGGACAGGGCATCGAAGATCTCGCCGTTGACGGCGTCGACCGCGTTCTGGACGCCCTTGCCGCCCCACATGACGGGATCGGCGTCGCGCAGCTCGACAGCTTCGTGCGCGCCGGTGGACGCGCCGGACGGTACCGCCGCGCGACCAAAGGAGCCGTCGTCGAGCACGACATCGACCTCGACCGTGGGATTGCCCCGGCTGTCCAGAATCTGGCGGGCGACGATGTCGGCGATGTCGGTCATGGCAGGGCCTTGGCGAGAAAAGGGAGGGTGGCCGGCGGTTTAGCCTGCCGCCCGCCGAACGCCAACTGCCCGGGATGGCCGACGAAGGGCCTGGCAAGGCGAACCCTTCAGCAGCGCACCATCAAATGCAGCCTCTTCCACGGACGAAAACGGCGCGCGAGAGACCCGCGCGCCGTTCAATCCTTGGGACTGGCCTAAGCCTAGTCTTCCTTGGGCGTCAGGACCTGGCGACCCCGGTACGTCCCGGTCTTGAGGTCGATGTGGTGCGAGCGACGCAGTTCGCCCGTGTCCTTGTCCTCGGTGTAGGGGTTGGTCCCCAGGGCGTCGTGGGCGCGGCGCATGTTGCGACGCGAGGGCGATACTTTGCGCTTGGGAACGGCCATGTCCGTCTCGATCTGAAGGCTGGCGCCAGCAATGGCGCGAAAAACGAAAAGCGGCGGCCCAAGGGATGAGCCGCCAGCGAGCGCGGGCTTATGCCGGATCATCCCGGTGATTTCAAGGCCTGTCGAACAAGGCTTGCTGCATGCGGATCGCCGGTGTCTGATCACGCGATGACGAACGCGGCCGCTTCTCCCAAGCCCCCTCGCAGCCGCCTGCTGCTTATCGCACTGATCGTCGGCACGATTGTCGCGATCGTCGCGATGGTTCCGGCCCTCGCGGTGGCGACGATGTCGGTGATGGTCGTCGCCGCCGGGACCAATCCGGTGATCTACACCTTCCTTGTCTTCGCCTTCGGGATGCCGGTGGTCGTGGTTCTGGGGCCTGTCCTCGCGTGGATTGCCTTCGGCTTGCGGCGGGAGCGAACAAGCTGGGTCCTGTTGATTTCGCCAGCCGTGTGGGCCTGTCTGACTGTTGGCCTTCTGGCCGTCGCTCCGGGTGGCTCAAGCTGATCAGGCGTCGGGACCTCACGAACGAACGCTGAGTCGGGCCACTTTGGTGCCACGCTGGAGCGCGTAGTAGACGCTGTCCTTCCACTCGCCGCCGATGTTCCAGGTCCGCTCTGCAGAGCCGTTTCGAACAAACCCGAGGCGTTCGAGCAGGTGAATGGAAGCAGTGTTCTCCGGGTCAACGTCAGCAGTGACGATGTCGGTCAGACTCTCGGCAAAGACGTGGTCGATGGCGGCTCCGACCGCTTCATGCGCCAGGCCCCGGCCCCAAGTGTCGGGGTGCAGGATGTAGCCGACATCGGGCAGCTTCCAGAACCCGGCCTTGCCGATGACCCGGCCGTTCCATTCGACGACGAAGTCGGGAGCGCCGGCCGCATTGCCTTCCATCATGGCCTCGACCCAGGCCTTCGTTTCGGCGAGGGAGCCATGCGGTATGGACGACCACCATCGCATCGCGACAGGGTTCGAGAGCACGGCGTGCAGGGGCTCGACGTCGTCCAGCCTCGCATGGCGTAGAAGCAGCCGCTCGGTCCAGATGGTCGTCACGCCAGCGACCGCTCCATGACGACGAACTCCAGATCGCTGCGCAGCGGCACGCCGAAACGCGGGTCTGAGGCTGGAAAGGGACGCCGGTCACCGGTCTGGTGATAGCCCCTGCGCTCATACCATTCGATCAGCTCGGTCCGCTGAACGATCACCGTCATCTCCATGCGTGTCGCGCCGAACCGGTCGCGGGCGAGGGCCTCGGCCCGGTCAATCAGCCGACGTCCCAGGCCGCGGGCCTGAACCGTCGCGTCCACTGTCAGCATGCCGAGATAGGCCAAAGAGCGCCCCTTGTCGGCCACCAGAACGCAACCGATCAGCACGCCGGCCTGTTCGGCTAGCACGATGACCTGGGCGGGATCGTCAATCGATGCGGCCAGCTGGTCCTCGTCGACCCTTTGGGCTTCCAGCAGGTCCGCCTCATGGGTCCAGCCCAGACGGGCCCGGTCTCCGCGATAGGCGTTGTGCACCAGGGGCTGGATCATCGGCACATCTGCCGCGGTCGCTTCGCGAAAGATCACCTCATCCATGCACGAGCCTCTCTGTAACCGCTTCCCCGATAGCAAGTGAACTCGTCAGTCCGGGACTTTCGATGCCGAACAGGGCGATCAGACCCGGCAGCCGGTGCGCCTCGGGACCGTCGAGCCGGAAGTCCGGTTGGGGCTCGCCTGGCCCATGCAGTTTCGGCCGGATGCCAGCATAGTCGGGCGTCAGTGCACCGTCAGGCAGACCCGGCCAGAAGCGGCGGATGTAGCGGGAGAACTCATCCGCCGTGGCCGGATCGACGGAATAGTCCTCGTTGTCGACATAGGTCAGGTCCGGCCCTAACACGGCCTGACCGCCCAGATCCTTGCGATAGTGGGTGCCGAGCGCGCCGGGGATCGGCGGCGGATAGATCAGCCGTTCGAACGGTGCCTTTCCAGTCAGTCGGAGATAGACCCCCTTGCCCAGGTGGCGCACCGGTATGCGGTCGGCCGGGAAGCCCTCGATGCGGGCGGCGACAGCCTGCGCCTCCAGCCCCGGGGCGGTGACCAGCAGGCGAGTGGTCAGGGTCGCGCCGCCCTCCCCGCCCGCCGTTATGCGAAAGCCCCCATCTGGAAGAGGCTCAGCGCGTTCGAAAGGGGTGGAGAGCACGACCGAGCCGCCCGCGTCCTCGATCTCGCCCTGCAGCGCCAGCATGTAGCCGTGGCTGGCGAAGACGCCGCTTTCGGGGGACAAAATGGCGGCGTGGGCATTCAGGCCCGGCTCCAGGGCCCGGGCCTGCGCCCCGGTCAAATGCTCGAGCCCCTCGACGCCATTGGCGGTCGCCTGTTGGTAGATGGCCTCGATACGATCGACCTCGGCCTCCTCGGTCGCCACGACCAGCTTGCCGCACCGGCGGTAGTCGATCTTGTGACTGTCGAGGAAGGCGTAGAGGGCGCGGCGGCCCTGAACGCAGAAGCGGGCCTTCAGGGACCCAGTCGGGTAGTAGAGGCCGGCGTGAATGACCTCGGAGTTGCGACTTGAGACGCCCTCGCCGATAAGGCCGTTCTTCTCCAGCACCAGAACGGTCAGGCCGCGCTTCGCCAGCGCCCGGCCGCAGGCCAGGCCCACGGCTCCGGCGCCCACGACCGTGGCGTCGAAGTCGAAGCTCATCGACTGGACCCGTAGCGCCGCCTCGCCTCGGCCTCGAAGCTGGCGATCAGAGCCGAGACCGCGCGATCAAAGTTGGCCTGAAGCGCTGCGTTCAACAGGGGCGAACGGAAGGCGAAATCGATGACGAACTCCAGCCGCGTCCCTTCAGGCACAGGATGGAAGTCCCAGCGGTTCTTCAGGTGTCGGAACGGTCCACGCAGCAGGCCGACCTCGACCGAAGGGGCGTTCGCGTCATGGCGCACCCAGGTGGCGAACCGCTCCTTGAGGAAGGAAAAGCCCACGGCGGCCTCGGCGTCGAAGATGCGCACGCCTTGGGACTCTTCGCGGCGATTCCAGACGCGCATGGCCGTGACCCACTTCACGAAGTGGGGATAGGCGTCCACGTCCGCGACCAACTCGGCCAGTTGGTGCGGGGCATAGGGCAGGATGCGGGTGACGCGGTGGATGGCCAATGAGGTTCTAGGTTCGCGGGATCATGGTCCAGGGAGGTCTGGGTCTTCGTAGGGGAGATGAGGGTGAGATCGAATGCGCTCGCTCTTCCCTAGAAACTAGACCCTAGAACCTAGCCCCTGTCTTGCGGCTTTCAGCCGGGCGAAGTCATCGCCGGCGTGGTGCGACGACCGGGTCAGCGGCGAGGCCGATACCATCAAGAAGCCCTTGGCGCGTGCAATAGCCTCATAGGCCTTGAACTCCTCGGGCGTCACGAAGCGGTCGATGGCGGCGTGCTTGCGGGTGGGCTGGAGGTACTGGCCGATGGTGATGAAGTCGACGTCCGCCGAGCGCATGTCGTCCATCACCTGCATGACCTCCTCCTTTGTCTCGCCCAGCCCGACCATGATGCCGGACTTGGTGAACTGGTTGGGGTCCCGCTCCTTGACCATCTGCAGCAGGCGAAGCGAGTGGAAGTAGCGAGCGCCGGGGCGGATCTTCAGATAGAGCCGCGGCACGGTCTCAAGGTTGTGATTGAAGACGTCGGGCCTGGCGTCGATCATCACCTCGGCCGCGCCGTCCTTCCTCAGGAAGTCGGGGGTAAGGATCTCGATGGTCGTGGCCGGGGCCTGACGACGGATCTCGCGGACGACCTCGGCAAAGTGCGCAGCACCGCCGTCATGCACGTCGTCGCGGTCGACCGAAGTGATGACAACGTGGTTCAGCCCAAGCTGGGCCACCGCAAGCCCGACCTTGGCGGGTTCTTCAGGGTCCAGCGGCTGGGGCAGGCCCGTCTTGACGTTGCAGAAGGCGCAGGCCCGCGTGCAGGTGTCGCCCATGATCATCAGGGTGGCGTGCTTCTGGCTCCAGCACTCGCCGATGTTGGGGCAGGCCGCCTCCTCGCACACGGTGTGAAGGCCCTTGTCCTTCACGATGGCCTTGGTCGCGTTGTACTGCCCCGACCCGGGAGCCTTGACCCGCAGCCAATCGGGCTTGCGCAACACCGCCGACTCGGGCCGGTTGGCCTTCTCGGGGTGACGCAGCTCAGACGGCTTTCGCGTCAGGGTGTCGATGACGGTGACCATCGAGGCGGCCGGGCTCCAGGCGGGGATAAGAGCGCTATGTCGTCGCTCCAGACCACCATGGCAAGCTCACCCTGCGTAACGCATCTTTTCAGGGACGCCTTGCTTAACTAGGTTGCGCGCCCTGACATCGAGGGGGCGCTTCAAGTCCCCCGGAGGAGACGCCTGTTGTTTCGCCCTGGCCTTGACCCCTCTGCGGGTGAAGAATCCCTGTTCGACGCCCTCGTCGCGGCGCGCGCTAAGCATGGCGACAAGGAGATCATCGAAGATCAGGATCGCAAGCCCCTGACCTATACGGGCCTGATCCGCGCGGCATTCGTGCTGGGACGAAAGATCGCAGCCATCACTGAGCCCAAGGAACGGGTGGCGATCCTGCTGCCTTCGTCCTCCGGCGTGGTGGTGACGTTCTTCGGGCTGCACGCCTTTGGCCGGGTGCCGGTCATGCTGAACTTCACGGCCGGCGAACAGAACCTCAGAGCGGCGATCAAGGCCGCCGGCGTCAAGAAGATCCTGTCCGCCAAACGGTTCGTTGATCAGGCCAAGATCGACGACCTGATCATGGTGCTGTCGAGGGATGCCGAGATTGTCTGGCTGGATGACGTCAGGGCGTCGATTGGCCTCCAGGACAAGCTGTTCGGCCTGATGGCTGGCATGATTCCCAGTCAGTTCCGCGTGAAGACCAAGCCCAGCGACCCCGGCGTGATCCTGTTCACGTCCGGCAGTTTCGGTGCCCCGAAGGGTGTCGTGCTGACCCAGAAGAACCTGGTCGCCAACTCGCGTCAGGTCATGACGCACATCCCGCTGGATCCGAACTGGATCATGTTCAACCCGCTGCCGACGTTCCACTGCTTCGGTTTGACGGGAGGCGTGGTCCTGCCGCTGCTGAACGGCCTGAAGGCCTTTCAGTATCCCTCGCCGCTTCATGCCAAGCAGATCGTGTCACTGCTGGCCGAGGTGAATGCCTCGCTGCTGTTCGCGACCGACACGTTCCTGAACCAGTGGGCGCGTGTCGCGTCCCCCGACGACTTCCGGACCCTGCAGTTCGTCGTGGCAGGGGCGGAACGGGTTCGTGACGAGACCCATCACCTGTTCAACACCAAGTTCGGCGGCGTGAAGCTGCTGGAAGGCTATGGAGCCACCGAGGCCGCGCCTGTCGTGGCCGTGAACCATCCGGACCGCAACCGTCCGGGCTCCGTCGGGCAACTGCTGCCCGGCATGGAGGCGCGGGTCGAGAAAGTCGAGGGCATCACCGAGGGCGGCCGACTGTTCCTGCGCGGGCCCAATGTGATGGCCGGCTACATGTCGCCGGACGATCCTGATCGGATTGAGCCCCTGCCGGATGGCTGGCACGACACGGGCGACATCGTGGAGATCGATGAGGAGGGCTACATCGCCATCCTCGGGCGGGTGAAGCGCTTCGCCAAGATCGGTGGGGAGATGGTGTCCCTGTCGGCTGTCGAGGGCCTGGTCGCCGCCGTCTATCCGGAAGCGCGCCATGCGGTCGTCGCAGTCGCCGATTCCAAGAAGGGCGAGAAGCTCGTTTTGGTCACGGACAGGGGCGACGCCGATGTCAGCCGTCTGGCGGAATGGGCGCGTGAGCACGGGGCTCCCGAGCTGGCGATCCCGAAGAAGATCGTTCGCGTCACCGATCTGCCCGTCCTGGGGACCGGCAAGACGGACTATGTCGCGATCCAGTCCCTCGTCGAAATGGACAAGGCGGCCTGACCGAGGCCGCTTGATCTGACACCGAGACTGTTGCACGGTTCGTCCCTCACACGGAGAGAACCATGTTTGACTCACTTGAGCGTCACCGCCCGCTGGCTCTGTCGGGCCTGCGCATTGTCTCGGGCCTGATGTTCCTGCAGCACGGGACGCAAAAGGTCTTCAGCTTTCCGGCCCCTGCGCGCGGACCGTTCGAACTGATGAGCCAGATCGGCATCGGTGGCGTCCTCGAACTGGTCGGGGGCGTCCTGCTGATCCTCGGGCTGTTCACCCGGCCGGTCGCCTTCCTGATGTCGGGGATGATGGCCGTGGCCTACTTCCAGTTCCACGCCCTCTCTGGTGGTCCGTTTCCGCTTGTCAACGGCGGCGAACTCGCGGCGCTCTATTGTTGGGTCTTTCTCTACCTCGTTTTCGCCGGACCTGGTTCGGTCGCCGTCGATACGGTCCTGAAGAAGAAATGATGGCACGAGGCGGCGGTTGGACCGCCGCCTCGTTCAACATCAGGCCTTCAACTTCCTGGCCAGCTGGGCGACGTATTCGCCCTGGTGACGTGCGCCGGCCAACTCATTGGCGCTGGGCTGACGCGAGCCGTCGCCACCGGTGATGGTCGTCGCACCATAGGGCGAGCCGCCCGAGATCTCTTCCAGAGTCATCTGGCCCTGCCAGGCGTAGGGCAGGCCGGCGATGACCATGCCGTGGTGCAGCAGGGTCTGGATCAGGCCGATGATCGTGGTCTCATTGCCGCCGTGCTGGGTCGCCGACGACGTGAAGGCCGCGCCGACCTTGCCGACCAGCTTGCCCTGGAACCAGACGCCACCGGTCTGGTCCCAGAAGTTGCGCATCTGGGACGCAGCGGTGCCGAAGCGGGTGCCCGCGCCGACGATGATGGCGTCGTAAGTCTCAAGCTCGTTGACGTCGGCGATCGGGGCGGCCTGGTCCAGCTTGTAGCCCGACTTCCGGGCCAGCTCTTCCGGCACGGTCTCGACCACCCGCTTGACGTCGACCTGGACGCCCTCGACGGCGCGCGCGCCTTCGGCGACGGCGTAGGCCATCTGCTCGATGTGGCCGTAGGTCGAATGATAGAGAACCAGCACCTTGGTCATGGACCGCTCCTGAGAGTTTTCGTTCTGCAACGACTGCGGTAGCAGATGTAGCGACCACCTCGTGCGACGCAAGGGGCTCAGCCGGGTTTCTCAATTCGGATGGGGCAGACAGCGGCGAAGTGTTCGTGGCCTTTCGGGACCCCCTGCCCTCGACGCGCGCGGAACCGGTGTTCGACCGTCATGGCCTGCTGTTCGATGTTCAGGGCGTCCCAGCCGCAAGGCGCATCCGGATAGGCATAGGCACGGGGACCGTCGCCGGCCCGCAGTTTGGCGGTCAGCAGGTTCACGCCCGTCTGGGCCTGCCAGACGTGGACCATCTCGTGGATCAGGGTCGCCTGAAGAGACAGGGGGGCGACGGCGAAGTCAGCGGGCAGCCCCCTGCCCGGCCAGCAGATCCAGCTTCGGTCAAACGCCCGACCGGGCACGAAGGCGCGATGGAGCGGCCAGGGCATGGCCGCCAGCCGAACCTCGTCCAGCCGCACGGTGTCCCCGAACTCCTGGTGGATCAGCTCACGCTCGGCCTGGGTGAGTGGCCGGATCACTCCGAGATCAGGGTCTGCCCGTTCGGATCGACCCACTCCCAGTGCCACGGTTCATAGAGGTAGGGCACGAAGCCGAAGCGGCCGGCATTCTTCACCAGCCAGCGATAGGTCGCCCCCTGGGCCATGTGGCGACGGCTGTCGGCATTGGTGTTGTCAACGCCCATGTCGAACAGTTGGCCGACGTAGAGGTCGACCGCCGTGCCGGTGCGGTGGGCGGAACAGACCGCCCGGCGAAGGCCGTCGCAGTTGCCCTGGGCAGCGCATCGGGCGGCATCAGCCTCGGGGTCGCGGAAGCCGGAGAAGATCTGCAGCAGTTCGCGATCGGCATTGATCTCAGGCACCTCGGCGCGGGCGGCGGCGACCATGCGGCGGTAGGCGTCCAGCACGTCGCGGCGAAGCAGGCGGGTGAGGCGGTCGGCGTGTTCCTCTTCCTCGACCAGATAGCCGAGCAGGCGCAGCGGCGGAGGATTGGGGCATTCGTCCCTCAACCGCGCCTGGATGAAGGGTCGGCGTTCCTGGAGCACCCCCTTCAGGACCTCGAAGGTCGCAGGATCGAACACACCGGTCGCGGTCAGGCCATAGCGGGCCTGGAAACGCGACAGCGCCTCGGCGAAGTCCGGGCTGGAGGGCTCACACTCCGTGGCCAGCTCCTTCTGGAGCAGGGGGACGTAGGTGACCCAGCCCCATTCCCGACCGGCGAAGGGGGCCCATTCCAGGGTGTAGAGCGACACACCGTTGGCCAGCGCCTGGCCACCCCAGCCGGCGCCATGGGTTTCGCAACGGACCTGCGCGTCCGCCCGGGCCGGAGCCAGGCAGACCAGGATCGTCGCCATGATGACCGCGAGCATCCCCAACCGCATGATCGCGAGGAAGCCTCACCCAAGGCCTTTGCGCAAGTCGTTCCGAGCGTCGGTCCGAAAGCGAGACAATTCGGGCGAGACACGCGAGACACGCCCGGGCGGGACAGGCGCGACAGGGAAGACAACGGATACCGACTCCCCCTCTCCCGTCGACGGCAAGTCTGGCAAGGTGAGGCGGTCGCGACTCGCTGCGGCACATTAGAAGGCTCCGCATGACCGACGCCGCTCCGCCAGCCCAGACCCGACGATCCAATGCGACGCTGGCGGCGTTTTCGACCGTATGCCTGCCATTGGCGGCGTTCGGCGTGGCCCTGCCGGTGACCCTGCCGGAGTTCTATGCCAGCCACGTCGGGATCCCGATCGCCCTTGTCGGCTATGTCTTCATGGCCGTGCGCGTGGTCGACATCGTGGCCGACCCCCTGATCGGGGCAGCGATGGACCGGACGCGGACGCGGTTTGGACGCTATCGGCCATGGATGGCGGGGTCGGTGCCGATCCTGATGCTGGCGGCCCTGATGGTCTTCGTGATGGTGAAGCCGGGGGACGGGCCGCTCTATCTGTTCGGGTGGCTACTGGTTCTGTACCTCGGCTTCTCGGTGGCGACGCTCAGCCAGCTGGGCTGGGCCTCGGTCCTGGCCCCGGAATACAACCAGAGAAGCCGCGTCTACGCCTGGTGGCAGGCGTTCAACATCATCGGCGTCATCGCCATCCTGATCCTGCCGGCAGCCGTCGTTCAGCTGGGGATCGGGGACTATGTGGCGGGCGTCCACATCATGGGCTGGGCCATCATGGCCGCCCTGCCCCTGACGGTCAGCCTGGCGCTGGCCGCCGTCCCCGAGCCGGTCAATCCGGGTGATGCGCCGCATGGCGGATGGCGGGTCTATGTCGATCTGGTGCGCCGGCCGACGGTCGCGCGGCTGCTGGCAGCGGACCTGTTGCTGGGCATCGCGCCGGGGATCACGGGCGCCCTGCTGTTCTTCTTCTTCGACCAGATCAAGGGCTTCGACCGGACGTCGGCGTCCCTGTTCATGCTGCTCTACTTCGTCGGCGGGCTTGTCGGGGCACCGATCTGGGCCAAGCTGGCCACGAGCCTTGGCAAGCATCGCGCGCTGATGACCGCCAGCCTGATCTTCGCCAGCCTGTATGTCGTGGCGACCCTGCTGCCGGGCGGCAGCTTCGCCCTGACCGGAACGGCCATGTTCATCGCCGGCCTGCCCTATGCAGCGGGCCTGTTCCTGTTGCGGGCGATGATGGCCGACGCGGGCGACGAGGTGCGCTTGCAGACGGGCGTGGATCGCACCGCCCTGATGTTCTCGATCCTGAGCGCCACGACCAAGATGGGCCACGTCTTCGCCCTGATCCCCTATGCCGTCCTGGGCTGGATCGGGTTCGAGGCCGTGCCGCCGCCGGGCGGAAACAGCCCTGCGTCACTGACGGCGCTGAACGCCATGTTCGTGGTCGTGCCGGCCCTGCTGATCGCCTCGGCCGCGCTGGTGCTGCGCCGCTATCCCCTGACGCCGGAACGCCATGACGAGGTCCGGCGTGCCTTGGAGGCGCGCGCGTCATGAGCCCCGTCGACCGGCTGAAGGAGATCATGGTCCGGTTGCGCGACCCGAACGGCGGGTGTCCGTGGGACGTGGAGCAGACCTTCGCCACCATCGCGCCCTATACCATCGAGGAGGCCTATGAGGTCGCCGACGCCATCGAGCGGGGCGACATGGGCGAGCTGAAGGCCGAGCTGGGCGACCTGCTGTTCCAGGTCATCTTCCACGCCCGGATGGCCGAGGAACAGGGCCTGTTCGCCTTCGACGACGTGGCCGAGGCCATGTCGGACAAGCTGATCCGGCGCCACCCGCATGTGTTCGGCGACGAGGACGCGCAGATCAGCGGGCCCGCCCAGAAGCTGCGCTGGGAGGACATCAAGGCGGCGGAACGGGCGGCGAAAGCCCAGAACGGCGTTCTGGACGACGTGCCCGTGGGTCTGCCGGCGTTGCACCGGGCGGCCAAGCTGACCAAGCGGGCGGCGCGGGTCGGGTTCGACTGGCCCTCGACCGACGAGGTCTTCGACAAGCTGGACGAGGAGGTCGCCGAGCTGAGGGCCGAGATCGCGGCGGGCGACCTGGACAAGGCCCGGGACGAGATGGGCGACCTGCTGTTCGTCATGGCGAACCTGGCGCGCAAGCTGGGGGTCGAGCCGGAGGATGCGCTGAGGGGCGCGAACGCCAAGTTCGTGCGGCGCTTCGGGTTCATCGAGGCGGAACTGGCCAGGGAGGGGCGCACGCCGGACCAAAGCGACCTGGCCGAGATGGACCGGCTGTGGGATGCGGCGAAGGTGGCGGAGCGCAGCTAATCCCTCTCACGGTGGGAGAGGGTTCCGGGGGCGGGATTAGACTCTGAAGGCACCGAGTCCAACGCGTACAATGCCTGAGATGCGATCTCCGATTCCGGCATTAGTGCATTGACTTCTAACGCCTCTTCACCCTCTCCCGCCTCCAGCCTGAACGGCTCACGCCTGGACTCCAGCAGGGGCGGCTTGATGTCGGGCAGCTCGGCCATGACCTCGGCGCGGGCGCGGTCGGCGAGGCGTTCGTAGACGCGCATCCAGGTAGCGGCTTCGGATGCGCGCGCTGAACCGAGGGCACGGCGGATGTTGAGAAAGGCCTGGGAGGCCAGATCGGCGAAGCTGACCTCGTCGTCGGGATCGTATTCGCCGAACTCGGGCGGCACCTCGCAGGCGCGCTGGTCGATGCGCCGCCAGCCGCCGACGCGGGCGTGCATCCGGAACGAGCTGAGCGACATGCCGTAGCGCTGGCAGATCGTCGTCGCCTTAACGCCGGCGAGATACTCCCGCCGCGCATGGTCCCAATAGTTGCCGCCGAGACCGTCGAGTTCGAGGGGGTTCAGCTGGGTGCTGCCCGTGACGTGTGTGGTGTTGGTCATGGCGGGCAGTGTGGCATGCCGATGCGTCAGAATCGGACGTAGGGGTGAACAACCATGGCGTTTGGTGTCTCCTCCTCGTTCGCCGCTTGGCGAATGGGGAGGGGGACCATCCGAAGCCTCTTGGCGAAGGATGGTGGAGGGGTCATGGCCACACGCGATATCGTCGAAACCGCCCGCCGCCTGCGTCGGGAGATGACCCCGCCCGAGGCGCGCCTCTGGCTGGCGCTTCGGGGCAATCGCCTCGACGTGAAGTTCCGCCGCCAGCACCCCATCGGACGCTACGTCCTCGACTTCTACTGCGCGGAGTTAAAGCTGGCGGTCGAGGTCGATGGGCGCGGTCACGAGCATCCAGACCAAATGCGACAAGACCGGGCGCGGACGGGGTGGCTGGCGACGCAGGGCGTGCAGGTGGTCAGGCTCGCCGCCGAGGACGTGCGGACGGAACTCGAGGGCGTAATGAGGTATCTGAGGCGGGTCTGCGAGGAGCGGAGTCCGCGTCGGCGCCCCTCCACCATCCTTCGCCAAGGCTCCGGATGGTCCCCCTCCCCATCGCTGCGCGACGGGGAGGAGACGGATTAGGGCGCTAGTTTTTCGACAGACTTTCAAGCGCGGCGGGCAATTTCTCGGCCCAGTCAGCCTCGGTATTTGGACTGATAATGCGATCAGCAATATGAGCAACGGCTACCGATACTGCGGCAGCGCGGTGAGCAATCGACTGGAGCTCGGAGCTGCTTACAAGCGCACGGCTTCTCACCCTCATTGCCAACCATCCCTCAGGACGTGGCGCTCCCGTCTTGTTCACTCTGAACGATATGCCGCCGGGAAGGGTGGAGGGACTGCCGAAAACCGCATACACGAAACCGTTCCGGCCTCGCGCGATAGATGACATCTCTTTCAGGACTCGCCGAGCAAGAGATGACAGTTCTTCCGATGATGACTTTTCGGCGATCACATGACACCAAATCTCCGAGTTTGATTCCATCGACGTCGACCCCATGATTCTGAGAGAAAGATCACGCTCGATGCCCAAAAGCTCGCGAACGGTATTCTGCATCACCCACTCGATCTGACCTTGAATCGCGCATAGCTCCCCCAGGAGTTAGAGATCCTCCTCGGGAAGTGGGATCATGTATGCTGGATCAGTCTTCATTCGATATTCTTTCCCAGACTGAACCTAACCAAACCTCTGCTCGAACCGCCCCATCGCCTGGGGGTCGAGCCGCACGGTCAGCCGCATCCGCCCCTCCCCGTCCGTCTCGCGGCCCGTGACGCGGCCGTGTTCGTAGAGCCAGGCGAGGGCCTCGCCCTGTGACGGTTCGAGGGTGAGTTCGGTTTCGGGGTCGTCGTCGATGCGGTCGGCGATTGCCGAGCGCAGGGGTTCGATCCCCTCCCCGGTCCAGGCGGAGACGGCCACCGCACCGATGTTGGCGCGGGCGGCCTGGCCTTCGATGGCCTCGCGGGCGTCGGGGTCCAGGAGGTCGATCTTGTTCCAGACCTCCAGGATGCGGCGGTCCTTGGCCACCCCATTGGCGTCAACGGCCTGCTCGATCTGTTTCAGCACTGTCTCCACGTCCTGGGACTGGGCGACGGTGTCCGGTGACGCGATATCGCGGACGTGCAGGATCAGGTCGGCCTCGCCCACCTCTTCCAGGGTCGCGCGGAAGCTTTCGACCAGTTCGTGGGGCAGGTCAGAGATGAAGCCCACGGTGTCGGCGATGATGGCCGGGCGGCCCTGGGGCAGGCGGATGGTGCGCTGGGTGGTGTCCAGCGTGGCGAACAGCAGGTCCTTGGCCATGACCTCCGACCCCGTCAGCCGGTTGAACAGGGTCGACTTGCCGGCATTGGTGTAGCCGACCAGGGCGACCGTCGGGAACGGAGCCTTCTGGCGCTGCTTCCGGTGCAGGCCGCGCGTGCGGCGAACCTCCTCCAGCTCGGACTTCAGCTTGACGATGCGGTCGGCGATCAGGCGGCGGTCGAGCTCGATCTGGGTCTCACCGGGACCGCCGGTCGAGCCGGTGCCGCCGCGCTGGCGCTCCAGGTGGGTCCAGGTGCGGACGAGGCGGGATTTCTCGTAGTCGAGGCGGGCAAGCTCGACCTGGAGACGGCCCTCCTTGGTGCGGGCGCGGCGGCCGAAGATCTCCAGGATCAGGCCGGTGCGGTCGATGACCTTGCACTCCCAGGCTTTTTCCAGATTGCGCTGCTGAACCGGTGTCAGGGTGTCGTCGATGACGGCGGCCTCCGCCTCCGCGGCGCAGATCAGGGCGGCCAGTTCCTCGACCTTGCCGGTGCCGAACAGGGTCGCGGGCGTGGTCTTGCGCAGGCGAACGACCTCCTCGGCGCGGACGTCGAGGTCCAGCGCGCGGGCGAGGCCGGCGGCCTCTTCCAGACGGTCGGTGGCGGAGCGGGAGGAGCGCTCGCCGAAATCGGGATGGATGACGACCGCCCGGATCAGCGGGACGGAGTGGTCGATGAGATGAGTAGCCAAGCGTTTTCCTAGGTCGTCATCCTCGGGCTTGACCCGAGGATCGGATTATCCGCGGCGCGGAAGCCAGGATAACGCGCGATCTCGCCCCACGTCGCCGCACAGTGGGCGGAACGTCCGATCCTCGGGTCAAGCCCGAGGATGACGGTGTGTGGGGTGAGGCGGTGCGCCCGGGCCTCAGTCCTCGTCGCTCTCGGGCTCGTACAGCTGGACGGGGGCCGAGGGCATGATGGTGGAGATGGCGTGCTTGTAGACCAGCTGGGCCTGACCGTCGCGACGGAGCAGCACGCAGAAGTTGTCGAACCAGGTCACGATGCCCTGCAGCTTGACCCCGTTGACCAGGAAGATGGTCAGGGGGGTCTTGGTCTTGCGGACCGAGTTGAGGAAGGTGTCCTGAAGGTTCTGACGCTTGTCCTGCGACATGGCGGGTTGGTTCCCTGTTCTTCTTGGTTCGTCGCGTGCGGGGAGGCGCGCGAGGTCGGTCGAGCCGACAAGGTCAGCCTAGACGACGGAGCGCCCGGGCTGCAACGCCCTAGATGGCGTCGCGACGCGCCGCTTCAAGATAGCGCTCGCGCAGCTTGGTCGCGATCGGGCCCGGCTTGCCGTCGCCGATCTTCACGCCGTCGATCGAGATGGCGGGCATGACGAAGGCGCCGGCGGCGGTGAAGAAGGCCTCCTTCGCCTGCTTGGCCTCCTCGACGCTGAAGGGGCGCTCGTCGAGCTCCAGCCCCTCCTCCGCCACGATCTCCAGGATGGCGGTGCGGGTGATGCCCTTCAGGATGTTGGCCTGGGTGTCGCGGGTTCTCAGCTTGCCGTCCTGGTCCACGATCCAGGCGTTGGTCGAGGAACCCTCGGTGACGAGACCCATCTCGTCGACCATCCAGGCCTCATAGGCCCCCTTGTCGCGCGCCGCCTGCTTGGCCAGCACATTGGGCAGCAGGCCCACGGTCTTGATGTCGCAACGGCCCCAGCGGATGTCGGGATGGGTGACGACCGCGACGCCCTTGGCGGCCTGGGCCTGGGAGCGGTTGAAGGGGATGGACTTCGAGGTCACGACCACGCTGGGCGGCGTGCCGGGCGCGGGGAACGGATGGTCGCGACGCGCGGTGCCGCGCGTGACCTGGAGGTAGACGATGCCGTTGCGGACGCGGTTCCGGCGGATCGTCTCCTTGAGCACCCGGGTCAGGGCGTCGCGGGTCATCGGGATGTCGATGCGCAGCTCGTTGAGGCTGCGGTGCAGGCGGGTCATATGGCCGTCGAAGTCGGCCATCTTGCCGCCAAAGACCGACCAGACCTCATAGACGCCGTCAGCGAATTGGAAGCCGCGGTCCTCGACATGCACCGTCGCCTGGGCGTGGCGCTGATAGACCCCGTTCACATAGGCGACGCGTGACATCAGTCCAGACTTCCTTCGTCTTCCTCACCGCCGCGTGACGGCGACACGCCCAGCGACTTCAGCTTCCTGTGAAGCGCCGATCTCTCCATGCCGATGAAGGCGGCCGTGCGCGAGATGTTTCCGCCGAAACGCATGATCTGGGCAGCCAGATATTCGCGCTCGAACACCTCTCGCGCCTCGCGCAAGGGCAGCGCGATAGTGCGTTCCGTACCCATGCCCGAGCCGCCCGTCGCTGCGACTTCCTGAGGCAGCATGTCGGCCGAGATGGGCTGGTCGAGATCGCCGGTTGCGAGGATGAGCAGGCGTTCGACGTTGTTCCTGAGCTGGCGGACGTTGCCGGGCCAGGGATGGACCTGCAGGACCGCTATAGCGTCCTCGCCCAGGCGGCGTCTCGGCAACCCTTGGGAGGCGCTTAGCGTCTCGATGAAGTAGTCGACCAGTTCGGCGATGTCTTCACGCCGCTCCGACAGCGGCGGTACGCGGATGGGGACGACGTTCAGACGATGGAACAGGTCCTCGCGGAACCGGCCCTCGGTGATCTCCAGCTTCAGGTCGCGGGAGGTGGAGGTGACCACGCGCACATCGACCTGAACGTCCTGCTCCCCGCCCACGCGGCGGAAGCGCTGTTCGACCAGAACGCGCAGGATACGGCTCTGGCTCTCGCGAGGCATGTCGCCAACGTCATCGAGATAGAGGGTGCCGCCATGGGCGCGTTCGAACACCCCGATCTTGCGAGGCCGGCCGTCGTGGCCCTCCTCGCCGAACAGCTCCAGATCCAGCCGCTCGGGCGTCATGCCGGCGGCGGAGATGGCGACGAACTCGGCCCGCGCCCGGGAGCTGGCGTCATGGATCTGGCGCGCGACCAGCTCCTTGCCCGATCCCGGAGGGCCGGAGATCAGGACGCGGCTGTTGGCCGGGGCGACCTTGGAGATGGTGGTGCGCAGAACCTGGGCCGCCGCTGAGCGACCGATCAGGCCCGTCGGCGTCATGGCCTGGGCACGCAGACGACGGTTCTCACGCTTGAGCGAGGCTGCCTCCAGTGCGCGCTCGATGACGACAACCAGACGGTCGGACTTGAACGGTTTTTCGATGAAGTCGTAGGCACCACGCTTCAGCGCGCTGACGGCGGTCTCGATGTTGCCGTGGCCGGAGATCATGACGACGGGCAGGTCGGCGTCGAGCGTCTTTATGATGTCGAGCAGCTCAAGCCCGTCCATGCCGCCGCCCTGCATCCAGATGTCCAGCACGATCAGGCTGGGCTTCCTCGCGCGAATGCCGGCCAGCGCCTCCTCGGAACTGGAGGCGACACGGCAGGAATGACCCTCGTCCTCGAGCAGGCCGGAGACCAGATCGCGAATATCGGCCTCGTCGTCCACGACCAGAATGTCGGCACCGTTGGATCGCATATCGCCTCGCTATTCGGCCGCCGCCAGACCGCTGCCCTTGGGCTCGGCCTGACCGGTTCGGACAGGGGGTGTGAGGGGGAAGATCAGGCACACGCGTGCGCCGTTCAGGTTTTCAGCGTCGGCGAGCTTGAGCTCGCCGCCGTGGTCCTCGCAGATGCGCTTGACGATGGCGAGGCCCAGGCCCGTGCCCTTCTCGCGCGTGGTCACATAGGGCTCGGTCAGACGATCGCGGTCGCGTACCGGCAGACCCTTGCCGTCATCCTCGATGATGAAGGTCGCGATCCCGTCCTCGACGTCCAACCGGGCGACAATGGCGGTCGCGGCGTCATCCGGGTCAGCCACGCGCCGCGCGGCGACGGCCTCGCCCGCGTTCTTGAGGATGTTGGCCAGCGCCTGCCCGACCATGCGTCCGTCGCATCTCATCTTGGCCTTCGGAAGCGGTTCAACCAGCTCGACAGGCAAGTTCGGTGCCGCGACCCGCTGAGCGAAGACCGCCTCGCGCAGCAGTTCCGCCGGGTTCTCGACCGCGAAGCGCGGGGCCGGCATGCGGGCGAAGGAGGAGAACTCGTCGACCATGCGGCCGATGTCGCCGACCTGACGGATGATGGTCTCGGTGCAGCGGTCGAAGACCTCCACATCATCGACCTTGGCGCGGTACTTGCGCCGCAACCGTTCCGCCGAGAGCTGGATGGGGGTCAGAGGGTTCTTGATCTCGTGGGCGATGCGGCGGGCGACGTTGCGCCACGCCGCGTTCCTCTGGGCCGTCACAAGCCGGGTGATGTCATCGAAGGTCAGGACCATCTCGCCGCCGACCCCGCCCTCGATCCGGACACGCAGCCGCCGGGTCTCGCCTTCGCGGGCGACATCGATGTCCTCTTCGATATGCGCTTCGACGCGCCCGACGAGTTCGGACAGTTCCGGTGCGACGGCGGCCAGAGCCTTGCCGTGGACGTCCAGCTCCGAGATCGACAGCAGCTGCAGCGCGCTGTCGTTGATGGCCGAGATGCGACCGCGCTTGTCCAGACCGATGACGCCCGCGCTGACCCCCGACAGGACGGTCTCGATGAAGCGACTGCGGTCCTGGGCCTCGTCGCTGGCGGTCTTCAAGGCGGCTTGCTGGGTCTCCAGATCGCCTGTCATGCGATTGAAGGCTTCGGACAGGGTCTTGATCTCGCCGGGGGCACCTTCGGGATCGACGCGCGCCGACAGGTCGCCGCCCGCCACCTGATCCGCCGCCTTCACCAGCCGACCGATCGGTGCGGAGATGGCGCTGGCGGCCGACATCCCCAGCCATACGGCCCCGACCAGAACCAGAAGCGCCGTTTCAAGATAGCTGAGCGCGAACGCCGCCTGGATACGGGCACGGCTCTCCTCGGCCAGACGATAGGCCTGGATGGAGTCCACGCCGTTGCGCATGCGGGCAATGATCCCGGGAGCGAGCGGCCGCACCACGTAGAGGTAGGCGTCGCCGTATTCCGGCAACGGATAGAGCGCCCGTACCGTGTCCGGTCGCTCGGTCACCGCGACGGGCGCTTCCTCACCTCCGGCCGCTCTTTCAAGCGCCTCACGGGGCGGGGCGACAAAGGCCGGCGCGCCGTCCATGACGCCCTGGGCGAGCACCTCGCCGTCGCCGTTCAGGATGTAGACGGCCGGGTAGCCGAAGTAGCCGGCGATCTGGGTCAGGGCCTGCGAAAACTGGATGCGGTTGTCGAAAGCGTCACGGATGCCGCCCAACTCCGTCGCCATGGTGTTCATATCGGCCTCAAGACCCGCGCCAACGTCTGCGACGTAGGCCTCGCCGATCTTGGCTCCGTTCTCGACGGCGGAGCTGACGTTGTCGCTGAACCACCGGTCGACCCCGCGATTGACCAGAACGCCGAACACCAAGGCGATCGCGACGGCAGGGACCAGAGCGACCAGGGAGAAAATGGTCACGAAGCGCAGGTGCAACCGCGCGCCGGGATCCTCGCGCCGTCGGCGGGACAGCTGCATCACCTGCAGCCCGACCACGGTTGCCAAACCGGCGATCAGAACAAGGTTGGCCAGCAGGATCGCTAGCACGGCGCGGCTTGCGGCCGACTGGGCATTGCCGCCGTCTGCATCCGGAGCGACGGCCACGATCCAGATGGCGGCAGCGGTGATCAGGACGGCAATGACATAGGCCGCGACGAAGGCGGCGCGGCCGCGACCGGCAGCCAACCGATCCCACAAGGTGGGGCGGGCCTCTATGGCTTCAGCAGCGGTCCCTGTGTCCAGCATCAACCCACAGTTTCGGCGACCTGTGTCCCTTTTTCAACAGCAGAGTTGCCGGGAAGCGTCAGTGACCCCAGAGACACGCCCCAAAGCGCGGCCAATCCGGTCGCGACGTCGGCCGGGTCGTCCAGTCGACACAGGACAGACTTGGCCGCGCGACGCTCCAGCGGATCGGCGGGCCAGGGTGCCTGCTCGACGTACCAGCCGAGATGCTTGCGGAACATCTTGAGACCGAGTCCAGGCCCGTAGAAGCCCAGCGAGGCCTGCATGTGCTCCAGCACGATGGCGCAGCGTTCATCTCGATCGGGTTCCTCAAGCCGGGTTCCGTCCTGAAGTGCCCGCTCCAGATGCGCGGCCAGCCAGGGGCGGCCGTAGACGCCACGCCCCAGCATCAGACCATCGGCACCTGATCGCTCCAGCGCCTCGCGTGCTTCCTCGGCCGTGATAATGTCTCCGTTGACGATCACCGGGATAGCAACGGCCGCCTTGACGTCGCCAACGGCGTCCCAGTCCGCGCGGCCCGTGTAGAACTGCTGGCGGGTCCGGCCGTGGATCGTCACGGCCTTGACGCCAAGAGCCTCAGCGCTCCGCGCCACGTCGGCCGCGTTGCGGCTCGTCTCGTCCCATCCGAGGCGCATCTTGACTGTGACCGGGCGGGTGGTGGCCTGCACGACCGCGCTCATGATCCGGCCGGCCAGCTCAGGCGTGCGCATCAGGGCCGAACCCGAGGCGATGCCCGTCACTTCCTTGGCCGGACAACCAAAGTTGAGGTCGACGATGTCGGCACCGGCCGCCTCAGCCATGCGCGCCCCTTGTGCCATCGCGTCCGGATCGCGTCCGACAAGCTGGATGACCGTGAGGGGCATGCCTGCGCCGACTGCGGCCCGGCGGACCACGTCGGGACGGCCCCGCGCGAACTCGGCGGACGCCACCATCTCGGTCGCCACATAGGCCGCGCCCAGACGACTGGCGAGCTGGCGAAACGGCAGGTCGGTGACGCCGGTCATGGGTGCCATGAGCACCCGGCCGGCAATGGTCACGTCTCCGATCTGAAGGGTCTGGGTCATCGCCGTCGTCGTCGTTCCAAGCGTGGCCACTCGTCAACCCGCAAGATGGCGCAAGGATGGTGCGGCGCGACCCGATGCGAAAACCGCTCACAATTTGCCGGATCGCGCCGTAGAAGGCGGCTCATGACATTCGCAGGCGTAGTGGTGGCGGCGGGCTCCGGCTCGCGCGCCGGAGGGGACAAGCAATGGCGGGCGCTTGGCGGCAAGGCTGTAGTGCGCTGGTCGGTTGAGGCCCTGCTACGGTCCGGGGCATCGCCCGTCATCGTCGTGGTTGCTCGCGACAGTCTGGAACGCGCCCAGGACGCTCTGCGGGGGCTGGACGGCTGGATCGCGGTGGCTGGCGGTGCTGAGCGCGCGGATTCGGTGCGCGCCGGCCTTGATGCCCTGAACCTTCCCGAGACGACACCGGTGCTGGTGCATGACGCCGCCCGCCCACTGCTGGGCGAGGCCGTCATCCGTCGGCTGCTGGGTGCCCTGCCCAGTGCAGACGGCGCGATCGCTGCCCTGCCGGTTTCGGACACCGTCAAACGCGGCGAGGGGTCGATTGAAGCGACTGTCGACCGTTCGCGGCTGTGGCGCGCGCAAACCCCGCAGGCGTTCCCGCTCGGTCGGCTCCGTTCCGCCTATGCGGCCTGGCCAGCCTCCGAAGCGCCGACCGACGAGGCGGCCGTGGTCGAGCGCGACGGCGGCGTCGTCCGCCTGATCGAAGGCGATCCGCGTCTGATGAAGCTCACATACCCTGAGGATTTCGCCATGGCCGAAGCCCTGCTGCCCCGTCAGATGCGTGTCGGTACAGGCTTCGATGTGCATCGCTGGGGTCCTGGCGAGGCGGTCTGGCTTTGCGGGGTCGAGATACCGCATGACCAGACCCTGATCGGACACTCCGATGCCGACGCCGGCCTGCACGCCCTGACCGACGCCATCCTCGGGGCCATGGGCGACGGCGATATCGGGGATCACTTTCCGCCGACCGACGCCCAGTGGAAGGGCGCGGCGTCGGACTTGTTCCTGATCCACGCGGTGGAACGGCTCACGGCCCGGGGCGGCCGTTTGATCAATGTCGACGTCACCCTGATCTGTGAGCGGCCCAAGGTGAAACCCCATCGTCAGGCCATGCGCGAGCGTCTTGCCGAAATCCTGTCCCTGCCGATCGACGCGGTCAGCGTGAAGGCCACGACGACAGAAGCGCTTGGCTTCACAGGCCGAGGCGAGGGCCTCGCGGCCCAGGCCGTCGCGACGATCGAACTGCCGGCCTGACCCCTCGCTCAGCGCCGGGCGTGCCGCCAGAGTGCGCCGACGAGGTTCACATAGTCGTCGGTCCAGGGCCGGACCTTGGTGTCGGCGATCACCTGCCACTGGGGTGACCCGCGAAACTGCGCCAGCCCCGCCTCGGTGGGCGACAGGATCAGGGCCTCGGTCGAAGCTTCGGCCATGTCCGGGCTGGCCGCGTTCTCCTGATAGATCTGGTGCAGGTTCGGGGCTGCCAGCCTCTGGGCCGCCGCGGCTGCCGGCAAGGTGATGTCGAGGTTACGATTGGACAGGTGCAGGATCACCACGCCGTCCGGTTTCAGCAGGTTCAGATAGCCCTGGATGGCTTCCACGGTCAGCAGGTGTGCTGGAACGGCATCAGACGAGAAGGCGTCGATGAGGAGCAGGTCATATGACCCTGCAGGTTCGCGCTCCAGCGTCAGCCGGGCATCGCCGAGCACGGTCCTGACCGGCCCGGCCGCGCAGTTCGAGATGAAGGTGAAGTTGTCGGGGTTCCGCGCCAGACGATCCACGAGGGGATCGATCTCGAAGAAGGTCATGCGGTCTTCAGGCCGCTTGTAACCGGCCATCGCCCCGGTCCCCAGTCCGACCACGCCGATGTTGATGGCTGGACGTCGGAGCTGCATCGCCTGGGTCGCCTGACCGATGGGGGTCATGGGCGCGTAGTAGAGACTGGGCATACAGGCGAAGTCCGGGTTCCTCGGCTGGGCTCCGTGCAGCGTCGTGCCATGCATCAGGACATGGACCTCACCGCCCAGACGCGGATCGTTCGTCGTCCCGATCCGCATGACGCCAAAGAAGCTTCGCTCCTGGACCTTCGCCTCATAGCCGCGCGCGATGTACTGGGTGGACAGGGCGATCATGGCGGCGATGGCCACATAGGCCGGAGTGCGATCCCGCAGCAGCAGACCTGCGATAAGGGCGACCGTCAGAACCATCTGGGTCAGCAGCGGCATGTCGCCAGTGACGGTGTTGCTGAACCACCAGGCGAAATCCCAGTTGGCCCGGAACATGGCCGACAGCATGGGCGGTGCGACGCAGGCCATGGTCGCCACAACGAACAGATAGACCTCCGAGTTGCGGATCGGCGCGCGGCTGAGCGGACGGGCCAGTCCGACCAGCACGAGCAGCAGCGGATACTCCCAGACCCCGTCGAAAATCACCGGAGCCAGCAGCGCTGTGAACGCCCCGCCCACGACACCCCCGACCGAGAGCAACAGATAGAACTCGGTCAGTCGATCGGGCGGGGGCCGCCGCTGTGCCAACCTCTGGTGACACATCAGCGCCAGGAAGAAGAAGGTGGTCAGGTGCAGGCCGAACATCATCAGCCAGTCGCCGGTCCGGAAGGCGGTGAAGACCAGACAGGTCAACCCCAGCGCCGCCGCGATCACCAGGGTGATGGGCAGGGGGATGAGCGGCCTGTTCTGGAAGGCGATGACGAAGGTCAGCAGGTACAAGGCCAGGGGCGCGACCCACAGGAAGGGCGCTGACGCCACGTCGGTCGACAGATGCGTGGTCACTCCCAGCATGAGGCTGGCGGGTGCGGCGGCCAGCAGCACCCAGACGATCTTTTCCTTCCACGGGATCGGCGCGGATCGTTCCAGCGGCGCGGCTTCCACTGTCCCCTGCCCCCGACGCCATGCCAAGGCGGCCAGCACAACGATCATCAGGACAAAGACGGCGTATCCGCTACTCCAGCTGATTCGCTGGCCGGACAGCGTCATCAGAGGCTCGATCAGGGCCGGATAGGCGATCAGGGCGAGGAAGCTGCCGAGGTTGGATGCGGCGTAGAGGACATAGGGGTTCTGGCCATCGGCGTGGCCGACCCGAACGCGGGCGTACCACGCCTGGAGCAGCGGCGCGGTCGCAGACAGAACGGCGAACGGCGCGCCGATGGAGATGGCCAGCGTCGTCAGAAGCCAGACAATGGGCACCGATGGATCCGGGTCGCCCAGCAGTCCGCTGATTCTCAGCGGCAGGAAAAGCGCAGCCAGAAGAAGCAGCCCCAGGTGAACAGCCATCTGGATCTTCATCGACCGGATGCGCTGAAGCCCGTGTGCGTAGGCGTAACCGGCCAGCAGCGCGGCCTGGAAGAACACCATCGCCGTGTTCCACACCGACGGCGAACCACCCAGCACCGGGAGAACCAGCTTGGTCGCCATGGGCTGGACCGTGAAGACCAGGGCCGCCGAGGTGAAGATGGCCAGGGCAAACAGGCCCGGAGTCATGCGGTCCGCATTCGGCCCTTGAACCGGACGATCGGCGTCTGTTCCCAACGTCACGTCACTCATGCCCGCTCCGGTCGCGCCGAACGGTCGACAGACCCGAGCGCCCGGCCCATGTATCGCCATTCCCGACCGCTTCGGAAAGCTCCATGTTCCCGAATGACATTTCTGATCTGGCCGCCGCCGTCATCGCCGCCGCGGCGAAGCGCGGCTGGACGATCGCCACGGCCGAGAGCTGCACCGGCGGACTGGTTTCGGGTGCCCTGACGGCCGTCGCGGGATCATCCGCCGTGGTCGACCGGGGTTTCGTCACCTATTCCAACATGGCCAAGATCGAGTTGCTCGGCGTGCCCGCCGCCATGCTCGAGGCCCACGGTGCCGTGTCAGAACCCGTCGCGCGCGGCATGGCCCAGGGTGCCCGGGACCAGGCGGGAACCGATCTTTCAGTATCGATCACAGGGATCGCCGGGCCCGGTGGTGGTTCGGCAGAGAAGCCCTTGGGGTTGGTCCATTTCGGCTGCGCCTCACTTTCCGGGGTCGTGCACCAGCGGCATGTGTTCGCAGGATTGGATCGAGAGGGCGTGCGCCTGGCCTCGGTGCGGGTCGCGCTTGAACTCCTGCTTGAGGCCTGCGACGCCGCATGAGCGACGACTTGCTCATTGATGCGCGCGGTCATCGCTGCCCGGTCCCGACGCTTCGCTTGCGAAAGGCGCTGGCCGATGCGCCCCACACTGGGCGCGCGGTGCTTCTGGCCACCGACCCGATGGCGCGAATCGACGCGTCCTATCTGATGCTTGAGCTGGGCGGACGCGTCGTCGAGATCAGCGAGATCGACGACGTCCTGACCATCATCGTCGAGAGGCCCGTCGCTCCGACAGGTTGACGATCGCCGCCGTTGTCTCCGCCCCGGTATCGTCGAAATCTGGGGCCCCGCTCGCCCGCTTGGCGATCTCCATCTCTGTGGCAAAGGCCCCGCCGTAGAAGATGGCGTTGACGTTCCAGGACAGCCAGATGAGCAGGACCACGACCGCGCCGACCGAACCGTAGGTCGCCCCCAAGGGCGCGATCTGTTCGACATAGATGGCGCAGAGCCACGACGAAATCATCGACAGGACCGTCGCCACCGAACCACCGGCCAGCGCCGGAACCCAGGCCACCGGGGCCCGATGGGACATGGCGTAGCGGTAGAGCATGGTCAGCCCCATACCGAGACCAAGCGCGGGGACCAGGCCGCCCAGCGAGAACCCCCCGCCTGCTGCCTCGCCGGCCGTGTGCTGGAGCAACCGCCCGGTCACCACGGCACCGGACACCACGGTGAAGAGGGCGAAGGCAAACAGGGCCACGAAGAAGGCCAGCATGTTGAACTTCAGGAAGCCGTGCGGTTCCGTCTCGTCATGAATCAGGTTCAGGCCCGCCAGCAGGGCCTTGAACCCGCGATGGGCGGCATAGGCACCGACGACCAGGGCGAAGGCGCTCTGGAACGACACAGTACGCGCCGAGGCATTGGCCAGACGCTCGACCTCGGCCTGAAAGATGGTCCGGGCCGCATAGGGCATGACGTCGGCGAGCGCGGCGGCCTGCTCGCTGACCTGACCTATGGAGAGAACGGCCTTGTAGAAGCCAATCAGGATGGCAATGGCCGGAAACACAGCCAGCAAGGCAAAGAAGGAAACGCCGCCCGTATAGAGCATGACGTCGCGGCCCCAGCTTCGGGCGAAGGCGCGGCCAGACAGGCGCAGCCAGTAGCCGGGCGTGGCGATGTCCGCTCGTTGTCCGCTCAAACCGGTTCCCGCCACAGCTCTTGTGCACGGCACACTAGCGCAAATCATCTGTCATGGAAGCCTCACAATCCCGAGAGGCGCTTCGCCTGATGGGTGTATTGCGCATTGCGCCAACGGGCGCGGGATCGGTATGGTCCCGTCGCGTCGCGGACGCGGTCCCTGTGGGGGATCAACGGGGGACGGTCGACTTGCTATCTGATCCACGCCTGCTGGTCGTCGCGCCAAACGACGACAGGATCGGGGCCCTGTGCCGGGGCCTCGATGGACTGGGATGGCGCACCATGACGGCGCGTACGGGCGGTGCAGCCGTTGCGGCGCTGGGCGACTTCAAGCTGGAAGCGGCCATCATCGATGTGGACCATCCCGAGGCTGCGGCCCTGCCGGAGGCGCTGCGCCTCGCAGCCGGTGCCCGTCGTCTGCCGGTCGTCTGGATCGGCTCGACCGTCGCCGGAGAAGGCATTGATCTGGCGATGGCCGAGGTGCCGCATCCGACCCAGCTGGGTCTGCGGCTGGAGCAGCTGGTTCGCGCGGCCATTACTGAGGAAGAATTCCGCCTGCGCCGCCAGACCCTGGGTCTGCATGGCGCAACCCTGGACGCCGGTGACCCTGATTCGAGCCCGGTTCGGATCCTGATCGCCGGGGCCCCCGATCACCGCTTTATCGGTCTGTCGAACACCCTGACCCAGGCCGGGGCCGAGGTCGTGGCGGCTCCGACCCCCTATACGGCCTTCGACTATCTGCACGAGAGCCCGTTCGATGCGGCAGTCCTGTGGGGCGCGCCCGATCACGCGCCGGCCCTCAGCATCGCCTCAGGGATGAAGCGCAACACCCGGCTGTACCATATCCCTCTGGCGCTCTATTTGCGCTCCGAAGGCGAGATCAACCTGGGCGAGCTCTACAACAGGGGCTTCTCGGAAGTCGCGGGAGCCTCGACCCCGGAACCGGATATCGCGGCCCGGGTGCTCGCCCTGGCGCACACGCATCGGCGTCATCTGGCAATCCGCAAGGCCCTTGAGGGTGCGCGGGGATCGGGCGTCATGGATCCCACGACAGGTCTGTTCACGCCGAACCTGTTCGCCAGCCACCTGGGGCGGATCGCCGAGGCCGCCATGGCCCGACGTCGACCGTTGTCGATCTGCGTCCTCAAGGTGTCTGAAAACGAGACTCTGGGCCACGCTCGCCGAGGTGGCTGGCTGGACCGGGCCATGCCGCAGATCGGTGCGATGGTGTCGCGTCTGGTCCGAGTGGAGGACACAGCCGCCCGGCTGGCTCCGGAAGTATTCGCACTCGCCCTGCCCGCCACGCCAGGCCCCTCGGCTCGCCTGGCGGCAGAGCGCATTGCTGCGGTGATCGGCTGCACCGCCTTCGACGCCGGGCCCGACCGCTCGCCTTTCGTGGTCGAGTTCCGCGTGGGGGTGGCAGAGTTGATGCCCGGCGAGAGCGCCGCGGCTGTTCTGGAGCGCGCCTCCGCCGACCTGCACGCGGCACCGGCGGCCTGACCTCAGGCGGCCGCGACCCGCGCCAGATCCGAAGTGATCCGCTCAGCGACCTTCAGACGGTCTTCCGGCGTGGGCCAGTCGCCCTTCACCACGATCTTCTGATCCGGACGGATCTTCCACGACGCGTGGTTTTTCTGGATCAGGCCGACGAGGCCGACCGGGTTGGGGAAGCGGTTGTCGCGAAGGATCAGGACGGCGCCCTTGGGGCCGATGTCGATGCGCTCGACACAGGCCGTCTTGCAGTTGGCCTTGATGCCAACGATGCGCAGCAGTTGCTTGGCTTCATCCGGCAAGGGCCCGAACCGGTCGATGAGTTCGGCGGCCAGGGCCTCGCGGCTCTCGGTGTTCTCGGCGTCAGACAGGCGACGATAGAGGCTGAGACGGACATTGAGATCAGGGACATAATCCTCTGGAATCAGGACGGCCGCACCGACGTTAATGGCCGGCGACCAACCGCGGTCGACGCTGCCCGCCTCGCCATTGGCGCGCAGTTCGGCGACGGCGTCCTCGAGCATCTGCTGATAGAGCTCGACGCCCACCTCACGGATGTGGCCCGACTGCTCATCGCCCAGCAGGTTGCCACCGCCGCGCTGATCGAGGTCGTGGCTGGCCAGCTGGAAGCCGGCGCCCAGATTGTCCAGCGACTGCAGCACCTGAAGCCGCCGTTCCGCCGACAGGGTTATCGGCTTGTTCGGATCGGTCGTCAGATAGGCGAAGGCCCGGGCCTTGGAGCGACCGATCCGGCCCCGGATCTGGTGCAGCTGGGCCAGACCGAACATGTCTGCCCTATGCACGATCAGTGTGTTGGCGGTCGGAATATCGATGCCGCTTTCGACGATGGTGGTCGAAACCAGCACGTCGTAGCTGCCGTCGTAGAAGGCGCTCATCACGTCTTCCAGCTGGGTCGGGCTCATCTGGCCGTGGCCGACAACGAACTTGATCTCGGGCACCTGGACGCGGAGGAATTCCTCGATGTCGGGCAGGTCGGCAAGGCGCGGGCACACATAGAAGGCCTGCCCGCCGCGATACTTCTCGCGCAGCAGGGCCTCGCGGACCATGACCGGGTCCCAGGGCGCGACGTAGGTGCGCACGGCCAGACGATCGACGGGAGGCGTCGCGATGATCGACATCTCGCGGATGCCCGACAGAGCCATTTGCAGCGTGCGCGGGATCGGGGTAGCGGTCAGGGTGAGCAGGTGCACGTTGGCGCGCAGGGACTTGAGCTTCTCCTTGTGCTTGACGCCGAAGTGCTGCTCCTCGTCGACGATGACGAGGCCGAGGTCCTTGAAGCCGACCTGATCGGACAGCACCGCATGGGTGCCGACGACGATCTCGAAAGATCCGTCCTTCAGGCCCGCGCGGGTCTCGGCCGCGTCCTTGGCCGTGACCATGCGCGACAGGTGCCGCACCTTGATCGGCCATCCGGCGAATCGTTCTGAGAAGGTCTTGAAGTGCTGGCGGGCGAGCAGCGTCGTCGGACACACGATCGCGACTTGCTGGCCGCTCATCGCCACGACGAAGGCGGCGCGGATGGCCACCTCGGTCTTGCCGAAGCCGACATCGCCGCAGATCAGGCGATCCATCGGCGAGCCCTTGCCCAGGTCTTCCAGAACGTCGCCGATAGCGTTTAGCTGGTCGTCGGTCTCCTCGTAGGGGAAGCGGGCGCAAAACTCGTCGAAAAGACCTTGCGGCGGAGTGATCGCGTCGCCCGTCTTGAGCGCGCGCTTGGCGGCGAGCGCGATCAGACCCTCGGCCATGTCGCGCAGGCGCTGCTTCGCCTTAGCCTTCCTCGCCTGCCAGCCAGCGCCCCCCAGACGATCCAGCTGGACGTCGTCGGACTCCGCGCCGTATCGGGTAAGGAGGTCAATGTTTTCAACGGGCAGATAGAGCTTGCTCTCGCCGGCGTAGAGAAGTTCCAAGCAGTCGTGCGGGGCCTCCTGGATCTCCAGCGTCTTCAGCCCCTCGTAGCGGCCGATCCCGTGATCGAGGTGCACGACCAGATCGCCTGTCGTCAGGGCAGAAGCCTCGGCGAGGAAGTTCGACGCCCGGCGCTTGCGCTTGGGCCTCGCCAGCCGGTCGCCCAGGATGTCGGTCTCTGAGATGACGGCGATGTCGTCGGTGACGAAACCATGCTCGACCGACAGCACCGCGCGCAGGAACAGGTCCTTGGACGCCGCCTGCACATCGGCCCAGTCACGGACGGCCACGACCGGCTCCAGGCCGTGGTCGGACAGCATGACGCCGAGACGATCCGACGACCCTTCGGTCCAGCTCGCGAACAAGACCTTCTTGCCCTGTGCCTTCAGCTGCCCGGCGTGCGTCGCGACGGCTTCGAACAGATTGACGCTGTCCTGTGCGCGTTCCGCTGCAAAGGTCCGGCCCAGTCGACCGCCGGCGTCCTCAGCACCTCCGTCGAAGGGGCTAAGCCGACGCACGGAACGACCGGCAACGGCACCGTTCCACTCCTCTTCGGGCAGGTAAAGGCGCTCGGGCGGCAGCGCCCGGTTGGCCCCGCCTCCCTTGGCCTTCGAGGCCTCCTGACGGGCCTCGAAGGCGTCCCGTGTCAGCGCCCAGCGGTCGGCGCGAGCGGCATCGGCCTGGTGATCGACGAAGATCGAGGCGCGGTCCGGCAGATAGTCAAACAGGGTCTCCAACCGGTCGTAGAGGAGCGGTAGCCAATGCTCGAAGCCCTGACGGCGGCTGCTCTCGCTGACGGCGGCATACATCGGGTCCTCGCCCGGCGCGCCGAACAGGTTCAGGTAGCCGCTGCGGAAGCGGCTGATGCTGTCGGCGTCCAGCAGGGCCTCGGATACGGGTGACAGGGACACCTGGCGCAGTTGCCCCGTCGAGCGCTGGGTCTCCGGATCGAAAGTGCGGATCGACTCCAGTTCCGAGCCGAACATGTCGAGCCGCACCGGCTCGGCAAAGCCAGGGGGGAAGACGTCGACCACCCCACCGCGCACGGCGAACTCGCCCCGGTCACTGACGGTGGAGGCGCGGACATAGCCGTTGATGGCGAAGTAGGTCTCCAGCACCTGGAGATCGAGGTCGCGGCCGACCACGGCTTCGAACCCGGCGGCCGTCGTGATCGCCCGCGGTGGCGTGCGTTGCATGGCCGCTGCGACCGTGGTGACGACCAGCAGAGGTTTACGCGGATCGGCCACTCGCCGCGCCAGGGCCGTCAGGGCCGCCATGCGCTCTGCTGACACGCCGGACGTCGGGCTCAGGCGATCGTAGGGCAGGCAGTCCCAGGCTGGAAACTCAAGAACCTCAATATCTTTGGCAAAGAAACCGAACGCCTGTCTAAAGGCGGTCGCGCGCGTCGAATCCCGCGCGACGAACAGGGCCAGGCCGCCGGACGCCTTCAGACGGTCGGCGACCACAAGCGCGTCCATGCCCTCCGGGGCACCGCCCAGCGTCTGATCCACGCGCCGTTCGATCGAAGCCCCGTCCATCAGCCCGCGCCCTCGGCGACCGCAGCCGACACGTGGGTAAGCATGTAGGTCCGCAGACGCGCCATCAGCGGGGTCTCATGCAGCGCAGGCGTTGGCTTGGTCTCGATGATCCAGGCGTACAGGTCGTGATCGTCCTCAGCGAGCAGCGCTTCAAAAGCGTCGAGTTCGCTGTCCGGCAGGGCCGCGCCTTCGGCCTCCATGAACGGCCCCAGCACCAGATCCGCCTCCCGGAACCCTCGACGCCAGGCGCGGAAGGTCAATCGCCCCAGCCGCTCGCGACGGGGGTCGTTGATGGGTTCGGCGCGCGCATCGTGTTCGGCCACAAGAATCCTTGCCCGGTCCAGGTGTTCAGTCGTGAGCAGGACGCGAGGCTCCGCAAGCCGGGCGAACGTGCAAACAACAAGGGGGCGGACATAGCGTTCCAGTCCTGGTTTCGCCAGCGTCGCTGCGACCGCTATGGTCGCAGCCGATGCGCCCGCAGATTCTGTTTCCCCTGTTCGCGGAGGTCGGTTCGCTGAAAGGCGTCGGCCCGCGCACCCTGCCGCTCCTGCAGAAGCTGGCCGGGCCGCTGGTGCGCGACGTCCTGTTCCTGGCCCCGAACGGCGTGATCACACGTCGGCGCACCGAAGCCGCCAACGCCATTGAGGGCGAGGTCGGGGTGTTCGATGTGATCGTCGACCGCATGATCGCGCCCGGCCGTCCCGGCGTACCGCTGAAGGTGCGCGCCTCGGATGAGACTGGCTTCGTCCACCTGATCTGGTTCGGGGGCAGTCCCCAACATATCGAGCGCCAGCTGCCATGCGGCGAGAGGCGGCTGGTGTCCGGCAAGGTCGAGCGCTTCAACGGCGAGGTGCAGATCGTTCACCCCGACTGGATCGTGCCGCTCGACAAGGGTGAGGATATCCCGGCGGTCGAGCCCGTTTATCCGGCGACACAAGGCATCACGTCACGGCAGGTGAGGAAGATCGCACTGGCCGCCCTGGACGCTGCACCCGACCTGCCAGAGTGGCAGGACCCTGCCTGGCTGGCCAAGCAGCGCTGGCCGGGCTGGCGTGATGCGATCGGGGTGCTGCATGCGCCAAAGGCCGAGATCGAGCTGGAGCCCGACGCGCCGATCCGGCAGCGCCTGGCCTATGACGAGCTGCTGGCGCATCAGCTGGCGCTGGCGCGGCGTCGACGGGCGCGACAGATCACACCGGGACCGGTAATCCGGGCGGGCGAGGTCTCCCGAGCCCTGCTGGCCGCCCTGCCCTTCCATTTGACTAGAGCCCAGACGCAGGCCGTCGCGGAAATCCGCCGCGACCTGGCGTCGGGCGAGCAGATGGGCCGGCTGCTGCAAGGCGACGTCGGCTCGGGCAAGACGGCGGTGGCGGCGCTGGTCATGGCCGATGCGGCCTCCAGCGGGCTTCAGTCCGCCCTGATGGCCCCGACCGAGATCCTGGCGCGCCAGCATTATCAGCGGCTGGGACCGATGCTGGAGGCGGCGGGAGCTCCCGCGATCCTTCTGACCGGGCGGGACACGCAGGCCGAACGGCGCGAGAAGTTGGCGGCCCTGGCATCAGGCCCTGCGCGCGTCGCGATCGGCACCCATGCTTTGTTCCAGGACGCCGTTCGCTTCGCCCGGCTGGGGCTGGCCGTCATCGACGAGCAGCACAGGTTCGGCGTCAACGAACGGGCGCGGCTGCAGGCCAAGGGCGATCCCAGGACGGGCGGCGTTCACCTGCTGACCATGTCGGCAACGCCCATCCCGCGTACGCTGGAGCTGACGCAGTATGGTGAGCTGGACGTCAGCCGCCTGACGGAGAAGCCGCCTGGGCGGACCCCTGTGGCCACGGCGGTCCTGCCGCTGGCCCGCATCGGCGAGGTGGCGAGGCGTCTGAAGTCGGCGGTCGAGACTGGTGCCCAAGCCTACTGGATCTGTCCGCTGGTGGCAGAGTCGGAAGCGATCGATCTGGCGGCGGCGCAAGAGCGGGCGGTCGACCTGCGGCGACTGCTGGGAATCGAGGTCGGGCTCGCACACGGCCAGATGCCGGGGGCTGAGCGAGAGGTGGTCATGGCCGACTTCGCCGACGGCCGCCTGCCGGTTCTGGTCGCCACGACCGTGGTCGAGGTGGGGGTGGATGTGCCCAATGCCTCGATCATGGTCATCGAACACGCCGACCGGTTTGGTCTGGCCCAGTTGCACCAGTTGCGCGGGAGGGTGGGTCGGGGCGCCAAGTCCAGTTCCTGCATCCTGCTGTACGGCGGCGAAGAAGGCGGACTGGGCGAAACCGCGCGTCAGAGGCTGGAGACCCTGCGACGCACGGAGGACGGATTCGAGATCGCGGAGGAAGACTTCCGCCTCCGCGGAGGCGGCGATCCGCTGGGGCTGAAGCAGAGCGGCTTTCCGGCCTATCGCTTCGCCGATCCCATCCGGCATCGGGCGCTTCTGCTGGCCGCAGCTGACGATGCGCGGCTTGTCCTGGGGCGCGACCCTGACCTGACGTCTGATCGGGGCAAGGCGATCCAGGTTCTGGAGGCGCTGTTTGACTGGAAGACCGAACGGTCGACCCTCGACTAGGGCGCGTTGGACGCCATCCAGACGTTGAGACGACGTTCGACGTCAGCTTCAATATCCGCGTAGAAGAGATTGTACTGACGTGCCTTTCTTCGGTCTGCCCAGTTGCCGATCTCCCGGAACGACTCTGTCGTCAACTCGGTGTGGCGCAGGATGCCGTCGCGGCATTGGGTCGCCACCGCCCGGTCGATGAAGGCAGGTCGGACGCCCCACTCCAGCCCCGTGGCGTTGGCCGCGCCATGGTGGCGGCGCGCAGAAACCGCCGCGCCGTCGTCCGCCCCACTTACGGGATTCACGCAGAGAGCCGGACGGGCCGCCAGATCGACCAGACGACCATTGGCGTCCCAGATGAGAGCCCTGCGCAGGCGACGCTGGGCCGCGCCGTCGTTCTGCTCGTCGACGCCGGACCAGGCGACGATGCAGCCAACGGTCGTCGCGGTAGCGCAGGCGGGCAGCGAGGGCGACAGTGGCTCGCGCGCCACGATGACGTCCATCAGGTAGACCGCCGCGACGCGCGCCCTCAGGTCCGGGTCGGGCGCAACACGTTCCCGCACGAGCCGATCGATCAGTTCCCCACCTTGCTCCACACCCGCCAGCACAAGCGGCCCGGTCGGATGCGCCGCCAGCCAGGCATCGAAGGCCATCCGCGCATCGTCAAAGGCAAAGGCTCGCGCATCGCGGGCGTCATCGCGAAGGGTGAGGCGCGTATAAAGCGACGCCTGGCGATAGCGCGGCACACTGATCGAGCCGGCCTTGGCAAAGGGCCCCGCGTAGTTCGGGATGACCACCCGCTCGAGATAGGCATCGGCCTCCCGATCCCCGATAGAGCCGTTCCACGCGTCCCCCCCGTCATAGGTCGTGGAGTGAAGGAAGAAGACAGCGGCTGGGCCAGCATCGGGGGTTCGCACGTCTCGCATCGCCCAGGCGGCCGGATCCGCATAGTCGGGTGCAGGGGGTGGCTCATAGGTCTGGAAGGGGATCTGGGGATCCAGCCCGGCCCGGAGGATGTCGCCACGCCAGACCGCCACCGCCGCCGTCAGCAGGAAGACCAGGCCAAAGCCAGTCCAACCCACCCATTGGCGCAGCGTCAGGCGAGGCCGGATCACCGGTGAGGGTCCGCCTGGTCGAGGAAATTCTGAACGTAGCGGCGCACGCCCTCTTCAAGCGGCGTCGACTGGCCCGAGAAGCCCAGCGACCGCACCCGGTCCATGCTGGCCTGGGTGAAGTACTGGTAACGGTCGCGAATGACCTCCGGCATGTCGATGTAGGTGACACGGGGTTCCTTGCCGGCGGCCGCGAACGTTGCGTTCGCCAGATCGAGGAAGGACCGCGCCTGACCCGAGCCCGCGTTGAAGATCCCGCTGATCTGCGGCTCGCACAGCAGCCAGTCGATGATGTCGACGACGTCGTCCACGAAGACGAAGTCCCTCAGCTGGCCGCCGTCGGCATAGTCGGGGTGATGCGAGCGGAACAGGCTGACGGTCTCACCAGCCGCGACCCTGGGCCAGATCTGGGCGATGACCGACTTCATGCCGCCCTTGTGGCCTTCGTTGGGGCCATAGACGTTGAAGAATTTCAGCCCTGCCCATTGCTTCGGCGCATGGTCGCGCGAGGCCTCGCGGACGGCGTACTGGTCGAACAGCTTCTTCGAATATCCATAAGCATTTAGCGGCTGGAGCCGACCGATGGATGCAAGATCGTCGGCGTCCTCGAACCCGGCCGAACCGTCGCCATAGGTGGCGGCCGAAGAGGCATAGATCAGCCGGGTATCGTTCAGCGCGCACCAGTCCCACAGATCCCGCGACAGGCTGAAGTTGGTCCTCAGGATCAGGTCGGCGTCCTGCTCGGTCGTGGAGGAAATCGCCCCCATGTGAACGATGGCGGTCACCCGCTCGACGTGGCGATCCAGCTGGGCGAACAGTTCCTCCGGTTGCCAGAAGTCGGCGATCGGAGACTTGGCGATGTTGCGCCATTTGCCGAGGTCGGCGCTCTCCAGCCGGTCGCAGACGATGACGTCCCAGCGACCCTCGCTGCAGAGGCGCGAGACGATATTGGAGCCGATGAAGCCGGCCCCACCGGTGACAACGACCGCCCGCCTCATGCCGAACCCTTCATCGTCTCTATGGTTCTCGTGGTGGAAAAGCCGTCGGTGAAGGCGGCCAACCGCACCTCCCCGCCCCAGCTCTCGACCAGATCCCCGCCGACCACACCGTCGCGGGTATAGTCCGCGCCCTTGATCAGCACGTCGGGCCGCAGCCGCTCGATCAGGCGGATGGGTGTCGGGTCGTCGAAGGAGGTGACCCGGTCCACGCTGGCGAGGCCACCGATGACGACGGCACGGCTGTCGAGGTCGTTGACGGGACGCCCCTCGCCCTTAAGCGTCTTGACTGAGGCGTCAGTGTTGAGCGCCACCACCAGCCGGTCACACCACGAGCGGGCCTGGGCCAGGTAGGCGACGTGGCCGCGGTGCAGGATGTCGAAACAGCCGTTGGTGAAGCCGATCTTCAGCCCCTGGGCGCGCCAGGCCTCGACCTCGGCGGCGAGGTCGTCCAGGCCGGTGACCTTGGCGAGCGCCGCGCCGGCGTGCTGGCTGACCTCGGCCTCGATCAGTTCGGCGGGGGTGACCACAGCCGTGCCGCTCTTCCCGACAACGACGCCGGACGCCAGGATGGCCAGCTGCACCGCCTGCTCCAGCGACGCGCCTGCGCCCAGCGCAAGGCCGAGCGCCGCCAGTCCGGTGTCTCCCGCCCCGGAGACGTCGAACACCTCGCGCGCCCGACCGGGGAAGTGGCGGACGGGGCCGCCGCGCCGCATCAGGCTCATGCCTTTGCCGGCACGGGTGACGACGATGGCTTTGGCCGTGGTCGCCTCCAGCAGGGCTGTCAGCGCCGCCTCGACCTGGGCGTCGGTCTCGACCGGAAGGCCTGTCGCTCCGGCCAGCTCCGAGGCATTGGGCTTGATGACGTCGACGGCACCGTATCGCGCGAAGTCGCGGCCCTTGGGATCGACGATGACCGGCACGCCCGCATTCTGGGCCTGCCACAGGGCCGAACGGATCAGGCGCTCGGTGACGACGCCCTTCGCATAGTCTGACAGGAGAATGGCCGAAGTGTTGGAGAACACATCATCTCGCTCGAAAGCGCCGACGACGGGCTCCTCCTCGTCGAGGCGCATCAGCTGCTGGCCACCAGAGACGTAGCGCGTCTTGACGATCGTGCCGCCCGCCGCAGTGCGAGCTATGAAAACCTCGATCCGATCCTCAGCCGAGACCAGCGAAGCCAGCTCAGTGCCCGGGGCATCGTCACCCGCAACCCCGCCCAGTCGAGCGGTGGCGCCAAGCGCCGCGACGTTGCGCGCCACATTGCCGACGCCGCCGGGCATGGCGACCATGCGGCGGGCGCGCAGGACGGGAATGGGTGCCTCCGGCGAAATCCGGCTGACCTCGCCATAGACATAGCGGTCCAGCATCAGATCGCCGACGCAGGCGATCGTCAGGCCGCGCGCCTTGTCCAGCAGCGCCTGTAGACCGCCGAGATCGAGGTTCGCATCCGTCATGAACCCTCAGCTAGAGTGCGTGGAGCATGGAGACAACCGCACGGGCTGCCTGAAAAAACGAGTCCAAGGAGTCCAAAGCGTCCAAGGAGTGCAGGGAGTCCATGGAGTCCATGGAGTCCGTTTCAACAAACCGAAGCCTGGGGCCCATCGCGAAGATACAGCGCCGCTACGCCATTTTCGGACGCACGGCGATTTTTCAGAGATCAGGCCGCCTTCGCCATCCGGGCCTTGGACAGGTCGTCATAGGCGATCAGGTCAGCGGCGAGCGCCTCGAACTCCGACAGGGGAACCATGTTCGGGCCGTCGGACGGGGCGTGGTCGGGATCCTGGTGGGTTTCCATGAAGACCGCGTCGACCCCCACCGCCACGGCGGCGCGGGCCAGGACCGGCACGAACTCGCGCTGGCCGCCCGAGGAGGTCCCCTGCCCGCCCGGCTGCTGGACACTGTGGGTCGCGTCGAACACCACCGGGCAGCCGATGTCGCGCAGCACCGGCAGAGCCCGCATGTCCGAAACGAGCGTATTGTAACCGAAGCTGGCCCCGCGCTCGCAAGCCATGACGTTGGGATTGCCCGCGCCCACGACCTTGGCGATCACGTTCTTCATGTCCCAGGGGGCCAGAAACTGACCCTTCTTGATGTTGATGGCCTTGCCCGTCGCGGCGGCCGCCAGCAGCAGGTCCGTCTGGCGGCTGAGGAAGGCCGGGATCTGCAGCACGTCGACGGCCTGGGCGGCGATCCCGCACTGTTCCTCGTTATGGACGTCTGTCAGGACGGGAAGGCCGGTGACCTCGCGGATCTCGGCAAAGATCGGCAGAGCGCCTTCCAGCCCGATGCCGCGCGCGGCGGTGGCGGACGTGCGGTTCGCCTTGTCGAAGCTGGTCTTGTAAATGATGCCGACGTTCAGACGCTGACCGATTTCCTTGAGCGCATGCGCCATTTCGAGCGCGTGCTGGCGGCTTTCAAGCTGGCAGGGCCCCGCGATGAAGACGATGCGGGCCCCGCCGCCAATGACGACGGGTGTCTGAATTCCGTTGCCGGACAGGGTGATGACGGAGTTGGGAGCGGACACGGGCGGGACTTTCCACTAGCGACGGTTTGGCGGCTGGCGCGTCGGAATAGGCCAGCCTATGGGGCGGTCAGGTGGGCCCGACCGCCGGATTTCGCAACCTAACACGGAGCCGGAAGGCGTGACCACAGACCGCGAGCCGCCTGTCATCCTGTGGTTCCGGCGCGACCTCCGTCTGGCCGACAATCCGGCGCTCGAGGCGGCGCAGGCGACCGGGCGGTCGATCCTGCCGGTCTATATCCTCGACGAAGGCCCGGCGACCCGGCCCATCGGCGGGGCGAGCCGCTGGTGGCTGGACAAGTCCTTGCGGGCCCTGGGCGCATCCATCGGCGAGCGCGGGGGTCACCTGATCCTTCGTCGCGGCGATTCGGAGACCGAGCTGCGTCGCCTGATCGAAGAGACCGGCGCAACGCGCGTCACGGTGAACCGCCGTTTCGAGCCGGACGGATGGGCGCAGGACACCGACATCGCCCATGCGCTGAAGGCCGACGGGGTCGAGGTGAAGGGGTTCAACGGGACCTTGCTGACGCGTCCGGGTTCGGTGCTGAATGGCTCGGGTGGGCCGTATAAGGTCTACACGCCCTTCATGAAGGCGCTCCGGGCCCAGGTTCAGGCCCCGCCCCAGACAGCGGGGCCGCAGGATCTCTCCGGCGCACCGGCGGTCGACAGCGACGAGATTGACAAGTGGGGGCTGCACCCGACCCGCCCGGACTGGTCCGGCGGCTTCTTGGGCGAACCGGGCGAAGCCGGGGCCACGCGCGCTCTGTCTGAATTCCTGAAGACCGGTCTGAAGTCCTATGCCGACGACCGCGACCGCCCGGACCGGACGGGCACCAGCCGCCTGTCGCCGCACCTGCACTTTGGCGAGCTAAGTCCCTGGCGGGCCTGGATCGCAGCGTACAGGACTGTCGGTTCTCATGGTATTTCAGAAGGTCAGGCTGACAAGTTCACCAACGAGGTGATCTGGAGGGATTTCTCGGCCCACCTTCTGCACCACTTCCCGACACTGCCGACCGATGCCTTTCTGCCCGAATACGACCGCATGCCATGGATCAACGACACCGCGCAGTTCGAGGCGTGGACCAGGGGCCGGACCGGCTATCCCATCGTCGACGCCGGCATGCGCGAACTGTGGACGACGGGCTTCATGCACAACCGCGTGCGGATGATCGTGGCGTCATTCCTGATCAAGCACCTGCTGATTGACTGGCGCAAAGGCGAGGCCTGGTTCTGGGACTGCTTGCTGGACGCAGACCTGGCCCAAAACGCCCAGAACTGGCAGTGGGTGGCGGGCTCCGGGGCCGACGCCTCGCCCTACTTCCGCATCTTCAACCCGGTGACCCAGGGCCAGAAGTTCGATCCGGACGGGGCCTATGTGAAGCGGTGGGTGCCCGAACTGAAGCGGCTCTCGCCCGCCTTCGTTCATTCGCCGTGGACCGCGCCGCCGGAAATTCTACGCGCGGCCGAAGTCGCGCTCGGCCGGACCTATCCCCGACCTCTGGTCGATCACGCCGAAGCCCGGGCGCGCGCGCTGGTCGCGCTGAAAGTCGTGACCGGCGGCGGTGAAGCCATCCCAGAGGATTGACCGTAGCTGTCTGCGAACACAGCTTGACCCTCATGACCGCATCTACAGCCGACCACGCCCAGACCACGACCAAGCGGACACCGCGCGTCTTTTCGCTTCTGGTGCGCCTGCTGTCGGCGAATTGGACCTATGGAACCCTCACCCTGACCCTGCCGAACGGCGAGGTACACCGGCTGGAGGGCGCGACGCCCGGGCCCGCGGCGGTCATGCAGATCATCGACTATCGCTTCGCCCGCCGCGTTCTGGCCAACGGCGACATCGGCTATGCTGAGGGCTACGTCGCTGGCGAGTGGGACAGTCCGCATCTGGCGGTCCTGCTCGAAGTGCTGGCGTCGAACTACGACCACATCCGGCGCCTGTTCGACGGCAATGCCCTGATGCTCGCGGCGAACTGGATCTCGCACCGTCTGAACCGCAACAGCCGGACGGGATCGAAGAAGAACATCCACGCCCACTACGACCTCGGCAACGCCTTCTACGAGGCGTGGCTGGACCGGACGATGACCTACTCCTCAGCCAGGTTCGACAGCCCGTCTGAACCGCTCGAGGCGGCACAGACGCGCAAATACGCCGATCTCGCCCGCGCGATGGACCTGAAGCCCGGCATGCGGGTGCTGGAAATCGGCTGCGGCTGGGGCGGATTCGCGGAGTATGCAGCCCGTGAGGTGGGCGCGCATGTCACCGGCGTCACCATCAGTCGCGAACAGCACGATTTCGCCCGACAGAGGCTGTTCAATGCCGGCCTTTCGGAGCGGACCGACATCCAGCTGATCGACTATCGGGATGTCACCGGCACGTTCGACCGGGTCGCCTCCATCGAGATGTTCGAGGCGGTCGGCAAGGAGTACTGGGGCGCCTACTTCGACAAGGTTCTCCAGGCGCTGGTTCCCGGCGGGCGGGCCGGGCTTCAGATCATCACCATCCAGGACGACCTGTTCGACGAGTACAACGCTCGCGTCGACTTCATCCAGAAGTACATCTTCCCGGGCGGCATGCTGCCGTCCGAGGCCCGGCTCCAGCCCGTTGTCGAGGCGGCGGGACTGCGCTGGGATGCGGTCGACCGTTTCGGCATCGACTATGCTGATACCCTGTCGCGTTGGGACCAGACGTTTCAGGCGGCCTGGGCCGACATTCGCAAGATGGGCGGGTTCGACGAGCGGTTCAGGCGGCTCTGGCGGTTCTATCTGGCCTATTGCGAGGCCGGGTTCCGGTCACGCCGGACCGATGTGGTCCGGCTGGCCCTGACCAGAACCTAGCGTCCGCGCTTGCGGACCCACATGGCGGCGTCGGCCTCGGCCAGCCAGGCTTCGACGTCGGTGTGACCGGCGAAGGCCCGCACGCCGAACGATCCGTCCAGATGCGCCTTGCGGCCTTCCCAGGTGAAGTCGGCTGTTTCCAGAGCGACCTTGAGCGCAGCAGCCTTTTCGCGGCCTTCGTCAAGGCCGGCGTTCAGCAGCAGGACGGCGAACTCGTCCCCGCCGAGGCGCCCGACGGCGTCGGTGGCGCGGACGTTTTCGAGCATGATTTCCGCCACCCGGACCAGGGCCGCATCGCCCGCCGCATGGCCCAGGTGGTCGTTCACGCCCTTGAAGCCATCGAGGTCGAGGTAGAGCAGCGCCGCCGGGACCTTGTAGCGGGTGCAATAGGCCATCGTCCGCGTCATGGCGGCGACGAAGCCGCGGCGATTCAGGACCGGCGTAAGCACATCGTGCTCGGCCGCCGCCTCGGCGGCTTCCGCCCTTTTTTCAAGCTCGGCAGATTTGGCGCGCAGGGCCTCGACCTCGGCACGCAGGCGGGCGATCTCGGCGTGCGGATCGGCGAGGGCGTCGATGTCGGCCGCGTCGGTCACGGTCGGGCTCCGGTGCGACTCAAGGAACGGCCGCGTCTGCACAGGCTAACGCCGTTGGTTGCGGGCGCAACGCGCGTGCTGTAACCGGCCGCTTTCCCGCGAGGAGCCTTGCCCGCATGGCGACCGAGACCCCGCCCGTCGCGATCATCATGGGCAGTCGATCCGACTGGCCGACGATGAAGCACGCCGCCGAGACGCTGGACCGGCTCGGCGTGGCCTGGGACGCCCGGGTGGTGTCGGCGCACCGCACGCCCAAGCGCTTGTGGGACTTCGCGTCCGGCGCACGCGAGGCCGGGTTCAAGGTGATCATCGCCGGAGCGGGCGGCGCGGCCCATCTGCCTGGTATGGCGGCGTCGATGACGTCGCTGCCGGTACTGGGCGTGCCGGTGCAGTCCAAGGCGCTGAAGGGGCTCGATTCGCTGCTTTCGATCGTCCAGATGCCCGGCGGCGTGCCGGTCGCGACGCTCGCCATCGGCGAGGCGGGGGCCAAGAACGCCGGCATTCTGGCCGCGCAGATCCTGGCGCTGGCCGATCCCGTGCTAGCGGGAAGGCTGGACGCTTTCCGCGAGGCCCAGACGGAAGCCGTCCACGAGACGGTCGAGGACTGAGTGCGATTGACCGACGCTCCTCTCGCTCCGGGCTCGACCATCGGCATTCTCGGCGGTGGCCAGTTGGGCCGCATGCTGTCGCAGGCCGCGTCGCGGCTGGGGTTCGACGTCGTCATTCTCGATCCGGAAGACAACAGCCCGGCCGGACGGGTTTCGCGGGGGCAGATCGTCGCGGCCTATGACGATCCGGTCGCACTGAACGTCTTCGGGCGCGTCTGCGACGTCGTGACCTTCGAGTTCGAGAACGTGCCCGCCAGTTCGATGGAACGCCTGGCCGAAGCCGGGGCCCGCGTCGCGCCGGGTCCGGTGGCTCTGGCCGTCGCCCAGGATCGCGTGGATGAAAAGACCTTCCTGAACGGCGTGGGGGCAACGACGGTCGATTTCGTGCCGGTGGCGACGCTGGACGACCTGACCGCCGCGATCGAGACCCTCGGCTGCCCTGCCCTGCTGAAAACAAGGCGCGAGGGCTATGACGGCAAGGGCCAGGTCTGGATCAAGTCGCCGAAGGACGCGGCCAAGGCATTCGATGCGATCGGGGGCCGGCCGGCGATCCTGGAGGCCCGGGCGGACTTTGTGCGCGAGCTGTCGATCATTGCCGCGCGCGGCCGGGATGGAGCGACCGCCGTCTATCCGCTGGGCGAGAATATCCATTCGGGCGGCGTGCTGCGCACCACTCTCGCCCCGGCCCAGGTCGATGCGAAGACCGAGCGTCGTGCCCGCGCCATCGCGCGCGCCGTGCTCGATGGTCTGGACTACGTCGGTGTCATCGGAATCGAACTGTTCGACCTTGGCGGCGGCAAGCTGCTGGTCAACGAGATCGCCCCGCGCGTGCACAACACCGGCCACTGGACCCAGGATGGGTGCGTCTGCGACCAGTTCGAGCAGCACATCCGCGCTGTCGTCGGCTGGCCGCTGGGGCCCACAGCGCCCCACGCCCGGGTCGAGATGCAGAACCTTCTGGGCGACGAGGTCAAGCAGTGGACGAAACTGGCCGGGAAGTCCGACGTCCGGCTGCACCTCTACGGCAAGGAGGAAGCACGCCCGGGCCGCAAGATGGCCCACGTGAACAAGGTCAGGCCGCTATAGTCATCGATGGCCGCACGCACGCGATCAGACGGTCCCGTAGCGCAGCTTGCTGAGGAACTCGGTCGCCTTCCTGACCGGGGCGTCGAAATCCTTGCCGGCCTTCCACTTCTCGAAGGCCATGACATTGTCGATGCGACGGGCCACGAAGTCTTCGGCCGCCTCGCGCCCCTCGAACCAGCGCAGGGTCAGGGCCGGGATCAGGATGCCGGAAAGGATGGTGCGCTTGGAATAGTGGTTCCAGTCTGTGGCCGTATCGCCGGACCAACGCCACAGGTGGTCCGCCGTCTCCCAGGCCAGCGACAGGCCGAGATCCGCATTGGTCGGCAAGGCGAGAAAGCCCGCGCACTTGCGCGTCGCCTCCAGATCCTCCGCTCCCGCTTCCATGCGCGCGGACAAGGCCTTGGCGATGCGCTCGCGAATCTTGAGACCCTCTGCCGAGCCCAGCGCCTCAAGCGCCCGCGAATCGTGACGACGCGACAGCAGCGCGGCGAGATCGCGCGGTCCGTTGGGCAGCAAAAGCTCCTGATCGCCCTGCGAAAGACCCTCGGCCGCGCAGGCCTCGCGCACCATTCGGGCGTTCCAGCCCAGCGTCGGTGCCAGCCGGATCGCGGCGTCAAGGACCGCCTGCTCCTTGGCGTCGGCCCAGTCCGGCTCGGCGTTTGACAGAGGGGAGACGTCGGTCATGACCTTTCCTTTAGCCCCCCTCGCCCGAACGCGCGAGCCAGCGATCCGGGGCGCGACGATTGGCGGCGCATCGGCTGGACAGCCCGGGGGGCTTGGTGTATCGACCCGGCTTCGCTCGCCGGGCTGTCGCCCGCGGGATCGGATTTTATTTGTCTGCCCGCCTCTCACAGGACGCGGCGGGCAGCCAAAGGAGAGTTGAACCTGGTTCAGATTTTCGTTCGCGACAACAATGTCGATCAGGCGCTCAAGGCCCTGAAGAAGAAGATGCAGCGCGAAGGCAGCTTCCGCGAGATGAAGCGCCACGTGCACTACGAGAAGCCCTCGGAAAAGCGCGCCCGCCAGAAGGCCGAGGCAGTCCGTCGCGCCCGCAAGTTGGCCCGCAAGCGCGCCCAGCGCGAAGGCCTGTTGCCGGCGCCGAAGCCGCGTCCGCCCCGCGCCTGATCTCCGGATCAGATCGAACGATCAAAGGCCGCCCCTCAGGGCGGCCTTTTTCGTTGTTCGATTACTGAAGGTTGGGTTCCTAGCGGAACTTGCGCAGGCCTCGGGGACCCATGCGTCCGGCCCCAGCCCGTCTGCCCAACCAGTCCCTCCAGTCCGGCCAGTTCCTCCGACGCCCGCCGCCGTCGACCCACTCCGGTCCGGGCTCGGCACCGAAAACCGCAATGTCGGACAGGCCGCCCTGCTTGAAGGACTGCAGCTTGACCCCCTTGCCGCGCGGCATTTCGGGCAACTCGTCGATGCGGAAGATCAAGGTCTTCAGGTTCTCGCCAATGGTGACGACATGGTCGGCCGGACCGAGGCGGAGCGCCGCCAGGAGGTCGCCATTCAGCACCTGCTTGCCGCCCCGCTTGGTCGCCAGAAGCTCGTCCTCTGGCGCGATGAAACCGTACCCCGCCTTCGACGCCATCAGCATCCTTGCACCCGGCTGATGGGGGAACAGACCAATGATACCGGCCGAGTCCTCCAGCTCGATCATGAGGCGCAGCGGCTCGCCGTGGCCTCGCCCGGACGCCAGTTTGTCGGCGCCGACCGTGAACACCCGTCCGTCCGAAGCCGCGACCAGGAGTTTGTCGGTGGTGAAGGCTGGGACGAGGAAGCCCAGGCTGTCGCCTTCCTTGAACTTCAGTTCGGACGGGTCCTCGACCTTGCCCTTGACCGCCCGGATCCACCCACGCTCGGACAGGACAACGGTGATCGCCTCGCGCGGAATGAATGCTTCAGGGGCGACGAAGGCGGAGGTATCCACGGCTTCGGCGATGGTGGTCCGGCGGGGGGATACCAGCGCCTTGCGCGTGGCCTCCAGCTCCTTGCCGATGGCCTTCCATTGCTTTGCGGGCGAGGCGGATAGCGCACGCAAAGACGCAAGTTCTTCGGACAGGGCCTTGAACTCGTTCTCGATCGTCATCTCCTCGATGCGCGCGAGTTGGCGCAGACGGGTATCGAGGATGAAGTCTGCCTGGGTTTCGGAAAGGCCGAAGCGCGCGATCAGGACGGCCTTGGGCTGTTCCTCCTCGCGGACGATGCGGATGACCTCGTCCAGGTTCAGGAAGACGATCCGCAGGCCTTCCAGCAGGTGCAGCCGCTTCTCGACCTTCTCGATCCGCCACTGCGAGCGACGGTTCAGCACCTCACGCCGGTGATCGAGGAAGGCCTGAAGGCAGCCCTTCAGCCCCATGACGCCGGGCGTGCCGGTCGCATCGAGCACGTTCATGTTCACCGGGAAGCGGACCTCCAGGTCGGAGAGCCGGAACAGGCTTTCCATCATGGCGTCGGGATCGACGTTTCGGCTTTTGGGCTCGATGACCAGACGAATGTCCTCGGCGGACTGGTCATCGAAGGTGTCGACCAACGGCAGCTTCTTCTGATCCAGCAGTTCGGCCATGGCCTCGATCAGCTTGGTCTTCTGAACCTGGTAGGGGATCTCGGTGACCACGACGTGCCAGCCCCCACGCTCCAGCGGTTCCTTCTCCCAGCGAGCGCGCAGACGAATGCCGCCCCGGCCGGTTTCATAGGCCTCCAGGATGGACGCATGTCCCTCGACGGCGATGCCGCCGGTAGGAAAATCCGGGCCGGGCACGATCTCGGCCAGCTCGGCCGTCGTCGCCTCCGGCCGATCAAGCAGCAGCAGACAGGCATCAATCAGTTCGCCCACGTTGTGGGGCGGGATGGAGGTCGCCATGCCCACGGCGATGCCTGAGGAGCCATTGGCCAGCAGGTTCGGAAAGCCCGCCGGCAGGACGATAGGTTCCTCATCCTGATCGTCATAGGTCGGGCGGAAGTCTACGGAATCCTGATCGATTCCGTCCATCATCAGCATCGCCGCCGGGGTCAGCTTGCACTCGGTGTAGCGCATGGCGGCGGGGTTATCGCCGTCGATGTTGCCGAAGTTGCCCTGCCCGTCCACGAGCGGGTAACGTTGGGCGAAGTCCTGGGCCAGACGCACCAGGGCATCATAGATCGAGGCGTCACCGTGCGGGTGATATCCACCCATCACCTCGCCGACGACCTTGGCGCACTTGCGCGCCGCCGCCTGCGGGTTCAGCCGCATCTGGTGCATGGCGTAGAGGATCCGGCGGTGGACCGGCTTGAACCCGTCCCTCACGTCCGGAAGCGCACGGTTGGTGATGGTCGACAGGGCGTAGGCGAGATATCGGCGCGACAGCGCCTCGCCCATCGGCTCCTCGACAATGCGGCCGCCTTCCGGCGGTGGAGTGTGGATGGTCATGGGCCTGCGAATCGGCTGCTTTGCAGGGCAAGTCTAGTGCCGTTCATTGGCCCTGACGCAGAGGGGTCAAACGACGAGATCGCCGATGCGGATCGGTTGTTCCAGTCGGACGACCCCGTTGACGTCCCGGACCTGGGCCAGAACCGTCGGGCTCGTGCCCTCCCACCCAATTGTGAGGAGACCGAAATTCTGCTCGCGATAGACCTCGCCGACCCGGAGGGCGTTGGGCGGGGTCACCGGCCACACCTCGGTCAGTCCTGAGGAGGTGATGTCCCACAGCGGATAGGGAACGTTGACGTCCAGTTTGGACACCTCTCCATAGTGGGTGTCACCCGATAGACAGAACAGGCCGTTCGCCTTCCTGTCACGAATGGCGGCGATCAGCCGTTGGTGGTCATGGGCGAAATTGATCCAGCCCTCCCAGCCTGCGAAATCCGCCACCACCTGCAGGCTGGAGGCCAGGATGCGGACTTCGGCTGGTAGGCTTAGCTGGTCTTCCAGCCAGCGCCACTGGTTCTCCCCTAACTGGGTTGCGGCCGTCTCAGGATTGCGCATGTAAGGGCCAGGTGTGCTCAACCCCTGCTCGGCACGCCGTTCCACCCAGGTCTCATAATCTTGATCGCCCAGTTCCAGCTCCACCAGGGGGGTCCGATTCCAGCGGAGGTCTGGCAACAGGATCTGTACCCGTCGACCGGCAGGGCCGAACACATGGGCGGTGTAGATGCCGTCCCGTGTACGACGGGGGCTGACCTCTGGCTCCCCGAAGAAGTCCAGGAACTGCCGCCGGCTCTCCTCCTTCATCGGATAGTCGGCTCCGGCGTCATTCTCGCCGTAATCATGGTCATCCCAGATGGCCAGGATCGGCACGGAGGCCTTGAGCCTCTGGAACCCGGGCTGGGCAGCGAGTTCCGCGTACTTCCGGCGCATGACCTCGGGGTCGCGCGTATCCAGGTAAACGTTGTCGCCAAGGAAGATGAACAGGTCCGGTTCAGCCGCCAGCACAGCGTCCCAGATCGGTTGAGGCTTGTCGCTCTTGGCGCAGGAGCCGAAGGCGATACGGGTCAGGGTACGGCCGGACGCAATGTGTGGATCTGGCGAGGCGGCCACGGCCCCGGCGATCAGTCCGAGACTGGCAGTTCCCGCCATCAGGTGGCGCCGCGAAAGGTTCGTCATCACTCTCTCCGTTCTCCAAACGCGAACGGGGCGTGTCGGATGGACACGCCCCGCCTGTCTTTTAGTCGTCTTGGCTCTAGAAATGGCGACGCAGCGTCACAAACGCCTGGCGCGGGGCCCCAGGCAGGAAGGTCTGGCGACCCGCCGTATTCTGGAACCCACCCGAACCGACCGTCGAGATATGGTCTTCGTCCAGGAGGTTGGTGACATTGAGCTGGATCTCGGTTCCGTCCAGCCAGTCGCTCATGCCCGCCACCCGATAGCCGGCGGTCAATTCTACCAGAGTATACCCGTCGACGCTTTCGTCATTCAGATAGCTGGAGAACCGCTCCCCCGTGTAAGCGGCGGCCAGAGTGCCGAACAGGGCCCCGTCATCATAGGCCAGCTCGGCCCGGAACAGGGCCTCTGGCGTATTAACCACCGTCTTTCCACCAGTCGCAGCAACAAGGGCACCCGTCCCGTCACGGACGTCGTCCTCATAGGTCGAGTCGTTGTAGCTGAACGACCCGAAGGCCGACCAATCGTCGTTGAAGCTCCACACGGCTGCGGCCTCAAAGCCGCGCGACGTGACCGATCCTACGTTCTGGATGCCTGAACCGAGGCCCAGGATCGGCGCGCCGAGAGCGACACCCAGAAGGCGGTCGGAGAACTCGACGTTGTAGACAGCGACCGAACCCTGGAGCTGGTCGAAGCGGAAGCGCCAGCCAGCCTCAAGGGTCTGGGAGCTCTCAGGCTGCACCGTGTTGCGAATGGCCGCGAAACCCGCTGCCGACGCCGAGAACGGCCCGCCAGTGTTGGAAGACTCAAAGGCCCGCAGGTTCTCAGAATAGGAGAGGAACAACTGATGGTCGGCGTTCAGGTCGTAGGTGGCGCCGACCTGGGGCAGGAAGTTGTCTTCCGCCTTGATCGTACCAGTCTTGTTCGGGCCAGTGATGGTCCGCGCCGTGTTTTCGACCGACAGCGACTTGAAGCCCCCGAACAGCGTCAGCGCGTCGGTTACGGCCCAGCTATCCTGTATGTAGAAAAGCCGGGTCTCGGTTTCGAACTGATACTCCCACTGGGTGAAGAAGGGGTTCTCGAGGAACTCTAGCGACGACCGGGTATTGGCCGCGCGGGCCAGACCGTAGAACCTGCGGGCCTGGTTGAAGTCGTTCTGCTCGAGCCAGAAGCCGGCCTCGACCGAATGGTCACCCAGGTCCAGCGTGGCGGAGCCGATCGCGCCCCGGCGCTCAATTTCATACTCGGTGGTGCGCACCGAAATCGGGCTGGGGGTCGTGATCGGGGTACCGTTCTGATCGGGGGCACCGACCGGGGTCCCGACATAGGGGGTCCACCACAGACCCTGGCCCTCGTTGTTGTGGCCGTAGCCGGTCAACGACACCGCCAGGGCGTCGGTGATGGGGTAGTTGAACGACAGCGCGCCGATTGTATCGTCGCGCAGTCCCGATGCGTCGAAATAGGCGTCATCGACGGTCTGGATCGGCGCAGGATATGTCCGTCCAGCCGCAGCGTTCGTCACAGCGGCTCCGGTGTCGCCGCGATTGTTGCCAATATCGGCAATCAGGACGGCCAAGGCGTAGTTCCCGGAGATGTTGTCGAAGTCGCGACCAAGGCGCGCTATCTGAGCCAGCGACAGGTCCTGATAGTCGTTCTCACGACGCTCGGACCAGTTCAGGAAGCCGGTGATCTCACCGCGGCCGATCGGTTGAATCAGACTGGCGTTTATCTGCTGCTGGTTTTGTTCGCCCACGCCCTTCCACTTGTCCATCTGGTGATCGACAAAGGCCAGAGACAGCGCGGTGCCAGCGGGACCGAAGGTGCCTGTGTCCAGGCGGATGAAGCCGCGAAGGGTTTCTTCGCTGCCGTAGGTTCCGGCGACGTCCAGCCCGAACTCATCGGACGGGCGGCGGCTGACGAACTGCACTGTGCCACCCAGGTTGCTGCTGGAGGCAGTCCCAAGCGCGCCCGAACCCTGGGCCACGTCCACGCGGCCGACGTTCTCGGAAATGATCGCGCGGGAGATGTGCAGGCCGTTGTGGTTGCCGTAGCTCATGTCGCCAAGCGGCACACCATTGAGGGTGAAGCCTAGCTGGTTCTGGTTGAAGCTGCGGAGCACGATCCGCGCCGACCATTCATAGTTACCAAAGGCGTCGGCCGACTGGAAGCTGACGCCCGGCAGCCGCTCAATGGCCTTCAATGGGCTCGTGCCGGGAGCCTCCACGGCAATTGCGGCTTGTGTTATCGACGCCTGCTGGCGGGTCTGACCTGCGCCGAAAACGACAATGTCGTCGAGCTGGGCGGCCGTGTCTGGGTCGGTAACGACCGACTGAGCCTGTGCGGCGGTCGGTAGAACGAGAGCGCCGCTGAGCGCCAGGACAAGCGTCGAAACGCCCGTGAGAAGCCTATGGTTATTCATGATCGCCCCAAATGCATCGGCCTTCGAAGGCCCGAGGCGCGCCTTAGGCGGGCTCAACGACGACGTGGTAACGGTGAAGCTTCGATTTGGTGACTTCGAGCCGCGACACGGAAATTCGGCAAGTGCGTGTCGCGGACGCAACGAGAGGCGGTTGGAAAAGATCAGGACCTTCCCGCTTCACCCAGCTTGTCGATCATCCACACCCGGGCCGGCGGCAAGGGGCGGTTCTGCGGATTGAAGACGAACTGTTCGAGAAAGTGGCCGGTCAGGGCAAGGCCATCACGGACATCACCCTCAACGAGCCCGGCCTGGGCCCCCAGCATGAAGGGCGGCAGTTTCAGGAGCTTGTCGGCGTAAGGGCGCCCGGCGTCCGAACTGACTGCCCGACCTGTCCGGGGACTGACCCAGACCAGATCATCGAGTGTGCCGGTGACCGCACACGATCCCAGATCAAGCCCGAAGCCCAGGTCTTCGAGCAAGCCCGCTTCGAACCGCACAAAGATGGCCGGCCAGACGTCCGGAAGAGCGAAGGCACCCAGCAAGGCCTCGAAAGCCAGGAAGGCCCCCGGGTGTGCTTCCCGTTCTGGCAGGGCCCCCTGTGCCACGGCCGTTGCCGCCGACAGACCATGCAGCGCCAGGGGATCGTCGAACAGGGCGCTTGGCCCCTCTCCTACCGGCTCCAGTCGCGCGGATCCCAGATGATCAGAGGTACGAGCACGGTAGTCGGCGATGACCCGCGCACCGGCCTGAAGATGCGGCTTCATGCGTCTCGACGCGCCACCGGCGACATAGGCGGCGTAGCGCCCATGCGTCTCGGTCAGAAGGTCGACGACGACGCCTGTATCGCCGTGCGCCCTGGCGGACAGCACGAACGCCTCCTCGTGAAACTCCATCAGTCGCCCTTGATGACCTCGACGACCGCATCGGCCCGATCATTGGGCACAGTGAAGGACAGAACGTACTGCTCGATCTTCCAGCCGTCGGCCGTCAGCCTCAAAACGCCCGATCCTCGCGTCTCGCCATAGGACCGATTGACCAGCTTTTCCTCAAACCAGGCGACACAGCGACAGTCGATGGGGGCGATGGTGATTGTCCGTTCCGTGGCGGCGTAGGACCAGCCCGTTCCTCGGGCGAAGACCGGTTCTGCATAGGCCCGGAACTGGGGCAGGCTCCAGTGTTCGCCCGCATCCGTGCCGACGAAACGCGCATCCGCAGTGAACAGGGCGAAATAGGCCTCGGCGTTCGCGGCGGTCGAGGCAGCGTTCAACTGGTCGAGAACGGAGGCGACCTGGGCCTGCTCGGAGGATTGAAAAAGCAGGGCGGCAGCGAGGGCGACGATCATGAGCGCTCCTTGGGATGTATCCCTGACTTACGCCGCGTCGGCGCATTGCGGAACAGGGAAGCGCCACTGGTCGACTTCTGGAAGCGCGGTTCCCTCGGCGGAGAGCTGGATCCATCTGGTTTTCCCGACGGATCCTCCCCGGCACTAGTCCTGGACAAGAACCGTCGGGAACGGCCGCCCCAGCGCCTCGGCCATGGCCTGCTGGGTGATGAGGAAGACCTGCTCCTGCTGGTGATAGTTGTTGGTCAGGACGACGACCGTGACCTGCCCGCCCGGCTGCCAGCTCATGAGATTGCGGAACCCGGACCAGCTGCCAGTGTGGTAAACTTGGATGTCGTCGAAGCCGGGGACGACCCGTCGACCCAGCCGGTTGGCCATCACCCCATAACCCCAGATGCGACGCACCCTGCCCCGCTCCGCACTCTGGTCCGGTGGCGCGTGATCGGCGATCATGGCAGCATAGCTGTCGGTAGACAGGACGTGGCCGCCATGCAAGGCGCGGCTCCAGACCAGCATGTCGTCAAGCGTGGAGTACATCGCGCCCGCCCCGGGGATGATGGAGACGTTGGCCTGTCGCTGTGGCGTCAGTCCCGACGCGAAGTTCGCATGGCCGGCGACAAGGTCCGGCGCGTCGCCCAGCCCGGTATCCGCCATGCCCAAAGGTTCGAAGAAAGCGGTCTTCAGATAGTCGCCAAAGGGCATGCCAGAAGCGCGCTCGACGATGTCGGCCGCCAGATTGAAACCGGCGTTGCTGTACCGAAGCTCGGAGCCGGGCTGGAAAGTCAGGCTGTAGCCCGCTGACTCAGCGGTAAGCTCAGCCATCGTCGCCGGGGTCGTGCGTCGCACGCCCCATCCGGGCCGTTGCATCAGATCCGGAATGCCGGAGGTGTGCGAGATGAGGTGATGGATGCGCAGGGGTGCCCAGGCCACGGGACAGGGCTGGATCCAGCGACACACGGGGTCGTCGACCGACAACCGGCCCTCGTCCTGCAGGCGCAGGATCGCGGCGGCCGTGAACTGCTTGGACAGACTGGCCAGGCGGAACTTTGACGACAGCGTCAGGGGCTGACCGGTGTCGGCGTCTGCGAGGCCGTAGACCTGTCGAAACACCACCTCGTCGTCGCGTGCGACCAGCACCCCGCCCATGAAGCGACCGGCCTCGGCCTCTTGTCGCAGTCGCGCCGAGAGCTGCGGAAGCGCTTCGACGATGACGACGGGAGGCCTTGGCGGCACCGATGGCGCGACGCCGTCAGTCGTTCGCCGAGAGTCTCCCTGAGTAAGAGCGAAGGCGACGACCGCGCCGACGATCAGCAGCAAAACGACTGCGACGACAGCGAGAAGGAGCCGGGGGTGGTTCCCGGCCGTACGCGGAACCTGGAACACCCTAGACGTCGAACTCCAGCCCGAACTGGGCGTAGAGCGCGCGGCTGTCCTGCCACTTGGGATCGACCTTCACGGTCAGGAACAGATGCACCGGCCGGTCCAGTAGCTCTGTCAGCTCCTCGCGCGACTTCTGGCCGATCCACTTCAGGGTCTGGCCGCCCTTGCCGAGCACGATGGGCCGCTGGCTCTCGCGCTCGACGTAGATGGTCTGTTCGATCCGGGCCGAGCCGTCGGCCTTTTCGTCAAACGCCGTGGTTTCCACCGCCGCTGAATAGGGCAATTCCTCGTGGACGCGCAGATAGACCTTCTCGCGCGTGATCTCGGCGGCCAGCACCCGCAGGGGCACGTCAGCGGACTGATCTTCCGGATAGAGCCAGGGCCCCTCGGGCATGGCCAGCGCCAGTCGCGTCTTCAGGTCGTCGACACCGTCGCCGGACAGGGCCGAGATCATGAAGACCTCGCTGTAGACCCCGGCGTCGAACAGCGTCTGTGACAGTGCCAGCAAGGTGTCGCGGCGCATGCCATCGATCTTGTTCAGCGCCAGGATGACCTTGGTCCCCGATGCCTTCAGATTGGCGATGATGGTCTCGGTGTCCTCGGCCGACTTGCGGTCGGCGGCCGACCCCTCCTTGCCGTCGGAGGCAATGTGCGAAGCCGCATCGACCAGATGCACCACCACGTCGGCATCGTCCGCACCCGCCCAGGCCGAGGCCACCATCGCCCGGTCCAGCCGACGGCGCGGAGTAAAGACGCCAGGGGTATCCACCAGCACGATCTGGGCGCTGCCGTGCATGGCGATCCCGCGCACCGGGAACCGCGTCGTCTGCACCTTCTGGGTGACGATCGACACCTTGGAGCCGGTCAGGCGATTGACCAGGGTCGACTTGCCCGCGTTCGGCGCGCCGATGATGGCGGCGAAGCCCGCGCGGGTCGGGGATGTCTCGGTCAAATCACGCCTTCACGTTTCAAAAGGGCGGTCGCGGCCGCCTTCTCTGCGTCCTGACGCGAACGTCCCTGCGCGGTCAAGGGTTCTACGTCGGGGATCGAAACCTCGACCGTGAAGGTCGGAGCATGATCGGATCCCGTCTGTCCCACCACGCGATAGACCGGAAGCGGCCGACCTTGCCCCTGCGACCACTCCTGCAACGCGGACTTGGGGTTGTTCAGCGTGCGCGGGGCTGGCGAAGCCAGTTCTTCTGCCCAGGCGCGATCGAACACCTTTCGCGCCGCCTCGATGCCCCCATCCAGCCATACGGCCGCCAGAAGCGCCTCGACCGCGTCGGCTACGACGCCTTCCTTGCGACGCCCGCCGGTCTTGGTCTCGCCGGGCGAAAGGCGCATCGCCGCGCCGACGCCAAGGCGCTCGCCAACCCGGCCGCAGGCATGTTTATCGACCAGCGCATGAAGACGCGACGAAAGCTCGCCCTCGTCGGCTTCGGGAAAGTCGTGATGAAGACGGTCCGCGACGAGCAGGCCCAGGACGCGATCGCCCAGAAACTCCAGGCGCTCGTTGTGGCGTGCAGGCTTGCCGGCGGCCTTGTCTGCCCCCTCCCCGACGCTTGAATGGGTCAGGGCCCGCTCCAGCAGGGCAGGATCGGCGAACCGGTGTCCGAGACGGTCGACCAGAGCGGCCACCGCCTCGGCGCGAGCATTCGGCATCAATCCAGAACGCGGAAGAAGCGGCTGGGCCGGACGTTGGCGAACCAGCTTACCGGATTGAACAGCGATGCACCCGGCGTCCAGGAGAAGGCGATGATCTCGGCCTTCCCGACCAGATTCTCCTCCGGCACGAGACCGACGCCAGCCGATTCCTGCACCCGGCTGTCGATGGAGTTGTCGCGGTTGTCGCCCATCATGAAGTAATGGCCAGCCGGAACCTCATAGACCGGAGTGTCGTCCAGATCGCCACCGGGCCCGAAGTCCTGGATCAGGAAGCTGCGGCCGTTCGGCAGGGTTTCGCGCAGCTGGGTCATGGCGCGGGGACCGAAAACGTCCTCGACCTCGCCCTGGCTCACAACGACGTCATTCACCGGCTGGCCGTTGAGGTGCAGCACGTTGCCGATCATCTGAATGCGGTCGCCCGGCAAGCCGATGACGCGCTTGATGTAGTCGGTCTTGTCGTCACGAGGCAGCTTGAACACGACGATGTCGCCGCGTTCCGGGGCACGGCCGAACAAGCGACCCTCGCCTATCGGCAGGTTGATGGGCAGACCCGAGGAATACTTCGAATAGCCATAGGTCCACTTGGACACGACGATGTAGTCGCCCTCGTAAAGGTTCGGCTCCATCGAGGCAGACGGAATAGTGAAGGGCTGGAACAACAGCACCCGCAGGACGAAGGCGATGACGAGCGCGACGGCGATGGTCTTGATGATTTCCAGGGTCTCGGATCCAGCCGAGCGGCCACCGTCGTCATCGTCGTCCTTCGCCTTGACGCGGGCCGGACCGGGAACCCTTTCCTTCACGTCCTCGAACGGGGCGTCGCCCTGATCGCTCCAGATCGGCCGCGTCGCAGCGACCGTCCCGGCGGCGGCAACAGCGGCAGCAGCAGCAGCGGCGACAACCGGCTCGGGAGCAACGGCTTCAACGGGTGCTGGCGCTGAAGCGGCCGTGTCAGACCCTTCGGTGGAGACAGCCTCGACAGACTGCTCATGCGTGGTGTCGGCGGCCTGCAAGGCCGTGTCTTCGGACGGGACGTCAGACTCTACCGGCATGCCGCTCTCGGACGCGGCGAAGGCGGCTTCGGCCGCGTCCACTTCGCCAGCACCTGTGTCGACCGCAGGCTCGGAAGCGGCCGGGTCTTCCGGCGTATCAACCGGTGCTGGGGCGGCCTCGTCTTTCAGCTCGCGCTTGTGCTCTTCGTCCATGGAAATCGCCTGTCCCCGCCCGCCAACGCGGTCTGAATGTCGCCGTGACGGGTATAGCGCGATTACGCCATCGGCAAGGCTTCGATCACCACGAAGGCGAGTGCGTAGGGGTGTTCGTCAGACAGTGTCAGATGAATCCGCGCCTCGTGTCCGGGCGGTGTCAGTCGCGCCAGATGCCCGGCCGCAGGTCCGGTCAAGGCGAGCGTCGGCTGACCGCTGGGCAGGTTCACGACCCCCATATCCTTCCAGTAGACGTCACGACGCATGCCTGTTCCGAGTGCCTTGGCGCAGGCCTCCTTGGCCGCGAACCGCTTGGCGTAGCTCCAGGCGGCGTCTGGCTTGCGGTCCGAACGCGCGCGCTCAAGGTCTGTGAAGCAGCGGGTCTTGAAGCGGTCGCCGAAGCGATCCAGCGACGCCTGGATGCGTCGGATGTCCGCCAGGTCTGCCCCGACGCCGACGATCACGCCGCCGAGTCCATCGCCGCCCGCATGCGACGCACCGCTTCCGCCAGACCGAGGAAGACCGCTTCGCCGATCAGAAAATGGCCGATGTTGAGTTCGCGAATCTCAGCGATGGCCATCATCTCGGCCGCGGTGAGGTAGTCCAGGCCGTGGCCGGCGTGGACTTCCAGACCAAGCTCGTCCGCCTGGGCCGCAGCAGCAGCGAGCCGGTCAAACTCCGCGCCACGTTCACCGGGCGAGAGGTGGCAGTAGCGACCCGTGTGCAACTCGATGACCGAGGCCCCGATGCCGGCAGAGGCCGCGACCTGCTCCGCAGACGGCTCGATGAACAGGCTGACCCGGATCCCGGCGTCTGACAGGGCCCGAACGACCGGCCCGATCCGCGCCTCATGCCCCGCCACGGCAAGGCCGCCCTCGGTCGTCACCTCCTCGCGGCGCTCGGGCACCAGACAGGCGGCGTGCGGTTTGTGCCGAAGCGCAATGGCCAGCATCTCGTCGGTCACGGCCATCTCAAGGTTCAGCGGCTGACCCGCTTCGGCGCACAAGGCCGATAGCGCGGCAATGTCCGCATCGGTGATATGGCGCCGGTCTTCGCGCAGATGCGCCGTGATGCCGTCGGCTCCGGCCTGCAGTGCCTCACGGGCGGCGCGCACAGGATCGGGATGGACCCCACCGCGCGCGTTCCGGACCGTTGCGACATGGTCGATGTTGACGCCGAGGCGAACGCGCTCGCTCACTTCGACAGTCTCCGGCTTCCCGGGTCCTCAACGGGCAGAGCCGCCAGCTCGGGCGGCAAGGCGTCGGCGGGATAGGCGGGCACGTCCAGCGTCGCCAGTGCCACCAGGGGCACGCCGACGTCCGCGCGTCCGCCTGACCGGTCGACGATACAGGCAGCCGCCACGACATCACCGCCCGCCTCGCGAATCGCGGCGATACACTCGCGGCTGGAGAGGCCTGTGGTGACGATGTCTTCGACCATCGCGACCTTCTGACCCGGCTCGACATGGAAACCGCGTCGCAGCTTGAAGGCCCCGCCTTCGCGCTCGACGTACATCGACGGCACGCCCAGATGCCGCGCGGTCTCATAACCGGGGATGATGCCACCGACTGCGGGCGAAATGGCGACGTCGACCGGCCCGACCGCCGCGATGATCTTGTCGGCCAGCGCCCTGCAAAGCCGCTCGCAGCGGCGTGCGTCCATGAAGACGAGGTTCTTCTGGAGAAACACCGGACTATGCAGCCCTGAGGACAGCACGAAATGCCCCTCACGCAGGGCCCCGGCGGAGCGGAATTCGTCAAGAACGTCGTCGGAGGTCATGGTCGTGGTCTTAGGACCAACCGGGCACCGGGTGAAGCGTCAGCGTGACAGCCGGGCGTCGCGTTCCGTCACACCCTCGGTCACCCCGAGATCGGCATAGAGCCTGCGCGCCTCCGTCCAGTCCAACGCCGCTTCTGCCGGACGATCGAGAGCGTCCAGCGCCAAGGCCTTGAGCCTCAGGGCATTGGCGAGATCCAGACGTCGCTCCGGCAGGTTCGCATAGATTGCCACCGCCTCTGTCGCATTGCCCAGGGCCTCCACGCTGCGCCCCTCAAGGCGAGCGCGGTCCGACGCGTGACGCAGATCGTAGGCGCGTTGGAGATCGCTCATGGCCAGTCTCGTTGTGTCAGTATTCCCGGCTCTCGGCCTGACGCTCTTCCAGATGGCCGTCCTTCAGGGCGAAGACGCGGTCCATGTGACCGGCCAGCTCCATGTTGTGGGTGGCGATCAGGGCGGCGACGCCGGTCGATTTGACAAGGCTCTGCAGGGTCTCGAACACCGACTGACTGGTGGCCGGATCCAGATTGCCCGTCGGCTCGTCGGCCAGCAGCAGGCGCGGGCCGTTGGCCAGGGCGCGAGCCAGAGCGACGCGCTGCTGTTCGCCGCCCGACATCTGGGCCGGCTGGTGGCGGGTCCGCTCGGCCAGGCCCAGAGAAGCCAGAGCCTGCTCGGCACGAGCCTGGGCCTCCTTCTCGGACCAGCCAGCGATGCGCATCGGCAAAGCCACATTGTCCCGCGCGTCGAACTCGGGAAGCAAATGGTGGAACTGATAGACGAACCCCACACGGCTGAGGCGCAGACGCGTGCGCGCCCGTTCGTCCAGCGCTCCGACGTCTTCGCCATCAATGCGGATTTCGCCGGACGTGGGCCGCTCGAGCAGGCCCGCGGCATGCAACAGCGACGACTTGCCGGACCCCGACGGCCCGATCAGCCCGACCAGTTCACCCGGAAAAAGATCGAGATCGACGCCTTTCAACACCGTCAGACCACCCTGGGCGGTCTCATAGGTTCGTGTCACGCCCCGCAGGGAAAGGACGGGCTCACTCATAGCGGAGGGCCTCCACCGGATCGATGCGGGAGGCATTCCATGACGGCGGCAGGCTGGCGACGCAACTCATGACAAGCGACCATACCGCAACCCAGAAGACGTCGACCGGATCGACCAGCGCCGGGATGGCGTCCAGCATGTAGACGTCCTGACTGAACAGCTGCACGCCGGTGATCGCTTCGAGAACGTGCTGGATCGCGCCGATGTTCCAGCAGAACAGCAGGCCCAGGGTCAGACCCGACAGCGTCCCCGCCACGCCGATGGTCGCGCCTGCCATGAAGAACACGCGCAAGATCGATGAGGGGCTGGCCCCGATCGTCCTGAGGATGGCGATGTCGCGGCCCTTGTTCTTAACCAGCATAACAATGCCGGAAATGATGTTCATCGCGGCAATGGCGACGACAAGACCAAGAATGATCGACATCGCCACCCGCTCGACCTTCAGCGCGCCCCAGAAGGCGGCCAGCCGGTCGCGCCAGTCCTGAACAAAGGCTCCCGGCCCGGCCGCCGTGGCGACCGGCTCCAGATAGTCGGCTACGCGATCAGGATCAGCGACCTTGAGTTCGATCACGTCCCACAGACCCTCCTTGCCAAAGAAGAGCTGCGCCTGCTCCAGCGGCATGAAGATGAAGGCCCGGTCGTAGTCGGCAGTCCCGGACGAATAGGTCCCGCCAACGATGTAGGTCTTCTCCAGACCACCGAGGTTGCCAAACGCGCTGTCAGCGCCGGTGGGCGAATAGATCTGGATGGGATCCCCCACCCGCAAACCCAGCTGATCAGCAAGGGCCTGACCAATCAGGACGTTGTCGCCGCCGTAGGCCCCTTGGCCGAAGCTGGCGATCGCCCGCTCCGAGAGGCTGGAGGAGACATATTGCATGGAGGCTAGGTCCTGCGGACGAAGCCCGCGGACAATGGCGCCGGTCGTCTGGCCTGCCGCCCGGATCAGGGCCTGGTTCTCGGTCAACGGACTGACGCTCTGGACCCCCGGAACGGCTGCGATGCGTTCAAGCACCGCGTCCCGGTCAGAGGCCTGCAGCACCTGACCCTGAACGTACATGTGGCCGTTGAAGCTCAGCATCCGCCCGAGCAGCTCGGACCGGAAACCGGCCATGATGCTCATCACACTGATCAGGACAGCAACGGCCAGGGTGATCCCGACGAAGCTGATGATGGCAATGGTCGCCACCCCGCCTTCGTTGCGCTTGGCGCGCAGGTAGCGAAGCGCCAGTCCGATCTCCCAGGAGGAGAAGGGACCGGCAGGTTTCGACGGCGCGTCGACGGGGTTGGCGGTCAACCGATGCGCTCCATGGCCTCATGAATAGGCAGGGTGATCTTCTCGCCCGTCGCACGGCGTTTAAGCTCAACCACGCCTTCGGCCACGCCCTTGGGCCCGATGGTCAGTTGCCAGGGTACACCGATCAGGTCGGCGGTTGCGAACTTGCCACCGGGCCGTTCATCCGTGTCGTCATAGAGGACCGACTTACCGGCACCCTCGAGCGCCTCGACTGCAGTTTCACAAGCCTGGCAGACATCAGGGTCGTTGGCCCGCAGGCTGATGACGACCACGTCGAAGGGAGCCACAGCATCCGGCCAGATGATGCCGGCCTCGTCGTGGCTGGCCTCGATAATGGCTCCCAGGAGACGCGAGACGCCCACGCCATAGCTGCCCATATGGACGTCGGTGTCCTGGCCGTCCGGCCCGGCCACGCGGGCCTTCATGGGCGCGGAGTATTTGGTGCCGAAGTAGAAGATGTGTCCGACCTCGATCCCGCGCGCCGTCAGACGATCGGCCTCGGCGGTCTGCGCCTCGAAGGCAGCGGCGTCGTGCATCTCCTCGGTCGCGGCATAGAGCGAGGTGCGGCCATCGACGATGGACTGAAGATCGTTCCAGTCCACGTCGGCACCGGGCGCCGGCATCTCGACCAGCTTGCGATCGCAGAAGACCTGGCTCTCGCCAGTGTCGGCCAGGACGATGAACTCGTGGCTTAGGTCTCCGCCGATCGGCCCGGTGTCGGCACGCATCGGCACGGCCTTCAGACCCATGCGGGCGAAGGTGTTCAGATAGGCCACGAACATGCGGTTGTAGGCCCGGCGCGCAGAGGCCTCGTCGAGATCGAAGGAATAGGCATCCTTCATCAGGAACTCGCGCCCGCGCATGACGCCGAACCGAGGACGGCGCTCGTCCCGGAACTTCCACTGGATGTGAAACAGGTTCAGCGGCAGCGCCTTGTAGCTTTTCACGTAGGCCCGGAAGATGTCGGTGATCATCTCCTCATTGGTGGGGCCATACAGCAGCTCGCGCTCGTGCCGATCTGTGATGCGCAGCATCTCCGGGCCATAGGCATCGTACCGGCCCGATTCGCGCCACAGGTCGGCCAGTTGCAGCGTCGGCATGAGGAGCTCGACCGCTCCCGCCCGTTCCTGTTCCTCGCGCACGATCTGCTCGATCCGTTTCAGAACGCGCAAGCCGAGAGGCAACCAGGCATAGATCCCTGCGGCCTCCTGCTTGATCAGGCCAGCGCGCAGCATCAGCTGGTGAGAAACGATCTGGGCGTCGGACGGTGCCTCTTTCAGGGTCGGCAGGAAGTAGCGCGACAGGCGCATGGGTCGGTCCTTGTTTGGGGGCCTTCCGTCTAGCCCGTGCCCTTCAACCTTGGCAACGCGAAGGCACCCTTCTTGACCACACTGAGACAATGTGCTTTGTCTTACAAAGTGCTTTCACGGAGACCATTGATGCGTCCTGTCCTCCTTGCCTTCGCTGCGGCCCTCGCTCTGCCCACGAGCGCCACCGCCCAGTCCGGCACTGTCGAAGTGCGGTTCACAGGTGCCCGACCGGGCGGTCCGATCCTCGTGCAGCTCAGCACCGAAGCCGAGTTCATGCGACCATCGCGCTTCCAGACCACGCTGGTGCCCGGCACCGATGGCACAGCTGTCATCCGCTTCACTGGCGTGCCTGCGGGTCGGTACGCTGTGTCCTCGTTTCAAGACGTCAATCGCGACGGACGCCTGACCTTCGGCGGTATGATGGGGGCACCGGTCGAGCCCTGGGGCTACAGCCGGGGCGCGCGCGGCGTGATGGGCCCTCCCCGCTTTGAGGATGCCGCCATGCGCGTCGGCCCGAACGGCGGCGTTATCACCGTCGCACTGGGGCTCTGACCATGAACCTCGACCTCGTGCCACTGGGCTGGTTTCACAGCATTGCCTGCCTGATCGCGCTGGCAGCGGGTGCCTACGGCTTCGCGACCCGCAAAGGGTCGCCCCGACATCGGCTGACCGGTCAGATCTACATGGTCTCGATGATCGCCCTGAACCTTTCGGCGCTAGGGGTCTATCGCTTGGGCGTGTTCTTCTTTCCGCACATGCTGGCGATCGTGACCCTCGTTGTGATCACCATCGGGTGGGCAGCCGCGCGGACCCACTGGCCCCGCCCTGTGTGGAAGCACATCCACCTGTCGGCCATGATCGCCAGCTACTACCTGCTGATCGGCGGCGGGGTGAATGAGGTCTTCCTGCGCATCCACGCCATGCGCGACCTGCTGAACGCCGAGGGCCCAGAGTTGCTCGGCCAGACCCATGGTGTGGTGATGCTGGTCTTCCTGATCCTGCTGCTGGGCTGGAACGCGGTGGAGATCGCGCGATCCCTCTCGCGCCGCCGGTCCCGTCTGACGCCCGCCTAAGGAACCGGCGGGGCCATATCCGGCAGGGGCATCCAGCCGATGTAGACGAGGAACATGACGAAGACCCACAACAGCAGGGCGACCCAGGTCGTGGTGATGAACTTCCGCTTGAGGTTCGGCGTCTCGGGTGCCCCCCACTGGCGGCCATCGGTCGGCGGCTCGTGCGTCTCGCTGGAGGTGCCCAGCGGCAGGATGGCGAACAGCACAACCCACCAGACCACGATGTAGATGGCGAACATGGTCACGGGACCGATGGGCATGTCAGTGGGCCTCCATTCCGTCGGCGGGTTGGGGCGTTTGCATCAACTCGACCAGCACCCCGCCCATGTCCTTCGGGTGCAGGAACAGGATCGGCGTCCCGTGGGCCCCGATGCGAGGTTCGCCCGTTCCCAGAATCGTCGCGCCCTTGGCGCGCAGATCATCGCGAGCGGCAAGGATATCCTCGACCTCGAAGCAGATGTGATGCTGGCCGCCCTTGGGGTTCTTGGCGAGGAAGCCGTGGATGGGACTGTCGTCACCCAGCGGCTCGATCAGCTCGACCTGACTGTTGGGCAGGTCAATGAAACAGACACGCACGCCCTGCGCCGGTAGGTCGAAGGGCTCGTGCGCCCGCGTCGCACCCAGCAGGTCGGCGTACATCCGCACGCTGTCGGCGATAGAGGGCGTTGCGACACCGACGTGGTTCAAGCGACCAATCATGCGCTTGGCTATGGCGTCTCGTCCTCTCCGGGGCAAGCCGCGCCGATGCCCGGAGCCCTGAGGGCCAGCAGGGTGGATCGTCGCACCTCGGCGGATATCAGCCCTGCCTCTTCCAGAATGCAGCCGACGACGGTGTTGGAATTGGGAGCCAGGAGGCCATAGGGCTGATCCAGTGCTTCCAACTCGTCCCGTGCGCGGGTCAGCCGCGCCAGAGCGCCTGCAACAACGGCCGGATCGTCGCTGACGATCGTCATCTCGTGCAGCGCCTCGCCCGAACTCGGGAAATCATAGGCGGCGTCGGTATAGGGCGTGATGCGCGCCGTTAGCCGGTTCGGGCTGTCGGTTTCGCCCGGAAACTTGCCCTCCTGACTGGCAGAGAAGGCCCAGGCAGGCCCGGTCTCCGGGACCACCAGGATGTAGGCGTGGCGAGGAAACAGGACGTAGTGCGCCAGCCACTTGGTCACCCAGACCAGCGGCGGCTTGTCCGGCCCCAGGGCATGGGCCCCGACATAGACGCCGGGCGGCAGGACGGCGGCGTCGACCCGCCCATTCACCGCTTCCATGCGATCGACCATGATCTGGTCCAGCAGGAAGGTCCCGCCCCGCGCCGCCGCTTCGAAGTGCGCCCGGATCTCGGCCGTGTCCGGGTCGTCGCCCAGGGTCTGGCCGTGGATCACCTCAAAGGCCCGTTCCGATGTTGGCTGGCCGTCTGGGGTTGAGAACCAGAGCACACCAAGCTCGTGTGCCGTGCGCTTCAGCGGGTCCTCGCCCCGAAACGTGGACAGGCTGAGAACGAGGTTGGCGACGGCGAACAGCAGGATGAACCCGGCTGTCCCCTCCGCGACAATGACGACCCACTTGGTCAACCCGACGAGGGGATGGCGCGCATGACGAATGCGCTGGAGCAGCCGCCCCGTTCGCGACCGAACCGTGCCCCAGACCGAGCGCGCCCAGTCTGGCGTCACGTCACAGCCTCAGGATCACCGTCTCGACGATCGGACGGCGGTCCCAGATGCGCTGGCTGGTCTTCTTCAGGGCACGGGCCACGGCCTGTTCGATCACCGTCTCGTCCTGGAGCGCCTCGCCCTTCAGGGCCATCACCGCCTGCTCGGCACGCTCGGCCAGTTCGTCGAGCGCATCGCCCAGTGGCGTGACCTCGTCTCCAGGCAGGCCTATGCCGCGCACATCGATGTCGGAGACAATCTTGCCGCGCCGGTCCAAGGCGAAGCTGACGACGAGCACACCGTTGGTGGAGGCGTGACGACGCTCGCGCAGGGCCTCGCCCGCTTCCGTGACCACCATGCCGCCATCGACATACAGACGCCCGCTCGGGACCTCATCGATGATGACGGCGGGTCCGGGGGCCAGTCGAACCATGTCGCCGTTCCTGGGCGTTACCGTTTCCGGCGTACCGAGTTCACGGGCGAAGGCCGCATGCTCCATCAGGTGCCGGCGCATGCCGTGGGTCGGCACGGAGATGCGTGGGCGAGCCCAGGCGTACATCTGGCGGATTTCATCCCGACAAGGGTGTCCGGAGACGTGGATCGAGGGATGATCCTTCTCGGTGTAGAGACGCACGCCCCGGTCGGCCAGACGGTCCTGCAGGTCGGCGATGGCCAGTTCATTGCCCGGGATGACCCGCGACGAGAAGATGCAGTGATCGCCCAGCCCCAGCTTGATGAAGGGATGGGTTCCATTGGCGACCCGCGACAGGGCCGCACGATCCTCACCCTGGCTGCCGGTGCACAGATACAGGATCTCGTCCGCAGGCCAGTGGCGCGCCTCGTCTTCCGACAGGATACGATCGACCTCGGGGAAGAGACCGACGTGCTTGGCGGCCGCCGTGATGCGGTGCATCGACCGGCCCGCCAGGGCCACGCGCCGGCCGGCTTTCTCGGCTGCCTTCATCACGCTGACCATGCGGGCGACGTTCGACGCGAAGCATCCGACCGCGATCCGGCCCGTCTTGAGCGAACCGATCAGTTCGACCAGACCCTCCTGCGCCTCGGTCTCCGACCCGGCCTCGCCTTCGACGAAGACGTTGGTCGAGTCGCACACCATAGCGAGCAGGCCCTCGTCGCCCAGGCGGGTGATGGCCTCGATGTCGGTGGGCCGGCCGATCACGGGCTGGGGATCCAGCTTCCAGTCGCCGGTGTGGAACACCGCGCCGAGCGGCGTCCGGATCGCCAGGCCGGTGGGTTCGGCGATCGAGTGGGTCATACGGATGACCTCGATCTGGAACGGTCCCAGGTCGATGGAGCCGCCCACCGGCACCTCATGGATCTTCACGTCCTGCAGGCCGCGATCGCGCAGCTTCTCGCGGATCAGAAACGCGGTGAACGGCGTGGCATAGAGCGGGGCCTTCAGGCGATCATACAGCCATGGCAGGGCACCGATGTGGTCCTCGTGCGCGTGGGTCAGGACGATGCCGCGGATGTTTTCACCAGCGAGGAAGCTGGGATCCGGCACGATGATGTCCACGCCCGGAGTGGAGGAATCGCCGAAGGTCACACCCACATCGACCAGCATCCATTGCCGGTCGCTTTCCGGGCCATAACCGTAGCAATTGAGGTTCATCCCGACCTCACCCGAGCCGCCCAGCGGCAGGAAGACGAGTTCGGCGTTCTGTTGATTTTTCATGCGCCCCTTAGGTGGGTGTTCCGCCGCCAGATTTCGAGCAGGCCGCGGATGGTCAGGTCCGGATCGAACCGGTCGATGCTGTCTGTGGCCCCCTCGAACAGGCTCGCGACGCCCCCGGTGCCCACGACCGTCATCGGTCGTCCCCACTCGGCCTTGATGCGTGTCACCATGCCCTCGATCAGGCCGACGTAACCCCAGAAGACGCCCGACTGCATATTGGAGACGGTGTCCTTGCCGATCACGCGCTCGGGGCGCTGGATGGCGATGCGCGGCAGCATGGCGGCCGCCTCGTGCAGGGCCTGGAGCGAAAGATTGATCCCCGGCGCGATCGCGCCACCCTCGAAGGCCCCGTCGGCGGCGATGATGTCGAAGGTGGTGGCGGTGCCGGAGTCGATGACGATCAGGTCGCCCGGATAGACCAGATGCGCCCCGATGGCGTTGACCAGTCGGTCCGCGCCCGCCTCGCTGGGCTTGTTGATCCGCACCGGAATGCCGAGGTCGACATTGTCGCCGATCACCAGCGGCTCGACCGATAGATAGCGTCGCGCCAGATTTCTCAGGTTGAAGATCGACTGCGGCACGACGCTGGAGATGATGCAGCCGCTCAGGCTGGCCAGGGCGATGTCGCGCATGGCCAGTAGCTGGGTCAGCCAGACTGCGTATTCGTCAGCCGTCCGACTGGCTTCCGTCGCCGTCCGCCACTGGGCGATCCAGCTCTCGCCGTCATGCACGGCAAACAACGTATTGGTGTTGCCCTGCTCGATCGCCAGCAGCATCAGGCCGCCTCTCCAAAGAAGACATCGCCGGCCGAGATCAGCCGCAATGAACCGTCCGTCGTCCTGAGCCGCAGGGACCCGTCTGGCGCGACTCCTTCGGCCACGCCGCTGACCGTTTCATGTCCAAGCCGCGCGACACAGGGGCCATCCAGTCCTTTCGTCCGCGCCGCCCAGGCATCCAGCACGGGCTGGAAGCCCAGCGTCTCCCAGCGCGCCCGCCAGGCCTCGAACGCCTCGGCGAGCACGCTCGCCGCCGCTTCCACGCTGGGCGGGTAAGCCACGTCCGCGCGCAAATGATGCTTGAGGCTGGTCGCCGGCCGCTCTGTGCCCTCGGGCGCATGGGCCAGGTTCACGCCAATCCCGACTGCCAGCCATAGGCCCCCGGCCGGATGCGGTCCGGACTCCACCAGAATGCCCGCCGCCTTCTCGCCCGCCAGAAGCACGTCATTGGGCCACTTGATGCTGACGGCTCCCGCCACCGCGAACGCGTCCAGCAGGTCCGCCACTGCGAGCGCCACAACGAAGGTCACCTGGGCCGCCTCGGCAGGCGATTTCCGGGTGAAGTGAGCCAAGGTGGAAAACAGATTTCCCGCTTCGCTCTCCCAATTTCGCCCCCGACGTCCGCGCCCGGCGGTCTGGCGGCGCGCCACGATCCAGGTGGACGTGACCTCCCCGGCCTCGGCCCTGCGGCGCGCCTCGGCGTTTGTGGAATCGAGTTCGTCGAAGATCTGAACGGGCGGGATCACCGCCCTACCCCGCCCCGAAGCCCGAGGCGGCGATGCGGGTCGCAGGCTCCAGCCAGGTCAGGCCGACGATCACCAGGGGGAAGGCGAAGGCGGCGCAGGCCCAGCCGATCCACTGGCTTTCGACCGGGGCCTTGTCGGTCCGCGCCACGCCCTCGGGGGCAGCATCGAACCACATCAGCTTGATCATGCGCAGATAGTAGAAGGCCGCCACGACCGAGGCCACCAGACCCGCCGCTGCCACCATCCAGTAGCCGGCCGAGGCCGCTGCGCCGAAGACGTAGTACTTGCCCCAGAAGCCCGACAGCGGCGGCATGCCCAACACCGACAGAGACAGCACGGTGATGGCGATGGCGGTTACCGGCCGATCGTTCTTCAACCCCGCCAGATCGGCGATGGTCCGGATCGGTCGCCCGTTCCGGCTGAGCGACAGAAGGATGGCGAAAAAGCCCATGGTGTCGATCATGTAGAGGGTCATGAAGACGATCATGGCCTGCAGCCCGGCTTCCGTGCCCGCCGCGATGCCCAGGATGGCGTAGCCGATGTTTGCGATGGACGAATAGGCCAGCAGTCGCTGGATGTCCTTCTGTGCCAGACCGCCCCAGGCCCCGACGACAAAGCTGGCCAGGGAGATCAGGATCAGCACCTGCGCCCACTGGGCGTGAGCCTCCATGAAGCCCTCGGACAGGGCGCGGGCGAACAGGATCATCGCCGCCATCTTCGGAGCCGTGGTGAAGAAGGCCACGACCGGCGTCGGTGCGCCCTCGTAGACGTCCGGAGTCCACATATGGAACGGCGCGGCCGAGACCTTGAAGGCCAGACCACAGATCAGGAACACGAGGCCGAACACCAGTCCGACGCCCGGGTTGGCCGTGGCGTAGGCCGCGATCTCGTCGAACCTCATCGAGCCGGTAAAGCCGTAGATCAGGCTCGCGCCGTAAAGCAGCAGGCCTGACGACAGGGCACCCAGCACGAAGTACTTCAGGCCGGCTTCCGACGCCTTCAGGTCGTCGCGGTGATAGGCAGCCAGCACATAGAGGGCGAGCGAGTGAAGCTCGACGCCGACATAGAGGCTGATCAGGTCACCCGAAGACACCATCATGCCCATGCCGACGGCGGCCAGGACGATGAGGATGGGGTATTCGAACCGCGCGATCCGCTCGCGCTGCATCCATCCGCCACCCAGAACCACGGCCACGGCGGAGGCGAGGTAGATCGCAACCTTGCCATAGATTGCCAACGGATCGGCGACATAGGCCCCGTTGAAGGCGACGCCCAGAGGGCCGGTAGCTGCAACGGCCGAGGCGGCAACCAGCAGGGCCACGGACAGGATCGAAACCAGGCGCGCCGACTTCTCGCCGACGAAGGCACCGACCATCAGAAGCGCCAGCGCGCCCAATGCCAGCACGCCTTCCGACGCCGCGATATTCAGGTCCTTGAGCAGGTCAGGGGTCATAAGTCTCTCACCCGCCGGTCGCGAGGCGCCAGCCGCCGACGACGGCGTCGACGGAGGCGGCGGTATAGTCGAGCACCACGCCGGGCTGCACGCCCAGCCAGATCGTGCCGACGATCAGGGGAACGAAGATCACCAGCTCGCGCAGATCGATGTCCTTGATGGTCGCCAGCGCCGGGTTGGTGATCTCGCCGAACATGACGTTGCGATAGAGCGTCAGGGCGTAGACAGCCGACAGGATGACGCCCGTGGCCGCCACGAACGCCGCCCAGGTCGAGGCCTCATAGACGCCGGTCATCGTCAGGATCTCGCCAACGAAGCCAGAGGTACCCGGAAGGCCGACATTGGCCATTGTGAACATCAGGAAGATGGCCGCGTACCAGGGCATCCGGCTGGTCAAACCGCCGTAGAAGGCGATCTCGCGGGTGTGCATCCGGTCATAGACCACGCCGACGCAGAGGAAGAGCGCGCCCGAAATCAGGCCATGGCTCAGCATCTGGAAGATGGCGCCCTGCATGCCCTGTTCGTTGCCGGCGAAGATGCCCATGGTCACGAAACCCATGTGCGCGACCGACGAATAGGCGATCAGCTTCTTGATGTCGGTCTGACGGAAGGCGACCAGCGAGGTGTAGGCGATGGCGATCACCGACAGGGTGAAAACCAGAGGCCGGTACAGCACCGAGGCATCCGGGAACATCGGCACGTTGAACAGGATGAAGCCGTAGCCACCGAGCTTCAGCAGAATGCCGGCCAGGATCACCGAGCCCGCCGTCGGTGCCTGCACGTGGGCGTCCGGCAGCCAGGTGTGCACGGGCCACATGGGCATCTTCACCGCGAAGGACGCGAAGAAGGCCAGCCAAAGGATCGACTGCGCCCAGGGACCGAAGGCGTACTCCTTCAGCTCCGGAATGCTCGTGGTGCCGGCCTCATTGGCCATCCACAACATGGCCAGCAGCATCAGGACCGAACCCAGCAGGGTGTAGAGAAAGAACTTGTAGGCCGCATAGATGCGGTTCGCCCCGCCCCACACTCCGATGATGATGAACATCGGAACGAGGGTCCCCTCGAAGAAGATGTAGAACAGAAACAGGTCCAGCGCCGTGAACACGCCGATGACCAGCGTCTCCAGCACCAGAAAGGCGATCATGTAATCGACGACCCGATCCTTGATCGTCGTCCAGCTTGCCGCGATGCAGATCGGCATCAGGAAGGCGGTCAGCAGCACGAACAGGATCGACACCCCGTCGACACCCAGATGGTACTCGGCCCCGGCGAACCAGGCGTAGCGCTCGACGAACTGATAGGCAGCGCTCGACGGATCGAATTGTCCCACCAGAACGCAGGACACGGCGAGCGTCACCAGTGTGGTGCCCAGCGCGACCCAGCGGGCCAGGCCGTCGGCGTTTTTGGTGGTCAGACGGCAAATCAGGATCGCCAGCGCGCCGACCAGCGGCAGGAAGGTGACGATCGACAGGATATTGGGGATCGCACCCATCTTATGCGCCCCAGGCGTAGATGGCGAAGGCGAGCAGACCGGCCACGCCGAGCAGCATCACGAACGCATAGTGGTAGACATAGCCGGACTGGATCTTGGCCAGCCGCGCAGCGGACTTCAGCGAGGCCCAGGCAGCCCCGTTCGGCCCCAGCCCGTCGATGATCTTCACGTCGCCGATCTTCCAGAACAGGTCGCCCAGCGCCCGGGCTCCCTTCACGAACAGGAAGTCGTAGATCTCGTCGAAGTACCACTTGTTGGACAGGAAACTGTTCAGCGGCCCTCCCCGCTCGGCCATGCGCCGGGCGAGACCTTCGCGAAGGACATAGAAGTAGAGGGCGGCGAACGTACCGATCGACGACACGACCAGCGGTGCCCACAGCACCCATGTCGGCACGTAGTGGCTGTCGTGGAGCACGTGGTTCTCGGGCCCGGTGAAGATGGCCCCGCGCCAGAACTCGTGCTCGTGGTGCCCCACGAAGAACTCATAGAAGAAGAAGCCCGACCCGATCGCTCCGACCGACAGGAGCAGCAGCGGGACGAGCATGACCCACGGGCTCTCGTGCGGCTTCAGTGGACCGTGGTGACCGTGATCGTCATGGGCGTGACCGTGATCGTCGGACACAGTCCCGGAGTGGATCTCGCTCTGGGCGTGCGGCGCCGAGTGATCATCATGAGCGTGGTCATGGGCATCATCGTCCTTCCAGGCCGGCTTGTTGTGGAAGGTCATGAAGACCAGCCGCCACGAATAGTAGGCGGTCAGGCCGGCAGCGAAGAGACCGATGAAGAAGACGAACAGGCCAACGGGGCTGTAGTCGGCGGCGGCGAAGGCGCTCTCGAGGATCGAATCCTTGGAGTAGAAGCCCGCGAAACCGAACTTGAAGTCGTGACCGGGGAAACCGATGCCGGTGATGGCGATCGTGCCGATCATCATGACGGCATAGGTCACGGGGAGCAGTTTCCACAGCCCTCCCATCTTCCGCATGTCCTGCTCGTGATGCATGCCGTGGATCACCGAGCCGGCACCCAGGAACAGCAGGGCCTTGAAGAAGGCGTGCGTGAACAGGTGGAACATGGCGGCCTGATAGGCACCGACGCCTGCCGCGAAGAACATGTAGCCCAGCTGTGAACAGGTCGAATAGGCGATGACCCGCTTGATGTCGTTCTGAGCCAGACCGACCGTCGCTGCGAACAGGGCGGTGATCCCGCCGGTGATGGCGATCAGCATGGCCGCCGTCGGCGCATATTCGTAGATCGGGCTGAGCAGGCAGACCATGTAGACGCCTGCGGTCACCATGGTGGCGGCGTGGATCAGCGCGGAGACCGGCGTCGGGCCCTCCATGGCGTCGGGCAACCAGGTGTGGAGGAAGAACTGGGCCGACTTGCCCATGGCCCCGATGAACAGCAGCACACCGGCCAGATCGAGCGCAGACCAGGTGTAGCCGAGGAACTCCCAGCCCTTGCCGGCCTTGGAAGCGATCATCGGGAACAGCTCGGCGAACTCGATGGTCCCAAACATCCAGAAGACCGTGATGATGCCGAGCGCGAAGCCGAAGTCGCCGACGCGGTTGACCACGAAGGCCTTGATGGCTGCGGCGCTGGCCGACGGCTTCTTGAACCAGAATCCGATCAGCAGATAGGACGCCAGGCCCACCCCTTCCCAGCCGAAGAACAGCTGCATGAAGTCGGCCGCCGTGACCAGCGTCAGCATGGCGAAGGTGAAGAGCGACAGATAGGCGAAGAACCTCGGACGGCTGTCGTCCTCGGCCATGTAGCCCCAGCTGTAGAGGTGAACCAGCGACGACACAGAGGTCACCACGATCAGCATGACGGCCGAGAGCGCGTCGATCCGGATTGACCAGTTTGACTGGAATTCGCCGACGTTGATGAAGGGCGCGATCTGAACCGTGAACGGCTCCAGATGACCCCAGGTCCACTGGATGAAAACGGTCCAGGCGACGGCGCAGGACAAGAACAGCAGGCCGGTCGTAACCGCCTGCGAGGCGATGTTGCCGATGCGACGGCCGAAGAACCCGGCCACAGCCGCGCCGAGCAAGGGGGCGAAGACGCCCAGGGTGACGAGCAGTTCGAGAGACACGATCAGCCCTTCATCACACTGGCGTCGTCAACCGCGATGTCGCCACGGTTACGGAAGAAGGTCACCAGGATGGCCAGACCCACGGCGGCTTCGGCGGCTGCGACCGTCAGGACGAACATGGCCATGATCTGCCCCTGGATGTCGTTCAGGTAGGCTGAGAAGGCCACGAAGTTGATGTTCACCGCGAGCAGGATGAGCTCGACCGACATCAGGATGATGATGACGTTCTTGCGGTTCACGAAGATGCCGAACACGCCGATGGTGAACAGCATGGCGGCGACCGCCAGATAGTGCTGGAGCGTGACCTCCATCAGCGCAGCTCCTCGGTGGTGACGCCGACGCCGGTCGTCACGCCCTTGATCTCGACAGACGTGCGACGGTCACGGTTGGTCTGGGCACCCGGATCCTGACGGCGGACCGACGGCTTCTTGCGCAGCGTCAGGATGATGGCCCCGATCATGGCGATCAGCAGCACGATGCCGGAGGCCTGGAAGAAGTAGACATAGTCCGTGTAGAGCACTCGACCGATCGCTTCGACGTTGGTCATGTCGGGTATCGCCGCCACGGGCCCCGTCGCATCCGCCGCCGCCCCACCCTGCGCGACCACGATCGAGATCATGACCATCTCGGCCAGCAGAATGCCCGCAACAATGGCTGCGAGCGGCAGGTAAGAGGCGAAGCCTTCCCTGAACCGCACGAAGTCGACGTCCAGCATCATGACGACGAAGAGGAACAGCACCGCGACGGCACCGACGTAGACCACGACCAGCAGCATCGCCAGGAACTCGGCCCCCAGCAGCACAAACAGACCGGCCGAGGAGAAGAAGGCCAGGATCAACCAAAGGACGGAGTGCACGGGGTTGCGGGCGGTCACGACCAGCAGGCCCGCGACCACGGCTACCGCCGACATCACATAGAAGGCTATGCCTTGCAGCATGGGAGGCGCGTGCCCCTTTCCGATTCAGCCCGGCGAGAACGCCGCACCTCTTAGACAGCGACCGCTTCCAACGGAAGCGGCCAAATCACCCGTCCAAAGACGAGTCGAAGCCGACGTCACCGATAGGGCGCGTCCAGCTCCAGGTTCTTTGCGATCACACGCTCCCAACGGTCGCCGTTATCCAGCAGACGCTGCTTGTCGTAGAGCAGTTCCTCACGGGTCTCGACGGTGAAGTCCATGTTCGGACCCTCGACGATGGCGTCTACCGGGCAGGCCTCCTGGCAAAGGCCGCAGTAGATGCACTTGACCATGTCGATGTCGTAGCGCGTCGTTCGACGGCTGCCGTCGGCGCGCGGCTCGGACTCGATTGTAATGGCCTGCGCGGGGCAGATGGCCTCACACAGCTTGCAGGCGATGCAGCGTTCCTCGCCATTCGGATACCGGCGCAGCGCATGCTCGCCCCGGAAGCGCGGCGACTTTGGGCCGCGCTCGAATGGATAGTTCACGGTCGCCTTGGGGCGGGCCATGTACTTCAGCGACAGGCCGACCGCGCCGATCAGGTCGATCAGCATGGCACCTTTCGCAGCCTGGACGATGCGGGTCAGCATTACTGGGGATCTCCCGGACGCCGGCAGTCGCGCTCGTAGCGCTCGGTGTCCTTGTTCATCATCTGGCACAGGCGGACCCGTTCGGCCTCCCGGCGCGTGATTTCTTGCTGCCGCCGCTCCCACTGATAGACCGAAGTCGGCAGCGGGTCGTAGGGCGCGGGGAAGGTGCAGGCGGCGGTCGCCAGCGCAGTCAGACCCAGGATCAGGGCGCGCATCATCCGCCCACCACGAAGACGCGCCAGGCCGAGACGATCACCACGGCCACCAGCGACGTCGGCAGGAAGATCTTCCAGCCGAGCCGCATGAGCTGATCGTAGCGATAGCGGGGCACGAAGGCCTTCACGAGCGAGATCATGAAGAACCAGAAGACAATCTTGCTCGCGAACACGAGGAAGTAGCCGAGATTGTTGAGCCACTCCCAGCCTGCGGGCGCATCCGGCAGATACTCGCCGGGAATGCCCGGGTTCCAGCCGCCGAAGAACAGCAGGCTGATCATGGCGCACATGAAGACGATGTTTGCGTACTCACCGATCATGAACAGCAGGTACGGGGTCGAGCTGTATTCCACCTGATAGCCGGCCACGAGCTCGGACTCGGCTTCGGGCAGATCGAACGGCGGCCGGTTGGTCTCAGCCAGCGCCGAGACGAAGAACATGATCGCCATCGGGAACATCACGACCAGCAGGGGCCAGCTGTCCAATCCGCCGCCAAAGCCGAACCAGTTCCAGAACCAGCCCTCCTGCGCCGTCACGATCGACGTCAGGTTCATGGTCCCGGCCAGAAGGATCACGTTGATGATGATCAGGCCGATCGAGACCTCATAGGACACCATCTGCGCCGCCGACCGCAGCGAGCCCAGGAACGGGTACTTCGAGTTCGAAGCCCAGCCGCCCATGATGATGCCGTACACGCCCAGCGAGCTGATCGCGAAGATGTAGAGGATGCCGACGTTCAGATCGGAGATGACCCATCCCGGCGCGAAAGGAATGGCCGCCCAGGCGATGAAGGCCAAGACGAAGGTGATCAGGGGCGCGAGGATGAAGACGACCTTGTCAGCGCCGGCCGGGACGACGATCTCCTTGAGAACGAACTTGAAGAAGTCGGCGAAGGACTGAAGCAGGCCGAAGGGGCCGACGACGTTCGGGCCTTTGCGCATCTGGACGCTCGCCCAGATCTTGCGGTCAAGCAGCAAGAGGAAGGCGAGCGACAGCAGGATCCCGACCGTCACGATCAGGATGCCGACCGTCGTCAGCAGGGTCCAGCCGCCGGGGGTGCTCCACATGGATTCCATCGGGGCCTACTCCGCCGCCATCAGGGCCGGAGCGACGCGTTGGGCGCTCAGCTCGGCCATGGTCGCGCTGGCCCGCGCGATCGGGTTGTTCAGGTAAGGATCGACCACGCCAGAACGCAGCGCCGTATCGCCCAGCTCGCCCTTGGCGCCGAGGCTCGCGACGTCAAACGATCCAGCCGGGGCCAGGTAGTCGATACGGCCGAAGGTCGGGTGATCCGCCATCAGCCTGGAGCGCAGCTGGTCCAAGCTGTCGTAAGGCAGGGTGTGGCCCACACGCTCGGACAGGGCGCGCAGGATGGCCCAGTCTTCCTTGGCCTCGCCCTTGGGGAAGACGGCGCGTTCGGCCATCTGTACCCGCCCCTCGGTGTTGACGTAGAGGCCCGACTTCTCGGTCCAGGCCGCGCCCGGCAAGATGACGTCGGCACTGTGCGCGCCCCGGTCGCCGTGGCTTCCCAGATAGATCTTGAAGGCCTTGCTGGTGCCGGTCTCGATCTGGTCGGCGCCCAGCAGGAACAGCACGTCCAGAGCGCCCTTCTGCACCATCCCGTGAGCCGAGAGGCCACCGGTGGCGGGCACGAAACCCATGTCCAGACCGCCGACCCGCGAGGCCGCGGAATGAAGGAGATTGAAGCCGTTCCAACCGTCTCTCACGACGCCCACTTTGGCCGCGAGTTTACCCAGGGCGTTCAGCACCGCCGGACCATCCGGGCCCGTCAATGCGCCGGCACCCACGATGATGGCCGGACGCTCGGCGTTCGTGAGGGCGTCCACCGCCGCCTTGGGCAGTCTGGCGAGCGTCTTCGTGCCGCGACCAATCAGGTCGTAGTCGTAGGTCAGATCCACCTGCTCGCCGATCAGGCCGACGCGAGCCTTGCCCGCCAGCCAGGCCTTGCGGATGCGCGCGTTGAGCAGCGGGGCTTCCGCACGCGGATTGGTCCCGACCAGCAGGATGTAGTCCGCCTGCTCGATGCCTTGCAGACCGGTGTTGAACAGCCAGCCTTCGCGGGGGCCGACGCCGGCCGCCGAACCATCCTGACGGCAATCCATGTTGGCCGATCCGAGCGCACGGAACAGGTCCATCGCCGCCTTCATGGACTCGGCGTCCTGAAGGTCGCCGGCGATGACGCCGATCTTCTCGGGCCTGGCGGCCTTGAGCTTGCCCGCCACCGCGTTCAGCGCCTCGTCCCACGACGCGGGACGCAGTTTGCCGTTCTCGCGGAGATAGGGGCGGTCCAGACGGCGCGCCTGAAGGCCGTCGACGACATAGCGGCTGCGGTCAGCCAGCCACTCCTCGTTGATGCCCTCATGGACGCGCGGAAGAATGCGCATGACCTCGGCGCCCTTGGACTGGGCCGAGATGTTCGACCCCAGCGCGTCCATGACGTCGATGGTCTCGGTCCGCTTCAGCTCCCACGGGCGATAGTGGAACTGCCAGGGCCGGTGGGTCAGAGCGCCGACCGGGCACAGGTCGTTGACGTTGCCCGACAGCTCGGAGTCGACGGACTTCTCCAGATAGGTGGTGATCTCGGCGTCCTCGCCGCGCGAGATCATGCCGATGTCAGGAACTCCAGCCACTTCCGTGATGAACCTCACGCAACGGGTGCACTGAATGCACCGCGTCATGAAGGTCTTGATGGTCGGGCCCATATTCTTTTCTTCGACGGCCCGCTTGTTCTCGGCATAGCGGGAGCCGTCGCGGCCATAGCCCATGGCCTGGTCCTGCAGATCACACTCACCGCCCTGGTCGCAGATCGGGCAGTCCAGCGGGTGGTTGATGAGCAGGAACTCCATCACCCCTTCGCGGGCCTTCTTCACCATCGGCGTGTCTGTGAAGATCTCCTGGTTCTCGGCGGCCGGAAGCGCGCACGACGCCTGCGGCTTGGGCGGTCCGGGCTTTACCTCGACCAGGCACATGCGGCAGTTGCCGGCGATCGACAGCCGCTCGTGATAGCAGAAGCGGGGAATCTCGTGCCCGGCGCGCTCGGCGACCTGGAGCACGGTCATGCCGGGCTCGAACTCGACTTCGACGCCGTTGACCTTGGCGACGGGCATCAGCTTACCTCTTCCTCAGGACGCACGGCCATCATCGCCTGCTGCGTCGTGCCGTCCGGCAAGGCCTGGACGATCTCGATCTCTTCACCCCGGATGGCATAGCGGACGACCGGATCGCCCGCCTCGTTCATCCAGCGGACCTGCGCGGGATCGGGCAGTTCCAGCGGCTTCCAGACCACCAGGCCATCACCGGCGCGGCATTGCGCCTTCATCCAGCCGCCGTCGACCGGCGCGCGCCACTGGGCGTTCAGAACCTCGCCCTCCGCGCCCGTGATCTGGATGGCGTCCAGCGTCTGGCCGTGGATCGCCGCCAGCCCCGCGCGGCATACGCGGCGCAGATCGACGGCGGTCAGAACGGCGGGAACCTCAGCCACGGCGACGGACGCGGGGGCAGCGACAACCGCCTCTTCGACGGTTGACGGTTCGGCCTTTTCGCCGGACTGGCCGCAGGCCGCGAGACTCACAGCCGCCATCAGGGGGAGCCAGACGCGCATGCCTACTCCGCCGCGATCGCGTGGCCGGCGAAGTTCGCGCGGCGGCTGCGGTAATCGGAGATGCGGTCCTCGATCTCGTGGCGGAAATGCCGGATCAGGCCCTGTACCGGCCAGGCGGCGGCGTCGCCCAGGGCGCAGATGGTGTGGCCTTCGACCTGCCCCGCGACGTCCAGCAGCAGGTCGATCTCCGACGGATCGGCCTCGCCCACCGCCATGCGTTCCAGCACCCGCCACATCCAGCCGGTGCCCTCGCGGCACGGGGTGCACTGACCGCAGCTCTCATGCTTGTAGAAATAGCTGATCCGGGCGATCGCCTTCACCAGGTCGGTCGACTGGTCCATGACGATGACCGCCGCAGTCCCCAGGCCCGACTTCATGTCGCGCAGGGAGTCGAAGTCCATCAGCGCCGTCTCGGCCATGTCGCGCGTGATCAGCGGCACAGAGACCCCGCCCGGGATCACGGCCTTCAGGTTGCCCCAGCCACCGCGAACACCGCCGCAATGCTCTTCCAGCAGCTGGCGCAGCGGGATCGACATCGCCTCTTCGACATTGCACGGCCGGTTCACATGGCCGGAAATGCTCATCAGCTTGGTGCCGGTGTTGTTCGGCCGACCGAAGCCCGCGAACCAGTCCGCCCCGCGCCGCAGGATAGTGCCCACGACCGCGATCGACTCGACGTTGTTCACCGTGGTCGGGCAGCCGTACAGGCCCGCGCCGGCCGGGAACGGCGGCTTCAGCCGCGGCTGGCCCTTCTTGCCTTCCAGAGATTCCAGCAGGGCGGTCTCTTCGCCGCAAATGTACGCCCCGGCACCGTGGTGGACATAGACGTCGAAATCCCACCCATGGACGTTGTTCTTGCCGATCAGCTTCGCCTCATAGGCCTGCTTGACCGCCGCCTCCATGCGCTCGCGTTCCAGCACATATTCGCCGCGCAGATAGATGTAGCAGGCGTGGGCCTGCATCGCGAAGGAGGCGATCAGGCAGCCCTCGATCAGCAGGTGGGGATCATGGCGCATGATCTCCCGGTCCTTGCAGGTGCCGGGCTCGGACTCGTCGGCGTTGACGACGAGGTAGTGCGGCCGGTCCTTCACCTCCTTGGGCATGAAGGACCACTTCAGACCCGTGGAGAAGCCCGCGCCGCCGCGCCCGCGCAGGCCGGAGTTCTTCACGTTGGTGATGAGCCAGTCGCGGCCCATGTCCAGCATGTCCTTGGTCGCGTTCCAGCAGCCGCGCTGCTTTGCCCCCTCCAGGCCCCAGTCGTGCAGGCCATAGAGGTTGGTGAAGATGCGATCCTTGTCGGCGAGCAGACCGGCCATCAGCGGGCTCCCTCCCCGGCCGCGGCCACCGCCGACGCCCCGGCCACGCGGGCGAGACAGCTCGCTGCGGCGATCACCGGTCGGGCGTTCCTCGCGCGGTGGCGGGCGCTGGGATTGGGATGATGCAGGCTCAGGCGCATTCGGGGTACCAGGTGAAGGCAACGGGGAGGACGCGGCCGACCCGGAGGCTGGCTGCGCCGGAGCGGGCGTGGGCGGTTGCGGCGGGGCCGCGCCGCCCAGCGGCAGGGCGCTCGCCCCCATGAGGTTGGCCAGGAACAGGCCGGTCGATTTTCGCCAACCAGGTTTCGACGACGCCACGACGGTCCCCCGAACGTCTTGAGATCAGCGAGTGTGCACCGGCTGGCCGACAGCCGTGCGACGGTTCGCCGGTGAGGAGAAGCGCGGTCATCCGACACCCCCGTCCAGCTCGGCCATCCGGCGACGGTGATAGCGGGTCCGCAGGAAAATGGCAGCCAGCATCAGGGCCCAGCCGACTGCCAGCGAGGCATAGCCGGCCATCTGCACGATCTCGGCCAGGCCGCCCGCCCGCGTCCCGCCCCAAACCAGAACGGCACCCAGCAGCACAAGCCCGAAGCCCGCCAGACGTTGATTGCGGCCCACGGCACGGAGTTCCGCCCGATAGGCGGCGACCTGCTCTTCGGTCTGCGGGTCAGTCATCTCAGCCCTTGCCCCCACGCTTGCGCGCCCGCCCGGCGATGCCGATGGCGATGAAGGCAATACCGACCGCCAGAAAGGCCGCGTTGTTGTCCCCACTCAAACCCAGGACGAAAAACACGAACCCGATCGCGAAGAAGGCGTCAGTGTTTTTCAGGGACGGGCCGGGCTTGGGATCGGCGGGTCCAGTCATGCCGACACAGGCTCCGTGTTCGGCAACTTCTTGATCGGCTTGGCGGCCGAACCGTCATAAAGCTTCGGATCGGTCAAGGTCAGAGGCCCGCCTTCGGGCGCCGAGTTGACGCGGTCCACACGTGGTCCGCGCTCAGGGGTCTTGCCGGCGGCGAAGTCGTCGATGATCTGGTTCATGTCCGAGGCCGTCAGGTCCTCGAAATAGTAGTCGTTGATCATGGCCATGGGCGCGTTGACGCAAGCCCCCAGGCATTCGACCTCTTCCCAATAGAAACGGCCGTCCGGCGACAATGTATGCTTGGGGCCGATCCGGTCCTTGCAGACCTTCATCAGGTCGCCCGCGCCTCGCAACATGCACGGCGTGGTGCCGCACACCTGGATCAGGGCGGCCGAGCCGACCGGCTCCAGCATGAACATGGTGTAGAAGGTCGCGACCTCCAGCACCCGGATGTAGGGCATGTCCAGCAGGTCGGCGATCGCGCGGAGCGCGGGCTCGGAGACCCATCCCTCCTGCTTCTGCACCAGCCACAGGACCGGGATCACCGCAGACTGCTGGCGGCCGGCCGGATACTTGGCGATCCACCAGTCGGCCTTGGCCTTCGTTTCTTTCGAAAAGGCGAAGGACGCGGGCTGGACCTTGGCGAGACGACGAACGCTCATGCCGTCTTCCTTTCGTCATTCCGGGCGTAGCGCAGCGAAGACCCGGAACCCAGCGGCGCGCGAGAGCGCGAAACTGTCACGCACGAGTCTGGCCCAACCATCGCCTTCGCTACGCTGCGGCGCCGCTGGGTTCCGGGTCTGTGGCGCTGCGCGCCTTCGCCCGGAATGACGAAAGTGGGGTGCTCGCTCACCGATCCACCTCCCCGAACACGATATCGAGGGAGCCCAGGATGGCGGACACGTCGGCCAGCATGTGGCCGCGGTTCATCCAGTCCATGGCCTGCAGATGGCGGAAGCCGGGGGCACTGATCTTGACGCGGTACGGCTTGTTGGTGCCGTCCGAGACCAGATAGACGCCGAACTCACCCTTGGGGGCCTCTACGGCCGCATAGACCTCTCCCGGCGGGGTCTTGAAGCCTTCGGTGTAGAGCTTGAAGTGGTGGATGAGCGCTTCCATCGACCGCTTCATCTCGCCACGGCGCGGGGGAACGATCTTGTTGTCCTCGATCATGACCGGCTCGCCGGGGCAGTTGCGCAGCTTGTGGATGCACTGCTCCATGATGCGGACGGACTGCTTCATCTCCTCGACGCGGACGAGATAGCGGTCCCAGCAGTCGCCGCTCTTGCCCACGACCACGTCGAACTCGAGCTCGGCGTAGCATTCGTAGGGCTGGGACTTTCTCAGGTCCCAGGCGATGTCGGAGCCCCGCAGCATGACGCCCGAGAAGCCCCAGGCCAGCGCCTGTTCCTTCGACACCACGCCGATGTCCACGTTGCGCTGCTTGAAGATCCGGTTCTCGGTGACGAGGGACTCGATGTCCTTCAGCGCCGCCGGAAACTCGGCGCACCAGCGGCCGATGTCGTTGATCAGTTCCGACGGCAGGTCCTGATGGACCCCGCCCGGGCGGAAATAGTTGGAGTGCAGCCGCGCCCCGCAGGCCCGCTCATAGAAGACCATGAGCTTTTCGCGTTCCTCGAAGCCCCACAGCGGCGGCGTCAGCGCCCCGACATCCAGCGCCTGGGTCGTGACGTTGAGCATATGCGACAGGATGCGGCCGATCTCGCAGTACAGGACGCGGATCAGCTGGGCACGATAGGGAACCTCGATGCCCAGCAGCCGCTCGATGGCCATACAGAAGGCGTGCTCCTGGTTCATCGGCGCGACGTAGTCCAGCCGGTCCAGATAAGGCACGTTCTGGAGGTAGGTGCGCGCCTCCATCAGCTTTTCGGTGCCGCGATGCAGCAGACCGATGTGCGGATCGACGCGCTCGACGACCTCCCCGTCCAGCTCCAGCACAAGGCGCAGCACGCCGTGGGCGGCCGGGTGCTGGGGGCCGAAGTTGATGGTGAACTTGCGCTCGTCCATCTCACGCGCGTGAGCGGTGCGGTTGTCCGGCTCGTCGAAGGCGATCTGGCCCAGGTCGTCGGTCACGGCGTCCAGGTCGGCCCGCTCGGGCGTCTTGCTGGCGATGGGGTGTCCGTCAGCCATCACTCTGCGCCTCCGGCGTATCGGGCTTGCGGGTAATCGCCACGAACCATCCGACCGCCAAGGTGACCACGCCCATTCCGGAAACCGCGGCCGTCGACAGCTGCCAGTCGCCGGTCAAGACGGCCAACGCCAAAGGCGTGGACAGCAGAATGGCCGAAGCGCCGAGAAGCGCGCTCTGCAACTCCGCCGCCGAGAGCCGCCGGATGCTGGCGCCGACCGCCAGGCAGATAACGGCGACCATGATGGCGATGCCAAGCATCTGGGTCTGTTCCGGCGGTATCACAGGCGACCGCGTGAACCAGCCAGTCAGACGCGCCCCCAGGGTGAACAGAAAGGCCGTGGAAAAGGTCACAAGAAAGAACGAAGCCGCCGACTGGATCGACGTCTTGGTGAAGGCCTGCTGCAGAGCCGATCTGGCCATGGTCGATCATCCCGTCGCCTTGGGCCCGGGCGACGCCCCAATGGCAGCCGCACCGTGGGCCTTCTCGTCGCCGGGGAGAACCGGGGCAGGATACTCGGCTCCTTCCCACGGCGAAAGGAAGTCGAAGTTACGGAACTCCTGCGTCAGTTTGACGGGCTCATAGACCACCCGCTTCTGCGCCTCGTCGTAACGGACCTCGACGTAGCCCGTCATCGGGAAGTCCTTCCGCAGCGGGTGGCCGCTGAAGCCGTAGTCGGTCAGCAGGCGGCGCAGGTCCGGATGGTCCGAGAACAGGATTCCGTACATGTCGAACGCCTCGCGCTCGAACCAGCCGGCGGACGGATAGACGGCGATGGCGCTGGGCACCGGGGCGGCCTCGTCCGTCGTGACCTTGACCCGGACGCGGATGTTCCGGGTCAGGCTGAGCAGGTGGTAGACCACATCGAAGCGCTCGGCCCGGTCGGGATAATCCGCTCCGCAGACGTCCAGCAGCTGCTGAAAGCCGAACCGGTCGCGCAGATCGGTCAGCACCTCAACGATGCGGTCGCGATGGCAGGTGAGCGTCAGCTCGCCATAGGCCACCGACGCATCGACCTGCAGCTCGGCCACCATTTCCTGACCCAATGGCGTCAGTGTCGCCGTCCGAGCCTCCTGAACCGCCAGGCCGCTCATCGCTCGATCGTCCCCGTCCGACGGATCTTCTTCTGCAGTTGCAGCAATCCGTAGACCAGCGCCTCCGCCGTCGGCGGGCAGCCGGGCACGTAGGCGTCCACCGGAACGATCCGGTCGCATCCGCGCACGACGCTGTAGCTGTAGTGGTAATACCCGCCGCCGTTGGCGCAGCTGCCCATCGACAGGACGTAGCGCGGATCCGGCATCTGGTCGTAGACCTTGCGGAGCGCCGGAGCCATCTTGTTGGTCAGGGTGCCGGCCACGATCATCAGATCGGACTGGCGCGGGCTGGCGCGCGGGGCCATGCCGAAGCGCTCAAGGTCATAGCGCGGCATCGAGGCCTGGATCATCTCCACGGCGCAGCAGGCCAGACCGAAGGTCATCCACATCAGCGAGCCGGTCCGGGCCCAGTTGATGACGTCGTCCAGCGACGCGGTCAGGAAACCGTGCTCAGCGACCTCGGCGTTGACGGCCTCAAAGAACTTGTCGTGGATCTTGGGATCATAGCCCTCGACGGACGACCGCGCGGCCGAGCCGGCGGGGATCAGGGGACTGCTGGGGGCGATCACTGCCATTCCAGGGCTCCCTTCTTCCACTCATAAATGAAGCCGACGGTCAGGACGCCGAGGAAGACCATCATCGACCAGAAGGCGAAGATCATGTCGGGCCGCGCCAGGTCGAACATCGACACCGCCCACGGGAACAGGAAGGCCACTTCCAGGTCGAAGATGATGAACAGGATGGACACCAGATAGAACCGGACATCGAACTTCATCCGGGCATCATCGAAGGCGTTGAAACCGCACTCATAGGCCGACAGTTTTTCACTGTCCGGGTTCGACGGAGCCAGCACCCAGGCCGCGACCATGAAGCCGAGGCCGAGCACCGTTGCGATCCCGAGAAAGATCACGATCGGCAGATACTGCAGGAGAAAGTCGTTCATGGGTCCCGGTCCACGCCGCGACTGGGAGGGGCGGCGGATTCGGCGTCTTCTAGACCCAACCTTCGGCGGGTTCAAACCCATGCGGAGACACGAATTTGATTGCGAGCAGTTCGCAAAAATAGCGTTGTTGTCGCCTGTTCATATTCGCTGCCACAGGTTAGCGGTTCTCTTTCGCTTCAACGACCTATGGAACCCGAATGGCCTCCGGTTTTGGCATCCTCAACGCGGTCGAGCGGATCGGCAACAAGCTGCCAGATCCGGTCTTCCTTTTCCTCTGGTTCATTCTCGCTCTCATTATTCTGAGCATGGTCGGTTCAGGCCTTGGCTGGGAGAGCGTCAATCCGGTCACCGGCGATATTCTTATGGCCAAGAGTCTTCTCGCGCCCGAGAACCTTGAAAAGCTGATCATCGACATGCCCAAGACCCTGGCAAACTTCCCGCCGCTGGGGATCGTCCTGACGGTCGTCTACGGCGCGGCGATCGCCGAACGGGCCGGCCTGTTCACGACCGCCTTCCGGGGCATGCTCCTGAATGCGCCCCGGTTCATCCTGACGCCCGTCGTCGCCGTGACGGGTATGGTCTCCCACCACGCCTCTGACGCTTCCTACGTCGTGGTGATTCCGCTGGCCGCCGTCATCTTCGCCGCGGCCGGACGCCATCCGCTGGCAGGACTTGCGGCAGGCTTTGCCGCGGTGTCAGGCGGCTTCGCGGGCAACCTGTTCCCCGGTGCTTCGGACGCCTTGATCCTGGGCATCACCGAGCCCGCAGCACAGCTGATCGACCCGAACTATACAGTTACCATCGCCGGCAATTGGTTCTTCTCGATCGGCATGGTCGTGATCTTCACGCCTATCATCTGGTTCCTGACCGACGTCATGATCGAGCCGCGGCTGAAGAAGCGCGCGCCCATTCAGACCGAGGGTCCCAAGGCCGATGAGAAAACCCCTCTGACGCAGGAAGAGAAGCGCGGTCTGGGTTTTGCTGGCCTGACGTTGCTCGGAATGATCGCGCTCTGGACCATCATCCTGCTGATTCCCGGATCACCGTTCATCGATCCGGAGGCCGAACCGAACACCCGGCTCAACCCGCTCTATCAATCGCTGGTCGCCTTCTTCGCCATCCTCTTCTTCCTCGCCGGTGCGGCCTATGGTGTGGGAGCCGGCACGGTGAAGAGCCATCGCGATCTGGTCGTCATGATGCGTGACGGCATCGCCCAGATGGCACCCTATGTCGTGCTCGCCTTCTTCGCCGCGCACTTCGTCGCGATGTTCAACTGGTCGGGGCTGGGTCCCATCCTAGCCGTCAGCGGTGCTGAGTATCTGAAAACGATCGCCCTGCCCGCCCCCCTTCTGCTCATCGCGGTGGTTCTGGTCTCCTGCTTCTTCGACCTCTTCATCGGGTCTGCTTCCGCCAAGTGGTCGGCGCTGGCGCCGATCGTGGTGCCGATGTTCATGTTGTTGGGCATCAGTCCGGAGATGACCACTGCTGCCTATCGCATGGGCGATTCTGTCACCAACATCGCCACCCCACTGATGAGCTATTTCCCGCTGATCCTGACCTTTGCTCAGCGCTGGGATCCCAAGTTCGGACTTGGCTCACTCATGTCGACCATGCTGCCCTACGCCGGCGTTTTCCTGGTCGCAGGGCTGGCGATGGTCGGAATGTGGGTTGCGCTGGACCTGCCTCTCGGACCGGGCGTGGGGGTGCATTACGAGCCCCCGCCACTGGCTCCGGCGGCCCCGGTCGCGCCCTGAGGAAATATCCACAGCCGGGGCGCTTGACACTGTCGGGCGCCCCCGCCTAAACGACGCCCCTCGCCGCGCCGGACACCGACGCAGCGGGAAACGCGGGTGTAGCTCAGTTGGTTAGAGTGCCGGCCTGTCACGCCGGAGGTCGCGGGTTCGAGCCCCGTCACTCGCGCCACTTTCCTTCGATCTGGAAAGTGGCGCACCGCCCCTCCTCTTCTTTTTGATTGCGAGACTAGACGAAGCGCGACTCGCGTGAGCAGCTTTGAACTATGCGCGCGCCTGTTCCCCGCAATCTCTGCACCGACTGCGGTGTCTCGCGCATGGAAGACCCCAGCCTCTGCGGCAGGGCCTGCCAGTTCATCAAGCCCGACTATCCGAAGCTGGAGGCTCGCATCCACGGCCGCGCCCGCGCCGGGACAGGCGACGAGCTCTTCTTTGGTCCTTTCAAGCGCATGGTGCGGGCCGCCCTGGTGCCGCCGGCCGAGGGGGCCCAGTGGACAGGCATCACCACCCGGATCGGCGAACGCCTGCTCGAGACGGGTGCCGTCGACGCCATACTGACCATGACAGCCGATGCGGACGACCGCTGGCGGCCCGTGCCTGTTCTGATCACCCAGGCCGCAGACATGGCGAAGGCCCGAGGTATGCGCATGGGATATGCGCCGCTTCTGGCTTTGCTGGAAACGGCGCGTGAAGCGGGCCATCGGCGGCTCGCGGTTATCGGCATCCCCTGCCAGGTCTACGCCTTGCGGGAGCTGGAAGCCGAGCTGGACCTGGAAAGTCTGACCGTCATCGGCACGCCGTGTTCAGACAATACGACGACCGAGAACTTCCATGGGTTCCTGGCCCTGCTGGACGAGAACCCGGACAGCATCACCTATCTGGAGTTCCGGGCCGACTATCACGTCGAGTTGCGTTTCGCCGACGGCCGCAAGCGGGAAATCCCTTTCCTAAGCCTGCCGATATCGCAGCTCGCGCCGGACTTCTTTCCTCTCACCTGCCGGACCTGCGTCGACTACACCAACGCCCTTTCCGACATCACGGTCGGCTACATGGCCGGTCAGGGCGATCAATGGCTGATCGTTAGGAACGAGCGCGGCCAGGCCTTGCTGGACCTTCTGGGCGACGAGGTTCGCCTGTCGGAGCCGCGAAGCCTCGGCAAACGCAGAGCGGCGGTCCAGGGCTTTATCGCCAATGTCGAGCGCGCCGCCGGCGGCCTACCCCTGCGACGCATGCCGGACTGGGTGCGCCCGATCGTCAGCTGGCTTCAACCCCGCACAGGCCCGCGCGGCCTTGAGTTCGCCCGCACAAGGATCGAGATGAAGGCGGCAGAGACGGTCATCCACCTGCGCCGGGAAGAACCGAGGCGGATGAAGTCCATGGTCCCGGACCATATTTGGCGGCTGGTCGAGCCCTATGGTCTGACGCCCACGCAGGACGAACTCAGTGCGCCGTCGCCTGATCGCCGCTCTGCACGAACTCCGGACGCCCGCTGACCTCCCCATAGGTCATGCACAGGTCCTCAAAGACCCTGTTCCAGGAGAAGCGGTCAACCGTATGCACGCGTGCCGCCGCGCCCAGTGCCTCGATGTCGCGAGCGAACAGCGCCTCGATGGCCTCGGCGTATTCGTCGGGATCGGCGCTTCGTGCGAGTTGACCGACGCCCTCATGGACAGTCTCGGCCACGCCCCCGGCGTTGACACCGACGACCGGCCGCCCGCACGCCATCGCTTCGAGCACGATCAGGCCGAATGGCTCCTTGTCATTGGCGTGAACGAAAGCGTCGCATGACGCGATGATACGCGCCACTGCCCTGGGATCACGCTCGTAAGGCAGAGGGATCACGCGATCCTCGTAAGGCAGACCGGCACCCGCCCCCACGAGCACCAGGTGATAGGGCTCGCCCAGCTTCTGCACAGCCTCGATGAGGGTATCGATGTTCTTCTCGCGCGCCGGCCTTCCGGCGAAACACAACAGCCGGGCCGAGGCCGGCAGGCCCAGCTTCTTCAACAGCCAGTTCCGGTCGCCGCGATCCGGCCTGAAAGTGTCGATCTCCACGCCCAGAGGCCGAACGACGATGTCCCTGATCCCAGCTTCTTCCAGACGTCGAGCAATAAAGCGGCTGGGCGAAACCACGCGGTCGAACTGACCGAACAGGCGGGCCCACCGCTTCTCCACCGGCTTTTTGGCCCATTCTCCGAAATGCAGCGTGGCAAGACCCGCTGGATCTGAGTGGCAAAAGCCGACGACGGGGCAACCTGCCCTCTGACCGGCCTCGAGCGCGCCCTGACCGGGGGTATAGGGATCACCGGCTTCGATCAGGCTTGGCTTCATCGAAGCCACCCAGGCACCCCAACGCCGCACCGAGGTTGGCCAGCGATAGCCATCGCCGAAAGGCAGCTTGGCAGCATGCAACTTGATCACACCGTCAGCCCCGGCCTCATGCCGAGCACCTGGAACGATGAGCGAGTGAGCCACACCCGGCCGGTTCGCCTCAAGCCAGGCCTTCTTTGACAGGAGGTAGCGCTTCACACCGCCGGAACGGGGGGCATAGAGCATGGTCGTGTCGACCATCCGGGGCCGGGGATCGGCAGTAGAGGCCTTGAGCGCCCTGAGCGTATCCGCGACCTCCTCGTCCCAGCCAGGAATGAGCCGAAGCTCGCCCTCCTGAACGTCGAGTTCCGCCATGCTCATGGGGTCAAAGTCCTCCGCAGTCCGCCGCGAAACGCGCGGGCGTCGTTTTTGGATGCGTGCGGACGATGTGCGCCGGACCATGACGCGCCCCTACGCGCACGAACCGCGAAGCTCAAGCGGTATCGTCGTCTGCCCGGTCGCTGGGCAGAGGGATTCCGCGGCGGGTCAGGGCCTCGCGCACCAGAACCTCAAGCTGGGCGTTGACCGAGCGAAGCTCGGCACCTGCCAGACGCTCGACGGCCGCCATCACACCGGGCGAAGCCCGCAGCAGGAAGGATTTGCGCGCCCGGCCCGCCACCGGTCACCCGTAAAGGGTGCCGGTGTTGACGACGGGCTGCGCCTCCCGGTCGGCGCACAGCACCACCAGAAGATTCGACACCATGGCCGCCTTGCGCTCCTCGTCCAGCTCGACCACACGACGGTCCGATAGGTCGGCCAGGGCGCTTTCGACCATGCCCACGGCACCCCGCACGATCAGGCGACGGGCGGACAGGATGGCTTCGGCCTGCTGCCGACGCAGCATGGCACCAGCGATTTCGGGCGCGTAGGCGAGATGCGCCAGACGGGCTTCGTCGATGGCCACGCCTGCCACACGCACACGGTTGGCCAGCTCAATCTGCAGCTTCTCGGCGACTTCCTCGGCATCTGCGCGCAGGGTCAGCTCGGTTTCGGCACCCTCCTCCTGCTCGCCGTGGTCATAGGCATAGTGGGAGGCGATATCGCGCAGACCCGTTTCGATCTGGATGTTCACGAAGGCCTGATAGTCATCGACATCGAACAGGGCCTGGGCCGAATCCTCGACGCGCCAGACGACGTTGGCGGCGATCTCTACCGGGCTGCCTCGCCGGTCGTTGACCTTCAGGGTGTCCGACGTGACGTTTCGGGCGCGCAGAGAGATTTTCTTGCGCGTGTACCACGGCAGTACCCACCGGAGGCCCGTCGCCCGATCGGTGCCGCGATAGTCGCCGAACAGCAGGATCGCCGCGCCCTCGTTCGGCTGCAGGGAATAGAGACCACACATCAGGAACAGACCCAAGGTGGCGAGGGATATTCCCGCCACGACGTTAAGGATGGCCTCGGGGTTCTGGGCGACCAGCACCGGACCCACGACAACCAGCCCCAAGCCTGCCAGCAACATCAGGATACCATTGGCGGTCGAGGCCGGGCGTTCGGTGGATACGGTTCTGCGGTCGTTCATGCTGATCTCCCAATCGATACCGCAGTGATATCACTTTGATCGCGCTCCTGGCAACAGCGCATGGAATGCTGCTGGTCTTCCGCCACGCTTTCGGCCTTGCATTCGCCTCAAATTCGCGAAACTTGGGACAGGCCGCGCAGCCCCTGTTAGAAGGCGCCGGCGCCCGCCTGCGCGTAGCCATCTGGGGTGATTTCTCGAATGCGTAGACTGCTTGCGACCGCGGTGGCGCTGGCCCCCTTGTTGGCGGCGTCCGGGGCCCTGGCCGAGGTGGTCATCTCGAACACCCGCAGCACGCCTATCCAGACCTCGAACGCAACTGGGTCAGGCCGTGACGATATCCGCATCGCCTCCGGAGGATCGATCGCGGTCAATACTGGCGTGGCGCTTACGGTCGACAGCAACAATTCGGTTGATCTGGACGCAGGCTCGACGATCACCCTGAACAACGCCGCCGATGGAGCCACGGGCATTCTCGTCGGACCGGCCGCCACGTCGGGCAACATCACGATCGGCGGCACGATCTCCGTCACGGACAACATCGATTCCTATCCGGACTCGGACAACGACGGCGATCTTGACGGACCGTTCTCCAATGGCGCTGACCGCTATGGCCTGCGCCTGGTTGGCGGAACGCCGCTTACCGGCAACATCCTTGTCGAGAGCACGGCGCTTGTGCTCGTGGAGAGCACGAACGCGCGGGCCATTTCTATCGAGCGCAACCTCACTGGCAATGTGACAACGTTCGGGAATCTCCGCGCTGTCGGGCAAAACGCCATAACGTATAGCCAAACCGGTGCCGTTTCCGGCTCGGTCCTCCTCGGAGGGCCGGTGACCGCGCTGGGACAGGGAGCCAGTGCGGTCAACATCCAGGGCGATGTCGGCGGCAGGCTCACTCTGCAATCCGACATGTCGGCGACAGGCTACCGCTACTCCTCCCGTCCCAGCGACACGGTAATCGGTCGTCTTGAGGCCGACGACCTTCTGCAGGGCGGATCCGCGATCGTGATCGGCGGAAACGTCGGCGGCGGCGTCGTGCTCGACGTGCGTCCCGCCGATAATTCCACGACCTCGACGGACGAGGACAACGACGGCATTGCCGACGCCAATGAAGGGAACTCGGCGATCTCGAGCTTTGGTGGGGCTCCGGCGCTGACGGTTGGTTCAGCCACGCGCTCCATCACGCTCGGTGCCGCCGGCACCGGCGATCTCAACTTCGGCCTGATCAACCGCGGCGCAATCACCGGAGATGGCGTCTATAACGGAATTGCAGCGACTGGCGTTCGTCTCGGCGTCGCTGGTGGTCAGACGGTGACAATCGCGGGCGGTGTTCGAAACGAGGGCACGATCGTCGGCCTGGGTCGGGATGCGGGCGCGACCGCCATCTCGTTCGGAACGGGCGTCACTACGCCGCGCTTCGTCAACACCAACGCCGTCACCGCAGGGGTTTCTTCGACACTCGCCAATGCCCCCGCGGTCGCAATCGCCATCGCCCAGGGCGCGAACCTGCCGAGCCTGACCAATACAGGGTCGGTTCTGGCGACCAGCGGCGGCGGGCTGGCGAGCGCCACCGCCATCAGTGACAGGTCGGGTTCCCTGACCTCCATAACGAATGCGGGATCGATCCAGGCGACCGTCGTTGCAAACCTGGCCGGCGATCCGGTCACAGGGTCGTCGACCGCAATCGATGTGTCTGCCAACACGACCGGCGTGACGGTGCGCCAGTTCGGTGAAACCAGCACGCCGACGGCTTCGGATCCGGACACGGACGGCGATGGCGTGACCGACTCCAACGAGCCGTTCATCATCGGCGATATCCGGTTCGGTTCAGGTGCCGATACCCTGGCCGTAGAGAACGGGCAGGTGAGCGGTGCCATCTCGTTCGGCAATGGGGCTGACAGACTGTCAATCACCGGCGGCGCGATCGTGCGGGGATCGGTCTCGGACACCGACGGCCTGCTGACGGTCGATATCGCCAACGGAACGCTCGATGCCCGTCAGACGACCGTTACCCGGGCCACAAGCCTGAACATCGGTGCCAACGGCGATCTGATTGTGACGCTCGACCCCGCAACGAGCACCAACGCCGGTTTCCGCGTCAACGGAACGGCAACCCTGGCCAACGGCGCGGGCCTGGGCATCCGCTTCAACTCCCTGATCACGGAAGCCCGACGTTTCACCATCATTGACGCGGACGTCCTCAACATCGGGACACTGGACCAGACGGCGGTTCAGGCCAACTCGCCCTACCTGTTCGTCGTTTCGGCGGGTTCCAACGTCGCCGCAGGCGATGTCTTCGTGGATGCCCGCAGGCGCACCGCAGCCGAAGCCAGCCTGATCGCCGTGGAGGCGCAGGCCTTTAACGGCTTCTACAGCGGACTGGCTGGCGACTCCGTTCTCCGTGATCTCTTCATCGCCCAGACGACGCGCGAAGGCTTCATCAACCTGTATGAGCAGGTTCTGCCCGATCACTCCGGTGGACCGCTTCTGTCGCTCGCATCGGGCGTGGATGCCGTCACCCGTGCCCTGAGCGGTCGCAATGCCACTGTCGCGCCGGGTGAAACCAGCGCCTGGCTGCAGGAAATCAATTTCTACGCCGACAAGGACAAGACAGACACCTACGGCTTCCGATCCGAAGGGTTCGGCGTGGCAGGCGGTATCGAGCGCGGCTCGACGCTTGGAGCGGTCGGGGTCACCCTCGCCTTCACGTCCTCCAACATCGAGGATCCGGAGGCCGAGGCGCAGGAAATCCTGTCCGCCAGCCTGGTCGAGCTGGGCCTGTCGTGGCGTGCGCAGGGGCAGGCCTGGTCCACATGGGCGCGCGCCGCAGGCGGCTATGCGACCTTTGACTCGACGCGCCAGCTGGTGACCGAGAGTGTCAATCTGATCAACCAGTCCAGCTGGAACGGCTTCACGCTCGCTCTCGCTGGCGGTGCCTCCTACGAACGTAACTTCGGTCGCCTCAGCATTCGTCCGGAAGCGTTCGTCGAATACTTCTCCCTGAGCGAGGACGGCCACGCCGAGGAAGGGGTCAACAGCGGCTTCAATCTTGAGATCGAAGACCGCGACGGTCACATGTTCACCGGCGTAGCAGCGGTGAACATCGGCTATGGATTTGGTCAGGACGGGTGGATCAGGCCAGAGGTCCGCGTTGGCTGGCGCCAGAACTTCTCGGTCGATCCGGGCGAGACAATCGCGCGGTTTGCGTCTGGCGGCTCGTCCTTCACCCTGTCGCCGGAGTCCATTGAGGGCGGCGGTCCGATCGCGGGCTTCAGCCTGTCGGTCGGCAACGACCTGGGCCGACTGTCGGTTACGGCCGACGCCGAAATGATCGAGGACTACGTCCGCTACGCCCTGCTGTTGCGGGCCAGCTTCAGGTTCTAGTCACCCGGCAGGGCATCGACCTTTGGCGACTGGATGATCCCGTTACCGTCGGGCTCGCCGGTGACGATGTACTCGAAGGTCCCGGACCCGCCGCCATTCCACATGACCCGGAAGGTCCAGACGCCCTCGGCGTTTACTGACTCCATCTTGCCCCAGACGAACCCACCGTCGCTTGGCTCGTAGGTGATCCAGCCCTGAGCGTTCGGGGCAGGGATTTCGGAGTTCTCACGACAGCCGAAAATCTGCATCGGCTCGGCTTCCGGATCGACCGCCCACGCAACGGCGGCAAAACAGGATGGGTCCAGCGGCGGCGTCGCGTTTTGGCTCTGCGCGGTGAGGGCAAGGGAGAGAGTGGCCAAGGGTACACTGATCATGGTGGGTCTCCGAAAGCCCGAAATGCGGTAGGGCACTACGGGCCGGAAATCGTCGTTCGGTCAAGCGGACTTTCTGGCTTGATGAGCGCCGCGTTCCGCTCGGACCATCATCAGCACGGCCAGGAAGGACCTTGCTCGCCAGTCCGTAACAGACGGATCGCGACGGCTGTCGCCAGACCGGCGATCGTTCCACCCCATACGGGGGCGAGTTCCGGATTGCGCACAAGGCTAATGAGGTTGTCCGGGGCGAGCTGCGCCCATATCGCTCCGACCGTCAGCGGCACTGTGATGTAGGCCAGGACCAGACTACGGAAGAAGTGCTCCTGTCGGCGGCTGTTGATCTCGCCCAGAGTAATCAACCCGTCCAGCTCGCGATCCGTCACGCTCTCAAGCCTGGCAGCGACCGCCCTGCTTGACCCCATGCTCCGCAGTCCAAGGATCACGTCGAACCAGAACCACGACGTCTCGCGGCGAAACTGCGAAACGGGCGAAAGACCAGCGAGAAGAGACCGATGAAGGGGATAAAGAGCGAGCACCTCTCGCCACAGAGCCCACAGGTGGTTCTCGGCCAACGGGCCTTTCTGCCAGGGCTCTAGCCTCGGCTGACCGGGCGAAGCCGCGCCTTCAGGCTCGATGTGTCCCATCGCGATCCCCCTATCGCCTGCACCTCAGCGTAGAACTGATCGACCAGAGCGGTCACCGCAAGCTGCGATCCGTTGCTCCGTGCCTCGTCGAGCACCAAGCCCAGGTCCTTGCGCATCCAGTCGACGGCGAAACCAAACTCGAACTCACCCTTCGCCGCTGTCTTCCAACGGTTGTCCATCTGCCAGGACTGCGCCGCACCCTTGGAGATGGCCTCGTAGACACGGTCCGTATCAAGGCCCGCCGTCTGGGCGAAATGCACCGCCTCGGCTAGGCCCTGAACGACGCCTGCGATCGCGATCTGATTGACCATCTTCGTCAGTTGGCCTGCGCCTGACGGGCCCATGTGCTGGATCGCCTTGGCGTAGGCCATCAGTACTGGTCTGACCTTCTCCAGCGCCTCCAGATCGCCGCCGGCCATGACGCTCAGCTGGCCGTTCTCGGCCCCCGCCTGCCCCCCGGAGACAGGGGCATCAATGAACTGTACGACCTTGGCTTCCGCTGCGGCCGCCATTTCCCGTGCGACTTTGGCCGAGGTCGTGGTGTGATCCACGATCACAGCGCCGGGTGCCAGAACCGTCAGTGCTTCGGTGACGACCTGGCGGACATCGTCGTCGTTACCCACGCAGAGAACGAAAAGATCTGCGCCCTCGGCCGCGGCAGACACCGTCTCGCAGAACCCGCCAGCGTGGGCCTCCGCCCATGCCCGAGCCTTGGCCGAAGACCGATTGTAGCCGGAAACTTTGTGCCCTGCTTGGACCAGATGACGGGCCATGGGACCGCCCATGACGCCCAGGCCTGCGAAGCCGATCCTCATGCCTGTGCGCTCCCCGCCCGGCCATAGCGGCCCCGGTGATAGGTCAGGGTCTCACCGCCCGCGACCTCATAGGCCTCAACCTCTCCGACCAGAATCAGATGGTCACCCATCCGCACGCGGTCATGGGTCCGGCATTCGAAGCGCGCCGACGCACCCTCCAGACGCGGGGCCAGGCCGAGCTCGCGGCTGAACTCCTGGTCGCCCATGCGTCCATCGCCCTTGGCGAAACGTCGGGCTGTGCCTTCCCCCTCGCCTCCAAGCACATGGATGGCGAAGCGATCGGCAGAAGCGAAAGCTGGATGGCGTTCGGAACGCTCATCGAGGCACCACAGCACGAGCCTCGGGGACAGCGACACCGATGTGAAGGAGTTGATGGTGATGCCAACCGGCCCGTCGGGCCCATCGGCGGTGACCACGCAGACCCCCGTCGCGAACGCGCCGAGCGCATCGCGATAGGCGCGGGCCTCCATCTGGCTGACGGCGGTGTCGTGTACGGGTTCCAGGCTCATGGGGCGGACCTAGGCGACCGGCCGCAGGGTGGCAACGGTCATCCCGCCGCAGACGCGCGGAACGGGACAATCCACTTCGGGATCGAGAGAAACGAACCGGAGATCCGCCATACTTCGCATCGCGATAACCTCCCTGTCTGCAAGTGCCTCTACGGCACCCGAAGACACCGTTCCCGTCGAGCCCGGCGCGGGTCACCGCCGGAGCCCGGTGTCGACGTGCCAGGCTCATCGAACAAGTCAAACGACCGATTCAATCCAGATGGGGCCACGGCCGATCCGGCCTTCCCCGCGGAAACGCCGAACCCCTAGACTAAACGGCTCTGCACCACGGCCGCAGCGATAAAGCTGGCGAACAGCGGGTGCGGCGCAAAGGGGCGGCTCTTCAGCTCGGGATGATACTGGACCCCGATGAACCACGGGTGGTCTGTACGCTCGACCGTTTCCGGCAGGACACCATCCGGTGAAAGACCCGCGAACACCAATCCACAGGCCTCGATGGCCTCGCGGTAGTTGATGTTGACCTCGTAGCGGTGGCGGTGCCGCTCGGAAATGGCATTGACCCCATAGATCTCTGCGATCCGGGACCCGGGCGCGAGCGTCGAGTCATAGGCTCCCAGCCGCATGGTGCCGCCGAGGTCACCGCCTTGCTGACGCAGAACCCGTTGGTTGCCCTGGGTCCACTCGGTCATCAGGCCGACAACCGGTTCGGAGGTCGGACCGAACTCGGTGGATGACGCCTTGGGCAGGCCCGCCTGGTTTCGCGCCGCCTCGATAACCGCCATCTGCATCCCAAAGCAGATCCCGAAATAGGGGATATTGTGCTCACGGGCGAAACGGGCCGCCTCGATCTTGCCCTCAGCGCCGCGCTCGCCGAATCCGCCGGGCACCAGAATGGCGTGTGCGCCCTGGAGTCTGACCGCACAGGCATCGCGATCGCCTTCGAAGGTCTCCGCCTCGACCCAGTCGATGTTGACCTTCACCTGGTTGGCGACGCCGCCGTGATGCAGGGCCTCGATCAGGGACTTGTAGGCGTCCTTCAGCACCGTGTACTTGCCGACTACAGCGACCGTGACCTCGCCGTCGGGCTGCAGGCGGCGACGCACGATCTCCTGCCAGCCCGACAGATCGGGCTCAGGCGCGTCGGTCATGCCGAAATGGGCCAGAACCTCGCTATCGAGCCCCTCACGGTGATAATCCAGCGGCACGGCATAGATATCCGCCGAATCCATCGCCTGAATCACGCCGCTTTCACGCACGTTACAGAACAGGCCGATCTTGCGCTTCTCTTCGGCCGGGATCGGCTGCTCGCAGCGGCAAAGAAGGATGTCGGGCTGGATGCCGATCGAGCGCAACTCCTTGACGGAGTGCTGCGTCGGCTTGGTCTTCATCTCGCCGGCGGTCTTGATGAACGGCAGAAGCGTCAGGTGAACGAAGCAGCTCTGGCCGCGCGGCAGGTCCTGCCCCAGCTGGCGGATCGCCTCGAAGAAGGGCAGGCCTTCGATATCGCCGACTGTGCCGCCGATCTCGACAAGCACAAAATCGACCTCCTGCCCGTCGTCTGTCAGCGCAGGCGTGAGGCAGAAGGATTTGATCTGGTCGGTGACGTGCGGAATGACCTGGACAGTCGCGCCGAGGTAATCGCCCCGCCGCTCCTTCTCCAGGATGGTCGAGTAGATGCGGCCTGTCGTGATGTTGTCTGACCTGGCAGCCGACACGCCCGTGAACCGCTCATAGTGGCCAAGGTCGAGGTCGGTCTCAGCACCGTCGTCGGTCACGAAGACCTCGCCGTGCTGATAAGGGCTCATCGTGCCCGGATCGACGTTGAGATAGGGGTCAAGCTTCCTCAGACGGACCTTGTATCCGCGCGCCTGAAGAAGAGCGCCAAGAGCCGCCGACGCCAGCCCCTTGCCAAGGGATGAGACCACCCCGCCCGTGATGAACACATATCTAGCCACGGGGCATCACCTTAGCGCCGATTCGGCACCACTCCGGCGGGCGTCCGACGTTTCGTCTGTTGAAAACATGTTTCCGCACGGCACAGAGGCCGGGCGTTGGAGGCACTGAGGGCGGAAGGGGCGGCGGGAGGGTCCCCGCCGACACTTACTGCGCCGGCGCTTGCGGCTGAGCCGGAGCGGCACCCACGGTCGGCAAGCTGGCTTCCAGATCGTCGAGCGACGGCGCGGACGGAGCGCTTTCAGTCGGCGCAGGCAGCGTCGGGGCCGTTTCCGTCGGCGCGTTTGTATCGACGGCGATGGACCCAAGCGCCTCGGCGTCGACGACAGAACGGCTGGACCGTTCTACGTTGCCGACGATCGTCAGAAGGATGGCGCAGACACCAAAGGCGGCCCCCAACCACCACGTCGTAACCGTGAGAAGGTTGCCCGCACCGCGCGCCGTCATGAAGCCCGACGGACCACCGCCCATGCCGAGCGCACCACCCTCAGAGCGCTGTAGCAGGACCACCCCGGTCAGGGCGATCGAGATGATGATCATGATGACGAGAAGAATGGTCTGGAGCATGATGACGCTTATGTGTGGCGGAAGACCCCGCCGATCAAGCGGCGGCGTCTATCATCGTTGCGGAGGCGGGGCAACGCGGGTCAGCCGGCTCGCACAATCGCCAGAAAGTCATCGGCCTTGAGCGACGCCCCGCCGACAAGCACGCCGTCGACCCCGTCGACGCCCAGCAGCTCCGCCGCATTCTTCGGATTGACCGAGCCGCCATAGAGGATCGGTGCCCTTGCCGCGCCCAACCGCTCGACCTGCGCCTGACGGATCGCCGAATGCATTTCCGCGACTTGCTCCACCGTCGGCGTTCGACCCGTGCCAATTGCCCAGACGGGCTCATAGGCGACGGCAAAGGCGCGACCGCTCAGGCTTTCAGGCAGAGAACCGGCGACCTGCAGTGTCACCACCTCGAGCGCTCGTCCGGCGTCGCGCTGCTCGAGGGTTTCGCCGACGCAGACAATCGGTTCCAATCCGGCGCGCAACGCCGCCTTGACCTTGGCTGCAACGTCGGCATCGGTCTCGCCGAAACCCGCCCGTCGTTCCGAATGGCCGACAATCACAAGGGAGGCCCCCGCATCCTTAAGCATCTCGGCGGACACCGACCCGGTGTAGGCCCCCGACACAGCCGCATGGCAGTCTTGCCCCCCGACCTCGACCACACCGCCTTTCAGCCGCCACGCCGCCTGGGCAATCAGTGTCGCAGGCAAACACAAACCAACTCGGTTTCCAGTGGGTTCCTCGGCCAGGGCCGCGCTCAGGGCCTCCGTCTGCGGCAGATCGGCAGCCAGACCGTTCATCTTCCAATTGCCGACGATCAACTTCACGGATTGTTTCATGCGGCCTTCCTAGGCGCCGATCCACGACCTGCCAAGTCTGGCCGCCGGTCCACGCTTGCGGCCCCGCCCCGCCCTCCCCTATAGGCGCGTGTGGCGCTCTCCGCCTTTCGTCTCTCGGACCCTTCTCGATGATTTCCGGCTTCCGCGATTTCGCAAAGTCCAAGTGGGCGGTGGCCCTGTTTGCTCTGCTGATCCTCAGCTTCGCTGTGACCGCAGGCACCCAGACCGATGTCTTCGGCAACCTGGGTCCCAAGAACGTCATCGACGCGGGCGAGCGGTCGCTGACGCCCGCTCAGTTCCGCGCAGACTTCGATCGCATCCGCGGCAACATCCAACAAGAGCAGGGCCGTCCGGTCACGCTGGAAGATCTCGTCAACGAGGGTGCCCACGTCCAGTATCTGGAAAGCCAGACCCGCCGGCTCGGCTTCCTGAACTGGGCGCACCAGGTCGGCATTCGCGTCGATGAGTCCCTGGTCCTCGACCGTATTCGGGAGATCCCGGCCTTCTTTGACCAAATCACCGGCCGCTTTGACGAGGCCACCTACCAGCGCATGTTGGCCGAGCAGAACATCACGCCGATCCAGTTGGAAGACGAGTTCCGCGACACTGCGGTCAGCGAGCACTTCGCCGCAGCGATCGCCGCAGGCTTGCGCGCGCCCCGCGTCTATGGGGCCCTCGTCGCTGCGCGCGCCTTCGAGACCCGCGACGGACGGTGGTTCACGGTCAACCAGGACATGGCGGGAACGACCCCGCCACCGACCGATGCCCAACTTCAGGCCTTCATCAATGAAAACACGGCCCAGCTGCGTCGTCCCGAGTTCCGCATCGCCTCGGTCATCGTCTTCTCCGACGCGCCCAACGCCACGCCGCCGGCGATCTCCGAAGCCCGTATCGTCGAGCGCTTCAACTTCCGCCGCGAGGCTCTGTCGACGCCGGAACGTCGCAGTTTCGTGACCCTCACGGTTGCCGACCGCGCCGCTGCCGACCGGATTGCCGCCGCCCTGCGCGCCGGTCAGTCGCCACAAGCTGTCGCAGAAGCGAACAATATCGAGGCGGTCCCCTACGCCGACCAGCCTCGTAGTGCCGTCACTGATCCAGCCGTGGCCACCGCCGTTTTTGGACTGCAACCCGATGCGGTTTCAGCACCCATCCAGGCCCGCGTCGGCTTCACCGTGGCCAAGCTGACCAGCGTGACACCCGGTCAGGAAGCAACACTGGAGACCGTGCGCGACGCCGTCGTGCAGGAACTGCAGCTGGAGGACGCCCGCGCCCGCGTCTTCGAGCGCGTCGAAGCCTACGAAAGCGCCCGCTCCGAAGGCAAGACGCTTGATCAGGCCATACAGGAGGTCGGCGCTCGCATCGTTCAGCTTCCGCCTTTCACCCAGGATGGCCGTCTTCCGGACGGCCAGCCGCTGAACGCGCCTCCACAGATCCTCGAAAACGCCTATGCCCTGGCCGCAGGGGCCGAAAGCGAAGTCGTTGACGCTGGCGAGGGCCAGTACTTCGTGGTCCGCCTGGATGAAATCACTCCGGCCGCCCTTCCCGCGCTCGCCGAGATCCGCGAACCACTGACCCAGTCGTGGATACAGCGTGAGAATGCACGGCGTCTGTCCGCGTTCGCTGATCGCCTGGCCACGCGGGTTCGGGGTGGGGAAGACATCGCGGCTGTTGCAGCCTCGGCGGGTGCGTCGCTTAATACCCGCACTGGCGTCCAGCAGAACGCCGAGGCTCAGACCGACCTCGGCGAGGGCATCCTTCAGGGTCTGTTCGGGCAGGGTCGAAATCAGGTCTTTACTGGTCCTGCGTCGGAAACCAGTTACGTCATCGGACGCGTGGACGCCATTCGTGCCGCCAACGCGACCACCAGCGCGCCCTTCGCCGATCAGATCCGCCCGCGAATTGCGGACGAGTTCGTCGCCGGCATCGGCGAGGCTCTGGTCAACGCGGCGTCCGCAAAATCCAAGGCCGAAAACGATCAGGCTCTGGCGCTGCAGACGCTCGGCGTGGATGCCCCGGCAGGAGCTGAAGCGGGTGCTGCAACGCCCGCCACCCCGGCCCCATGAGCCTAGCCGGCGACGTCGTCGATGGCCGTGAGGCCCAACTCGCCGCTCTGAGTGAGGGTCAGCCAGCTCTCGTCCACCGGCGTATCATCGACGACCTTGAGACGCCGGTCTCGGCCTATCTGAAGGTGGGCTGGGGGCGTCCCCATGCGTTTCTTCTGGAATCTGTGGAAGGCGGCGCTCTTAACGGACGCTACTCGATCATCACCCTCGATCCCGACGTCGTCTGGCGCTGTCATGGTGATAAGGCCGAGATCGCGCGCGGTGGCGACATCGCGGCGGGCCGCTTCACCGCTCAGCCCGGCGGCGCGCTCGACAGCCTGCGCGCCCTGATCGCCGAGACCCGTTTCGACATTCCTGACGGCCTTCCGCCCATGGCCGCCGGCCTGTTCGGTGTGTTCGGATACGACATGGTGCGCCTGCTCGAACCGCTCGGGGTGCCTAACCCCGACCCGGTCGGGCTGCCCGACTCGGTCCTGACCCGCCCGTCCATCATCGCTGTGTTCGACTCGGTCCTGCACGAGATCGTGGTCATGGCACCCGTTTGGCCGGGCGGAGACGGTGCTCGCGACCTCGCCACAGCCGAAGCCAGACTGGACGCGTTCGAGGCTGCCCTGCGCCGTCCGCTGCTCAACCGCGCGCCCGCACAGGAAGTGGACGCCCCGGCATTCCGCTCGCCGGTCGATGGCGCGGCCTATGGCGACATGGTCGCCCGTGCCAAGGATTACATCGCTGCCGGGGACATCTTCCAGGTGGTGCTCAGCCATCGCTTCAGCGCGTCATACGGTGGCGATCCGTTTGCCTTTTATCGGTCACTGCGACGGCAGAACCCTTCGCCCTATCTGTACTACCTGAACTTTGGGGACTTTCAGCTTGCGGGATCGAGCCCCGAAATCCTGGTTAGGTTGAAAGACGGCAGGGTCACCATCCGCCCGCTGGCCGGCACGCGCCCGCGCGCTGCCTCGCCGGAGCTGGACAAGGCACTCGAAACGGAACTCCTGGCCGATCCCAAGGAACGGGCCGAGCACCTCATGCTGCTGGATCTGGGCCGCAACGACGTCGGCCGCGTCGCAGCGCCGGGCAGCGTGCGCGTGACCGAGAGCTTTACTGTCGAGCGCTACAGCCAAGTCATGCACATCGTCTCCAATGTCGAGGGTCGGGCACGGACAGACCTCGACGCCGTCGATGCCCTTCTGGCCGCCCTGCCCGCCGGAACCCTGTCGGGTGCGCCCAAGGTTCGGGCCATGGAGATCATCGACGAACTGGAGGCCGAGAAGCGCGGTGTCGGCTATGGCGGGGGCGTCGGCTACATCTCGGCAGGCGGAGAAGCCGACATCTGTATCGTCCTTCGCACAGCCCTTTTCGCGGGCGGAAAGGTCTTCGTACAGGCCGGTGCCGGCGTCGTCGCCGACAGCGATCCTGCGGCGGAGTACGCTGAGACGGAGGCCAAGGCCCGCGCCCCCATGCGTGCAGCCACGGACGCCTGGCGCTTCGAACTGGGCCCCGCGCTGAACGACTGATCAGCCAGAATCGGCGTCGGCCGCCGCGTCGTCCTCTTCATCGTACCCGACAAGACGCAAGGCTCGGCCCCGCATGCCGTTCAGCTCTAGCCATCGCAGCAGGCCCTCTTCCCGCCCATGGGTGATCCAGACTTCCTCCGGTCTCAGCTCCTGGAACGTGGCCGTCAGCTCGGGCCAGTCGGCATGATCGGAGATGACCAGCGGCAGCTCTACGCCTCGCTGACGCGCCCTTGCCTTGACCAGCATCCAGCCCGAGGCAAAGGCGGCAACAGGATCGGCAAACCGACGCGCCCAGCGATCCTGTATGGCCGAGGGCGGCGCGATCGCGACCTCACCGCCAAGAGCATCCTTCTTTAGCCCCGTGGCTGGCAAGATCGGCCCAAGGTCAATACCCTCGCCTTCGTAGAGGTGGTTCAGCCTCTCCAGCGCCCCATGCACATAGATCGGCCGCTCCCAACCCGCTTCACGCAACAGCCGGATCACCCTCTGCGCCTTGCCCAGCGCATAGGCCCCGATGAGATGGGCCCTTTCGGGAAATTGTCCCAGGGACTGGATGACCCGCGCGATCTCCTCGCTATCCGGCGGATGCGTGAACACCGGCAGGCCAAAGGTCGCCTCCGAGATGAAGACGTGGCACGGCACCGGCTCGAATAGATCGCAGGTTGGATCGCGGCGGCGCTTGTAGTCGCCGGACACCACCATCGTGAGCCCCTGCCAGGTGATCACCGCCTGGGCCGACCCCAGGACATGACCGGCGGGCACCAGCCTGACGTCCACACCATTGTGCGACGCCGTCTCGCCGTACTCCACCGGCTGCCTTAGAGGGGTGAAGTCCTCCCCATAGCGTTCGGCCATGATGGCGAGGGTCTGGCGCGTGGCCAGAACCGCGCCGTGACCAGAGCGCGCGTGGTCAGAATGGCCATGGGTCACCACGGCCCGATCCACAGAGCGCACTGGATCGACATAGAAGTCGCCGGGCGGGCAATAGAGCCCGGTGGGCGATGGACGCAGCAGGTCTTCAGGGCGGATCATCCCAATGGATATGGCCCTTGTCGCTTGCGCCGCCAGACGCGCCGGATAAGGACAATCTCATGCGCGATCCGTTCATGACCGAGATCCTTCCCCAGCTCGCGTCTGGCGCGGCCCACACCCATGCCCTCGGCTTTGTCTTCGACGGGGTTCAGGGCGACCGCGTGCGCCTGAGAACGCCATGGCGGCCCGACCTGGTGGGTGATCCCGAAACCGAGGTCCTGGCCGGCGGCCTGGTCACCGCGATGCTGGACCATGTCGGAGGGCTCGCTGTCTGGGTGGCCCTTGGCGGCTTTCGCCCGATCGCGACCCTGGATCTGCGGGTGGACTATATGCGAGCGGCACGGCCCCGGGTCGATCTGCTTTCAGAGGCGAGATGCTATCGCCTGACCCGCAGCATCGGTTTCGTTCGGGCGTGGGCCTTTGAAGATGACCCTGCCGACCCTGTCGCCGCAGCCCAATCGACGTACGTGATCGATTCGAACGGAGGGCGCGGCATTGGGGCCAATCTGAAGTCGGAAGGGTAGGCATGAGCGATCTGATCAACACCCTGCCCTATGCGCGATTCCTGGGCCTCAAGTCCGAGCAATCGGGTGACGATCTCATCGTCACCATGCCCTTTGCCGATCATCTGATCGGAAACCCGCTTCTGCCCGCGCTGCATGGCGGCTCAACGGCGGCGATGCTGGAGCTGACCGCAATCGCACAGGTTGCATTGACCTGGCCCCGCCTGCGCCTGCCCCGCCCCATTACGGTCACCACGGCCTACCTGCGCTCGGGACGGCCTCAGGACGTCCATGCACGCGCCCGAATTTCCCGGGCTGGCCGCCGCGTCGCCCATGTTCAAGCCGAGGCGTGGCAAGACAATGCTGCGCAACCCATCGCCAGCTTGACGGCCCAGTTCGCCTTGGACGAACTTTAGGGTTGTGTCGAGATACTATTTCTGGTTGTTTTCGTCCATGGCGCTTGGCCACTGAGGAAACAGGCATGACCCACCAAACGATAAGCGAAGCCGTCGCTGCCCGGCTTCATTCCGCTGAGGCTGCGATCGACATCGCCCTCGCAGAAACCGCCCAACTCGCGGCCTTGCTGCCCGTGGCACGATCAGAGGCTTATGTGTCGGCTGTGACCGGACAAAAGGCGTTCGACGGTGCGGCCGCTTCCATCGGCGCCCTTGCGGAAGCCCGGGCCCGGATCGTCGATACTCACAACGCGCTCGCAGCCGTCGCACGCAAGATGGGACTGGACACCGTCGCGGTTGGGATCCTGGACAAACCCGAAGACAAGCCCCCGGTCGGCGGCGGAGGAGTTCACCAGTCACTCGCGCCAGAGGTTAACAAAACCCTATCGCATTCGCTCTAGGCGTGTTAACCATCTCCTTGCCAACTGTTCTTTTGGGAAAGGGGCTAAACATGGACCGCAAGGAAGTCGTCGCCAGCGTGGCGAACGATCTGAACGCTACAGAAGCTGCCGTCGACGCTGCCATCACCTCGGCAACCACGCTCGTCCAGTCGATGATTGGCGCGCGGACCATGCTGAAGCTGTCCCCGGTGGTCGGGGCCGAATCCCAGGCCAAGGCCATGGCGGCGATCGCCGCTCTGTCCGAAGCGCGGGAGGCCCTCGTCGCCTGCCACAACGAGCTGGCCAAGGACCACCGTCGTCTCGGCTTCGGTGCCTATGCTGTCGGCATTCTCGACAAGTCCGGCGACTGGGATGCAGGCCGTCCTCCGGGCGTGTCGAACCTGGACGATCATCGCGCCGCGTGAATTCGCAGTAACCTGATCGGGCTCAAGTAGTCCGCCGGCGAGACTCGTAGCATTGTGCCCCCGCGTCGAGTTCGGCGCGGGGGCTTTTGTATGTTGGACACCCTCTATTCCCAGATCGGCCTGCTTCCCGCTGTCCTGGTCGGGATTTTCGCTTTCTGGAAGGGCGGCGAACCGGAGCGGTTCGCCATGGGGGCGTGGGTGCTCGGATGGATGGCGGCCATGCTGATTCAGGCCGACACGAATCTGTATGTCGAATTCCAGCCGGGTCTTTTTGTGCTCGACATCGCCATGCTGGCCGTCTTCGTCGGGCTTGCATGGCGCTACCGGCGTTCATGGCCGATCTGGGCCGCCGCTTGTCAGATGATCGTGTTGACCACGCACATCGCGTTTCCACTTGTGAAAGCTGCTCCGATCGAAGCGTTCTACACGGTGCTGAACCTCGCCGGATACGGGATCCTGGTCGCCTTGGGCGTCGGCACCTTCTGGGCCTGGCAGGATCGTCGCGCCGCCGGGCTGGAGTAGGTTTTCTTTCCTAGTTAGGATGCGCCTCCGGACATCGTCGTTCAGCGAGATGCATCGTAATGCCCTTGTCACACACCCGGCTGTGGTCGGCGCTCGACCGTCTGGCGCAACGCTCGGGCCTTTCGCCTTCGGGGCTGGCCCTGCGTGCCGGCCTCGATGCAACGGCCTTCAATCCCTCGAAGCGCTTCGGTTCGGGCAATCCACCGCGTCCCCGCTGGCCCTCAACCGAGAGTCTCAATCGCGTCCTCGAAGCGACAAATACATCTCTGGCGGAGTTCGCAGACCTTGCGGACGACGCCACGCTGCGGACTCCGACAGCGCCACTCATCGGCATGGCCCAAGCCGGTGATGATGGCTTTTTCGATGATGCCGGTCTGCCGGTCGGGGACGGCTGGGATCAGACCGAACTACCCCGGCCGCGGGATGGCGTGTTCAGCCTGCGCATTTCCGGTGACTCTATGGCTCCTCTCTATCGCGAAGGGGATCGCATCCTGGTCGACAGCACCCAGAGCGATGTCCGGCGGGGAGACCGGATCGTTGTGCGGACCCGATCCGGCGAGACTCTGGCCAAGGAACTCGACGCAATCACATCGCGTGTGCTGCGCCTGACCTCCGTCAACCCGGCCTATCCGCCGCGCGAACTTCAGAGGCAGGATATCGACTGGATGGCCCGGATCATCTGGGTCAGCCAATAGGTCGCATCGCAGAAAGGCCGCCCCTTGCGGGACGGCCTTGCCGTTTCAGACCAGCTCTCGCCAGATCACAGCCGGAGCATTCGCCTTGGTCAGTAGGGCTGGACGTAGTGAGCGTTCACCCAGCCGCCACCTGCGATCTGGACCCACTCGCCCTGCGAGCCGATGGCTGTAAAGGGCTGCCCGGCACGCAGACTACCCGCCTGACGGAAGCTGGTCCCGGGACCCGACCGAATCCGCAGGTTGGAAGAGGCCCGATACTGGGCACCCGACGCGTTCACCTGCGCGGCTGCGCGAGCGCGCTGCTGGTTACACCCGATGTAGGAGCCTGCTGCGGCACCGGCACCCGCGCCGACGACCGTTCCGGCCGTCCTCTCATTGCGAGCCAGATTGGAACCGACGATGCCTCCCAACACGGCACCGATCGCGGCACCGACAGCCTGACGACCACCCGGGGCGTCGCAGTTGGTGATGCCATTGGCCTGAGCCATCGAGGCAGTCGGGACTGCCGTTACACGGGCTGCCAGTGCGGCTGCAGTCGCCAGCGACGTGTTCATGATCTTCGACATATCTGTCTCCTGTCATCGAGGTCGGTCGATGGAGACAACAATGCCTGACCGCGCGTACGGCTCCGCTGAACGGATTGTTGTTTTGGGTTCATCTTCCTGACCCCTCGCGCGCCTTCGGCTCGCAATCTCGCCCTTTCGGGGCTAAATCGCCGCTGAGTTTTATCGAGGCCTGCCCCATGTCCGATCCGGTCGTCATCGTCTCCTTTGCCCGTACGCCGATGGGTGGCTTTCAGGGGGCCCTATCGGGCGTCAAGGCGACTGACCTTGGGGCAGCGGCGGTGAAGGCGGCTGTGGCACGTGCCGGCATTCCTGCCGACAAGGTCGAACAGATCCTGATGGGATGCGTCCTGCCCGCCGGCCTGGGCCAGGCTCCGGCGCGTCAGGCCGCCATAGGCGCGGGGCTTGGCAAACACGTGGAGGCGACCACGGTCAACAAGATGTGCGGCTCGGGCCTTCAGGCGGTGATGATGGCGTCCGATGCCTTGGCCTCAGGCTCGGCCGACGTCATTGTCGCGGGCGGAATGGAGTCCATGACCGGCGCGCCCTACCTGATGACCAAGCACAGGGGCGGCGCACGCATCGGCCACGACGTCATCGCCGACAGCATGTATCTGGATGGCCTGGAAGACGCCTATACCCCGGGCAAGCTGATGGGGGCCTTCGCCGAGGACGCAGCGGGCCAGTATCAGTTCACGCGTGAAGCCCAGGATGCGTATGCTATCGAGAGCCTGACGCGGGCCCGCAACGCCATCGCCACCGGTGCCTTCAAGGCGGAGATCGTCCCTGTCGAAGTCACCGACCGCAAGCGAACGATCACGGTCAGCGAGGACGAGCAGCCCGGAAAGGCCAATCCCGACAAGATCCCGACCCTGAAGCCCGCCTTCGCCAGGGACGGCACCATCACCGCCGCCAACGCCTCGTCCATCTCGGACGGTGCCGCTGCCCTGGTCCTGACCCGCGAGAGCGTGGCCAAGGCGATGAACCTGCCCATCGTCGCCCGCATCGTGTCGCACGCGGCTCACGCCCATGAGCCCGGCCTGTTCACGACGGCCCCGGTCCCCGCCATGCAGAAGGCACTGAAGAAGGCCGGCTGGTCGGTCGAGGACGTCGACCTGTGGGAAGTCAACGAGGCCTTTGCCGTCGTCGCCATGATCGCCATGCAGGAACTCGGCATCGACCACGGCAAGATGAACGTGAACGGCGGCGCGACTGCTCTCGGCCACCCCATCGGGGCCTCAGGTGCAAGAGTCCTGACCACCCTGCTCTCAGCCCTTCAGGCGCGCGGGGGCAAGAAGGGCGTGGCTTCGCTCTGTATCGGCGGAGGCGAAGCGGTCGCCCTTGCGGTCGAAATGGCGTGAGACTGGATCGTCGCAGCCTGATCGGCGTCGGCGCGCTCTTCGCCGCCGGTCCCGCCGCTGCAAGCCAGAATGCGGCCATCGCTCCGCCCGATCCGACAGAGACGATCCGGCTTTGGCCCGGTGGCGCGCCCGGTGGCCAGGGGGTCACCGTTACCCCGATCGTTCCTGAACGGTCGACAGACCCTTCGTTCCACGATCGCTATGCCCAGTACACGACCGATCCGATCCTGACGGTCCTGCGGCCCGAACGCCCGAATGGCGCTGCACTGTTGCTGATTCCGGGCGGCGGCTACCGCTGGGCCGTGGTGGACAAGGAAGGGCTGGAGGTCGCTCGCGTTTTCGCGACCATGGGTGTGACCTGCTTCGTCCTGCGCTACCGTCTGCCAGCCGATGGCTGGGCTGCGGGGCCGAATGCGCCCTTGCAGGACGCCCAGCGCGCACTTCGCCTGATCCGCGCCAACGCCACCGTGTACGGCATCGATCCCCACCGTATCGCTAGCCTGGGCGGGTCCGCCGGAGGACACCTGGCGGGACTTTTGGCCGCCCGACGGGATGCGACCTACACGCCAGTGGACGCCGCCGACGACGTTTCGTTCCGGCCTGATCTCAACGCCCTCCTCTACCCTGTCGTCACCATGTCGGATCCCTTCGCCCACGCGGGATCGCGCCAGCATCTGCTGGGTGCCGAGCCTTCTCCCGAGGCGATCGTCCGATGGTCGCTGGACCAAATGGACTGGACCGGCGCGGCCCCAACGGTCCTGATCCATTCTCTGGATGACGCCAGCGTCCCGCCGGAGAACAGTCTTCTGCTGCTGGCGACACTGCGCGCGGCTTCCATCAAGACCGAGGCTCATCTGTTCCAGGAAGGCGGCCATGGGTTTGGCGTTCGCCTGATCGCCGGAAAACCGGCCGCGGTCTGGCCTGATCTCGTTGCGGCCTTTGGCCACCGCAATGGCTGGCTGATCGCGTGAGCGGTTCCGGGTCATCGCCAAATCGAGCGGTTCGGTCAGGTCACGAGCGACCTACCGTCCCATGAAGACCTGCGGGGACTGCGGCCTCTGCTGCAAACTGATGGGCGTCACGGCGCTGGATAAGCCTGCTGGCCGGTGGTGCCGGCACTTTGGCAAGGCGACAGGCTGCGCGATCTATGTTGACCGACCGCAGGATTGCCGGGTCTTCAACTGTCTCTGGCTCCTGACAGAGGCGCTGGATGAGACGTGGAAGCCCACCACCGCCGGCTTCGTCCTGCATTCCGAAGGGGGCGGAGCGCGACTGATCGTCGAATGCGATCCAGCCCGCCCGCATGACTGGCGACGCGAACCCTATGAGACACAACTGAGACGATGGGCGGCCGCCGATGGGCAGGAGGTGCTGGTCTTCGCCGGCAAGCGCGGTCTCAGACTGGGCCCGAGCGATACTCCCGTCAGGCGCGCCTAGCGGGGATCGATGGTCTGGGCGATACGCTCGGCCAACAGCCGGTCCTCGCCTTCGACACTGGTGATCCAGGCGTGGATCTCCTGAGGAGCGGCCGTCCGGGTGAAGAGATGTTCAAGGGCCACCCTGCGCCCCTCCTCCTCGGCCACAATGGAAGTCCGCCCGCCTGCTTCGATCATTTGACCGGAGTAGATGGGAAACTGCGAACCCGGTCCGGCATAGATCATGACCAGCGACCGCTCGCCTCGCCGAATGGTCCAGACGGTGAAGTTCGGCCCGGGTCGTCCCGTCGTCACTGATACACCCACCGGCAGTTCGACCGAGAATGGCAGGGCCGCAATGCCAGCGGGCGTCAGAACGGTGACCGGGGGCGGGGGCGGCTCGGCCGGTTCCGCTGCGGGCGCGATCTCACCAGCAGTCGTGGCGGCCGCTCCGGCAGGGGCCGTGGTCGTGGACGGGGTAGCGGGGGACGTCGTGGCACCCGGAGCCGCCGTCGTCGAGGCTGGAGCGGGCGAGGCCCTTGTGGGAGAATTGACCGAACCCGTCGCCGCGGTGACTGGCGGAGCGGACGGACTAACCGTGCCGCTCGAAGTTGCCGGAGCGCCTGTCGGCCGGGTCGAGGGCGGGGAGCCGGAGGGCGCGCTGGCCTCGGTCGCAGGGCTTGTAGGCCCCCCCGAGGACGACAGCGGCTGGGTCCGAGGCGGCATGGCCGGATTGCTGGGACTGATCGGGGCAGTGCTTGGCGTCGAAGCCGGTGGCGAAGGAATCGGTGTGGTCCGCGCTGGTCCATTCGGTCGGGCTGGAACGGCAACCGTCGGGCTGAGGGCTGACGGCGGAACCGCCCGGTTCGCCGCTGGCGGTGCCCCGTTCAGCATGCGGGTCAGGTCGCTTGCAGTGCTCTGCTGCGATGGCGTCGCCGTCTGGAGCGCCACGACGGCAGAAAGGATCAGAACGCTGGACATGGCGCAGACCATCGCGCCTCAGCCGTTGATCGGCAAGCGCTGCGGTGAAAGCTCAGGCAGCGGGCAGTTCGATCCAGAAGATTGCGCCCTCCCCGGGCGTAGACGCCACGCCGATGGACCCGCCCTGCAGCTCCACGAGTCGCTTCGCCAGCGCCAGCCCGATCCCGTGTCCCTCCACCGCGGAACGCTCAAGGCCAAGCCGGTTGAACGGCTCAAACAGCTGAGCCTGCTTTTCGGGCGAAAGGCCGGGACCCTTGTCGATCACCTCGATGCGAACACCATCGTAAATCCGATGGGCGCGGAAGGTCAGGACCCCGCCACTCGCGGCATACTTCACGGCGTTGGTCGCCAGGTTGTCGATGACCTGTGCAAGCCTCTGGGAGTCAGCAAGCGCCACAAGCCCATCGCCTTCGGCGACGACACTCATCTTCAGTCGCTCGGCCTCCGGCCAAAGCGCGACGGCGCGACAGACGTCATGAAGAAGTCCCGGCACATCCGTTGGACGCAGTTCGACCTTCACAGCCCCGGACTCGGCGCGCGCCACATCGAGAAGGTCATGCGAGAGCGCCTCGACCTGTCGCGCGGTCTTGACCAGCATCTGCCCCATTTCCCGCTGCGTCTCGGTCACCGGTCCCAGCTGTCCTGACGACCACAGATCGCCGATACCAATGACACCGCCTATGGGACTCTTGATTTCATGTGCCACGTTGGCGAGCAGCCGAGACTTGGCCGAAGAAGCCCGCTTGGCCCGCAACTGGCCCGCCTTGGCGCGCTCCGACAGTCGATCGCGCTCTTCCAGCAATGAGGCAACCAGCACGATCGGCACATAGCCGAAAAGCAGCGTCAGCTGCATCAGCATGGCGCGCTCGGCCAGATCGCCTTCCACCCATCGCCAGGGCCCAGACCCCGTCATAAGGGCGGAGGTGGCGCAGACCGCCATGACAACCAGACCAGCCGTCACACCCACCACCCGCAGGCGCGCGGCGATAAGGATCAGAACCGGGATCATGGCGAAGCCCAAAGGCACCGTCAGCACGAAGTAGACGGACACGCAGACCGCAATCAGCAGACCGAACAGCGCCACGGTCTCGGCGATCCGCCAAGGCGACAGGAGCTGCCTCAGCGGTTGCTTTTCAAGCATCAGGACGAAGGGCGCGACGACCGCAAGCCCCAGGGCGTGACCTAGCCACCAAGCCTGAAACGAGATCAGGAATTCCGCGCCGGCCATAAAGGAAAGACCCGTCGCGGCGACCAGCCCGCCGCCGATCGGCGCGACCAACGCCACCGACAGGAGGAAACGACAGGCCCCTCCCACGCTGGAAAAGTTCAGGGTCGGCGCGAACCGGCGAGCCAGGAACACGCCAGCGACGATCTCCAGCATGTTGGCGGCCGTGAACATCGCGGCGATTTCTGGCCGATTGCCCGCAAGAAATTGCCCCGAAAGCACACCGACCGCGATCAAGGCTCCAAAGCACAGGTCGTAGCTCCAGCCGCGGCCACTGCGGAGCCAGACCGCGACGGCCAGGGCGTTGGCCGCCCAAAGCGCAGCCACGAGCCCCGCCGTTCTCGCGGTGGAGATCGCAAGGACAGTCAGCAGCATGACGCCGACGACCGTGGCGATCGGCACGAGGGGGTCATTGAACAGGGACGCGGCTGTCGTTGTCCGTCCGGTACGGACGGGCGAGGATCCGGCTGCGGTGTCGATGTCCGAGGCTGTCAGGGCACGGCTGTTGGGCATCCGGTGGACACTCGGTGGAGGAACGCGACGTCCATGCTTAAGCCCGCGCTCCCTAACATCCCCTGAAGCTACGGAGCAGCGGAGAGGATTTTGGTGAACTCTCGGACTGCTGCAGCAGGTCCTTGCGAATGTCCCCAGACGCCCTGGCTCACGGCGAGGAAATCCGCGCCGGCTTCGACCAGGATCCCGGCGTTGTCGACGGTGACACCTCCGATGGCGACGCAGGGAACCTCCATCACCTCCTGCCAGATCGTGAGGATTTCAGGATCGGGCCGATAGGCCGTTTCCTTGGTCAAGGTCGGGAAGAAAGCACCAAAGGCGACATAGTCAGCCCCCGCTTCGGCAGCTTCCATGGCGAGGTGACGACTGTCGTGGCAGGTGGCACCGATCATGGCGGTCTTGCCCATGATCCGCCGCGCCGAGGCGACCGAGGCGTCGGACTGGCCTACATGAACGCCATCGCAGCCGAGCGCGGCTGCAAGGTCGGGCCTGTCATTCAGGATCACCGCTGCTCCCCTCGCCTGCGCTATCGGTGCCAACCGCCGCACGGCGGAAGCCACAATCTCGTCTGGTGCGGGCTTCAGCCGGATCTGAAGCGCCGCGACCGGGCCGGCCTCCAGCGCCTGTTCAAGCGACTGGGCGAAAGCCTCCAGGTCCGGAAGAACCGTCGGTGTGATTAGATAGAGATGGCATTCGGGGGCACGCATTGCGCCGAGGTGCGACGGCCGGTTCGCGGCGTCAACCACTGCGTTTGAGAATGCGTTGCAATCCTCTGCCGACATGCTATGGAGAACCAGTCGCAACTGAGTTTCCGAGCGCCCCGCGTGTACGTCTGCAACTGCAACGGCCTTCGCCAGCGTGATGTCGCCCTCGCCATCGAGTCGGGCGCGAGGCGTCCCCGTGATGTGTTCGAGCGCAATGGCTGTTCGGCACAGTGCGCCAAGTGCGTCTGCGAAATGCGTCAGATGATCGACGACAGCCGTCAGGCCTTCGCTCTCGCAGCCGAGTAGTCGCGGCCTAAAATCATTCGCAATATCAATGTAGTGATAAGGGCTCGCAAGAGCCCAACCGGCATTTTGCTGTGCTATGACGAAGCAAGAGGCGCTCCTCGCGCCAAGTGATTCACTCAGGAGCCGACGGCCATGAAGGGCGATCCCGCGATCATCCGCACCCTCAACGCGGTGCTGACCAACGAGCTTACGGCGGTCAACCAGTACTTCCTGCACGCCCGGATGTTCGAGAGCTGGGGCCTGAAGCACCTCGGCCAGATCGTCTACGACGAGTCGATCGGCGAGATGCGACACGCCGACAAGCTGATCAAGCGCATCCTTTTCCTCGATGGCCTGCCGAACATGCAGGACCTGCACAAGCTCAAGATCGGCGAGAGCTGCGTGGAATGCCTCGGGGCTGACCTTCAGCTGGAGATCGACGGGCGTGCCGCCCAGCTCGCCGCGATCGCTCAGTGCGAGGCGTCGTCAGACTTCGTCAGCCGCCAGATCCTGATGGAGATCCTGTCGGACACCGAGGAGCACATCGACTTCCTAGAGGCCCAGTTCAAGCTGATCGAACAGCTCGGCGAGCAGAACTATCTGCAGTCCGCGATGACCGAGATCGCCACGGACAATAGCGCAACAGGCGGCTGAGGTCAGAGCACCTCGCGCCGGCTGAGGTGGATGACGGCGGCGATCACGGCGATCGTGCCCAGACCGCCACCCAGCCAAAGGGCCGTGTCGTGCCGCCAGCCCTCGACGAACACGTTCACCGCCATCTGCCAGGGAAAGAAGACACCCTCCTCGGCTCCAGTCGCGACCACGGCAAAGAAGGTGCCGCCGATCCCGAGGGCGAGCGCCGGCACAAAGCTTGAAAACCGCATGGCCGCCCAGAACTGGATCGCGATCATCAGGAGAGCGGCGGCCAGAACCTTGGCAAGAAGCCAGGCTGTGCCAGCAAGTTCGGGGCTACCCGTCGGTCGGATTGCTGGCTTCAGCACAGCCGCCAGCTCAACCGCGCCGTAGCTGATGCCCAGGTTGAGCAGACTCATGATCACGATCAGGCCCAGAACGCACGCGAGCTTCGCCGCATAGATGCGCCAGCGCGGCACAGGCAGACTGCGCAGGTGATCCCAGGATCGGGGCGCATGCTCCATATGGGCGATAAGCGCCGTCAGGGCCGTCACGCTCATCGGCAGCATGAAGAAGGCCCAGATCCCGACCGACGTCGTCATCCACTGGCTCCAGGGACCAGGTTGGTCGAAGCGACTGATATTGAAGAAGGCGAAAATGCCGATCAGGCAGGGGGCTGCCAGCGCCAGCAAGAGGGCCAGCGACCGGTTCAGCTTGCGGATTTCCACCGAGAGAACAGACAGCATCAGACGATCTCCTCATCGCGGGTTTTCGGGGCGATACTGACAGTGCGGTAGATGCCTTCGAGCGACCGGGCTCGCGGCGCGAGCGCGAAGACCGCGACGCCGGCTGTGACGAGGTCGCGATTGACCGCGGCCGTGACGGCCTCGTGGTCGCTTCCGGGTCGCAGACGGAGCGTCAGGCCCTCCGAATGATCCTCCACGGTCAGGTCGTGGCTCGCGAGAACCGCCCGGGCCCGGGAGGGGTCATCGACCCTCAGGCCAATCTCGGGGGCGAGATCGGCCTTCAACCGCGCCAGTTCTCCTTCAAGCACCAAACGTCCCTCCGAGAGAATCCCGACATGGGTCGCGGTCTGTTCGATCTCGCCGAGCAAGTGACTGGACAAGAGCACAGTAGCCCCTGCCCTCTCTGGCAGGGTCCTGAGGAACCGCCGCATGTCGGAGATGCCATCCGGGTCGAGGCCGTTGGTCGGCTCATCGAGGATCAGGACAGGCGGTGCCCCTAGCATGGCGCGGGCGAGACCGAGTCTTTGCCGCATGCCCAGCGAGTAGCCGCCGACCCGTCGCCCGGCGTCCGCCCTCATGTCGACGACGTCCAGAACCCGATCGATCTCAGCGCGGGGCAGGCCGAGGAGTGAGCGGGTCAGGTCGAGATTCTCCCGACCAGTCAGGTTGGCATAGAAACCGTGCGCCTCCAGCAGCGCGCCCGTCCGCCGCGCCGCCGCAATGCGATCGCGCGCGACGTCCAACCCGGCGATCCGGGCGATGCCGACCGTGGGTTTGAGCAGGCCCAGCAGCATCTTCAGTGTCGTGGTCTTGCCCGCGCCGTTCCGTCCGAGGAAGCCGTAGACCGCGCCTTCAGGCACCGACATCGATACGGCGTTCACCGCCGTGCGCCGGCCGAAGCGACGGGTCAGGCCCTCGGTTTCGATTGTCGCCATCGCTCGCTCCAGCTTTAAGTCTGACATAAAGTTGCGAAGCGTCGGACTTTAAGTCAAGATTAAAGAAAAGTCAGAGACAGGACGCCATGCCGACCCACGACGCCGCCGCCTTTCGCCGCCTGTGCGCCCAATACCGATGGCTTGCCATCTTCATGGTGGTCAGCGTCGGCGGCCTCCTGGCGCTGATCCACATCATCTTTCCGCTGCTTCTCTGGATGCGCGACGGCGTTATCCGGGAGGGTGTGATTGGAACGTCCGTCTTTGCCCTTCCGACGGTCTGCTATCTCTATGGCGTCTGGGCGATCGGTCAGGGCCTTGGCGAGGTCTCACGGGGACGGCTTATCCAGCCAACGCTCGCCGGCACGCTGCGTAAAGTCGGACTGGCTCTCGGCGCGGGCGGGGTGTCGTCTTTGTCGTAACCAATGCCCTGAGGGTGGTCGGCGAGATCCGCGGCGGATATCTGAACTTCGATGTGGGAGCCATGACGCTCGGCATGATTGGCGGGGCACTGTATCTCCTCGGTCGAGTGGTCGATCAGGCGGGACGCGTGCAGGCTGAACTGGACGAAATGATCTGATGCCCGTGCGAGTGACCCTGGACGCCCTCATCGTCAGGCGAGGTCTGAAGGCCCGTGATCTCGCAGCCGAGATCGGGCTCAGCGAAACCCAGATGTCTCTGTTTCGTTCGGGTAAGGTGAAGGGGATCCGTTTCTCCACCCTGGCCCGGCTGTGCGCCGCGCTCGACTGCAAGCCGGGCGACCTTCTCGACTATGCCTACGACCCCGCCGATCTTTCGATCGCCAAGGATGAGCTTCTCTGATCCGGCATTTGGCCAAGACCTGTCAGCGCCTGAAGCGCGCTCAAGGTCATCAAAAGTATGCACCAGACGCCCTCGCCTTGCCCTGCCGGGCGGCTTCCTCTAGGGATCGCGCCCGAATTCGCGCTGGCCGTCGTGGCCGCGCTCCAGCTCCAGCGATCCCCTCATGGCGAAAATCAACGGCAACACCATCAAGCCCGGCATGGTGCTCCAGCACAACGGCGGCCTCTGGGTCGTCACAAAGGCCAGCCACGTCAAGCCCGGAAAGGGCGGTGCCTTCGCCAACGTCGAGGCCAAGAACCTGGAAACAGGCAACAAGCTGAACGAGCGCTTCCGCTCCGAGGACAAGGTCGAGCGCGTCACGCTGGAGCAGAAGGATTTCTCCTTCCTCTATGAGCAGGGCGATGCCCTCGTCTTCATGGACGACACGACCTACGAGCAGATCGAACTGCAGAAGGATTGGGTCGGCGAGGATTCCATCCCCTACCTCCAGGACGGCATGAAGGTCGTCATCGAGATGCACGAGGAGCGCCCGATCGGCCTCAGCCTGCCCGACCAGGTCACGCTGACCGTCGCCGAGACCGAGCCGACCGTGAAGGGCCAGACGGCCTCGTCGTCCTACAAGCCTGCGATCGCCGACAATGGCGTGCGCATCATGATCCCGCCCTACATGTCGGCGGGCGAGCGCATCGTGGTCGACACGGCGACCGGCGAATACGTCCGCCGCGCCGACTGATCCGACCAACGCCCCTGCGGGGCGAGCACTGAGCTTCTCCACCGGTCCGGGCAGCCCGCCTTTTCAGGACCGCTGGACCAGGAGATTCCCCGATGGCCCTCGCCTCTGCCCTGCTTCAAGTCATGACCGATGCGGTTCGCAAGACCGCGCGCCCGATGCTGCGCGACTTCGGCGAGGTCGCGAACCTGCAAGTCTCGCGAAAGGGACCGGGCGATTTCGTTACGGCCGCCGATCTGAAGGCCGAACAGACCCTGTTCGAGCTACTGACAAAGGCGCGCCCCGGCTACGGCTTCCTGGGCGAAGAGCGCGGCCTGATCGAAGGCACAGACAAGTCCCACACCTGGATCGTTGACCCGATCGACGGCACGACCAACTTCATGCACGCGATGCCCCACTTCGCCATCACTGTGGCGCTGGAGCGTCGCGCGCCGGACGGCTCGTCCGAGATCGTGGCAGGCGTAACCTACAACCCGATCCTGAACGAGCTGTTCTGGGCCGAGAAGGGCAAGGGCTGCTATCTGAACGACCAGCGCATCCGCGTTTCGGGACGCCGCGACCTGGCCGACAGCCTGATCGCGACAGGCCTGCCGTTCATCGGCAAGACAGGCCACGCCCAGGCAATCAAGGACATCCATGCCGTGGGTCAGCGCGTGGCAGGCATCCGCCGGCTGGGCTCGGCGGCGCTGGACTTCGCCTGGGTCGCTTGCGGCCGCTATGACGCCTTCTTCGAGCGCAACCTGAAACCCTGGGACGTCGCGGCGGGCATCCTGTTCGTCACCGAGGCGGGCGGCATCGTCACCTCCATCGAGGACGGCGGCGATCCCAAGAATGGCGCAACCATCATCGCCGCGAACGCCGAGATGCATCCGACGCTGCGCAAGGTGCTGCAAGCGGCCTGAGGCGTCACCCGCCTGTCGTCGGCGCGGTCTACCGTCGGGGCATGATCCGGTTCATCCTCTTCGCCATGCTGACCGCAGGCCCCGTCGCAGCGCAGACCCAACCCGCTCCGTTGATCATCGCCCATCGCGGCGCGTCGGGTGAGCGGCCCGAACACACCCGCGCCGCCTACGACCTGGCCATCGACCAGGGGGCGGACTTCATCGAGCCGGATCTGGTCATGTCAAAGGACGGCCACCTCGTGGTTCGCCACGAAAACGAGATCTCGGAGACGACCGACGTCGCCGACCGTCCGGAGTTCGCAGACCGGAGAACGACACGAACCATCGATGGCCGCCCCGTCACGGGCTGGTTCACCGAGGACTTCACGCTGGCAGAACTGCGCACCCTGCGAGCCCGCGAGCGCCTGCCTGCGCTTCGGCCTGCAAGCGCCGCCTTCGACGGCCAGGAGCCGATCCTGACCTTTCAGGAGGTCATCGACATCGCCCGGGCAGGCACGGAGCGGACCGGTAGAACCATCGGCGTCGCGCCCGAACTGAAGCATCCGACCCACTTCGCCGCCATCGGCTTGCCGATGGGGCCGCCCATCATCACGGCGCTAGTCGCCAACGACCTGATGGCGGCCGATCGCCCCGTCCTGATCCAGTCATTCGAGGTCGAAGTGCTCCGCGCGCTGGATCAGGCCACGGATGCACCCCTCCTCCAGCTGATGTCGCCGCTGGGTGGACCGTACGACCGTCCCGGGGCGAGCTACGTCGACATGGCCACCCCTGAGGGACTGGCCGAGATCGCGACCTATGCGGATGCCATCGGGGTCGAGACTGGCCTGATCTATCCGCGCGATGCCTCAGGGGCCACGCCCATGGCGACGACGCTCGTCAACGACGCCCATGCCGCAGGCCTCAAGGTTGTCGTCTGGACCTTTAGAGCCGAGGACGTCTTTCTGCCCATCGAGTTCCGCGGAAACGCAGATCATGGCATGGGCGACATGGCGGGCTGGCTGAGGCGCTTTTATAGGCTCGGCGTGGACGCCGTCTTCGCAGACCATCCGGCCATCGCCGTCCAGGCTCGATCTGATCAGCCCTGAGGCCTTGGGTCAGGTCTCGCGGAACTGAAGTTCCGCAAGTCGCGCGTACAGACCACCCTTGGCGACAAGTTCGTGGTGGGTCCCCTCTTCCACTGCCACGCCGTCTTCCATGACCACGATCCGGTCGGCGCGAAGCACGGTCGCCAGGCGGTGGGCGATGACCAGGGTCGTTCGCGTCGCCATCGCCTGATCCAGAGCCGCCTGCACCAGCGCCTCGTTTTCGGCGTCGAGCGCGCTGGTCGCCTCGTCCAGCAGCAGGATCGGGGCGTCGCGGACCAGGGCGCGAGCGATAGCCAGCCTTTGGCGCTGCCCGCCCGACAGGCTCTTGCCCCGCTCGCCCAACGGAGTTGCAAACCCTTCCGGTAGAGCCTCGACGAAGCCCAGGGCCTGGGCCTCCTCCGCGGCCTGTCGGACCTCATCTTCGCTGGCAGCTTCACGGCCGAAGCGGATGTTCTCCAATGCGGACCCCGAGAACAGAGGAGCCTCCTGCGACACCCAGGCGAACCGCGCTCGCACTTCAGCAGGGTCAGCGGTCTTCACATCGACGCCGTCCACGCTGACCGACCCTGCTTGTGGATCGTAGAACCGCAGCAGCAACCGGAACACGGTCGACTTTCCTGCACCGGAGGGCCCCACAAGGGCGACGGTCTCGCCCGGCCTCACGGTCAGGTCGAAACCCTTCAGCGCGGGCAGATCGGGCCGCCCCGGATAGGCGAAACGCACCCCGGCCATCGCCACTCGGCCTTCTGCCGGCGACGGCAGGGCGACCGGGCGCTCCGGTGCCGCGATGGCGGGAACCGCACGCATCAGTTCGTCAATCCGCTCCATGGCGCCTGACGCCTTCTGCACATCGCCCCAGCTTTCGCCGAGCGCCCCGACAGCGCCAGCGGTGAACACCGACAGCAGCACGAACTGAAGCAGGGCACCCGGCGTCATCGTCCCAGCGGCGACGTCCTGGGCTCCCAGCCACAGCACGAAGGTGATGCCGCCAAAGATCACGACGATCACCAGGGCCGTCATCCAGGCACGTGCCCGTATGCGGGTCAGGGACACGCCGAACGCTTCTTCCACGACCGTGCCGAAGCGGCTTGCGGCACTGGTGACCCGGCCAAAAGCCTGCACTGTCTCGATGGCATCAACGCTCTCACCCGCGAAACCCACGGCATTGGCAAAGCGATCCTGAGACCGGACGGTCAACTTGCGCACCTGTCGACCGAAGATGAACACCGGACCGAGTAGCAGCGGCGCGGTCAACAGGACCAGTCCAGTCAGCTTGGGGCTGACAATGAAAAGCAATACGATCCCGCCAATCAGCGTCAGAAGGTTGCGCAGGGCAAAGGACACGGCCGTCGTGAGCAGGGTCTCAACCAGGGCTATGTCGGTGGTCAGGCGGCTCAGAACTTCTCCTGTCCGCATCCGGGCAAAGAAGGCGGTATCCAGCGTCAGCACGCGCTCGAACAGCGCCTTGCGCAGGTCGGCTATGACCCGCTCGCCCGTCTTGGTGACGTAGAAGTAGCGAACAGCCGTCGCGATCCCCAACGCCACGGCATTGGCACCGAGGAACAGGAACCAGCGGTCGATATCGCTGCCGCCGTTCTCGAACCCGTGGTCGATCGCGCCCCGGGCTGTGGCGGTGAGACCCAGCGAGGCCGCTGTCGATGCGAGCAACCAGAACAGAGCGATGAAGGCGTCCAGGCGATGGCGGACAAGGAACGGCCAGAGCCGGAGCAAGGGCCGCACGTTGCGGCCTTTCTCCCGCCGTTCCCCGGCCTCACCGATCTGTTCCGCCAGCACAGCGCCCGCACCCGGCCGGCCGGGTGCAGTGGCAGAGCGGTAGGCGGAATCAACGGTCGGCGCGGCGGCGTCAGTCATGTTGTGCGCCTCTTGCCCCGGAAGCCCCCCCGGTGTAAACGCCGCCGCTCATTCCCGCCGGGCCTCTGGCGGGTTTCTCATTTTCGCGCACAGACGGTCGGCATCGTCGCCGCGCAGAGACCGGACGCAACGACCATGAAGCCCGACACTCACCCGGACTACCACTTCATCACCGTCACCCTGACCGACGGCTCGAGCTACAAGACCCGCTCGACCTACGGCAAGGAAGGCGACGTGCTGAACCTCGACATCGATCCGTCGACCCACCCGGCCTGGACGGGCGGCAACCAGCAGCTGATGGACCGCGGCGGTCGCGTCTCGCGCTTCAACAACAAGTTCGGCGGCTTCATCAAGAAGTAGTCAGCGGACTGTCACCGCGACACCACGGATAGCGCCGGTCTTCGGACCGGCGCTTTTTGTTTGCCCGGAACGTCAGTAACATGCGTTCGTTCGACCCACGGGGCGTGGACATCGTGATCCACGGGGCGTCGGACAAAGGCGATGCGAGAATGAATAGACGCGAACTCACCCTCGGCGCCGCAGTGGCGGCCATGGCCGCGCCTGCCGTGGCCCAGACGGCCTATCAGCCTCCGGCCACGACCAGCGATAGTCCCTATTTCGCGGCCTTTGACGCCCAGATCGGCCGTCTGCCCGCCGCCGAGCAGGCCGATGTCCGTGCCTTCTATGAGCTGAATAACTGGCGGCCAGTGTGGAATGCCGACCGTCTGCGCAGGCTGAACGAAGCCTCGAACCGCGCGGAACGGCACGGACTGGCCAGGAATGACTATTTCGACTTCGTCGGTCTTGCCGCCGATCCGGACAGCGCGGACCTGCGCACCACCGCCGCCGCCCTGAAGTACGCCCGCGTCCTCGCCTTCGGTGCCGTTCGACCCGAGACGGTCGAAGAGCTTTGGGAAATGCAGAAGAACGTCGTCGACGTGCCGCTCGGCCTCAACGATGCCCTGGTCCAGAACCGGCTCGTCGAGTGGTTTGAAGGCCTGGCTCCCACCGACATTGGATACAACAACCTCTCGGCGGGTTACGTCCGCTATCGCCGTCTGATCGCCCAGGGCGGCTGGCCGACTTTCCCGGTGCGCGCGGGCACGCTTGAGCCGGGTTCCAGCGACAATCGCGTGCCCCTCATTATCGCTCGCCTCGTGGCCGAAGGCGACCTGACGGCCGAAGCCGGCGCGCGCCTGACCGCCGAAGGCCTAGTGTACGGTCCCGAGTTACAACAGGCGGTTCAGGGCTTCCAGGCACGGCATGGCCTCGCCACCGACGGCCGGATCGGCCCGGGAACCCAGGCCTCACTGGGCGCTCGACCCGAAGATCGCGCCCGCCAGATTGCCCTCAATCTGGAACGCCGCCGCTGGCTCAAGCGCGATCTCAATCCCGAGCGGATCGAGGTGAACACCGCTGCCGCCATCATGGTCTACTGGAAGGATGGTCGCCCGGTTCACTCGAACCGGGTTGTCGTGGGTGCGCCCTCGACCCAGACACCGAGCCTCGAAAAGCCCTTCGCTTCCGTCGTCGCAAACCCACCCTGGTATGTGCCGGCCGGCATCGCGCGTCGCGAGATCCTGCCGCGTGGCCCCGCCTATCTGGCCAGCCAGAACATGTACATCCAGAACGGCACGGTCATTCAGCGTGCCGGGCCGAACGCGGCGCTGGGTTATGTCAAGTTTGAGCTGCAGGACAGCTACGCCATCTTCCTGCACGACACGCCATCCAAGTCGGCTTTCAACCTGTCGATGCGCCAGCGGTCACATGGCTGCGTTCGCGTGCAGAACGCGGTGGAGTTCGCCCGTTTGCTGCTTTCTCCGGATCCGACCCTGCTGGACCAGTTCGACGCCGCCCAGGCCTCGCGCCGAACAACACGCATCCAGACCGGACGTGAGATCAGCGTGCGCCTGCTGTACTGGACCGCCTTTGTCGACGGTCAGGGTCGGGTAGCTTTCCGCGAGGACGTCTACCGTCGCGATCGCGCCCTGGCCGAAGCCCTGGGCATCGCAGTCAATCTGCCGGAAGTGGTCGCCGACGGCCGCGTCGACACCAACGACGTCGGGCCATAGCCGTCAGGCCCGGAAGGCGGCTTCCAGCATTCCAAGTTGGCTCAGCACAGGATTGGCATCGGCCTCGCCCGGCGTGTCCAGATACATGCGGCGATCGAGGTACAGGACGCGGTCGTAGAGCTTCTCCGCGCGCACAAGATACTCGACCAGGGCAATCGGGACATCGACGTGCGCAGGCTCGACAGGAGCCTTGACCTCTGCAAGCCGATACCGGGCATCAGCGGCAGCTTCGGGCGTCATGTCGCCCTCGCGCACGGCGCGTTGGACAAGCAGCCAGGACGCAACCTGCATCAGGCGCGTGGTCAACTTCATGCTCTCGCCGGCATAGGCAAGCGCGGCAGACCGAGACAGGAGCTTGGACTCGCGACGGCCGTCCCCGTCCAGGTAGGACGCGGTCTCTTCAACGAGTTGCATCCCTTCCTGAAAGGTCCGCTCAAAAAGCTCCGAGCGGGCGAAATCCAGAAGTTCGCTGGCCCGCAGAGCCTTGGGGGCTTCGAAATCTTCGCTCGCCATCAACTCAAACCGAAACGTATCGACACGGAAAGCCCGCTGTTCGCCCGGGCCGTAATGGCGCCGCGTCTGGGCGGTCTGCAACGGGCATGCCACGAATACGGACTAAACGAAACCATCACCGCTCAAAGTTGAACAGAGCGTCTGCAGCGGACTTTTTCGCGGCCTTGGCCGCGATGGACGACCTGGATCGATCAATCTCTGCCTGAAGCGCGTCGATCCTCTCGTTCAACTCCTCAACGGAATAGAGATCCAGATCTTCTCGAGAGAGGTTTGCCAAACTCGCACCCCGCTGGAGACGGGGCTCCAGGTCCTCAAACGTCATGGTCGCCTCCTTGGCCCGACATCACCTGCCCTGTAGTTACGCGCCCGGACACGGCCGAATGCAAGGCTCGGGAGATCGTGATGCGCGTGATCGAAATCGAAGACGGCAAGGGGCCTGCGACAGCTCTGAAGGTCGCTGATCGCACCGATCCAGTGGTAGGTCCGGGCGAGATTCGCATTCGGGTGCGGGCGGCCGGGGTGAACCGCCCCGACCTCCTCCAACGGCAAGGGCTCTATCCGCCGCCTCCGGGTGCCTCCGATATCCTGGGCCTTGAGGTCGCCGGAGAGGTCGATCAGGTCGGCAAGGGTGTAGACCGCTGGCATATCGGAGATCGCGTCTGCGCCCTGCTTGGCGGGGGTGGATATGCCACGTTCGCCGTTGTCGATGCGCGCCATGCCCTCCCAGTTCCCGGGGGGCTGGATTTCACAGACGCCGCAGCCCTGCCTGAGACGGTCTTCACGGTCTTCGCCAACGTGTTCGAAGCGGGACGTCTGCAATCCGGCGAGACCCTTCTGGTGCATGGTGCGACGTCCGGCATCGGGGTTACCGCCATCCAGATGGCCAAGGCCCACGGCGCGCGCGTTGTCGCGACATCGCGTAGTGTTGCGAAGGCCGATGCTGCACGCGCACTGGGCGCGGACATCAGCCTGGACGCCTCCACTCACGATCTGTCAGCGCGGCTCGTCGATACAGGTGGGGCCGACGTCATCCTCGACATGGTCGGCGCAGCCTATGCTGAAGCGAACCAGGCCGCGCTCAGGCCCGGCGGCCGCTGGGTGGTCATCGCGACACAGAGCGGCACGCTCGCCCAGGTCGATCTTCTGCTGCTCATGATGAAACAGGCCGTGCTGACCGGGTCGACCCTGCGTCGCCGATCGAGCGATGAAAAGGCCCGTCTGACTTCCGCCATCGAAAGCAGGGTCTGGCCCTGGATCGCATCGGGCGCAGTCCGGCCGCCTGTCGACGCGACGTTCCCGCTGGATCAAGCCGCTCTCGCCCACCTCCGGCTGGAGGCGGGCGAGCACGTCGGAAAGATCGTCCTTACGCTCTAGGGCCTACCAGCGGCCGCCGCCCCGCGCCGGACGCAGGGAGGAGATCCGGTCGTTCATGCCCCAGTTGTCCAGATTGCGGACGCTTCCGGAGAAGACCTGACACTGGCCGCGGAAGTTCGCGTCGGTGCAGGCTTCCCAGCTGCCGTTCATCTGCATGGAGCTGATCTGGTCGTTGAAGCCCGAGCGGCCGAGATCAAAGATTTCGCCGCGGAAGGTCTCGGAGTAACCGCGGAAGTTGGAGTCCTGGTAGACGGTGATGGAGTTGCGGCCACCGCCGTTACCACCGCCCCAACCGCCACCGTTGTTGCCACCGCCCCAACCACCGCCATTGTTGCCGCCACCCCAGCCGCCGCCGTTGTTGCCGCCGCCGCCGCCGCCATTGTTTTCCCAGCTGCCGCGCACGTTGTTGCACACGAGAAGCCCGTCATCGTTGCCGATGTCGCTGGACGAGCAGGCACCCAGATCGATCGAGCTGGAGCGGTAGTTGCCACGCGTGTCGCGGCAGTCCGCATACAGCCGCCCCTGGTTCACATAGGCACCATTGCAGGTCTGGGCGTAGCTACCGCGCGGCGCGCCTCGGGACTGTGCCTCGGCGGACTGAGGGACGGACGCCATCCCGACCATGGCCAATGTGGCGCTGGCGGCGATGAAAGCGAGAGTCTTCATGATCTTGCTCCTGATCTCCCAGACTGCATAACGCAGCCGATATCACATTGTTCACCCGGCCACATGAACCGGAGCTGTATGGCGACTGCGTCCCCATCGCCGATGGGCTGTGGACCCGCAGTCCCTACTGCGATCCAGTCTCGCTGATGTGGATCATCGCCCGGGGGCGCCGACCTTGTTCATAGGTTCCAACCCAGATGTCGTAGACCCCGGATTGCGATTGCACGAAACGCAAGGAGGGGTCAAGCCATACTGTCCGCCGTCGTCGTCGCAATACCAGCGACCGTCGGGTCCGTTGATGACAAGCGTCGTGTCGTCGTTGCTGGCGACGCTGAAATACAGCGGAGCGCGTCCCGCCGTGTATGTCACTTCCAGGTCCGGCTCGCGGTTCATGTATCCAACGCAACCATCCGCCAGGTCTGCAGCCGAGACATAGCCCCCTGGATACGCTTGGACTGTATAGGGGTCGCGGTACAGAGGAGAGTACAGGGTGAAGTTGCCCAGAATAGCGGGTGCGTTGGTGTCCAGTACCGGCGGAGGCTGATAGGGAGGCGGCGGAACGTACGGAGGTGGAACCTCGATCCGTCCACGCAACCCATGGCAAACGAGCAGCCCGTCGTCGTTGCCGATGTCACTCCCCGTGCAAGGAGCCAGTTCGATCGACGTCAATCGCCTTTGGCCGGTCATCGTCCGGCAAGTCGCATAGAGACGGCCTTCGCGTACCGATGCATCCGCGCAGGTCTGGGCATAGGTCCCGGCGGGCGTATCGGTGATCTGGACCCGGGCCAGCGCTGGCCCGGCGCCCATACCGATACCCATCACCAGAACAGCACCCAGCACGCGGGTGGCCGGATGCATCCGTGACGGCCGGACGTCACGCTTCATAGTCGTCTGCGCGCCCATTACCGAACCGGCCTAAATGAGGAGAATAGGTCATTGAGGCCTAGTGGAACCATATTGGAGACGTCGCGGTCAAAGATTTCGCAGCGGCCCCGGAAATCGACATCGGTGCAGAACTCCCAGGCACCGGTCATCTGCATCGAACTGACCACGTCGTTGAACCGCATTGGTAACAGGTTCGGTACGGCCTGATCGAAGGTGCGCGCGACGCCCTGATAGTTGGCGTGCTCATAGACGGTGACGCGACTACCGGCGCCCCAGCCAGGTCGCCGCCAGCCACTCCGACGCTCGTCGCGCGGATAGCAGACCAATGCACCGTTATCGTTGATGATCTCGGCTCCGCGGCAGGACGCGATGTTGATCCGCGCCTGGCGGTAGAAGCCCCGCGTATCCTGGCAGTTGGCGACTAGTTCGCCGCTCGTAACCATCCCGCCCATACAGGAGCGGCTCCAACTGCCGGGCGGTGTGTCGAACGGTCTGGTCCATCCTGACTGCGCGCTCGCCTCTTCGGCGACCCCGATGCAAGCAGCAACCGTGACCGCAGCGACGCCTGCTAGAATCCAGCGCATGACCCATCCCCTCCAAAGCCAGAGCTCGGAGCATGATGCTCGCCTTCGCCGTCGCCGCCAAGGTTGTGTGCCGCGGGGAACGACGACGTTTTCTTTTCAGGCGAATGCGCCTATATCCAGATCATTCGCGCCCGGCCGAAAGGTCGGGCGCCGTCGTATCCAGCGCCCGGGCTAACCGGGCCCTCTCATCCGGGACCTACGCCCATGACCGACATCCTGATGCCCAAGGCGACCGCCGTCTGGCTGGTGGACAACACTTCGCTGACGTTTGAACAGATCGCTGACTTCTGCGGCCTGCACCCGCTGGAAGTCCGCGGCATCGCCGACGGAGACGTGGCCCGCGATATCCGCGGCGTCGATCCCATCACCGGGGGACAGCTGGCCCGCGAGGAACTGGACAAGGCCCAGGCCGACGAAACCTACCGCATGCAAGCCATCGTCAGCCGTCACGCCGAGCTGATGAAGTCGTCCAAGCCGGCGCCGAAGTACACGCCCGTCTCGCGCCGCCAGGACCGCCCGGACGCCATCATCTGGTTCGTAAAGAACCACCCCGAGGTCACCGACGCGCAGATCGCCAAGCTGCTCGGCACGACCAAGGCCACGATCGAAAGCGTGCGCAACCGCACCCACTGGAACAGCCCCAACATCAAGCCGGTCGATCCTGTGACGCTTGGCCTCGTCGGCCAGCTGGCGCTGGACGACCTGGTCCTGAAGGCCGCCGAGAAGAAGAACCGCGACGACGCCAAAAAGGGTGGTCCCGCCCTGGAGCCCGTCGCCGAAGAGCCGGCCGAGCCGGAGTTCGTCCCGGAAGAGCGCGAGCGCCGCACGGCCGAGCCCACCGCAGCCTCGGTCTTCGGTGACCGCAGCTAGGTCTCCGGCAAACACAGCCTGAAGAACGCCCGCTCGGCCCATGCCGGGCGGGCTTTTTCGTTCATGTCATTGGGCAGGCGGTCTCCTGAGCTATCGCAAACTCGAACGGCGCAAGGCAGGGCCCCTGACTTTGGTCCTCGTGCCCCTTATGTTCTCGATTCCGCCGCCCGAGAGTCCGCCCGCTTGACCGACGCCCCCCTGCCCGCCCCGCGCATCTCCGACTTGGCCCGTTCGCACGGCCCGGGCGGCGTCGCGCAGGAGCCACCGGACTATCTCGCGGGCCTCAACTCCGAGCAACGCGCGGCGGTCGAGGCGACGGAAGGGCCGGTACTGGTTCTGGCCGGTGCCGGCACCGGCAAGACCCGCGTCCTGACCACCCGCCTCGCCCACATCCTGGCCACCGGCCGGGCCCGCCCTTGGGAACTGCTGATCGTCACCTTCACCAACAAGGCCGCGCGCGAGATGCGCGAGCGGATCACCCACCTGATCGGCCCGTCCGCCGAAGGGCTGCGCTGGCTCGGCACCTTCCACTCGGTGGCCGCCCAGATCCTGCGCCGCCATGCCGAGCTCGTCGGGCTGAAGTCCAGCTTCACCATCCTGGACACCGATGATCAGGAGCGGCTGCTGAAACAGCTGCTGGAAGCCGCCAACATCGACACCAAGCGGTGGACGCCGAAATCTCTGGCCGGCCTGATCGATCATTGGAAGAACCGGGGCTGGACACCAGAGAAGCTGCCGCCCGGCGAAGACTTCGCAAACGGCAAGGGTCAGGGCCTGTATGCCGCCTATCAGGCACGGCTGGTGACGCTGAATGCCTGCGACTTCGGCGATCTGTTGCTGCACAACCTGACGATCCTCTCGAAGCACGCGGATCTGGCCGAGGAGTATCGCCGCCGTTTCCGATACATCCTGGTGGACGAGTATCAGGACACCAATGTCGCCCAGTACCTGTGGCTGCGGCTGCTGACCTCCTCGACCGGCAACGTCTGCTGCGTCGGTGACGACGACCAGTCGATCTATGGCTGGCGGGGCGCCGAGGTGGACAACATCCTGCGCTTCGAGCGGGACTTCCCGGGTGCCAAGATCGTCAAGCTGGAGCGGAACTATCGCTCGACGCGCCATATCCTGGGTGCCGCCTCGGGGCTGATCGCGGCCAATCGGGACCGGCTCGGCAAGACCCTGTGGACCGAGGACCAGACGGGCGACAAGGTCCGCGTGCGCGGCGTCTGGGACGGCGAGGCCGAGAGCCGCCTGATCGCCGACGAGATCGAGACCGCGCGGCGTGCCGGCATGGCCTACAAGGATATGGCTGTTCTGGTCCGGGCCTCCTTCCAGATGCGGGCCTTCGAAGAGCGGTTCGTCCTGCTGGCCATCCCCTATGTCGTCATCGGCGGCCCGCGCTTCTTCGAACGCGCCGAGATCCGCGACGCCCACGCCTATCTGCGGCTGATCCAGTCCGAGGACGACGACCTGGCGTTCGAGCGCATCGTCAACGTGCCCAAGCGCGGCATCGGCGACACCAGCGTGCAGAAGATCCTGCAGATCGCGCGGCACAGGGGCGTCTCGGCGATGACGGCCGTGCGTGAACTGATCACGTCGGACGAACTGCAGGCCCGTACGCGGACGCCACTGTCGACCTTCGTGCGTGATCTCGACCGTTGGCGGGCGCTGGCATCCGACACGCGCCACTGGCTTCTGACGGAGACCGTGCTGGAGGAAAGCGGCTACACCGACATGCAGAAGGCCGATCGGGCCACCGGCCCGGCGCGCCTGGACAACCTCAAGGAACTGACCCAGGCGATGCAGTCCTTCGAGACGCTGGGGGCCTATCTCGAGCACGTCTCGCTCGTGATGGACCTGGATCGCGGACCGTCTTCGGACGCGGTTCAGATCATGACGCTGCACGGTGCCAAAGGGCTGGAGTTCCCGCTTGTCTTCCTGCCGGGCTGGGAGGAAGGCGTCTTTCCCTCCCAGCGCAGCATCGACGAGAAGGGCGAAAAGGGCCTGGAGGAGGAACGCCGCCTCGCCTACGTCGGCGTCACCCGCGCCAAACAGGACGCGCGTATCAGCTTCGCGGCCAACCGCCTCGTCTACGGCCGCTGGACCAGCCAGCTACCCAGCCGCTTCGTCGATGAACTGCCCATCGACCACGTCCAGGCCGAGAGCGACACTGGCTACTATGGGGCCTCCGCCGGCATGAAGGAGGCGAAGTCCCGCTGGGACGAGGCCCCCTCCTTCGGCGCGGGCTACACCTCGCCAGGCTGGCAGCGCGCCCAGTCGTTCGTGGCGTCGAAAGCGCCCGCCGCCCGCCCCGCCCGCCAGACCCTGATCGAAGGCGACGGCCGGTTGATCGCGACCGCCGACCCTACGGCGGGATCAGGCTGGAAGAAGGGCGACCGCGTGTTTCACCAGAAGTTCGGTTACGGCGCGTTGCGCGTGGTCGAAGGCAACAAGCTGACGGTGGAGTTCGAGAAGGCGGGGGAGAAACGGGTGATCGATACGTTTGTGGAGCGGACGGACTGAAGGGGCCTCCCCCTTCCGGCATCACCCTTCGTTAACGAGGTCTTGCCACCCTCTCCCCGTGCGCCCTGCCCTCCCCGCCCCACCGCCGACCGAGCCCGCCCCTCCTGTTTGGGAGCAGGTGCTGGCCGGATTCGTCGTCATCATGCTCACACAGGCCCTGATCGGCCCCGTCTTCGCGCCGACGCAGGAGGAGACGCCGATCCTCCGCCTGGTCTGGCTGCCCGTCTATGCGGTCACGGCAGGACTGATCCTTTATCGTCTGCCCGCCATGATCCGGGCCTGGCCGGTCTGGATCATGCTCGGCGTTCTGGTGTTGCACGCCTTCGCCTCGAAGTGGTGGTCTATTGACCCGGAGGTGACCCAGAGGCGGGTCATCGCCATGGCCATCTCATCGGCCTTCGCTGTCTACCTCGGTGTCGCCTTCAGAGGCGCGAACCTGCCACGCCTGTTGATGCTGTGCGGGCTCGGGATGGGGGTAGGCAGCTTCCTCATGGTCCTCGGTAACCCAACCATCGGCATCCACCAGGCCGAGAACGCCGGGCTATGGCGTGGCCTCTGGTACGAGAAGAACCAGATGGGCCTGGTCATGTCGGCCGGAGCGGTCGCCGCCGCTGCCTGCCTGGCCTCCGGCGACCCTCGCCGCATGCTGCCCTCAATCACTCTGGTCGTGACGACCCTGCTTGTGCTGGCCACGCAGTCGAAGACCTCACTGCTGTGCCTCATCATCGGAGCCGGCGCGATCGGCGGCCTGTGGGCCATGCACCGGGGCGGAGCGGCCTTTTCCATCGTGGCCCTGTGGTTTGGCGTCGTGCTGACCGCCGTCGCCGGTTACGTCTTCATCACCGACCCGGCGACCGTCCTGATCGCGCTCGGGAAGGACCCGTCACTCACCGGACGCACGGACATCTGGGCCGCCCTCATGCGCGATGTCGCGGAACGCCCGTGGACCGGTTTCGGCTATTCCGCCTATTGGGGTGTCGATTCCATCCCCGCCGAGTTCATCCGTCTTGAGACCCAGTGGCCCGTGCCCTCTGCGCACAACGGCTGGATCGACCTTCTGATCCAGTTGGGCTGGCCCGGCGCGATCCTGACCGGAGGCGTCGTCTTGCTCGCCGCCGTTGCGACCCTTCTTCGCATACCCGGGGCCGGGGCTCGCGAAGGGTATTGGGGCGTCGGCTACCTGCTGGTCTTCCTGCTCTTGAGCCTGTCGGAGAGCGTGCTGCTCAGCCACGCCAACCTGCCATGGACCATGCTTCTGGCCATCCTGGCTCGCGCCATTGCTGCCGAGCCTGCGCCGCTGCGCACGCCCCTTGCCCGACCTGTACGCGGGGCCTACCAGACGGCTCACCGAATCGCCGCACACTCAGGCCATGCCCGCCGCCTCCGTCCCATCCCTGTTCGATGACATGCCCGAGGCGCCCAAGCCTGTAGCGCCCGCATCTACGCCCGAACCTGCCTTGAAGCCCCAGGCGGCGGCCCCCGCCCCGGTGCCTAGCGCGCCAGTGCCCACCGGCGGATACTCCGCGTCGTCCATCGAAGTGCTGGAGGGACTGGAACCCGTCCGAAAGCGCCCGGGCATGTACATCGGCGGCACCGACGAACGGGCCCTGCATCACCTGTTCGCCGAAGTCCTCGACAACGCCATGGACGAGGCGGTCGCCAAGCATGCCAAGCTGATCACCGTCGACCTCGATGCCGACGGCGTGCTGTCGGTCCGCGACGACGGCCGGGGCATCCCGGTCGACCCCCACCCGAAGCATCCAGGCAAGTCGGCGCTTGAGGTCGTGATGACCGTGCTGCACTCGGGCGGCAAGTTCTCGGGCAAGGCCTATGAGACCTCCGGCGGCCTGCACGGCGTCGGCGTCTCGGTCGTCAACGCCCTGTCGGACAGGCTGGACGTCACCGTCTGGCGCGACGGCTTCGAGTGGAAGCAGTCCTTCAGCCGGGGCCTTCCGCTGGGGGCGATCCAGCAGGTCGGGCCTTCGAAGAAGCGCGGCACCCTGATCCGCTTTCATCCGGATGCCGAAATCTTTGGAGTCGGCGCGGCCTTCAAACCCGCGCGCCTGTTCCGCATGGCACGGTCCAAGGCCTATCTGTTCCGGGGCGTTGAGATCAAATGGACCTGCGCGCCTGAACGGATCACCGATCACACCCCAGCCGAGGCGACCTTCCACTTCCCCAACGGCCTTGCCGACGCGCTCGCTGAACGCATCGGAGAGATGGAAACCGTCACCCCGACCTTCTCGGGCCGGGTCGAACGGAAGGGCGAGGCCGGGGCCGTCGAATGGGCTGTCACCTGGTCACCCATCGGCTTTGGCGACGCTGACAGCTTCGTCCAGTCCTACTGCAACACTGTGTCGACGCCAGACGGCGGCACGCACGAGGCGGGTTTCCGCGCCGCCCTGGTCAAGGGGCTCAAGGCCTATGGCGAACTGACCAACGAAAAGCGCGCCGGCCAGATCACCGCCGAAGACGTCATCGCCAACGCAGGTGCCCTGATCAGCGTCTTCATCCGCAATCCCGAGTTTCAGGGACAGACCAAGGACCGCCTGTCCTCGCCCGACGGCCAGAAGATTGTCGAGGCCCTGATCCGCGATCCGCTGGACCATTGGCTGACCGAGAACCCGAAGCAGGCCAACGTCCTGCTCGGCTTCATCATCGAGCGGGCTGAGGACCGCCTGCGGCGCAGGAAGGACAAGGAAGTCCAGCGCGCCGCCGCCACGAAGAAGCTGCGCCTGCCCGGAAAGCTCGCGGACTGCACACGCCAGTCGTCAGATGGAACCGAGCTGTTCATCGTCGAGGGAGACTCAGCCGGCGGCTCGGCCAAGCAGGCCCGCGATCGGGCGACCCAGGCGATCCTGCCCCTGCGCGGCAAGATCCTGAACGTCGCCTCGGCCACGGCCGACAAGCTGCGCCAGAACATCGAGCTGAATGACCTGACGCTGGCGCTCGGCGTCGCACAGGGTTCCCGCTTCGACATCGACGCCCTGCGCTATGAGCGGATCGTCATCATGACCGACGCCGACGTGGACGGAGCCCACATCGCCGCGTTGCTGATCACCTTCTTCTATCGCTCCATGCCCGAGGTGATCCGTCAGGGCCGACTGTTCATGGCTCTGCCGCCCCTCTATCGCATCCAGGCCGGGCCGCTGTCCGAGTACGCCCGCGACGACGCCCACCGCGACGAGCTTCTGGCCACGATCTTCAAGGGCAAGAAGGTCGAGATCGGCCGCTTCAAGGGCCTGGGCGAGATGATGGCCGCCCAGCTCAAGGAGACCACCATGGATCCGAAGAAGCGCACCCTGGCTCGCGTCACCCTGCCCTCGTCCGAAGAGGACATCGAGGATCTGGTTGAGCGGTTGATGGGCAAGAAGGCCGACGCCCGCTTCCGCTTCATCCAGGACAACGCCCGCTTCGCGGTCGCGGAACTGGACGTCTGATCGCGCTTAGCGGCCTCGCTGCAGGACGTTCGTCACCCGCCGACCCAACGGATCCCGCGATTCCCAGCGTTCGCCGACGCTGGCCGCAATCATCGGCGAGCAGAACCGGGAGATCATCATGATCGCAGGGCTGATGTTGTTCAGGCAGACGCGGTCACCCTCGATTCGCCAGCGTGCAGAGATCGTGCGGCCGCTGGAGAAACGCGCCGAGTAGCTGCCGTCGGGGTTGAACCAGTGCCGGACCCACCCTCCGTCAGGATAGTGGGACACCAGCGTATTGCCGAACGCCTGGTCGAGCTCGGCGCTGGCAGAAGACGGCAGCCCAGCACTCACAAGCGCCAGCGACGCCATCAAGCCCAACGATCGACGCGACAGCTTCATGCCCTACCCCTCGGCAGCCTTCTCCGGGCCCAATCATTAACGATCGTTAAGGCTGACGCAAGTCGAGCCGCGCGGAAATACTTGACTCATCCGTAGGGGTTTCCATATAGGGGACCCGAACGGGACAGGACTGGCGATTCGCGCCGCCCGCACGCCCAGCGACACGGGCGGTTCCGCGCATACCCCCGCCGACCACCGAAGGTCGGCTTTCTTTCCCGCCGAGGCACCGCATGGTGCACTCGGCTTTCGTCGCAAGGACGCATGACCGAATTCTCTCAGCTGGGCCTTTCGCCCGCCACCCTCCAGGCCGTGATCGACACGGGCTACACGACCGCCACTCCGATCCAGGCCCAGGCCATCCCGGTCGCACTCGCCGGGCGCGATGTCCTGGGCATTGCCCAGACGGGCACAGGCAAGACCGCCGCTTTCACCCTTCCCCTGATCGAACGCCTGTCATCGGGCCGGGCCCGGGCAAGGATGCCCCGCGCGCTTGTGCTCGCGCCGACCCGCGAACTGGCCGACCAGGTCGCCGAGCAATTCAAGAAGTATGCGAAGGGCACCCGCCTCTCGTGGGTGCTTCTGATCGGCGGCGTGTCCATGGGTGACCAGGTCGCGGCGCTGAACAAGGGCGTCGACGTTCTCATCGCCACGCCGGGCCGACTGCTGGACCTGTTCGAACGCGGCAAGATGCTGCTCACCGGCGTCGAGCTCATGGTCGTGGACGAAGCCGACCGCATGCTCGACATGGGCTTCATCCCTGACATCGAACGCATCTTCAAACTGACGCCGCCGAAGCGTCAGACCCTGTTCTTCTCGGCGACAATGCCGCCTGAGATCACGCGCCTGACGACGCAGTTCCTGAAGGATCCGACCCGGATCGAGGCCTCGCGTCCGGCGATGACGGCCGAGACCATCACCCAGTATCTGGTCCGCATTCCCTCCTCCGACCCCAAGGCCAAGCGCGCCGCCCTGCGTGCGCTCGTCAGCCGCGAGGACGTCAAGAACGGCATCGTCTTCTGCAATCGCAAGTCCGAGGTCGATGTCGTCGCCAAGTCGTTGAAGACCCATGGCTTTGATGCGGCCCCAATTCACGGGGATCTGGATCAGTCGCTGCGGATGAAGACCCTGGCGGCCTTCCGCTCGGGGGAACTGAAACTCCTGGTCGCGTCAGATGTTGCAGCTCGGGGCCTCGACATCCCCGACGTCAGCCACGTCTTCAACTACGATGTCTCGCACCACGCCGACGACTATGTTCACCGCATCGGGCGCACGGGCCGTGCTGGAAAGCTGGGCCAAGCGTTCATGATCGTCACTCCGGCCGACGACAAGTCGCTGGATAAGGTGATGAAGCTGATCAAGATGGAGCCCGAGGAACTGGTCCTCGACATAGACTGGTCCGATCTGGGTGGACAGCGCCGGGCGCGCCCGGCGGCCAAACCCGTCGTTGAAAAGGCCGAGACCGTCCCTGCCGCCGCCGCGGATGAAGCGGACGCGCTTCCGCGCCGTTCGCGTAGCCGTCGTTCCAACCGTGTCGATCCGGCCGTCGAGGCTCCGGTGACCCCGAGCGAACCTGCACCAGTCCTGGTTGCCGTTCCAGCCGAACCTCGCACCGCTGCCGAACCCCGTCTGCGCCAGGCGGACCGTCAGCCCGGCGGACGAACGGAGCGCGATGCTCCACCCGCCCGCGAGGGCGTCGGGTTCGGCTCTGACGTCCCGGCTTTCCTCAGGCGTTCGGTCGCGCTCAAGGCCTGATCCGGCCTTGAAAGGGGTAGGTCCGGCCGCCCCCTTTAACCCTGTATTACGGAAGCCCGGGTAACGCTCGTCCCCGACAGCGCGCGCAGACCATCGCGCCGCGGGGGACCAGAATGACAGCTAAAGTACAGACCACCCTCCGCAGCCCCGAAGCCTTCTCGCTGGCGCGCCGCGCCGTTGAGGAGATGGAGGCCGCCGGCGTCTGGCCGACCCCGCTGAATTTCGAACTCTGGCTGCACTACCTGGGAGAGCCGAACGGCCCCCTGGGCAAAGAGATGCAGCGCCTGATCGCGTCCGGAACCGCCTTTACCGAAGGCACCTCCGAGATGCTGGCGGCGGAGTACCTTCCGCGCGGCCGCCTGTCGGAAGAGATCCGCGACGCAGGCGCCGTTCTGAACCGCGAACTGTCGACGGTCTCGGAAGCGATCGCCAAGGCCCAGCAATCTCAGGCGGCCTACGGCCAGACCCTGGCCGGCGCGTCGACCCAGCTGGAAGCGACCTCCGAGCCGACGGCCTTGCTGGGCGTCGTCTCGACGCTGACCAAGGCGACCACCGAGGTTCAGGCCGAGAACGCCACGCTGGAGAAGCGTCTCGAGACGTCGACCCGGGAAGTTGCCCGTCTCCACGAGCACCTTGAGCAGGCCCGGCGCGACGCCATGACCGACGCGCTCACCAACCTGGCCAACCGCAAGGCGTTTGACGAAGAGCTTCTGCGCGCCTGCGACGAGGCCGAAAAGAAGCGTCATCCGATGACGCTCGCCGTGCTCGACATCGACCACTTCAAGCGCTTCAACGATACTTGGGGCCACCAGACGGGCGATCAGGTGCTGCGCTACGTCGCCAGCGTCATCGGCCGAGTGTCGAAGTCGCCGCGCGTCGCCGCCCGCTTTGGCGGCGAAGAGTTCGCGGTGATCTTCCCGGGCGAGTCTGCCGCTGTCGTGGAAGCCGCGCTCAACGCCATCCGGAGCGAGATCGGGGCCCGCTCTCTGCGCCGTCGCTCGACCAACGATGAACTTGGAGCCGTGACCATCTCGGGCGGACTGGCTCAGCGTCGTCCCGGCGAAAGCGGTTCGGAGCTGCTCGATCGTGCGGATGCTGCGCTCTATGCGTCGAAGCGGAATGGTCGAAACCAGGTCACCAACGGCGAACGTCTCGAGGAAGCGGCCTAGCCCTCTCCCCGTACCGACCTGCTAGACTGGCAAGATGCGTAGTTTCGCTTTCGCCGTGGCCTACTGGACCTTTTCGATCACCTATGGGCTGACAGCTGCCTTCGCCGCCCTGATCCCCGGACGGAACGCCACCGCCGCCGTGATCCGCGCCTATGTACGCCGCATGGTGCAGGCCATGAGGCTGTTCGCCGGCATCCGCATCGAGGTTCGCGGCCGGGAACGCCTGCCCACCGGTGCCTTCATCATCGCCTCCAAGCATCAGAGCTGGGGTGACGGCTTCGCGACCTATGACCAGTTCGACGACCTGGCCTTCGTCACCGGCGACCATCTTGAGAAGTTCCCCCTGCTGGGAACCGTGCTCAGAAAGCTAGGAGCCATCGTCGTGAACAACTGCGGCGGCCGCGAAGCCCGGGAGTCCCTAAAGCAGCGGGGTGCGGACGCCCACCGCGAGGGTCGGCGCATCCTCATCTATCCGGAAGGCAATCTGGCCAAGGTCGGCGAGAAGTTCCGCTATCGGTCAGGCGTCTGGCACATGTACCGCGACTTCGACATGCCCGTCGTGCCCCTGGCCTCCAACCTCGGCCTGTTCTGGCCTCAGGAGGAGTACCGCAAGCGCCCCGGCACGGCGACGCTGGAGTTCCTGGATCCCATCCTGACTGGCCTCGGCAAGGAAGAGTTCCTCGCCCGGCTGGAGGAAGCGGTAGAGAACAGGACCGCAGAGTTGATCGCTGAGGCCCGGGGCGGCCCCGTGACCCCGAACATCAGGGTTCTTGCACCCGACGAAGCCCGCCGCGCGGCGGCCACGACGACCTAGTTCGCCGGTATCACCGCGCCGTCGTATCTCTCTGCGATGAAGTCCTTGACCGCCTGACTGCGCAACGCTGCCGCAAGGGCCACGACGCGTGGGTCGTTCTGATCCTCGGCGCGCGTGACCAGATAGTTCACATAGGGACTGTCCCCGCCCTCGATCGTCAGGGCGTCCTCGCGCGGGTTCAGGCCTGCGTCCAGCGCGTAGTTGGTGTTGATGACCGCCATATCGACCTGATCCAGCACGCGCGGCAGGGTCGCGGATTCCAGCTCGCGGAAGCGCAGGTTCTTCGGGTTCTCGACGATGTCGCGCAAGCTCTGCGACGGGTTCGTGGGGTCCGCCAACCGGATCAGCCCGGCCGTCTGCAGCAGGATCAGCGACCGCCCGACCGAGGACGCATCGTTGGGAATGGCCACATCGGCCCCGTTCGGCAGGGCCGCCAACGTCTGGAACCGCCGCGAATAGGCCCCCAGGGGCTCCACATGGATGCCCGCCACAGTCACCAGGGTCGCCCCGCGCGCCGCATTGAACTCCTCAAGGTAAGGCCGGGTCTGGAAATAGTTCGCGTCCAGCCCGCCCTCGACCAACTGGGTGTTGGGCTGGACGTAGTCGTTGAACACCCGCACCTCGATCAGCGTGCCGGCCTCGGCCAACGACGGGGCCAGGAACTCCAGGATCTCGGCGTGCGGCACAGCCGTAGCCCCCACGACCAGCGGCTCCGTGCCATCGGCGGCCTTTTCGGCCCCCTCCCCGCAGGCGGCCAGAACCATTGAGGCGGCGGCGATCAGGAGCGAGCGGCGAAGCATGGGGAGATGCCTTTCGTCTGGGGGGAAATCAGCGGTGCGAGACCCTGGCGACAAGGGCGTCGCCGAGCATCTGCAGAATTTGCACGAGAACCAGCAGCAAAATGACGGTCACGACCATGACGTCGGTCTGGAACCGCTGATAGCCGAAGCGCACGGCCAGATCGCCCAGACCACCCGCCCCGACCACCCCCGCCATGGCGGTGTAGCTGACCAGGGCGATGGCTGTGACGGTGGCCCCCGCGATGATGCCGGGCATGGCCTCTGGAAGCAGGGCACGCGTGACGATCTGGAACGTCGAGCCGCCCATGGCCTGGGTGGCCTCAACCACCCCCTTGTCGACTTCGCGCAGCGCCGTCTCGACCAGGCGCGCATAGAAGGGCGCGGCCCCGACGACCAGCGGCGGGATCGCGCCCGCCACCCCCAGCGACGTGCCGACCAGGATGACCGTCACCGGCAACATGACGATCAGCAGGATGATGAAGGGCACCGACCTCAGGATGTTGACGATCAGCGACAGCAGGCCATTCAGCACCGGATTGGCCGCCAGCCGCCCCTTGCCGGACAGATACAGCAGCACCCCCAGCGGGATGCCGAACACGACCGTCAATGCCATCGACCCGCCGAGCATCAGCAGGGTATCGCGCGTCGCCCGTGCGATCTCGGGCCCGTCGATGTTGGCGAAGAACTCCATCAAACCGCCTCCACCACCACGCCGCGTTCAGATAGACGCGCCACGGCGGCCTCGGCGTCGCCGCCGGTGAAGGCCACCACCATCTGGCCATAGGGTTCGCCCCGGATGCGGCTGATGCGCCCCGACAGGATGGAGTAGTCCACGCCCACCGACCGCGCGACGCGGCTCAGCTCGGGCTCGTAGGTCGCCGGACCCCGGAATGTCAGCCGCGCCAGCCGTCCGCCGGCCGGAGCCAGGGAGGCATCGAACGTCTCGCCCCCCTCGCCTTCCGCCAGCATGGCCTGCGTCACCGGTGATTTTGGATGCAGGAAGACATCGGCGGTCGCTCCCTCCTCCACCACCCGCCCGTCCTTCAGCACCGCCACCCGGTCGCAGACGCGGCGCACCACCTCCATCTGGTGGGTGATCAGCACGATGGTCAGGCCCAGCTCGCGGTTCAGTTCGTCCAGCAGGCTGAGGATCTCGTCGGTCGTCTCGGGGTCCAGCGCGCTGGTCGCCTCGTCGCACAACAGGACCTCGGGTCCGCAGGCCAGGGCGCGTGCGATACCCACCCGCTGCTTCTGCCCGCCCGACAGCTGCGCCGGATGCTTCCTGGCATGCTCCGCGAGCCCCAGCCGGGCCAGCAGTTCACTCGTCCGCGCCCTGACCTCGGTGTCCGGCCTACCCTCCAGCCGCAGCGGAAAGGCGATGTTCTCCTCGATGGTCTTGGCGTTCAGGAGGTTGAAGTGCTGGAAGATCATGCCGATCCGTCGTCGAGTCGCCCTAAGCGCGGCAGGCTTCAGCGCCGTGATCTCCTGATCGCCGACGGAGACCTTCCCGGCGTCCGGTGACTCCAGCCGGTTGATGGTCCGGATCAGAGTCGATTTCCCGGCACCCGAGCGCCCGACCACACCGAACACCTGACCGCGACCGACCGTCAGATCGACTGCGTCCAGCGCCACGCGCTCGCCCGCGGCGCTACGATAGCGCTTGGTCACGCCTTCCAGCCGGATCATCTCAGTCGGTCTCGAGCGCCGCCGCCGGGATGATCGTCACGCTCTCGCCGCAACCACAGGCGTCCGTCTGGTTCGGATTGCGGAACACGAACTTGGAGCTCAGCTTGGTCGTTTCGTAATCGACCTCTGATCCGATCAGGAACAGGATCGCCTTGGGCTCGATCAGGATTGTCACGCCCTTGTCCTCGACCACCTCGTCCATCGGCTCGATCGTCTCGGCATAGGCGAAGGTATACTCCTGCCCCGCACAGCCGCCGTTCTTCACCCCGACGCGCAGGGCGACATAGGGCTTTTCCGCCGTCTCCATGATCTCGCGCACGCGCGCAGCGGCGGCCTCGGTCAGGGTGACGACCTTGGGGCGCGGGCGACGGGGGCGGTCTGTGGTCTGGAGCTGGGTCATCAGAACATGTTCAGGGCCAGTTTGGCCTCATCGCTCATCTTGGAGGGATCCCACGGCGGCTCGAACACCAGATTGGCGCGGGCCGAGCGGACGCCTTCGACCTTCTTGACCGCGTCCTCAATCCAGCCCGGCATCTCGCCGGCCACCGGGCACCCCGGCGCCGTCAGGGTCATGTCGATCAGGACGTCACGATCGTCGGACAGGTCCACCTTGTAGATCAGACCCAGTTCATAGACGTCGACCGGGATTTCCGGGTCATAGACGGTCTTCAGCGCCGCGATCAGGTCGTCGGTCAACCGGTCGATCTCGGCCTGATCCAGCGCAGCCTTCTGAGGCTCCGCCCAGGTCTCGGCGAAGGTCTCGCTGGCGGTGATTTTTTCGTCTGTGTCGCTCACACGAAGAATTCCCGGGCCTTGATGAGGGCGTCCGCAAACGTGTCCGCCTCTTCCACTGTGTTATATAGGGCGAAGCTGGCCCGCGCGCTCGAAGTCAGTCCGAAACGGCGCGACAGAGGCTCGGCGCAGTGCAGTCCGGCCCTCACCGCCACACCGCAACGGTCCATGACCTGGGCCACGTCATGGGCATGGGCTCCCTCGACCGTGAAGGTCAGGATCGCCCCCTTGACTGGTGCCGTCCCAACGATCCGCAGCCAGTTCAGGCCCGACAGTCGCGCCACGGCATGGTCATAGACCGCCATCTCGTGGACCGCGATCGCCTTGCGGTCGAAGCTCATGAACCATTCCAGCGCCGCGCCCAGCCCGATCGCCTCCAGGATCGGCGGCGTCCCCGCCTCGAACCGGTGCGGGATGCCGGCATAGGTGACCACATCCTCTGTGACGGTGGCGATCATCTCGCCCCCGCCCTGATATGGCGGCAGGGCCTCCAGCGCGGCGCGCTTGCCATACATCCCGCCGATGCCGGTCGGGCCGTACAGCTTGTGGCCGGTGAAGACGTAGAAGTCGCAATCCAGCGCCTGGACGTCCGGGCTGCAGTGCACCGCCCCCTGGCACCCGTCGACCAGCACCAGAGCGCCCGCTGCATGGGCCAGATCGGCAACGCCACGGACGTCGTTCACGGTGCCCAGCACGTTCGACATATGGGTCACAGCAACCAGCCGGGTTCTCGGCCCGATCAGGTCCGCCAGCGCCGCCATGTCCAGCGAACCATCGTCCAGCACCGGCGCCCACCTCAGCACGACGCCGAATCGGTCCCTCAGCATCGACCACGGCACGATATTGGCGTGGTGCTCCATCTGGGTGGTGATGATCTCGTCGCCGGGCTTCAGGCTCTGCGCCAGCCCGGCCGCGACCAGATTGAAGGCCTCGGTCCCGCCCTTGGTCCAGACGATCTGATCGGGGCTCTCGGCGTTCAGGAACCGGGCGACGGTCTCGCGGGCCTGCTCGAAGGCCTCTGTCGTCTCATTGGCGAGCGTATGCAGGCCGCGATGGACGTTGGCATAGCTACCCTCCATCGCTCCCGTAAGGGCGTCGATCACCGCCCTCGGCTTCTGCGCCGAGGCGGCCGAGTCCAGATAGACCAGCGGCTTGCCGTTCACTGTCCGCGACAGGATCGGAAACTGCGCACGGGCGGCATAGGGATCGAAGCGGGTCAGAGGCGCGCCGTCAGCCATGACCTCACCCCCTCTCGTGCGCCCTCATGCGCGATGCGGTCGACGACCTCGATCAGAAACGCCTGGGTCAGCAGGGCCCGGGCCTCGTCCGCCGGAATGCCGCGCTGCTCCATGTAGAACAGGGCACTCTCGTCGAGATTGCCGACGGTATTGCCGTGAGCGCACTGCACGTCGTCGGCATAGATTTCCAGCTCCGGCTTGGCGTTCGCCTCGGCTCGTTCGCCCAGGATCAGGGCATGGTGGCCCATCCGCGCGTCAGTGCCGTCGGCCCCGCGCTCGACGACGATCTTGCCCTGGAACACGCCGCGCGCGGTGTCGCGCACAACCCCCTTGGTCAGTTGCGAGGTAAGGCCGTTCAGGCCGCCGTGACGGACGATGCTGGTCAGGTCGGCATGGCGCTCGGCCGACAGGGCATAAAGCCCATCCAGAGTGACATCCGTCCCCTCGCCGCCATGGGAGACATGGGTTTCCTGCCGCTGCAGCTTCGCACCGTTTGTGATCGTCGTCTGGCGATACACGGCACCCGGCGCTGCCTTCACATGTGCGACGGCAACAGAAATCGAATCGGCGGGCTCCTCGACCAGAACGACACGCGTCACCTCGGCACCAGCCGGGATGTCCAGATCGATCCGATAGTTGGCGACGTATCCTGCGCCTGCGCCTTCATGGCTTTCCAGCAAGGTCAGCTTGGCGCCGGGCTTGACCGCGATCCGGACCGAGGCGCTGTGCCCCGTCCCCATGGCATCCGAAACAAACCTCAGCCGCAGCGTCTGCTCGCCCGAAGCGACGAAGGCGTCGGCCCCGACCGCCCGGCCGTTGGCAAACGCAATCTCCTCGCCCCCCAGATCGGAGAAGGGGCCGCCCGGCGCGATCTGGACGGCCGGAGACGACGGCGGCGTCTCGCGCAGCACCCGTGCCAGGTCGGTGTACTTCCACGCCTCGACCCGCCGCGACGGGAAGGTGGAGGGATCGCGCAGATCGACGGCCGTCACGCGGCCTGCGGCAGATACTTGTCGTACCCTTCCGCCTCTAGTTGGAGCGCCAACTCCGGTCCGCCGGACGCCACGATCCGGCCGTTCGCCAGCACGTGCACCCGGTCGGGTTTGATGTAGTCCAGAAGCCGCTGATAGTGGGTGATCACCAGCATGGCCCGATCGGGCGACCGTAGCGCGTTCACGCCTTCCGACACGATCCGCAGGGCATCGATGTCGAGGCCGGAATCCGTTTCGTCCAGGATCAGCAGCGAAGGCTCCAGGAGCGCCATCTGCAGGATCTCCATCCGCTTCTTCTCACCGCCGGAGAAGCCGACGTTGAGCGGGCGCTTGAGCATGTCGAAGTCCATCTTCAGCGCCTTGGACGCCGCCTTGACCTGCTTCAGGAAGTCCGGCGCGGACACCTCGTCCTCGCCGCGCGCGCGCTTCTGGGCATTCAGCGCGGTGCGGACAAACGTCAGAGCCGGCACACCCGGGATTTCGATCGGATACTGGAACGACAGGAACACGCCCTTCGCCGCCCGCTCGGCAGGCTCCAGATCCAGTAGGCTCTCACCGCGCCATTCGACCGCACCTTCGGTCGCCTCATAGCCAGGCCGGCCCGACAGAGCATAGCCCAGCGTCGACTTGCCCGCCCCGTTCGGCCCCATGATGGCGTGCACCTCGCCCGCCGGAACGTCGAGCGTCAGCCCCTTGAGGATCGGTTTGTCGCCAACGGAGACGTGGAGGTTGGAGATGGAGAGCATCAGTTAGCTTCTGGCTTGGGCTGAACGCGCGTCAGGTCTTGCCGCGCGTCGTAGAGGGATAGGATCAGGACCTCCGCTTCGAGAACCTGAAAGACGAGAACCTTGTGCCAGCGGAGCAGGCTGGCTTCGCGCAGACCCGTCCAGCGCGACGGTCGATAGGCGAACGGCCGATTGCCAATCCGGAGCGACAAGGCCTCGCTCTCGACAAGCGCTCGGTCGGTCAGACGCGGATCCTGGCTCTCCAGATAATCCAGCCAGTCGCGTTGTGCGTCTCGCGCTTCCTTCGACCATCGAACGAGCCTCATCGACCATATCGGGCCTTCAGTTCGCCGAAGACCTCATCGTGGCTGAACGTGCGTCCGGCCGCGACATCTTCCAGGCCCCGCCGGATCGAGGCGATCTGCTCGGCGGACAAGGGCGAGCCGAACTGGGCCTCGTTGTCGGCGGCGACCCGTTCCGCGGCGGAGGCAATAAAGGCCTCGACCGGCATGCCGATCTCGGCAGCGGCCCGCTTCAGACGGTCATAAGCGTCGGCTTCGAGGGGGATGGAAATGGTTGCCATGGCTTCGCTCATCCCACGCTCCCTTCCAGCGAGATCGCCACCAGCTTCTGCGCCTCGACGGCGAACTCCATCGGCAGCTTCTGCATCACGTCGCGGACGAAGCCGTTGACCAGCAGGGCGACCGCCTCCTCCTGGCTCAGCCCGCGCTGCTGGGCATAGAACAGCTGGTCGTCGGACAGGCGCGTCGTCGTCGCCTCGTGCTCAAGCTGGGCCGAGCCGTTGCGGGCCTCGATATAGGGTACGGTGTGACTGCCGCAGTCGCCGCCGATCAGCAGGCTGTCGCACTGGGTGAAGTTGCGCACGCCCGTCGCCTTCGGATGCACCGAGACCAGACCGCGATAGGTCGAGTCAGACTTTCCGGCCGAGACCGCCTTGGCGATGATCCGGCTCTTCGAGTTCTTGCCCAGGTGGATCATCTTGGTGCCGGTGTCGGCCTGCTGATGTCCGTTGGTGATAGCGATCGAATAGAATTCGCCCGAGCTCTCCTCGCCGCGCAGGACGCAGGATGGGTACTTCCACGTCACGGCCGAGCCGGTCTCGACCTGTGTCCAGCTGACCTTTGACCGGTCACCCCGGCAGTCGGCGCGTTTGGTGACGAAGTTGTAGATGCCGCCCTTGCCGTCAGCGTCGCCGGGGTACCAGTTCTGGACCGTCGAATACTTGATCTCGGCGTCGTCCAGCGCGACCAGCTCGACCACTGCCGCGTGCAGCTGGTTCTCGTCGCGCATCGGGGCCGTGCAGCCCTCAAGGTAGCTCACATAGCTGCCCTTGTCGGCGATGATCAGGGTGCGCTCGAACTGTCCGGTCTGGGATGCATTGATCCGGAAATAGGTCGACAGCTCCATCGGGCACTTCACGCCTGGCGGGATGTAGACAAACGACCCGTCAGAAAAGACCGCGCTGTTCAGGGCCGCGAAATAGTTGTCCGAGACCGGCACCACCGATCCCAGATATTGCCGCACCAGCTCGGGATATTCCCGCAAGGCCTCAGAAATCGGCATGAAGATCACGCCGACCTTGGCAAGCTCCGCCTTGAAGGTCGTCACCACGCTGACGCTGTCGAACACGGCATCGACCGCATAGCGGGGGGCGCCCTCGACGCCCGCCAGGACCTCCTGCTCCTTCAGCGGAATGCCCAGCTTCTTGTAGATCTCCAGGATTTCCGGATCGACCTCGTCCAGAGACTTGGGCCCGTCCCTCTTCTTGGGCGCGGCGTAGTAGAACAGCGACTGGTAATCGACCGGCTCGTACTTCACCGAGGCCCAGGTGGGCTCCTCCATGGCCAGCCAGCGCTCATAGGCGGCCAGACGCCACTCCAGCATCCACTCGGGCTCACCCTTCTTCTCGGAGATGAAGCGCACGATGTCGGCGTTGAGGCCGCGCGGGGCGAACTCGGTCTCGATGTCGGAGGTGAAGCCGTGCTCGTACTTTTCCAGTGCGGCAACGGCGTCGATGGTTTCCTGAACAGCGGCCATGGCTTAGGCGTTTTCCTTCGCGCGCTCGTTGTGGCGGGCGCGTTGCCTCGCATAGGCGCGCGTCCAGGCGTCGGAGAAGCGCGACCAATCGTCTTTCGTCGTGCCCCAGCCGCCAGAGACGCGCACGCCGCCGGTCGCCAGATCCAGTCGCCCCATCGCCACGATGGCCCGGCTCGGCTTGGTCTTGCCCGACGAACAGGCGCTGCCGGCCGAGACCATGACGCCGTCCAGATCCAGAACGATCAGGGCCTGCGGGCTGTCCCAGTCCGGTACCGACAGGAACAGCGTGTTGGGCAAACGCGGAGCGCCCTTGCCCATGATGGTCGCCCCGGCCGCCTCGACGGCCGCCTCGGCGTCATCGCGCCAGACCGCATGCGACTGCGCGGCCGGCAGGTCCCGCACTGCGCACTCGGCAGCGACGCCAAAGCCGTGGATGCCCGGCACGTTCTCCGTCCCGGCCCTCAGGCCCCGCTCCTGGCCCGCGCCCCGCACGATCTGCACCGCCGAGCGGCCTTCTCCCAGCACAAGCGCGCCCACGCCCTGCGGTCCGCCAAGCTTGTGAGCGGACAGCGTCAGGGTGTCGGCCTTCAGCGCCGCCATAGACACGGGGATCTTGCCCGCCGACTGGATGGCGTCGACATGCAGCCAGCCTCCGTATTCGCGCACCAGGGTCGCGGCCTCGCGGATCGGCTGGATCACCCCGCTCTCGTTGTTGGCATGGTGGATCGCCACCACCGCCTTGCCGGGCGCGCGCAACAGTTCCGACAGCTTGCCGAGATCGATCACACCGCGCCCGTCGACCGGCAGGACCTTGACCGGCTTGCCTGACGCGATGGCCGCTTCGGCCACACACGGGTGCTCGGACGCACAGACGATCAACCGCTCGTACCCGGCCGCCAAGGCGCTGGCGATGGCCTGGGCGTTGGATTCCGTGCCGCCGGACGAGAAGACGACGGACTGGGCGTCCGCTCCGACCATCTCGGCCAAGCGGGCCCGCGCCGTCTCGACCCGCGCCCGCGCGCGCCGCCCGGCCGCATGCACCGCCGACGGATTGCCATTGTCGGCCAGGGCCTCGGCCATCGCCGCCTGCACCTCGGGCCGCACCAGGGCGGAGGCATTGTAGTCCAGATAGACCGGGCTCATGCGGCCACCCCGACGCCGGCGTCGACCGGCGCGCGCCTCTGCGCGGTCCGGTTCAGGATTACATCCTCCAGGGACACACTGGACAGGTAGCGATGGATCTCGTCGCCCAGATCCTCCCACAGATTATGGGTGATGCAGCGCTCTCCCCCCATCATGCAGCCGCGCGGCGAGGCATGGGCCGTGCAGCGCGTCGCGCGGATGGGCTCATCGACGGCCAGCACGATCTCCGCCACCGCCGTCTGGTCCGCCCCCTTGGCGAGACGATAGCCACCTCCGGGCCCGCGCACGCTCTGAACGAGGCCGCTCTTCCTTAGTCGAGCGAACAGCTGCTCCAGATAACTCAATGAAATTTCCTGGCGCGTGGCGATTTCCGCCAGCGACACGGCGCGCGCCTTCCCGCCTTCGGCGCGCTCGTGCCGGGCCAGGTCAGCCATCGCCATCACGGCGTATCGTCCCTTGGTCGACAGTCGCATCGTCGCCCTCGCAAAAATCGCGCGCCTTTTCGGGGTCCTGTGCTATGACCCGCCGCTTCATGAGGCGACCTGCGCGCTGCAGCGGACTTAGAAAGTCCGACTGTGGTGGTCAAGTATTTCGCGGTCGCGAAACGACAGTTGAACGGATTCCAGAGCCCACATGCCTGAAGTCATTCTGCCAGGGGCCTCCGGCCGCATCGAAGGCCGCTACTCCCCCGGCAAGCGCCCGAACGCCCCGATCGCCCTGATCCTGCATCCGCACCCCAAGGCGGGCGGGCACATGAACAACCCGGTGGCGGTGACCCTGTACCAGCTGTTCGTGAAGCGCGGTTTCGCGACCTTGCGCTACAACAGCCGCGGCGTCGGCAAGTCCCAGGGCGAGTTCGACAGCGGCATCGGTGAACTGGCCGATGCGGCCACCGCGCTGGACTGGCTGCAGTCCAACAACCCAGCCGCCACCCAGACCTGGGTCGGCGGCTATCAGTTCGGTGCCTACATCGGCATGCAGCTGCTGATGCGTCGCCCCGAGACCGACGGCTTCATCTCGGTCTCACCGCCGTCGAACATGTACGACTTCAGCTTCCTCGCCCCGTGTCCGGCGTCGGGCCTGTTCCTGCACGGCACGGCCGACACCATCGTTCCACCTATCGAGGTCGAGCGTGTGGTCAACAAGCTGCGCACCCAGAAGGGCATCGTCATCGACTACGAGCTCGAGGACGGTGCCAGCCACTTCTGGCAGGACCACCTGCCGGCCGTGGACACCCGCGTCGGGGCCTATCTGGACAAGCGGCTTGAGGCCGAGCCCGCCTGACAGCGTCTGATGGCCGCTTCCTTCCCGAGCGAGAGCGCCTAGGATGGCCTCCGGAATCGGGGGGGAGACCATGAAACTTGGCATTGGCGCGCTCGCGCTCGTGGCGTCGCTCGTTGCGAGCGGCGCTTGGGCTCAGGACGGTGAACGTCGACCTTTCTGCCCCGACCGGCCGGGCAAGGGCGACTCAACCTGCGTCATCGACCCGGGCGTGGTTCAGGTCGAGGTCGGCCTGTTCGACGGCTTCGAGCAGGAGGACGACGCGACCCGCATCGAGGGCTGGTCGGTCGGCTCCGTCACCGTGCGCTACGGCATAGGCCCGCGCACGGAGGTCCAGGCCGGCGTGTCCATCGCTACGCGCGAGGAGGCGACCGATCGCGCGACCGGTGTGACCGATACGGCCGAGGGGATCAGTGACCTGTTCCTCGCCATGCGCCATAGCCTGATCAACCCGGATGGGGAGCCTTTCGGCCTGGCCCTGACCCTGTTCGGTACGGTCCCGACCGGCGGTGACGAGGTGCGCGCCAGCGGCATCGAGGCCGGAATCGCACTGCCGATGGCGTTCGATACCGGCACGGAGTGGAGCCTGGGAGTCTCGCCTTTCGTCGAGGCCATCCGCGACGCGGACGGCGAAGGCTCACACGCCGCCTACAGCCTGGTGGTCGGCACCGACCGGGGCTTCGGCGACTGGACGCTCGGCGCCGAGATCTGGATCAGTCTCGACGACGACCCGCTGGGGTCCACGACTCAGTCCACGTTCGACCTGATCGCGGTCTGGAGCCCGCCGTCCATGCCCGACGCCCAGCTCGATTTCGGGCTGAACTTCGGGCTGAACGACGACAGCCCCGATGTCGAGTTCGGCGTGGGCCTGGCGCGCCGTTTCTGACGGCCAGGCCCGCCGTCGTCAGTGGGCAGAGCCCGCAGGCGGCGGCCCCTTGGTCTTCCAAAGCGACCACACCACGCCGGCCGTCAGGATCAGGCCAGTGATGGCCAGCGACCACGCGGCCGGGAACTTCTCCCAGCCCAGCAGATCGGCCACGAAGATCTTGCCGCCGATGAAGACCAGCAGAACCGCCAGCGCCTGCTTCAGATAGGCGAAGCGGTGGATGATGGCGGCCAGGGCAAAATACAGCGCCCGCAGCCCCAGGATGGCGAAGATGTTCGAGGTATAGACGATGAACGGATCGGTCGTGATGGCGAAGATCGCCGGCACGGAATCGACCGCGAAGATCACGTCGGCGATCTCGATCATGATCAGGGCCAGGAACATCGGCGTGGCCCAGAGCACCATCCGGCCCGACTTGGGATCCGGCTGACGAACGAAGAACTTCTGGCCGTGCAGCTGGTCGGTGACGCGCATGTGGCGGCGCATCCACTTCACCAGAGGGTTCTCGCCTACGTCCGAGTGACCATGGCCGGCGAAGAACATCTTGATGCCGGTGAAGATCAGGAAGGCGGCAAAGATGTAGAGGACCCAGCCGTACTGGCTGACCAGCGCTGCGCCCGCTCCGATCATGATCGCCCTGAGCACGATCACGCCGATGATGCCCCAGAACAGGACCCTGTGCTGGAGCGCCCGGGGAATGGCGAAGTAGCCGAAGATCATGGCGATGACGAAGACATTGTCCATCGCCAGCGACTTCTCGATCGCAAAGCCGGTCAGGTACTCAAGCCCGGACTGGCTGCCCAGCTCCCACCACACCCAGCCGCCGAACATCAGGGCGATGGCGATATACATGCCGGACAGCATCAGGCTCTCGCGAACCCCGATCTCATGCTGATCCTTGTGGAGGATGCCCAGATCGAGCACCAGGAGCGCGAGCACCACGCCCATAAACGCCAGCCACATCCACGCTGGCTTGCCCAGCCAGTCGGCCAGGAAAAAACTCATCAGGTCCATAGGACTCCCCTTGTCTAGGGAGCGACCACAACGCGCGTATCCTGGGATCGACCGGATGGGGTCGTCGCGCACCGAGCTCGCTCGATGCGGTCCGACATCACGTCTGCCATCAGACGTCAGAGGGGCCCGGTCCGCTGACAGCGGAAATAGACGACCGCCGGTACCCGATCAAGGGCCAGAGCCCAAATGAGCCGGACGACCTCCAGCCTACCGGGAGAAGAAGGAGTGGCGAACGACGTCACCGGGCTGGGCCCCGATCTCCTCGGACCGCCCCGCCCGCAGCTCGAGCACGCCGTTGGCCCCGCCATTGGAGGGGATGATCGCCTGCGAATAGGGCGTAGTGTGGCGGGCGATGGACACGATGCGCCCCGCCGGGTCGATGTAGAGGATGTCGAGCGAGCTCGGCGTGTCTTTCATCCAGAAGCCGCGCTCGGCCACATCGGGAAACTGGAACAGCATGCCCCGGTCATCGGCCAGGGGCGGTCGAAACATCAGACCGCGCTCGCGCTCGGCGTCGTCGTCGGCGATCTCGACCATGAACTGATGCTCGCCCGAGGCCGTGACGATGGTCAGGGGCTCAAGCGGGTTGCCGGCCTCGTCGACCGGGCCCGTGCTGTTGGCGCAACCGACCAGCAGGAAGGCGAGCGCAGCACCCAGGAGCTTCCGCTTAGCAATCATCGTCACCCTTTCGGGGCGACGTCTCAGCCGCCCGGCCTGATCTCCGCGACCACCAGGCCCTTGGGCCCGCTGGCGAAGCGCACCGACACCGTTTCGCCTGGTACGAGATCGTCCAGACCACAGCGCCGCAGCGTCTCGATGTGGACGAAGATATCGCCCGGATCATCGGAACGCACCACGAAACCGTATCCCTTGGTGCGGTTGAACCATTTCACGGTCGCGGTCTCGAGATCTCCCGAGGCTTCGGGCACCGGCGACACATTGCGACGATCCGACTTCAGGCTCTCGTAGCCACGGTCCAGCGCGCTCGTATCGGGGTCTCCCAGGTCATGAACCTGCGTCACCTGCCAGCCCTTTGGGCGACGGGCGCAGTCACAGGTGATCAGCGCGCCCTCGCCGGCCTGATCCCAGCCGCTGTCGCGAAGACTGCTGATGTGCAAAAGCACGTCCTTCTGGTCCGTCCTGGCCGGATCGTCAGGAACGATAAAGCCGTAGCCCTTGCCCGGATCGAACCATTTCACCCGCCCGACGACCCGGACGATGTCCGGCGCATCCAGCCCCTCGTAGTCAGACACGTTCAACCCCCCGTCCGCTCAACCTGCAGACGGAACATGTTTAACACGGTTATGTGAACGCGGGAAAAGCGAAAAACGTGTGTTTCAGAAACGGCCAAGCTGAGCACCTCTGGCCAGCGGCATGGGGCACCCACCGGGTTCACCCGTCATTGCAAAGTCCAGAGGACTGGCGTGCTCCGCCGATCAATCGACAACCGTCCGGTGCACGTCGGCGTCGGAAAGGAGAGCTGGCGATGTCGGGGAGGAGGCGCCGCGTGGCAGTCCCTAGGGGAATCGAACCCCTCTTTTCAGGTTGAAAACCTGACGTCCTAACCGATAGACGAAGGGACCGCTGCGCGGAGATCGGGCGATATAGCGGGCGATTCCGGAGGGCGCAAGCACCCGTTGTCGCTAAATGGACATCCGGGGATCGGAGGCGTCCTCGATCTCGAACTGCACGCCGCGCCGGCCGTTCCAGTCGTCGGCCTTGAGCCGCCCGACCACGCTCAAACCGCCCTGCCCGGCCAGCAATGCCCGCCCCAGCGGCAGGTCCGCGCATCGCCAGGCGATGGCTCTGACCGACGCTCCGTCCGCCCCTGCAAGGCGGCAGCGCACATGCCCGCCGTTCATCTGCACGGGTTCTCGGGCCTGTACACCGCCCAGCGCGAACAACGGCTCCGGATTGCCCGGTCCGAAGGGGGCCAGCCGCTCGAAATCCTCGAACAGGGCCCGCGTCGCCGCCGATGGATCGATCAGGGCATCGACCTCCACCCAGTCCTGGGCCTCCGCCTCGACCTGCTCACCGGCCAGGGCGGCGTTGAGATAGCCCCTCAGAGCCTCAATCCCGTCGGGCCGCACCGTCAGGCCCGCTGCCATGGCGTGGCCCCCACCCGCCATCAGCAGACCCTCGTTCCACGCTGCCTGCACCGCCCGACCCAGGTTCATGCCCGGCTGCGACCGGCCCGAGCCTTTGCCAACGCCCGCCACCGCATCCACGCCAATGACGATGACGGGCTTGCGCCACCGCTCACGCAGTCGCCCGGCGACGATGCCGACCACGCCCGGATGCCAGTCCTCACCGGCCACCACGACAACCGCAGAGCCGTCCGCATGCTGCCCGGTCGCCTCGACCCGGCGCACGGCCGTTTCCGTGACCTCGCGCTCCACCTCCCGCCGCGCGACGTTCAGGGCGTCCAGCTCTTCGGCCAGCGACCGGGCCTCTGCCGGGTCATCGGTCGACAGCAGTCGCGCGCCCAGGTCTGCACGGCCGATCCGCCCACCCGCGTTGATGCGCGGCCCCAGGATGAAGCCCGCGTGATTGACCTTGGCCGGTCCGGGCTCGGCCCCCGCCACCGCCAGCAGCGCCTTGAGCCCCGGATTGCCCCACCCGGACATGACGCCCAGGCCCAGTCCCGCCAGCGCTCGGTTGAAGCCGCTCAACCGCGTCACGTCACAGATGGCCCCCAGCGCGGCGAGATCCAACCACTGGCGAATGTCAGGCTCCGTGCGCCCTTCGAACAACCCGCGCCGCCTCGCCTCGCGGTTCAGCGCCGCCAGCAGAACGAAGACAACGCCCGCTGCGGCGAGATTGCCCTGCCCCGAGGCACAGCCCGGTCGGTTCGGATTGACGACCGCAAGGCACTGCGGCGGTTCCTCCCGCATCATGTGGTGGTCGATCACCACGACCTTCAGCCCGATGGCGCAGGCATGGGCGATGGCCTCGTTCGCCGCCGCCCCGCAATCCACCGTGATGACCAGATCCGCGCCCAGCGACTTCAGCCGGTCAAACGCCATCGGGCTTGGCCCATAGCCCTCCGTCAGGCGGTCCGGCACATAGATCGGCAGATCCGCGCCCAAGGCCCTGAACCACCGCACCAGAAGCGCCGCACTGGACGCCCCATCGACGTCATAGTCGGCGAAGACGTGGATGCGCTCGCCCGCCTGCACGGCCGAAACGATCGCGTCGGCCGCCTTGTCCATGTCCATGAAGGACGACGGATCGGGGAACAGCCGCTTTAGCGTGGGGTTCAGGAAATCCGCCCCCTCCTCCGCTCCGACGCCGCGCGCCGCCAGGGCCCTGGCCAGCGGCTCTGACAGCCCCAGCGTATGCATGTGGGCGCGGACATCCGCAGTCTCCGCGGGTCTCTGTCTCCACGCGCGGCCCGACAGGGAGCGCGAGACATCTAGGAAGCCCGGTACCTCTCCTTGAGGAAAATGGCCCTTTGCCGCGCCGTCGGCCATCAGACCGGGCGTGTGGTGCGGATACGGCGAACGGTGCGCGTCGAGGAGTCCATGACCAGCGTGTGGGTCGTAACGAACCCATTGCGCATCACCACGCCGTCCAGCATCGCCCCCTTGGTCACGCCGGTTGCGGCGAACACGGCGTCCTTGGACACCAGGTCGTGCAGGTCGTACTTGCGATCGAAATCGGTCACGCCCGTGCGCTCGGCGCGGGCGCGTTCGTCGTCGTTGCGGAACAGAAGTCGCCCCTGGAAGTGGCCGCCGACGCACTTCAGCGCCGACGCCGCCAGAACGCCCTCCGGTGCACCGCCAGAGCCCAGATACAGGTCGATCCCGGTCTCGGGCTCAGCGGTGTGGATCACGCCTGCCACGTCTCCGTCGGTAATCAGCATCACGCGCGCCCCGACCTCGCGCAGCGCCGCGATCAGCGCCTCGTGCCGCGGCCGGTCCATGCAGCAGACGGTGATGTCCTCGGGCCGTACACCCTTGGCCGAGGCCAGGGACCGAACGTTGTCACCAGGCGTCATATCCAGATCGACTGTACCGGGCGCATAGCCGGGCCCGATCGCGATCTTGTCCATATAGGTGTCGGGCGCGTGCAGCAGGCCGCCTGAGGCCGACATCGACAGCACGCAAAGCGCGTTGGCCATGGCCTTGGCCGTCAGGGTCGTCCCTTCCAGCGGGTCCAGAGCGATGTCGATAGCCGGGCCTTTGCCGGTGCCCACCTTCTCCCCGATGTAGAGCATCGGGGCCTCGTCGCGCTCGCCCTCGCCGATCACGATCTTGCCGTCGATGTCCAGGCTGTTCAGCGCGTTGCGCATCGCGTCGACGGCCAGCTGGTCGGCGTGCTTCTCGTCGCCGCGACCGATCTGGGCCCAGCTGGCGATGGCGGCCAGCTCGGTCACCATCGCGGCGTCAGCGGCCAGGGTCGAGGCGAAGGGGGCCGTATGGGCCATGGTCATGCTCCTGCGGGCGGATGATCCCCGGATTCTGTCGACCGGGCGATAGGAAAGGGTCAGCGCGGCCCGTCGCCAGACGGCGCGGGGGTCCGGTCAATGGGTGGAGGGGCCTCCGCGCGACGTCGGGCTTGTTCGGCGAAGGCCTCGACCTCGGCCTGGGTCTCGGCCGTGACGGGAGCCATCTGCTGGGCGTCGACGCGCGCCGTAATCTCATTGGCCAGCGTCGTTGGGTCGCCCAGCGTCCACTCGATCCGCTCGGCATCGGTCTGCAGCGATGCACCAGCGCCGGTCAGCCCCTGCACCCGCGCGGCGACCTCCACCGGACCCGGAGCATCCGTCGTCGCCTGGGGGAAGTTTTCCCAGCGCGGATACTCCCGATTGCCGTCCACCAGAGCCTGGATTCGGGGCGCGATGGGCGAGGCCGCGTCTGTCTCCGCCTCGAAGGATCCGGCGCAGCCGGAGACTGCCCCGCTGACCACCGCCAGCCCGATCACGAATTTCGCTTGTTGCGCGTTCATCTCGAGCCGGTCTTAGGCCATGATCGTGACAGGCAAAAGGGCGAAGCGCGCGCCGACTGCCCCGCAGGACACGTCCGGAGACAGCATGGCCAAGGCCCCCAAGACCCCGCCCAAAACGCTCGCAGTCGCGTCCGCGCCGCGCAAGCCCGGCCGGACGACCTCCGCCAAGCCCCGCGCACCGCGCGCGAAGAAGGTCGTCGCAGAGGCCGAGACGGTCATCCCTGCAGCGACTTCGGGCCATTCTGACACGGCCACGGCAGCGGATCCGACGCCGGACACCGCCTCCGCCAACCCCTTCGCCTTCCCGGGTGAGGAACAGCGCCAGATGATCGAGACACTCTCGATCAATCTGGCCAAGGCCGCCATGACCGCACAGGCCGCGATCGCCGAGGCTGCCCTGGCCCAGGCGGATCGGCCAGCCGCCCTGTCGGCCGACCCCTTCAACGTGGGCCCGGCCATGAACTCGGTCATGACCAGCCTCGCCGCGCGCCCGGACAAGCTGTTCGCCGCCCAGGCCGACCTGTTCAACCGCTACATGGACCTGTGGGCCACCACCGCCCGCCGCGTCTCCGGCGAAGAAGCCGCCCAACCGTCGAAGGACAAGCGCTTCAAGGACCCCGCCTGGGCCGAGAACCCCATGTTCGACGTCATGCGCCAGTCCTATCTGGTCACGGCCGACTGGATGAACGGGCTGGTCTCCTCGGTCGACGACGTCGATCCCCGCACCAAGCGCCGCGCCGAGTTCTTCACCAAGCTGCTGACCGACGCCTTCTCGCCCTCGAACTTCCTCGCCTCCAATCCGGCGGCGCTCAAGGCCATGGCCGACACCAACGGCGAGTCCCTGGTGAAAGGGATGCAGAACTTCGCCGCCGACCTCGAGCGCGGCATGGGCAAGCTCAAGATCAGCCAGGCAGACTACGGCCGTTTCGTCACCGGCGAGAACGTCGCCACCGCGCCCGGACAGGTCGTCTGGCGCGACGAGCTCTTTGAACTGATCCAGTTCGATGCCGCCACCGACCAGCAGCGCGCCATCCCGCTGCTGATCTTCCCGCCCTGGATCAACAAGTTCTACATCCTGGACCTTCAGCCCGAGAACTCCATGATCCGCTGGCTGTCCAGCCAGGGCTTCACCGTCTTCGTCTGCTCCTGGGTCAATCCGGACGCGTCGATGGCGACCAACGACTTCGACGACTACCTGGAAAAGGGCATCTACCGCGCCACGCAGAAGGTCATGGAACAGACCGGTCAGGACCGGCTGAACACTGTCGGCTACTGCATCGGTGGCACCCTGATGGGGGCGGCGCTCGCCCACATGGCGGCGCGAGGCGACAAGCGCATCAATGCCACCACCTTCTTCGCCGCCCAGCACGATTTCGAGGAAGCCGGCGACCTGCTCCTCTTCACCGACGAGCACTGGCTGAACCAGATCGAGCAGCAGATGGACGCTGCCGGCGGCGTGCTGCCCGGCGCGGCCATGGCCGACACCTTCAACGCGCTGCGGGCCAACGACCTGATCTGGTCGTTCTTCGTCTCCAACTACCTGATAGGCAAGGAGCCAGCGGCCTTCGATCTGCTGTTCTGGAACGCCGACCAGACCCGCATGCCCAAGGCGCTGCACATGAACTACCTGCGCAGCATGTATGGGGCCAACAAGCTGACCAAGGGCGAGTTCGAGATCGGTGGCGAGCGCGTCGACCTGTCGAAGGTGAGGATCCCCCTCTACTTCCAGGCGTCGCGAGAGGACCACATCGCCCCGATGAACTCCGTCTATCGCTCGGCCAGGGCGTTTTCGAACGCCGACGTCACCCTGACGCTGGCGGGCTCGGGCCACATCGCCGGGGTGGTCAATCCGCCCTCGGCCAACAAGTACCAACACTGGGTCAACCCCGCCCTGCCCGACACCCTGGCTGAATGGCAGGCGGCCGCTGTCGAACATCCCGGCAGCTGGTGGCCCCACTGGGCGGCGTGGCTGCACTCCCGCTCGGGCGAATGGGTCGCAGCCCGAGACCCCAACAAAGGCCCGCTTTCACCGCTAGAACCCGCTCCAGGGTCCTACGTGAAAGTGAAATCTTGAGCCGCATCGAACCGAACCTGCTTCTCGCCGTCGCGACCGGCCTGCCGCTGCTGCTTCTGACGCTCACCGCCGCCGTCTATGGCGAGGCGGCGCCGCTCTGGCGCTATCCGCTGCTGGCCGGGCTCTACACCGCCATGTTCGTCGTCCTGCATCGCCCGATGTCCAAGCTGATGCGGATGGACCCGGACAGGCCGCCGATGATCGACAGGCGCGCGCCGACCTCGGCCATCTGGGCTGCGATCTTTCCCGGCGCGGTGACGATTTTCGCCGTCATCCCCTTCTTCTTTCGGGGCTGGGACTATGGCCTGCTGATCGTCATCGCCTCGGTGCTGTTCGGCTATACCGTCCGCTCCGCCATGACGGCCCCGCGCGCCGAGCTTTAGGCCGGCTGGAAGATCAGGGCGACGCCGTTGTTGCAGTAGCGCAGGCCCGTCGGCCGTGGCCCATCGTTGAACACGTGGCCCTGGTGCCCCAGGCAACGGGCGCAGTGATACTCGGTCCGGGGAATACCGATGGCGAAGTCGGTCTTGGTCCCGATCGCCCCGTCGATGACGTCGTAGAAGCTGGGCCATCCCGTGCCGGAATCATACTTCCACTCCGACCGGAACAGCGGCAGTTCGCAGCCCCGGCAGACGAAGGTCCCCCTGCGGCTCTCCTCGTTCAGGGGGCTGGTGTAGGGCCGCTCGGTCGCCTCGTGACGGAGCACCTGATAGCTCAGTCCCGGCAGCCGCTCGCGCCACTGGGCGTCCGTGATCCGGCGAAACGGCGAGTTGGCGTACTGCGCGGTCGACGCGTCTGCTTCCCCCGGCGAGGAACAGGCCGCGAGCGCGGCGGCGGATCCGCTCAACAGGACTGCGCGGCGCGACAGGGTCAGGGTCGGAAACTTGGGCTGGGTCATGGCTCCACATACGTCGGCGCCGCCCGCCCGGTTGCAAGGCCTCAAATCAGCCCCGTCGCCTCGTCCAGCCCCAGCATCAGGTTCAGGTTCTGCACCGCCGCCCCCGACGCCCCCTTGCCGAGGTTGTCGAGCAGCGCCACCAACCGCGCCTGGGACCCGCCCCGGTCGCCGAACACATGCAGACGCATCCGGTTCGTCCCGTTCAGCCCCTCGGGATCCAGCCCCGTCATGGCCTCGATCTCGTCCAGCCCCGCAACCTCGACGAAGCGACAGCCGTCATAGGCCTCGACCAGGCAGCCATGCAGCCGGTCGATCGACGGCGTCTCGGGCAGGGCCGCCAGCTGCAGCGGAACTTCCACCAGCATGCCCTGGCGATAGGCCCCGACCGCCGGGGCGAACAGCACATCGTGCTTCAGGCCCGAATACTTGGTCATCTCCGGCACATGCTTGTGACGCAGGCTCAGCCCATAGGCGCGATAGGGCGGCGCGCCGGACTTATCCTCGAACTCCGCAATCATGGATTTTCCTCCCCCGGAGTACCCACTGACCGCGTTGACCGTCACCCCCCACTCCGCCGGGAAGATCCCGGCCTTCACCAGCGGCCGCATCAGGCCGATGAAGCCGGTGGGATAGCAGCCGGGGTTCGACACCCGGTGCGAGCCGATGATCTCGCCCCTCTGGACCGCGTCCATCTCGGGAAAGCCATAGGTCCAGCCCGTCGCCGTGCGATAGGCGGTCGAGGCGTCGATGACCCGCACGTCGGGGTTCTCGATCATGGCCACGGCCTCGCGCGCCGCGTCGTCTGGCAGGCACAGGATCACCGCATCCGCCGCATTCAGCGCCTCGGCCCGAGCTGCCGGATCGCGCCTGCGCTCGCCCAGCAGGATCAGCTCCAGATCGGCGCGCCGCTCCAGCCGCTCGCGGATCTCCAGCCCCGTGGTCCCGGCCTCGCCGTCGATGAAGAGGGTGTGGGTCATTTGGACACTGTCATAAGGCGATCCTCGCCAAGGTTCATCAGCGCTTCGCCTAGCATGTTGGTATCGACCTCCACGCGGTTTGCATGGAAGCGTTCAGTTGCAACGGAGCCTTCATAGGCATGGAGAAGAATTCCAACGGAATTCAGTTTCATACCGTGGAGCAGGTCCAACAAAATTTCGCTCCACCCTTCGACCGAGTCCAGCGGCTCGTTGGGCCTCTTCTCTGCCGCTGCGATCGCCGCAGCCATCGCACGCCCAATCTTTGCCTCAGACCAACCCTTTCGTCGGAGAGCCTCAAGGCGGTCGGGCGACTCCTTCCGAGGCAATGTCGGCCCGAAAACCGTGCCGCAGTTACATGTCGTAGTGGTCAGATACTGGTGCTCGTCCGGCTTGAGAGCGACTTGTACCGATGGATTGTGCGTCGGCAGCGCCCGGCGGCCATGCGTGCGCATTCGCGCATCAAGCGCGGCGGTGTCTGCGGTTGCGGCCACAAGGGTGATGAAATGGCACATCCGACTCCCCAAAAGAAAAAGGGCGCTCCGGTATCCCGAAGCGCCCCCATCCATACCGTAAGTGGATCGGCAGTTAGCGCTTCGAGAACTGGAAGCTGCGGCGGGCCTTGGCGCGGCCGTACTTCTTGCGCTCGACGACGCGGCTGTCGCGGGTCAGGAAGCCGTGCGGCTTCAGGACCGGGCGCAGCGCCGGCTCATAGTGGGTCAGGGCGTGCGACAGGCCGTGGCGGATGGCGCCGGCCTGGCCCGACAGGCCCGAGCCCTCGACCGTGCAGACCACGTCGAACTGGGTGACGCGATCGGTCACTTCCAGAGGCTGGGCGACCATCATCTGCAGCACCGGACGCGCGAAATAGGCGTTCAGCTCCTTGCCGTTGACGGTGATCTTGCCGGTGCCCGGCTTCACCCAGACGCGGGCGATGGCGTTCTTGCGCTTGCCGGTCGAATAGGCGCGGCCCTGGGCGTCCAGCTTCTGGACGTATTCGGGAGCGGATTCAGCGGCGCCGGCGGTGCCCAGGCCCTTCAGGGCGTCGAAGCCGCCAATCTTTTCTTGGGGGGCCGTTTCTTGCGTGACGTCGGTCATGGCTTACAGGCTCCGGGTGTTCTTCTTGGAGCGACCGGCGAAGTCGATCGTCTCGGGCTGCTGGGCTTCGTGGCTGTGCGTGGCGCCGGCGAACAGACGCAGGTGCGTCATCTGCTTGCGAGCCAGCGGGCTTTCCTTGGGCAGCATGCGCTCGACGGCCTTTTCCAGCACGCGCTCGGGGAAGCGACCGCCCAGGACCTTGGCCGGGGTCGTTTCCTTGACGCCGCCCGGGTGGCCGGTGTGGCGGTAGTAGACCTTGTCGGTGTTCTTCTTGCCGGTGAACACCACCTTGTCGACGTTGGTCACGACGACATAGTCGCCGGAGTCAACGTGGGGGGTGTAGGTCGGCAGGTGCTTGCCGCGCAGGCGCATGGCGATGAAGGTCGCGAGACGGCCCACCACCACGCCTTCGGCGTCGATGTGGATCCACTTCTTCTCGACCTCGGCCGGCTTCAGCGAAGCCGTAGTGCTCTTCAGCATGGTTGAGGTGTCCTGGGACGAAGACGAAAACGGGATCGCTCCGGCGGGCCGGAACGAGCGAAGGCGCGCTTCTAGGGGAGGACGTCGGCGACGTCAATGCAGATCGGATCGCGCTTTTGACGCTATGTCGTTGTTATTATTGATCAACTCGATTACGGTATTAAAATACCGCATGCGTTTGCGCGCTCGGTCCGCTCAAAACCACAGCCGCATGGCCTCCAGCGACACCGGACCGTCGCGCTGGGCCGTATTGACCGTATAGCTCACCCGCGTCTCCCGGGACCCGCACTGGCATCGAAACCGCGTCGAGCGACCCGCGACGGGCCAGTATCGACGTGCCCCGAACAGCGGCCGCGGGTCCATCAGCGACGCCCGCTCACAATCCTTCGCCAGGCAGGCCACGATCAACCGGGCCCCGATCCGCGGCTGACGAATGTCGCGCGGCACATAGAAATCGGTCCTGACGTCGCGCATGCGCCCTCCTCCTCCCCACCGACTAAGCCCCGGTCAGCGACCGGAGACAAGCACTTTGTTCCTGTTTTGTTTCGCCGAAGCCAATTCCGGCGAATGATCCGCATTGCACAGCCTTTCTCCCTCCCCTTTATGGGGAGGGAAGACCGCGAAGCGGTCAGGGTGGGGTGCGAAAGGGACATCGCACTCCGCACGTACGGACCCCACCCTGGCTCCGCTGCGCTCCCCAAAATCCTCCCCCCCCTGGGGGAGGGGGACCGCGAAGCGGTGGAGGGGGCCAGCCGCGCACGCCGAGTCCGGGCCCTTCCCCCTCCGTCACTCCGCTTCGC
>VYKW01000004.1_pt1 | contig 172611 bp, 143 predicted proteins | sample 5114451 | NCBI WGS metagenome assembly VYKW01 (sample SAMN12291784, study PRJNA351875) | freshwater metagenome | isolation source: freshwater lake | place: USA: Michigan, Gull Lake | collected 2013-08-08
CCGCGCCGCCCGACCCGCCGGTTGCCGCGCAGCCCCGCGCGCGCCTATCGTCGCCCCCTGCCCGCGATGAGGATGAGGACGCCGCGATCATGCCCCCCGAAACTGACGACGCCATCTTCATCGGCAATGCCGGGTTGGTCCTGTTCTCTCCCTTTCTGCCGACGTTGTTCGAACGGCTCGACCTGCTGACCGACACCGACACGGGGCCGCGGATTGTGGATGCCGAGGCGATGTCGCGCGGCGTTCACCTGTTGCAATATCTGGTCGACGAGCGCTGCGATGCGCCCGAGCCGGAACTGGTGCTCAACAAATTGCTGTGCGGCCTGCCCAGCGCCCAGCCGGTTGCGGCATCGTTCGTGCCGAGCAAAGCCGAGCTGGCGGTATGCGATGGGCTGATCGGCGCCGTGATCGCCAATTGGTCGATCCTCGGCAACGCGTCGCCCGCCGCGCTCCGCGAAACCTTCCTGCAGCGCGAGGGGCGGCTGACGCACGGGGCGGACCGCTGGAACCTGCGGGTCCAGCGCAAGACGGTCGATGTGCTGGTGGATCAGGTGCCGTGGAGCTTTTCCATGGTGTATCATCGTTGGATGGGGGAAGCGGTGCACGTGACATGGTGAACAATCCCGCCTCCGCGCCGGACTCCTCCGAAAGGTCCGCCGACAATGCTGCGGTGATCGACGCCGAGCTGGCGTGGCTCGAAGCCGTGATGGCGGCGCGCTTTGCCGCCTATGGCGGCGACGGCGAGGGTGAGACACCGCCCGATCCACCGCCGCTGGAGGACGCGGGCGGTGCCTATGCCGGTCAGCTGCGCGCGCTCGGCCTGTCGCGTGAGGAGCGGCTGATCCTCGTCCTTGCGCTTACCCCCTATGTCGCTCCGGCCGTGCTTGATTCCTTTTTGCTGCAAAATCAGGCGACCGGGCGGCGCTTTACCGAATTCGGCGGCGTGACGGGTCAGACCCATGCGGGATTTCTTCCGACTGCGGAGACCGCGATGTTCCTGCTGGCGGGCGACGACTGGCGGCTGCGGATCGCGCTGGAGCCGCTGTTCGGGCGCGATCGCCCGCTGGTGCGCGGCGGGCTGCTGCAGACCGATCATCGCCACCCCGACGAACCACCGCTCTCGGCGTTGCTGCGGCTGTCCGAACCGGCGCTGCACCAGCTGCTGCGCGGTGCGGATTATGCGCCGGTGCCCGGTGCCAATTTCCCCGCGACGCGGCTGACCACGCCGCTCGACTGGCAGGATCTGGTGCTCGACGATCGCACCAGGGAGCAGGTCGAGATGGTCGGCGCATGGATCGCGCATGGCCAGACGCTGATGCAGGATTGGGGCCTTGGGAAGCGGCTGAAGCCCGGATTCCGCTGTCTGTTTCATGGTGGTCCCGGCACCGGCAAGACGCTGACGGCCAGCCTGCTGGGCAAACGCTATGGCCTGCCGGTCTATCGCGTCGATCTGTCGCGCGTGGTGTCGAAATGGATCGGCGAGACGGAGAAGAATCTGGCCGGGCTGTTCGACCAGGCTGAGGACCGCAACTGGATCCTGTTCTTCGATGAGGCGGATGCGCTGTTCGGCAAGCGGACCGATGCCAGCTCGGCCAATGACCGTGCCGCAAACCAGCAGATCGCCTATCTGCTGCAGCGGCTGGAGGATTATTCGGGGCTCGCGATCCTCGCGACCAACCAGCATGATTATCTGGACGAGGCGTTTGCGCGGCGGTTTCAGTCGGCCATCCGATTTCCCATGCCGGACGCCGCCGCACGGGCGCGGTTGTGGCGCGATTGCTTTTCAAATCAACACTTTGCGATTGCCGATATCGACTTTGATGACCTGGCGCAGCGCCATGAACTGGCGGGTGGGGCGATCATCAATGTGCTGCGCTACGCCTGCCTCAGCGCGGTCGGACGGGGGGAGAAAACGGTGCAGGCGCATGACCTGATCGCAGGAATAAGGCGGGAAAAGCAGAAGGACGGGCAATATGTCAGCCGCGGGGGCGGATAGCGAGGGAGGCGAACATGTCGAGTCCGATGGTCACATCCGGCGCGATGTTACAGTGTAGTTTCGGGGTGGCGCCGTCCACATTCGTCGTGTTGCCGGTCAATCGCGTGACGGCGTGCAACCTCCCGGCGGGCACGATCATGGACAATGTCCCCGTGCTCAACATCCCGCCCTTTGGCATGTGCAGCAGCGAGGCCAATCCGGCGGTCATCGCCGCCACCGCCGCTGCGCTCGGCACCCCGACCCCGGCGCCCTGCCTGCCAGTGATCGTCGCGCCATGGGAGCCGGGCACGCCGACCGTCACGATCGCCAACCTCCCGGCGCTCGACACCAGTTGCAAGCTGATGTGCGCCTGGGCGGGCCAGATCAGCGTGACCCAGCCGGCGCAGATGACCGTTACGGTGCCATGAAGCACGCGCGCCGACGTTGAGGATGTGCGGTGTTCCGCCCGAAGATGGTGACCCCTACGGGAATCGAACCCGTGTTTCAGCCGTGAAAGGGCCGCGTCCTAACCGCTAGACGAAGGGGCCGTGAAGGCGAGGGCGCCGGTTAGGCAAAGCCGTCGCGCTGGTCAAGGGTGAATCGTATCGATCAGTCGGCCCAGGCGGCATCGTCGAGGTGAATTTCTGCGGCTGGGCGCGGACCCCAGTCGTCGATCTTTGCGCGACCGGCGATCCACAGGCGGCGGTCGCGCGGCGCGCCGAGCAGGGCGAGGCCGAGCGGGGTGTCGGCGGCGCGGAAGGCCATCGCCTTGATACTGCGCCCGTCATCGCCCGCGACGATCGCGCGGACATGGCCGTTGCCGACCACGTCGCATTTGATCAGGCGCACCGGCCCCGCGACGACGCGCGGCGCGGGCCAGCCCATGCCATAGGGGCCGCCCGCCTCCATCGCCTCGACCAGCTGCGGATTGACCCCGCCGGGCGCGAGCACGGCGTCGAGCAGCAAGGCGCGCGATTCGGAGGCGCGCTCGACTGCTTCGGCGAGCTTTGCGTTAAGGAAGGCGATGAAGGCGGGGATCTGATCCTCGGCCACGGTGACGCCTGCCGCCATGGCATGGCCGCCACCCGCGATCAGCAGGCCTGCTTCCTTGGCCGCAATGATCGCCGCGCCGAGATCGACGCCCGAGATCGAGCGGCCCGAGCCCTTGCCGATCCCGTCCTCGCCAATCGCGATGACGATCGCCGGGCGGCCATGCTTTTCCTTGAGCCGGCCGGCGACAATGCCGATCACGCCGGGGTGCCAGCCGCGTGCGGCGACAACGGCGACTGCGCCTTCGGGCTCCATCGCTTCGGCGGATTGCTGGACCTCCGCCTCGATCGCGCGGCGTTCCTCGTTCAGCCGGTCGAGCTCCTGCGCGATGCCGCGCGCCTCATCCATGTCTTCGGTGGTCAGGAGGCGCACGCCCAGGTCCGACTTGCCGACACGCCCGCCGGCATTGATGCGCGGGCCGAGCGCGAAGCCGAGATCGGTGCAGGTCGGGGCGCGGGTCAGGCGGCTTGCCTCGATCAGCGCGTTCATGCCGATATTGCGGCGCTGGGCCATGACCTTGAGGCCCTGTGCGACGAAGGCGCGGTTGAGGCCCTTGAGTTGCGCGACGTCGGCGACGGTGCCGAGCGCGACGAGGTCGAGCAGGTCGAGCAGGCGCGGTTCGGCGCGACCGTTGAAGAAGCCGCGCCCGCGCAGCACGCGGACCAACGCCGCGCCGAGCAGCCAGGCGACGCCGACCGCGGCGAGATGGCCGTGGGCGGCCCCTTCATCCTCGTCGAGCCGGTTGGGATTGACCAGCGCCAGCGCGACCGGGAGTTCGGAGGCGCATTTATGGTGGTCGACGACGATCACCTCCGCGCCGACCGCCTTGGCCTCGGCCAGCGCGTCATAGGCCATTGCGCCGCAATCGACGGTGATGATGAGGTCCGCGCCCGCGCGCTTGAGCCGCACCAGCGCTTCGCCTGACGGGCCATAGCCCTCCATCAGCCGATCGGGGATATAGGCCTGCGGATCTAGGCCGAGATCGCGGAGGAGGCGGATCAGCAGGGCGGCGGAGGTCGCGCCGTCGACATCATAATCGCCGAACACGGTGACTTTCTCGCCGCGCTGGACCGCATCGGCCAGCCGGTCGGCGGCGCGGTCCATGTCGCGGAAGATCGACGGGTCGGGCATGAAGGCGCGGATGCTGGGGTTGCGATGCGCCTCCAGCTCTTCGCGCGGGCAGCCGCGGGTGAGCAGCAGCTGGGTCACCAGATCGTCGGGGGCGAAGGAGGGATCGCGCGCATCCGCCGCCAGCCCCCGCCAGCGCCAGGCCTGGCCAAGGATCGAACTATGGACGTTGAGCACGGGAGTCATCGGGGGGCTTTAGCGTGGTTTCTGAATTGAGGGAATCGCCCAGGCTCACCGTCACCCCGGGCTTGACCCGGGGCCCAGCTGCCTTGAGGCCATCGAAGGAGCTGGGCCCCGGCTCAAGGCCGGGGTGACGAAATGGGCGGGGCTGAGCCTCTCAGTCTTCCAAAATCTGCGAATGCACCCGCGTGTCCCGCATCATCAGATACGTCACCAGCGACACCCCGATCATCGCGGTGACGTACCAGTAGAAGCCGCGCTCCATCCCCTGATCCTTGAACCACAGAGCGACATAGGGCGCGGTGCCGCCAAAGATCGCGTTGGCCAGCGCATAGGGGAGGGCAACGCCAAGTGTGCGGATATGCGCGGGGAACAGCTCCGCCTTCACCACCGCGTTGATCGAGGTGTAGCCGGTGACGATCACCAGCGCGCCGGACATGATGAGGAAGGCGGCGAGCGGGGTCTGCACACTCTCCAGCGTGGTGAAGATCGGCCAGGTGAAGAGGACGCCGAGCACGCCGAATCCGACCATCAATGGCTTGCGCCCGATCCGGTCGGACAGCGCGCCCGCGAGCGGCTGGAGGCACATGAACACGAACAGGGCGGCGGCGCTGATCTGGGTCGAAACCTGTTTGGTGAACGCACCGGTGCCGCTGAGGAAGGTGAGCAGGTAGACCGAATAGGCGTAGAAGGCGAGCGTCCCGCCGGCGGTCAGCAGCATCACCAAAGCCGCCTCACGCGGGTGGCGCAGGAACAGGGCACCGAAGCTCGACCGATGCTCGGCCGCAGTGCTGCGATTTGCGAAGCTCTGCGTCTCGGGCAGATTGCGGCGGAGCCAGAACACGCCGACCGCGAGCGCGCCGCCGATGAAGAAGGGGATGCGCCAGCCCCAATCCGCCAGCGCTGTCTCGGCCATCGCCGCCTGCAGCAGCAACAGTACCGCGAGGGCGACGAGGTGGCCGGAGATCAGGGTGACATATTGGAAGCTGGAATAGAAACCGCGCCGTTCCTTGCCCGCCATTTCGGAGAGATAGGTCGCGCTCGCGCCATATTCGCCGCCGACCGACAGCCCCTGCATCAGCCGCGCGACGACCAGCGACACGGTCGCCCAGGCGCCGATGCTGTCATAGCTGGGCGTCACCGCGATCAGCATCGACCCGCCGCACATCAGCGTTACCGACAGCGTCAGCCCCGCCTTGCGCCCGCGCCGGTCGCCATAAATGCCCATCAGCCACGCGCCGAGCGGGCGCATGAAAAAGCCGACCGCAAAGATCGCCCAGACGTTGAGCGCCTGGGCCAGCGGGTCGCCCTTGGGGAAGAAATGCGGGGCGAGATAGAAGCTGAAAGCAGCATAGGCGTACCAGTCATACCATTCGACCAGATTGCCCGCCGACCCGCCGAAGATCGACTTGAGCCGCTGGCGCGTGTCGGGTGTGGCGCTCATCGGCTCACCGCCTGGGTCAGCTTGCGCCGGACGAACCGGCCCGCGAGGCCGAAGGGCGCGACCCAGGGCCGCCACCATGGCGCGTCAGGGGTGTAGGACGAGGATTCGATCAGCATCAGGCGCAGTTCCTCACGGCGATAGGCCCAGTCCGGCATGAACCGCACTTTATCGAGATAGACAACCAGGCTGCGGTCCCAGTCCGCTTCCCGCAGAGTCGCGCGGTGCGGAGCGGTGAGGTCGCGCAGTGCCGCCGAGGTCAGGCGACGCGCCTGGTGCGACAGTGCTGTGGGCGGCGGACAAGCGGAGTCGCCGAACAGCTCGGCTGCCAATGCCAGCGCGCTGTCATGCACATCGCCCGCGCCGATCCGTGCGGCACAGTCGCGCGCGGCGGCGCGCTGCGCATCGGTGCTGCACCGGGTCAGCGCCGAAAAATCGGCGATCCATTTCAGCCGGTGCCAATTGGTGCTCGCGCCATGCACGGCGAGATAGACCAGCATGTCGGGCCGGGCGAGCGTGGGCAGGCCGTGTCCCGCGCCCACCGCCACCGTTTCGCGCGGCGAGTCCAGGCCGAGCGTGGGGACCAGAGCGCGGTTGATGAACAGGCGCGTGTGCAGTTCGACCATCACCCGGTTGGCGGGGTGCCGCCAGCCGCTGTCCTTGAGCACATGGTCGAGCGAGCCCGGCGCGGCGCGGTCCTGTCCGTCGAGCGAGACATAGCCCAGTGCCTGCATCACCGCGAACGCGTCGGCGCGCGCGGCGGGATCGATCAGCAGGTCGATATCATGCGATGCCTTGGCCCCGACATTGCCATAAGCGAGCAGGGCCAGCGCGGGCCCCTTGATCGTGATCCAGTCGACGCCGCGTTCGGTAAATGCCGCGCCGATGCGACACAGTTCGGCGGTCTGCGCCATGGCGAGCATGCCGTCGCGGCGGGCGATGGCCGTGCTGCGGGCGGCGATATCGGCAGGGACGCTGGCAATGTCGCGCATCGCCCCGGCGACCAGCGGCATCACGCGGTGCTGGGTGGCGTCGGTAAATACCGCGTCCCAGTCTGTCACGCGCGCGGCGGCTGCCTGGATCGCGGCGCGACGGGCGGCATCGTCGGGCCAGCGGCAGGCCGCGGCCAGAAAGCCGAAGGCGCCCGTCGCATCACTTACCGGCTGCGGCTTCGGCACCCTTTATCCCCCAGAACTCTCGGCATGCAGCCCCGTCCGCACAGCACCCGGTCGTCAAAACGATCCCGGCACCTCGCGCTGCGCCGTGCTGGGTCGCCTCGGGCTGAGCAGCTCCAGTCCGCCCTTGCCCTTCCGCGCGCCTTCCATGCTCGATGCGGTGATCGGCGTACAGCTGCGACCGGCAAGGAAATCAAGTGCGGTCTTGATCGACGCTTCCTGCGGATCGCCGAGCGGCCGAGTGACATCGTCACTCGCCTGACAGGTCGCGCCCATGAAGCTGGCTAGGCCGGTATAATAAGCCCCCTGCCGCGCGCTGTTCTCGGTGGCGAAGGCCACGACGCGCAGCCGGTCGTCGCACGCGGTGCGATCGACCGCAATCTGGCCGACCGGCTTGCCATAGGTGTTGGTGCCGATCAGTGCCGCGCGATTGCCGAGATGCGGGATGAAGGTGTTCATCACCAGCTCGCTCGCCGATGCGCTGCCGCCGGTGCCGATGAAGGCGATGCGGGTCGGGGTGATCGATTGCGCCTGCGGGCTGAAGACGGTGGTTTCGTTGTTCGACGCCTTGGACGCGCGGAAGGTGGTGTAGTTGGCGACCTGGCTCGCGGTCTTGTCGCGCGCGAGCAGATTGTTGATCAGCGTCGCGATCGAAACCAGGCCGCCGCCATTATAGCGCAGGTCGATGATCACCTCGCTCACCCCCTGTGCGCGGAAATCGGCAAAGGCGGCGCGCAGCGGCGATTCGGCGGTGTTGATGAAGGTGCGCAGGTTGATGTAGCCGACCTTCTTGCCCGCATCGTCGATGATCTTCGCGCCATAGCGCGCCGAGACCGGGGTCAGCGTGTAGGTCGCGCGGGTGATCGTCGCGGTCTGTTCCGACCCGCCGAGCGGGCGGAAGCGGAAGCTGCGCGTGTCGCCGTTGAGCGCGTTGGTGATGCCGGCCGACCCTTCGCTGGCGATGATGTCGCTGACATTGCGCAGCGTCGCGGCGCTGGTGCCGATCGCCAGAATCTCGGTGCCGCGGTCGATGCCGGCGGTCAGCGCGGGGGTGCCCTCGAACGCCTCGGCGATGAACAGCCGTCGCGCGACCGAATCGACCGACAGGCGAATGCCGAACCCGGCGTTGGAGCCGGAATTATAATAGGCATTCTCCTCGGCGATCGAGGTGATGTAGGTGAAATAGCGGTCCTTGTTCTGCGACCGGGCGGTGGCGGTCAGGGCGTCGATATAGTCCTGAACCGTCGCATAGGGTGTCGCGCTGAGGCTGGTCGGCAGCGTCTCGGGGAAGAGATACCATTCGTTGAGCTGCTGCGCCGCCCAGGTCTGGCGCGAGGCGAGCGAACAGGTACCGGTCGGGGCGGGGGTCGACCCGCCACCGCCGCTGCTGATCGATCCGCTGCTGCCACCCCCGCCACAGGCGGAAAGCAGGGCGAGGGTGGAGATGGCCGCCGTAAAGCGTTGCGAATGAAGCAAAAACTGGCGCATAGCAGGTGTAGATTATCGCAAGCCGGGGCAGTCGTCATGCGGTAAATGTGACGCGTTTGTCGCACCCCGGCGCGATTGCGGGCCGGAATCACGCGGTTGTCGCGGAAATCACCGCTTTGCCTTGTCTTTCAGCTGCCCCTTTGCTAGTGGCGCGTCCCAACGCCCGGGGCAGGAGCTTCGGCGATCCCTGTTCTGTTGAATTCGAATCTGGAGTTGAGACGGCTTTATGCAAATCATCGTTCGCGACAACAATGTCGACCAGGCGCTGCGGGCGCTCAAGAAGAAGCTGCAGCGTGAGGGCGTCTATCGCGAGATGAAGCTGCGCCGTCACTTCGAAAAGCCGAGCGAGAAGCGCGCCCGTGAGCGTGCGGCTGCGGTGCGTCGTGCACGCAAGCTCGAGCGCAAGCGCATGGAGCGCGACGGCGCCCGTTAAGGCCCGATTCGCTGTCGGCGCGCGGGGCGTGCCGACAGCCTGATAGTTGTGATCGTTCGCCGCGCCGCGGGCCGGCCATTTCAGGATAGCTGAGCCATGTCGTCCGTCACCGCCGTGCCGATCGTGCCGACCAAGCGCAGCGCTCTCGTCTGGCTGTGGCTGGGGATTGTCGTGGCGGTGGCCGGCGCGGTGGCGCTGGCGTGGGTCGGGACTGAGAAGGTCGTGACCGAGCGCGCCGACAATGCGACGTTCCTGGCGCGCAACAAGACGCAGGCTGGGGTCACCGAGACCGCGTCGGGCCTGCAGATCCAGACGATCACCGAAGGGACCGGCGCCAGCCCGACCGACAGCGACGTTGCGCTGGTCAATTACAAGGGCACGCTGCGTAACGGCGAGACGTTCGACGCCAGCCAGCAGCCGACCCCGCTGCCCGTCCAGGGCATGATCCCGGGCTTCAGCGAAGCGCTGAAGTTGATGAAGAAGGGCGGCAAGTACCGCGTCTGGATCAAGCCCGAACTAGGCTATGGCAGTCAGCCGAAGACCGATCCGCGGACCGGTGCCGTCGGTATCCCTGGCGATTCGGTGCTGATCTTTGAGGTGGAGCTGCTCGAATTCCTGCCCATGAGCGTCTATCAGCAGATGATGCAGCAGCAGATGGGCGGTGCCCCGGGTGGCGCCCCGCCACCACCGGGCAACTGATCGGGGGCATCCGACTGCCGAAATTGAAAAGGCGAGGCCGCAAGCCTCGCCTTTTTTCGTTTCGGGCCATCGTCGGCTTAGGCAGGGCGAGGCGTCGATCTATCCTCCCCCGCCAGGGGGAGGTGTCGCCGGAGGCGACGGAGGGGGAGGGCGGCTGTGCGCTTGTGCCTCTTGCCGATGTGCTTCCTCCCCCTCCGTCACGCTACGCGTGCCACCTCCCCCTGGCGGGGGAGGATATGGAAGGAGTGGCGGCCGCAGCGTCGTTAAACGATCACAGCGTCCAGCGCCCCGTTGCCGCACCGGCACCCGGCACCGCGTTCTTGAGGTCCGCGAACAGCCCGCCCGGGGCGACCAGCGCGGAGAGCTTGTCGGCACCCATCGCGACATAATCGTCATGCGTCACCGCGAGCAGGACCAGGTCATAGTGCTCGGTCAGCGCGGCGTCGTCGGCCAGCTCCAGCCCATATTCGTGGCGTGCCTCAGCCGCATCGGCGAGCGGGTCATGGACGGTGACCGCATGGCCCAGCTCGGCCAAGCGCGCGATCAGGTCGGCGACCTTGGAGTTGCGCAGGTCGGGGACATTTTCCTTGAAGGTCAGGCCGAGCACCAGCGCGCGCCCGGCGACGCCGCCGCGCAGGCCGTGCAGCCGATCGGCGATCCAGCCCGCCATATCGTCATTGGTGCTGCGCCCGGCCAAAATCACCTGCGGGTTGTGGCCCAGCATCTCCGCCTTGTGGCTGAGATAGAAGGGGTCGACGCCGATGCAGTGGCCGCCGACCAGCCCCGGGTGGAAGGGCAGGAAGTTCCACTTGGTCCGCGCCGCCGCCAGCACGTCCCAGATCGACAGGTCCATTGCCGAGAAGATGCGGGTAATCTCGTTCATGAAGGCGATGTTGATGTCGCGCTGCGCGTTCTCGATCACCTTGGCGGCTTCGGCGGCGCGAATCGACGCGGCACGGAACACGCCGCCGCTTGTCACCTGCTCATAGAGTGCGGCGACGCGGTCGAGCACTTCTGGCGTCTGGCCCGACACGACCTTGGTGATCTTGTCGATCGTATGCTCGCGGTCGCCCGGATTGATCCGCTCGGGCGAGTAGCCAAGGAAGAAATCCTTGCCGCTGACAAGACCGGTGATCCGCTCGATCTCCGGCCCGCATAGCTCCTCGGTCACGCCGGGATAGACGGTGCTTTCATAGACGATGATCGGCGCACGGCTCGCGTCGATCATCCCGGCGACGGTGCGAGTGGCGGCCATGACGATGCGCAGGTCCGGCTTGTTGTCGGCGTCGACCGGGGTCGGCACGGTGACGATGATGAAGTCCGCCGCCGGGCATTCCGCCGGATCGCTGGTCAGCTTCAGGCTGGACGCGGCGAGGCGGTCGGCATCGATCTCGCCAGTGCGGTCATGACCGTCCTTCAGCTCCGCGATCCGCCCGGTATCGATGTCGAGGCCGACGGTATCGAAGCGCTTTGCCAGCGCTACTGCCAGCGGCAGGCCGACATAGCCCAGGCCGACGACAACAACCTTAGTATCTGCCGACATTCACGGTCCCCCGCCCATGCCCGACGGGGCAGGTCTCGGCGCGCCCTTTCGCAAAGTGCCGGGGGGATGGCAAGCACAGTCAGGGCGCGGAAAGCCTTGATATCCACCGTCCCCGCCCGTAAACGCCACGCCGATTGGAGGCGACGTCCCGTGACAGCCAAGACAGCCGATGCGGTGGATTGGCACGAGTCGATCGCCGAGTCGTTTCAAGCCGGATATGATCATTCGCCGCGCTTTCGCGAGCGGCTGGCGCTGTGGCGCGATCTGATCGGTCGCCATGTCGGCGCGGGCGACCGCGTGCTCGACGCGGGATGCGGCGCGGGGACGTTCAGCTTTGAAGCGGCGCGGGTCGGCGCATCAGTGACCGCGATCGACGGCAGCGCGGCGATGGTGACGCTCGCGCGCACGCGCCAGCAGGAGCTGGGGCTGGCCGATATCGATTTCGAGGTCGCGCTGCTCGATAGCCTCTCTGCGCGGCCAGAGGGCGAGTTCGATGTGGTGCTGAGCTCCAGCGTGCTCGAATATCTGCCCGATCTGAAGGGTGAGGTCGCGCGACTGGTGCGGCTGCTCAAGCCCGGCGGTCGGTTGATCCTGTCGATGCCGAACAGCGAATCGCTCTATCGCAAGGCCGAGCGGATCGCGTTCGGGTTGACCGGGCGGCCGCGCTACTTCGCGCATGTGAAATCGATGGCGAGCGCGACCGAACTTGCGTCGTTGTATCGCGCGCTTGGTGTGACACCGGTCGAGCATCATTTTTATGCCGCGCCGCCGGGCGATGGCGTGCTCGCGCAACTTGGCGAGAATCGCAGCAAAACGCTGCTGGTGATGGTCGGGCGGCGCGATTGAGTAGCAAAACTGTGGCGGCATCGTCACAGCGGCGTAAGAATGTTCAGCAATCGGGGCAGGTGTCGGTTTCGATGGAACCGATAACCGACTCTGTCGATTGGCGATCTTGGCGAATTCCGGCTATTGTCCGCGACCGCCAGCACCGCCGAGTCCGTATTCCGCTGCGACCTGATGGCGCAGCCGGTGTTTGCGGGTTGGAATTGGGATCCAGGGGCTTTGGGAGGCTCGACTTGAACAGGCGCGTAACGCTGCTCGGTCGCCCGGCTTGTGGGGGGCAACGATGTTGAAGATGTACGCCGAGCTGACGCATCGGCCGCGCAACAGCCTGTTCGAATCGATGCGAGTCGAGCTGCTCGTGCTGCTCGTGCTCGCGGTTGCCGCGCCGGCGCCGCTGCTCGGTCGCTATCTGCTGCCGGGCATTGCCGCGCGGCCGGTCGATTATGCCGTGGTTGCAGCGGCGTTCGGCGTGTCGCTGGGCGTGTTGCTGCTGCGCCGGGTCTCGGCATTTCCCGGGACGACGGTGTTCGGCTACATCCTGCCGTCGTTCGTCAGCTCCTATGGCATCGCGCTCGCCGCACTGTTCCTTGCCCGCGCCGACTATAGCCGACTCTACCTCGCCGCCTCGTTCCTGATCGCCGTCGCAGTGGCGTTCGCGCTGCGCTTCCACCTCGACAAGACCACGGCGCTGCGATTCTATTACGTCACGACCGGCGACATGTCGGTGGTCGATCAGACGCCCGAGGTCGAGTGGATCCCGCTGCTGAGCCCGGAAGTGCCGACGGTGCGGCGCGCGGTGATCGTCGCCGACCTGCGCCACGACCATCCCGATGCGTGGGAGCGCATGCTGGCCGAAGCGGCGATCCGCGGGCACCTGGTCTATCACGTCAAGCAGGTCGCCGAATCGCTCACCGGTCGCGTCGCGATCGAGCATCTGTCGGAAAACAGCTTCGGCTCGCTGATGCCGAACCTGGCCTATGTGAAGATCAAGCGCGTCATCGATGTCGTCGGCACGCTGTTCATCATGCCCGTATTGTTGCCGGTGCTGGGCGTGATCGCGATCGCGATTCGGCTCGATTCGCGCGGCCCGGTGCTATTTACGCAGCAGCGCATGGGCTTTCGCGGTGAGCCGTTCACGGTCATCAAATTCCGCACGATGCGGCCGCGTGACGAGCATGCAGACCGCGACGATTGCGTGACGCAGGATGAGGATGACCGGATTACCCGGATCGGGCGGTTCCTGCGCCGGTCGCGGCTCGACGAACTGCCCCAGGCGTTCAACGTGCTGCGCGGCGAGATGAGCTGGATTGGCCCGCGGCCCGAGGCGATCCCGCTGTCCGAATGGTATGAGGCGGAAATCCCGCATTACCGCTATCGCCACATCGTGCGGCCGGGGATCAGCGGCTGGGCGCAGGTCAATCAGGGGCATGTGGCCGACCTGACGTCGGTCAACCTCAAGCTCCATTACGACTTCTTCTATATCAAGAACTTCTCGGCCTGGCTCGACCTGCTGATCCTGTTCCGCACCGTCGCGACGGTGGTGAGCGGGTTCGGGGCGAAGTAATTCGGGGTAAGGCGGCACGGGTCGGTGCCGCCATTCTGCTCAAGCTGAACCCAGATCAGCTGCGCGGCGCAGTCCAGATGCCGCGGCAGTCGTAGATCAGCTTGCCGGCGCGTTGCTCGACCGTGACCGCCTTGAAGGCATCGTGATCGACCAGCAGGATCAGCACATCGCATTCCGCCAGCGCGGCATCGAGCGTGGTCAGCTGTGCGCCGGTGCCCTCGAATGCGCGCGGGAGCGTGTCGATATGCGGCTCGACCAGCTGCACCCGGTCGCCGAAGCGCTCGGCCAGCAGCTGTGCGACGCGGAGCGCCGGGCTTTCGCGCAGATCGTCGATATTGGGTTTGAAGGCTAGGCCAAGGCACGCGATCTTCGCGTCCGGCGCGGCGTCGGCCAGCGCGGCGGCGCGGTCGAAGCTATAGCCGATCTTGCCGTCATTGACCTCACGCGCGGTGCGGATCAGGCGGGCATTGGCGGGGTCGCTGTGGACGATGAACCACGGATCGACCGCGATGCAATGGCCCCCGACGCCGGGTCCGGGCTGGAGGATGTTGACGCGCGGATGGCGGTTGGCGAGGCGGATCACCTCCCACACGTCCAGCTCCAGCGTGTCGCAGACGATCGACAATTCGTTGGCGAAGGCGATGTTGACGTCGCGGAACGAATTTTCGACCAGCTTGCACATCTCCGCAGTGCGGGCGGTGGTGACGATGCACGCGCCCTCGACGAAGCGCTTGTAGAAGGCCGTGGCGCGATCGGCGCAGGTCGCGCTGATCCCGCCGATCGACCGGTCATTGTCGACCAGCTCGAACAGGATCTTCCCCGGCAGCACGCGCTCCGGGCAATAGGCGACGCAGACATCGGCGGTATCGTCCCAGCCCTGCGGGAAGCTGAGGTCGGGGCGGGCGGCGGCGAACAGGTCGCGCAGCTGCTCGGTCGTGCCGACGGGTGACGTCGATTCCAGGATGACCAGATCACCGCGCTTGAGCACCGGGGCGATGGTCTCGCCGGCCTTCAACACATAGCTGATATCGGGGCGATGTTCGTCGTCGAACGGCGTCGGGACGGCGATCACGAACACGTCGCACGGTTCGGCGGCGAGCGACGCGGCGAGATGCCCCGATGTCACCACCTGATGCACCAGCGCGTCGAGATTGGCTTCCTCGATATGAATCTGCCCGCGGTTGATCGTCTCGACGACATGCGGGTTCACGTCGATGCCGACGACGCGTGCGCCGGTGCGGGCGATCACCGCGGCCGTAGGCAGGCCGATATAGCCGAGGCCGACGACGCCGACGCGGAGCTGGGGTTCAGCCGGCATCGATGATGGTCCGTGCGATTCGGTCACTGCTCTTCCCATCTCCGAACGGATTGTGCGCGCGCGCCATGGCGGCATAGGCTTCCGGGTCGTCCAGCAACTCCAGCGTTGCTGCCACGATCGTTTCTTCATCGCTGCCGACCAGCCGTGCGGTGCCGGCGACGACGCCTTCGGGGCGCTCGGTCGTCTCGCGCATCACCAGCACCGGCTTGGCCAGTGCCGGCGCCTCTTCCTGCACCCCACCGCTGTCGGTGAGGACGAGGTGGCAGCGGGCGAGCAGCGCGACGAAATTGGGATAGTCGAGCGGGTCGATCATCGCGACATTCGCCATCCCGCCCAGCACCGCCTGCATCGGTGCGCGGACATTGGGGTTGGGATGGACCGGGAAGATTACCGCGACGTCGGGGCGCTGCGCAATGCGGCGCACCGCGCGCGCCATGCCCTCAAGCCCCGATCCGAAATTCTCGCGCCGATGGGTGGTGACCGCGATGATGCGCTTGCCCGCAAAGGGCGCGAGGATCGGTTCGATCTGCGCCGCGAGCGCCGGGTTCTGCTCGATCGAGGCGAGCGTGGTGTGGAGCGCGTCGATCACGGTGTTGCCGGTCACATGGACGCGATCGGCGGGCACATTTTCGATTAGCAGCGCGTCGCGTGCGGTGTCGGTCGGCGCGAAATGCTGGTCGGCGATGGTGCCGATGATCTTGCGATTGACCTCTTCGGGCCAGGGATGGTGGATATTCCCGCTGCGCAGGCCCGCTTCGACGTGCGAGACCGGGATCTTGCGGTAATAGGCGGCGAGCGCACCGACCATCGCGGTGGCGGTATCGCCCTGCACGACGACGCGGTCGGGCTTTTCCTCGTCCAGCACGCGACCGATCTCGCGCAGCAGCCGCGCGGTCAGCTCGTCGAGCGACTGGTTGGGCAGCATGATGTCGAGATCATGGTCGGGAACGATCCCGGCAATCTCGAGCACCTGGTCGAGCATCTGGCGATGCTGTGCCGTCACGCACACGCGCAGATCGACGGCGGGGTCGTCGCGCAGCCGCTGAACCAACGGGTAGAGCTTGATCGCCTCTGGCCGGGTCCCGAACACGATGAGTACGCGCAATCGCGGTGCAGTGGCCATGCCGGTCCCCTTTCAGATCAGCAATTTCGAGGCAAGTGTTATTCGGCGCGGGTAGGGCGATCCTGTTGCGGGCCGGTTACGAAATCGGCGCGATGGTCAGCGCATCGACCCACAGATTGGCGCTTTCCAGCGTGTCGCTCTTGCCGCCGATCAGGCTGAGCTTGGGTCCGACGCACCCGGCGGGCACGTCGAAGGCGAGGGCGAAGCGGTGCGGGCGATCGACACCCGGCGACAAGGGCTGTTTCGCGATCTCCCGCTCCTGCGCGCCGCGTCCGCAGCGCAGCGACCAGTGGATCTGCCCGGCAGCGATCTCGGCATCGGTGGTGGCGCGTCCGGCGAAGCGATAGCGGCCGGCGGGCAGCACCAGCTGCTGCTCGGCAAAGGTCACCTGCTGGTCGCCCGGATAGGAGATGTAGAGCGACCGGCCCTGACCCGGGATCAGGCTCTCCCCCGGCTCGACGATCACCCCACCATCGGCAAAGTAGCGCCAGCCAAATGGGGGCGGCACGTCGAGGCCGGTGAAGTCGCCGTCGCGCAGCAATCCGCCCGCCTTGATTCGGGTCGCGCGCGGCAGCATCTGCATCCAGCGGCGATGGAGCAACGGCAGCCGCGTTTCGGCCGCCGCACGCTGGAAATAGGGGGTCGACTCGGTCGTCGTCGGCGGACTGCCCAGCGCCGCGAGGCGGGCGAGCAGGGCATGACCAGCCTCCAGATCGACTTTCGGATTGGCGAGTTCGAGCAGCAACGCGCCGCGCCAGCTAGGGTTGGTGGCCAGCATCCGCGCCATCGGCTCGATCACGCGCGGGTCCTTGATCCGCTGGGCGAGCAGCGGGATGACCACGTCCCAATTGGTCGAGCGCTGGCGCAACAGGATGTCGGCCTCGGAAAAGGCTTCGGTGTAGCGGCCGGTGGCGAGGCGGTTCTCGAACAGCCAGGCATGGGTGAACAGGTCGCGCAGCGAGAATTTGGCGGCCATGCTGAACAGCCCGTCGGCCTGTGCCTCCTTCTTCTCGAACGCGGCGAACAGGCCGAGCGTGCGGAGCGCCGCCGGGTTATACGGCTCGGCCCGTAACGCGCGGCGGCTAAGGTCGGTCAGTGCCGCCTGATCCTCGCGCTTGGCGCGCATCAGCTGATATTCGATCTTGGCCCGCAACGCTTCGGGGTTGCCCGGCGCGACTGCCAGCGCGGCGTCGGGCTGAACCCGTGCCAGCATGAACCCGACCCGCGACTGGAACAGCAGACCGACGAAGATCAGGGCGATTACGATCGCCCCGATCCGCGCCGGCCAGCTGCCGGTGGGCAGCTGCACCGGCTTCGTTCCGAGCGGGGTCATCGCGGGTCCGTTCAGCCGCGCAGGATGCGGCGCGCCAGGGATTTGTTCTGCCGGCCGCGGCGGTCGCCATATTCATAGCTGTAGGCGTAGCTGTAGCCAGAGGTCTTGGCGTCGAACTTGGTGAGCACCGCGCCAACGATCCGTGCATTGACGTCGGCCAGACGGCGCAGCGACACGCGCACCACCTTGGTCCGGGTCTGCTTCGATGCGATCACGAACACCGTCGCTTCGGCATAGTTGGCGATCAGCGGCGCGTCGGCGAGGCCCAGCACCGGCGGTCCGTCGATCACGATATGGTCGAAGGTCTTGAGCAGCGTTTCGAACGCCAGCGGCAGGTTCGGGCCGGCAAGCAGTTCCGCCGGGTTGGGCGGGATCGGGCCGGCGGTCATCACCGCCATCTTCTCGTGCGGGCCCTTCTGGATGAAGCGCTGCAGATCATCGGCACCGGCCAGCACGTTGGTCAGGCCGCCGCTGTTGGTGAGCTTCAGCATGTGATGGATCGACGGGTCGCGCATATCGGCGTCGATCAGCAACACCTTCTTGCCCAGCTGCGCGAAGTTGCGGGCGAGCGCGACCGAGCTGGTCGATTTGCCTTCCGCTGCGCGCGAGCTGGTCATGAAGATCACGCGCGGTGCGCCATGGCTGGTGGTGAAGCGCAGCGCGGTGAACAGCGAGAGGTAGGATTCGGCCAGCGGCGTGCGGCGGTCCTCCAGCGCCTCGAGCAGGTTTTCCGTCTCGGGCAGGCGCGGGATGCTGCCGAGCAGCGGGATCCCGAGCTTCCACTCCAGATCGTCGGGCGCCATGATCGACTGATCGAGCTGTTCGACGAGGAAGGCGAGCGCGGCGCCGAGGAACAGGCCGAGCATCGTTGCCAGCAACAGGTTCATCGTCGTGCGCGGCTTGATCGGGCCATAAGACGGCATAGCGCTGTCGACGATCGACACGTTGTTGGTGCCGACCCCGCCAGCGACGCCGATCTCCTTGTAGCGCTGGAGCAGGGCGTCATAGAGCGAGCGGTTGGTGTCGGCATCGCGCTGATAGATATTATACTGGATCGAACGGCGGCGCAGATCGATCACGCCATTCTTCAGCCCGTCCACCTGCGTCTGCAGCTGCGCTTCACGCGCGGCTGCCGCTTCGTAATTCGAGCGCAGCGATGCCAGCACGTTGCCGCCCTGGGTGCGCAACTGGCGATCAATCTCGTCGATCTGGCGCTTGAGCGCGACGGCGGCGGGATATTCCGGCTCAAACCGCGCGAGCAGCTTGGAATATTCGCCCATCAGCTCGGCACGCTGGCCACGCAGCGCGGTGATGGTGTTGTCGGTCAGCCCTTCGGCCGCAGCGAGCGGGCCGCTCTGTCGCGCTTCGTTATAGCGCGCTTCGGCAGCGACGCGGTCGGCCTTGGCGGTCGTCAGTGCCGAGCTGAGCGCGCCGAGCTCGATCCCGACCAGGCTTGGCGCGGCCGCGGTGCCGCCGCCTTCCTTCTGGGTCGGCGTATCCACCGTGATGATGCGCTGATCGCTCGCATAATCGACGATCTTGCGCTCGGACTCTTCAAGCCGCGCGCGGGTCTGGGCGATGCGGTCCTCAAGATATTTGCGCGCATAGCTCGACGCGGCGAAGCGGCGCGCGAGATTCTGTTCGATGAACGATTCGGACAGGGTGTTGACGATCCGCGCGGACAGCTGCGGATCGGGGCTGTCGAAGCTGATCGACACCAGGCTGGACGACCGCGTCGGTTCGATCGTCAGATTGGCCATCAGCATGCCGGCTGCGCCGCGTTCGAGATTCTTGCGCTGCTCGGCGCCCAGAACGCGCGGCTGTTCGCCGGGTTCGCGGCCCGAATAGCCGTACATGAAGGTCGGATTGTTCGCGAGGTTGAGTTTGCGCACGACCATTTCGGCCAGCGCGCGGCTCTTCAACAGACCATATTGGGTCTGGTAGAATTCCTGCGAGTAAAAGGCTGGCTTGGCCGAGCCGTCGTCGGCGTCGATCACCCGCGCCGCTTCACGCGCGATTTCGATCGTTCCGGTCGAGCGATAGAGGCGCACCGTGGTGGCGTTGATATAGGCCGCCAGCGCGATCGACAGCAGCACCGCCGCGACGATGAACCAGCGGCGACGCAGCAGCACCTGGAGATAATAGGTCAGCGGGCTTTCGCGCCGTTCGTCCTGAACCAGTGCGGTCAGCATCGGGTCGGCCGAATTTCCGCTCGCACCAGGCTGGCGCCCTTCCGGCGGGCGGGGCTGTGCTGTGACGTCATTCATGAAAGGTCGAACCCTTAACGGAGAAGATAGAAGAGGCTGAGCAGCGGCGCGGCCTGGATCGCGTCCTTAAACAGCGACCTGTTGGTATTGCTGCCCACCACGATCACGTCGTTGCCGAATACGGCGGGATCCTCTGCGCGCGCGCCGCGGATCTCGTTCATGTCGAACCGCGCGACCATGCGCTTGCCCTGCACCGTGCGGAAGACCAGCACTTCCCGCTTCAGCGCCTCCTCGGTCAGTCCGCCCGAAATCGCGATGGCGCGCATCAGGGTGGTTTCGCCGGAAACCTGGTACACGCCCGGGCGCGCGACCGCGCCGTCGATCGTGACCTGCTGGCTCACCGCCTGGTCGATCACGACATTGACCTGCGGATCGCGGACATAGCGGGCAAAGCGCTGGCGCAAATCGGCGGCCAACTCGTTCGACGTCATGCCTTCGACCGGAACGGTGCCGATCAGCGGAAGGCTGAACGTGCCGCTGGCATCGACCGACCCCGACGTGGTCAGCTCGGGCACCCCGAACACGCTGACGGTCACCTTGTCGAAGGCGCCGATCCGTGGCGCGCGCTGGCGCGGCGACGTGTCGCTTGCGCTGGGTGCCGGAAGCCCTTCGGCGACCTGCGCCGTCGTTGCCAGTTCCGGCTTGAAATTGGGCTTTGTCGCGCATGCCGAAAGGGCACACCCCAGCGTAATGAGGGTAAGGAACCGGGCGTTAATAACGGCCTCCATCAAATGGTGTCGAGCTGCGCGCCGCATACCCCTGCGGCGCCCATCTTTAGGGGTGGGATGACGAATAGGAAAGCCCCGGGTTCATGTTGTCGATACGTGGCCCCGAAGCCCGCCCGATCCGCCCGCCGCTGCGTCGCGCGACGGCGATCGGCGGGGTCAGCAGGGCGCAAAGCAGGGCGAAATACACGGCAAAGCCATCGGTGCGCAGCGGATAATCAGCCGCCGAATGCACGATCACGAAGACCATCACCATGGCGGCGGCACGCTGTTGCCGGTTGACGGTGCGGCTTTCGGGTTCGACCCGGAACGCCTGCCACACCCGGCGCGCGTACCAGGCCAGTCCCGCGACCAGCGCGGCGACGCCGAAAATGCCGAATTCGATCAGGATCTGAAGATATTCATTATGCGCCTGGTTCAGATAGGCGAATTGCAGCCCGTCGCGCGTCTCATAGCTGCGATAGATTTGATCGAAGCTGCCGACCCCGGTGCCAAAGGGAAGGAAATCGCGCGCGATGCCAAGCAGCTGGGGGACCAGTGCGACGCGCTCCGATTCGCCACCGCTAAAGGAGAACGCGCCATTGCCAATCATGCCGGTCAGCAGCAGCGCGACAATCGCGCCGCCCGCCGCGAGGATCGACAATCCGCCGCCAAGTGCCAGCCTAGGGCTGATCCCAAGTTGACGAAGTGGCAGGAAGGTTGCGGAAAATACGAGGGCGATCAGCGCGAACACGGTCGCCGCGCGCGAGGCGCTGGTAAAGATCGCGCCGAGAAACAGCAGAATGACGATCCCGGCGGTAAACAATTCGCCCGTCGACGGTCTGCGCCGGTCCGATGCCCGTTGGGCGACCCACCAGCCCACCAGAACGATGCCACCGCTCATGAAATTGGCGAGATGATTCGCGTTGGAAAAGAATCCGACCCCGGCGTCGCGGTTGGTGATCGCGTAGAAATAAAGCGGGCTCTGGTTGCCCGCCAGGAACTGCGCGATCGCGAGCACTGCGCTCACCACCATCAGACCAAGCACGGCCGTGAGCAGCGTGGTGCGCCCGGCGGCATCGAGCTGCGACCCGAGGACATAGGCGACAAAGGCGCACAGCAGCATCAGCAGCGCGTCGAGCGTGCGCATCGGCGTCAGGCTGATCGCGCCCCAGGGCTGTTCACCGACCAGATCGACCGCCGACTTCGCAAGTTCGCGGCCCGGCAGCGCGGTCCACACCGAATAGGGCAGAGGGATCAGCTGCATCACGACCAGCGCGATCAGCGCGAGCCAGATGATCGCCGCCGGGCGCTCGATCCGGATCGCGCTCGACCCGCGCTGCCACACCAGCCATACGAATGCGCCAAGCGTCACCAGCCGGGTGAGAAATGCCCCCCCGGTCTCGATCCGCGACGCTCCACCGAACAGGATCGCCCCGACAAGGACGGCCAAGGCAGCATAAAGCATGCCTGGTCGACTGGTATTGGACAAAACCCCGCATCCCCTTGATCGACGGTGCGAGGCGGTCTTTAGCCGTCGTCATCCGGCTTGCCAAGCGCAGGTCCGGGCCAGCGCTTGCAATTCACCGCAAGCCGGTTAGGTCGCGTGGAAACGGGCCATGCGCGGGCCGTGATCGCAGAGGAGTGGAACTTGGCCGATCGCCCGCGCCGCGGATTGCGCGTCCTGTATCTCGCGACCGACGCCTATGGCGGGCATGGCGGGATCGCCTTGTTCAGCCGCAACCTGATCGAAGCGCTCGATGCCGATGATCGGGTGGCGGAAATCGTGTGCCCGCCGCGGATCGCCGATGGCGAGATCGGGCCGCTGCCCGCCAAGCTGCGCTATGACCTGAGCGGCCTGAGCGGGCGCGGCGCGTATCTGCGCGCGGTGCTGCGCCATGTTTTGACCGGGCGGTTCGACGCGATCATCGTGCCGCATATCAACCTGGCCCCGGTGGCGTGGCTGGCGGCGAAGCTGAGCCGCGCGCGCTGGGCGCTGTGCCTGCACGGCATCGACGCCTGGCCCGCCGCAGCGACCCCCCGGCGGCGCTTCTTCGGACTGCGCGCCGATGCGATCGTGAGCGTGAGCGCGTTGACCCTGGGCCGGTTTCGCAGCTGGTGCCCGGTCGATCCGGCGCGGTGTGTGGTGATCCCCAATGCGATGGACTTTGCCGGCTATGCCCCCGGCCCGCGCGATCCGGCGCTGGAGGCGCGCTATGGCCTCGCCGGAAAGCGGGTGATTCTGACGCTGGGCCGGCTGGACCCGGCGGAGCGCTACAAGGGGTTCGACGAAATCATCGAACTTCTGCCCGACCTCGCGCCGGACATCACCTATCTGATCGCGGGCAAGGGCGAGGATCGCGCGCGGCTTGAGGCCAAGGCGGCGGCGCTGGGCGTTGCGAATCGCGTCGTCTTCGCCGGGATGGTTCCGGAGGAGGAGAAGGTCGCCACCTACCGGCTGGCGGACGTCTATGCGATGCCCAGCACCGGCGAGGGGTTCGGCTTTGTGTTCCTAGAAGCGATGGCGTGCGGCATTCCCACGGTGGCCAGCGACCTCGACGGCGGACGCGAGGCGGTGCGTGAGGGCAAGCTGGGGCAGGTGGTCGATCCGGCCGATCGTGCAGGGCTCAAGGCGGCGGTGCTGCGCGCGCTCGACCAGCCCAAGGGCGTGCCCGAGGGGCTCGATTACTTCGCGCTGCCTGCCTATCGCACGCGAATCGCCGATCTGCTGACCCGGCTGGTCAAGTAGTTCAGCGCGCGGCGATTGCCGTCACGAACACCTGTTCGAGCTGCCCAGCGCCCGCGTCCCACGTAACCGAGGACAGGTCCGGATCGGTGGCGGGGATTGCGTCTGCCTTCCACGCATCCCACACCGCATCGAGCGTCGCGGTCAGCTGCGCCGCGTCGGTGCAGGTGCGCAGGTCGCCGCGCACGCGCTCGGCCAGCACGAAGGTCTCGGGATGCTCGCCGGGGAAGGTAATCAGCGGGCGGCGGCACGCCATCAGCTCCAGCGCCTTATGGTGGAAGCCGAAGGTCGCCCAGATATAGCAATTGACTGCGGCGTCGTGGCACAGCTGCGCCAGCCGGTCGTGCGGCACGTTGCGCTCGACTGTCGCAACACAGTCCAGCCCGGCGCGACCGATCGCGGCGCGGACATTGGTCTCGGCGGCTCCGGCATAGTGGAACAGCGTGGCGTCGCGGCGTTCGGCTCCGCCTGCCTTCACCCAAGCCGCGAAGCCGGACATGAAGCGTTCGAGGAAGTCGTCGGCATAGGTGCTGCCGCTCAGCGTGACGAGGAACTTGTCGCTGCGTGGGCGGCTGTCGGGCGCGGCGACCATCGCCGGGGCGATGCTGGAATAGATTACCTCATGCGGCTGCGCGAACCAGCGCGCGGCGATCCCGGCGTGGAGTTCGGCATTGCTGGTGAAGGCTGCGGCGTCGGCGAAGCGGCGTTGCAGCACGCCGTGCAGGCCGCCGGGGACGTAGTTGGCGAAGTTATCCTTGAAGTCGATCGTCCACGGCACCCCCGCGGCGCGCGCCAGCTGCTGACCGACCACCAGATTGCTCAGATTGCCGAAATTGGCCCAGACGATATCGGGCTTGAACGCCTTGAGGATCGCGCCATGCGCGGCGCGCGCGGCGGCGGCCCAGTCACCATGTACCCCGCCTTCGACCGCGATCAGCCAGGCGGTGGCGAGGCGGCGGAGCAGGGCGGGGGCGGTCTGGGAGCGCTGGAGGCGCAGCAGCGGGTAGTCGCGCGGCGCGAGTTCGAGCAGCAGCGGGGTCGCCCAGTCATGCGCGGCGATCTTGGTGGCGATGCTCTGCGCACTCTCACCGGGCGATGCCGGGTCGGCAACCGGCGCGATCACCAGGACCTGATGCCCCCGCGCCGCCATCGCACGGGCGAGCGAGATCACCCGCAAGCCATAGACATGCCCCAATGCAGGCGACATGTCGGACACGAAGACGCACCGCATGGTCGGCCTCAGGGGCGCTTGTAGCTGGCGGGGACGCGCAGGCCCTCCGGCAGCGGGCGGTGCGGCGGCCAGGCGACGAAGTTGCAGGTCTCGTCATCCTGCCGTTCATGGTCGGCGAGCAGACGCAACGCGCCATTTTCGGCGATGCGGTAGATCGCATAGTCGCCGCCGACCTTGTCGAAAAAGGCGAGCACGCGGCGCAGCACGTCGAGTTCATACGCCTCGAACACCACGAACGGGCGGCAGCGCGCGACGGTTTCATGCGCGCCGGCGAGGACGACATCTTCGAACCCCTCGACGTCGATCTTGATCAGGTCGACATCCTGTCCCGCCATCTCGATGTCGAGCGTGGTCACCGACACCTGTAGCAGCTCGGCATTGGTGTCGCCGCTGCCCGAGAAGGACGAGCGGTCGACCTGCGGGCGCAGGCTGAACTCCGCGGTGCCGGGCTCTGCACCCAGCGCCTTGGCAACGATCGATACGCCCGGATAATGCGCCGCGACCTGCGCCAGATAGGGCTGGCAGAGGGGTAGCGGTTCGAACGCGACGATCTTCGCATTCGGTGCGGCGGTTGCCATCAGCGCGGTGATGTACCCGATATTGCCGCCGACATCGGCGATCACCCGTGCGTCGCGCGCGACCCAGGCGATGACATCGTCCTCGACCGTCTGGTGCGTGTAATAGCCATAGACCGCAAGCGGGTAGAAGACGTTGAGCGCAAGATCGCCGCGCAGCGTCATCGTGCTCGACTTGAGCTTCGCCGGATAGTGACGCAGTCCCGGCAGCACCGGGCGCAGCAGCTTGATAAGGCTGTGCCCGCCGCGCGGGAGCGCGGTGGCCAGCGCGATGACGGCTTGCTCTAGAGCCATGACGATCAGAGCCCGTAATCGCGGACGGGGATGTCGCCGCGCGCCATCCGCGCGTCGCTGACGCCGACATACATGGCGTAACGCGTCGTGCAGGAGTCCAGTTCGACATTGTAGGTCAGCGGCGTCAGGAAGCCGTTGAACAAATGGTAGAGCTTGTAGGGAAGCGGCGCGAAATATTCGTCGACTTCCCACAGATAGCGTTTCGACGCGGTCCAGCCGCTGGCGAATTCGAACATGAAGATGTCGATCTTCTGTTCCTCCAGCAGGCGCTTGGCGCCTTCGAGGACGTGGAGGTCATAGCCCTCGGCATCGACCTTCATGAAGTTGACGTGATCGACGCCATTCTCCGCGCACCAGCTATCGAGCGTGGTGATCGGCACCTTGTAGGTGGTCGGCACCTCGCCCGGCAGTTCCTTGCGCGGGGCGAGGCTGTTGCACATGTTTTCGTAATCGTGGAACTCGAGTTCGCCCGGCTCGGCGGCGAGACCCTGATTGACGAAGGTCACGCGGGCATCCTGCGCGAAATCGGCGGCATAGCGCTCGGCGGCGAAGCGCGAGGGGTCGAAACCGACCAGCTTGCCCTGCGGCCGCGCCTTCAGCATCTCCGCGGTCGAGGCGCCGTCATGGAAGCCGACGTCGATCACGGTTGGGGCCGGGTCCATCAGCGTCAGCAGCCAGCGCTCGCCATTGGTCTCGCCGTTCAGCGAGTAATTGCGGACGACCACGTCGAACTTCCGGCTGAACCGGATGAAGGCACGGGCAAAGCGTGCGCCGACCGGGTTCCAGAAGATGCGCTGGAGCAGATGATGGCGCGATTTGGCATTCAGCATGAAGAGAACCTTGCGGTCTGCGAGGGGTGGAAACGCGGTGGAGAACGGCTTGAGTTACGCGGCCGTGCGAAGGGGTGCGGCGGGCGCCGCGCTGTCGAGCCGGCCAAAGAACTCGCGGCGCCAGCTTTCGATGATGAACGGCTGCCACAGGATCCAGCCAAGGCCAGCCTCACCCGCAACGGCGCGGTCGAGGATCTTGTCCCAATATCCCGCCTGCCAATAGGGCGACTGGCGGAAGCTTTGCGATGCGAACAGGTCGCGGACCATCGTCTGCAGTCGGGGAGACTTGAACCACAGATCCTGCGGCGGGTTGAACCCCTGCTTGCGCCAGCGCGCGCGGATTTCCTCGGGCAATACCCCGCGCATGCTTTCGCGCAGCACGCGCTTGGTCTGCACTTCGCCCATCAGCAGATGCGGCGGCAGCGATAGCGCGAAATCGGCGAGGCGATGGTCGCAGAAGGGCAGGCGCACCTCGCGCGAATGCGCCATCGAATTGCGGTCGCCATAGCGCAGCAGCGTCGTCAGGAAGCCGCCGAAACTATCCTCCGCCAGCGCGCTGGCGAGCGGGTGGAAGTCGTCCTGACGCGTGCGCGCGTCCTGCGCCATGATCTTCTGCGCCACGCCGGGCTCGATCGCATAGAGCACGCTCGACCCCTTGCCGAGGCGGTTGGCGAGCATGTGGCGCAGGCGGAACGGCAGCCGGTCGCGCATCGCGCGCGACGGCGGGGTCAGCACGCCGGGATAGCGCGCCTCGATCTGCGGCATTTCCGCATCGAGCCGAGCCCGGTCCCCGGTCTCGCGCAGGCTGTCGAGATAGAGCGCGAAATAGGTCTCATAGCCGCCGAGCAGCTCGTCCGACCCCTGCCCGTCGAGCAGCACCGTGACATTATGCTGCTTGGCGAGGTGGAACACGCACCATTGCGCGAACTGGCTCGACCCGCCGGTCGGCAGCTCGTTGTGCCAGATAAAGTCGGGCAGATCGTCGATCAGCCGATCGACCGTCGGCTCGACCAGATGGCTCTTCACCTTGGTCGCGTCGATCACGACCTTCGCGAAGTGATACTCGTCCGCCGGGGTGCCGGGGAAATGGCCGGTGAAGGTGTTGTATTCGGCATCGTCGCCGACCAGCTGGCGCGCGATGCACACGATCGCGCTCGAATCGAGCCCGCCCGACAGGCACGACCCCACCGGCACGTCGCTGCGCAGGCGGATGCGCACCGAATCGGTGAGCAGCTCGCGGAATTCGGCGAAGACGTCGGCGTCGCTCGCCTTGGCGCGGCTCGCGTCGTAGCGCGGGGCGTAATAGCGCCAGATCTCGGGCTTGAGGTCGCCCAGGTCGAACGCGATCGCCTCACCCGGCAGCAATTGTTCGATCGCATCGAACGCCGTCTGACGATCGGCGTCGAGGCCCTTGCTCGGGTTGACCGCGGCACGCAGCACGCGGAAATCGTCATACCCCCGCCCGATGCCGGGCAGGCTGAGCAGCGCCTTATATTCCGACCCAAAGGCGAAGAAGCCGTCGCCACGTGCGAACAGCAAAGGCTTTTCGCCATAGCGGTCGCGCGCGCCGAACATCGTGCGCGTCTTGCGGTCGAGGATCATGAAGGCGAACATGCCGTTCAGCCGGTCGACGACCTTGCGGCCCCAGACGCGATACCCCTCAATGATCACTTCGCTGTCGCTGTGCGAGGTGAAGCTGGCGCCGAGCGCGATCAGCTCCTGCCGCAGCTCGACATAATTATAGATCTCGCCATTGAAGATCATGACGTAGCGGCCGTCGGCCGAGTGCATCGGCTGGTCGCCAGCATGGCTCAAATCGATGATCGACAGGCGGCGATGGCCGAACCACACGCCGGCCTCGGCATCGGTCCAGTCGCCCGATCCGTCAGGGCCGCGATGCGCGATTCGGTCCAGCGCAGCGCGGTAGCGCTCGACTTCCAGCGGCCGTTTGCCGACCCAACCCAGAATTCCGCACATGCTTCCCGTTCCCCAAAGGCGGCAAGGCGCTAGAGCTGCCTCAAACTGATGGTGTGCCCGGCGTTTCAACCGGCGCGCGCCGGTCGATTCGGACCCAGATCCCGATCGCGATGGCCGTTACCACCCAACCAGCGAGTTGGATATAGGCCAGAATTTCGCCGGTAAGGTTCGCTGCGAACCACCACGTCCCGCCGACCACGACCAGGCCATAGGGTGCGAACAGCCAGAGCTGAGTCCACATTGTCCCGCGCGCGACCAGCAATTGCTGGTGCACATTGCAATAGACGGTCGGGATCAGCGCGATGACGATCAGCGCGAACAGATAGCTATTGCCCCGGAAGCTCTCGCCATAGAGCGCGAGGATCAGCGGCGAGGCGGCGATCACCACGCCACTGAACAGCGTCGCGAGGCCGAGATTGACGACCATATTGTAGCGCTGGAGCCGCTGCACCTCGCCATGCTTTGCCTTGCCGATCGATGCGCCCAGCATCGGCAGGATCGCCGAAGCGAGCGACCCCATCACCATCAGCACCGGCAGCCGCCACTGCACCCCGGTGTTGATGATCGCGAGATCGGTGAAGCCGGCGGGCGAGCGCGACAGGACATAGTTGCCCAGCCACGCCGCTCCGCCCTGAACCACCGACAGCAGCCCGCTGGGGACCGAGAAGGCGAAGATCACGCTGGCATGGGCCAAGGCGGCGCGCATATGGACGCCGGTGCGCAGCGTGCGGCGGTGGCTGCGCGCGGGGATCGCGACGGCGAGGAGGCGCAGGAGGTTGGCCGCCGCCACCGCCGCCATCACATAGTTGAGGCTGGGGGCGAGCAAGGCGACGGGGACGAGCAGCGCGAACGCTACGCCTGCGGTCCATGAGCGGGCGAGCGCGAGGACGCGGAATTCCTGCTTCGCCTGCAGCAGCGCGTCGCTGAGTCCGGCCTGGACCGAGGTCAGCAGGATGATCCCGCTGAAGATCACCGCCCAGCCATGCTGCCCCTCGCCGAGGAGCCAGCTCGACAGGCCCGAGGGCCAGAGCAGGCAGAGCGCGAGGAAGGCGAGGGTGAGGCCCCAGGTCAGCCGGTCGGCGAGCAGCATTACCGCGCCCGCGCGCTCGGGATCACGCTCCGAAAAGCGCGAGACGATCGAGATGACCGAATAGGGCAATTGCAGCGAGGCAATGGGCGAGGCGAGCGCAATGGTGCTGAGCAGCAGCGCGTAGCGGCCATAATCGTCGGCACCGATCGCGCGGGCGATCAGGATCGTCTGAACCAACGCCGCCGCACGCTCGACCATCGATGATCCGAAGATCCAGCCCGCGCCGCGCAGCCAGGTCGCGACGGGACTTGCGCCGAGCAGATAGGAAGGCGTGAGCCGCGCGCGCAGCCACGCGATGCGGCTCATACGTCGCCCCGCACGACGCCGCTCGCGGTGAGCAGCGCCGCGAGTTCGCCGGCGCGCGCATCGAGGCTATAGGCCGGGACGCAGCGCGCGTGACCCGCTGCGGCGATGCGGCGGCGGGCCTCGTCATGCTCCAGATGATGCCCGATCCGCTCGCACAGCGACGCCGCGTCGGCGAACACGTCGATCTCTTCGCCCGGCACGAACAGTGAGCGCACTTCTTCATTGTCGATGTGCAGCATGAAGCCGCCCGAGGCCGGTATCTCGAACGTGCGGGTCGAGGTCACGTCCTGCCACCCGTCGGGCGGGACCGGACCGTGATGCATCGCGACGTTGATCCGGCTTTCCTCGATCGCGCGGGCGAAATAGTCGCCGACCAGCGGGTAGCCGAGGACATGGGGTGCGAGCGCGGTTCCCTGTGCCGGACCTGCCCAGCCATTGCCGATCACCGCGATGCTGCGATCGGGAAACGCCTGTGCGACGGCGAGCATATAGTCGAACTTGTAGGGCGAGAAATTGCCGATGTGCGAAATGTCCCAGCGATAGGGGACGCTGTCGCCGTGCCGCCGCGCATGGACCTGCGGCGCATAGCCGTGATGGACGAAGCCGGTCCGCTCCGCGCCATAGGTGTCGCGCAGATGGTCGAGATGGTAGCTCTTGGTCGTGATGATCTGGTCGTAGCGGGCATAGGCCTCGGGCGACGAGCCATCGTGATTATAGGCGACGTCCGGGTAGAAATTGACCGTCCGCACCCCGCGCGCCTGGAGGGTCGCGAGCGTTTCGGCGGTGATGTAGCTGCCCTTGACCGTGACCAGCAGCTCGGCATCGACCCGCGCGCCATGGTCGAGAATCTCGCGGTTGTACGCCGCAATGCCGTGCCCGGTGAGCAGGCGGTTGGCGATGCGGTGGATCAGGCCATGCGCGCGGCCGAGATAGGACCCCAAATCGACTTCGGCGACGTCCCAGCCTGCGCCGCGCAGCCCCTGCGCCAGCGCGCGGCCGGTTGAGCCGTGCCAGAATTCCGTCGCCATGACCGCGCGGATCGGGCGGCGGGGATCAGCGGCGGACGGCATCAAGCGCGGCCATCACGCCGCCCACGCTGCGGCGCATGTCGAGTTCGTCGAAAATATCGAGCGAGCGCTGCGCCATCGCCGCGCGCTTGTCCGGATCGGCGGCGAGGATCGCCAGCGCCTCGGCCAAAGCCGCAGTGTCGCCGCACGGATAGACGATGACATTCTCGCCATCCCGCGCGATGTCGGTCGGGCCAACCGCGCCGATGCGGTCGCTGTAGATCATCGGCAGGCCCATGCACGCGCCTTCGGACGTGATCAGCGGGTGCGGGTCGGCTTGCGAGGGGTGCACCAGCACATCGGCAGCGGCGTAGAGCGCGGGCAGGCGATCGACATTGACGAAGCCGGCAAAGCGCGCGGGCAGGTTTTCGGCGGCGGCGCGCGCCTTCAGTTCCTCGAACAACTCGCCATTGCCGGCGAACAGCGCGCCGATGCCGTGCCCCGCATTGAAGCGGGCGAGCGCCTCGATCAGATCCTGGGGCCGCTTGCGCGCGGACAGCTTGCCGACGAACAGCGCCAGCATCTCGTCCTCGGGGATACCGAATTCGGCGCGGACTTGCGCGCGCAGCGCGGCGCGGTCGGCGCGGGCGGCGCGATAGGTGTCTTCGTCGATCGTGAAGGGCGAGCGGAAGATGCGGTCGGCGGGTGCGCCGAACTTGCGGTAATAGTCCTCGTTGCGGTCGCCGACCGAGAGGAAGGCGGAGAGCCGCGAATAGACCAGCCGGACGAGCAGCGACTTCACCGCCTGTTTCAGCCCCCCGCGCTCCTGCAGCAATTCGCTGTCGGAGATGATCATCGCCGGCACGCGATTGCGCCCGCACCACCAGAGCGCACGGCGGACATTGGCCTGATTATAGCCATAGAGCAGCACCGCATCGGGCCGGAACGCCGCCAGGCGCTCGGCGACCTTGGGGCTGCTCGGCCAGCTGGGGCTCGGCTGCTGGCCGGGGCGGGCGTCCTCAAGGAACTCGTGCGAATAGCCGCCGAGCATTTCCATGTTCCAGGAAATCTCGGCGTTCATTTCCTCGTCGAAATAGGCCTGAACCCCGACCGGCGCGCCGAAGATCAGATGCACGTCGAGGTCGTCGCGCGCGGCGAGCGCGCGATAGAAGGGGACGAAATGCTGGATCGGGTGCGTGACCACGATCGCCAGCCGCGCCTTAGCCATGTGCGTTCACCGGCTGGAGCGCGACCACCGGGCCGTGGCTGTCGATCAGGCGGAAGCGGCCGCTGTCGAGCAGCGTCGCGACCAGCTGTTCGTGCGTGCCATGCTCGCGGCTGTCATGGGTTTCCATGATGATGATCCGCGCGCGGGCGAGTGCGTCGAGGTCGTGGCGCAGGATCTGCCACTCCACCCCCTCGATATCGCTGATCAGCGCGAAATCGGTGATGCCATGTTCGTCGAGCAGGCCGGACAAAGTGCGCGCGGGCACCTGCACCGTCTGAAGATCGGGCGCCTCGCTGGCGATGCGGCCGGAGACCGAGCTTTCGCCCATCGCGAACGCGACGGTATCGCCGCCGCCATAGCTGATCGCGACTTCGGCCACGGTCGTATTCTTCTCGCACCCGTTGAGCGCGAGGTTGCGGCGGAGTGACTTGGCGAGGCGCGGGTCGGCCTCGACGATCACCATGCGCCGCTCGGGCGCGATGGCGCGGCGGGTGGTGCAGCTGATCACGCCGAGGCTCCCGCCCAGCTCGACCACGTCCACGTCGCGCGGAAGGTGGCGCTGGACGAAGCGATATTCGCCGCTCTCATAACCGCCGAGCAGCAAAGCCGCCTTGATCTCCGGCGTCACCACCGGATCGCTGGTGTCGATGGTGAGGCCACGATGCGGGATGCGGTCGCGCAGCAGCTTGGCGGCGATGATGCCGGTCATGCGGTTGGCGAGGATCGGGCCGACGATGCGGTTGATGCGGGTGCGTAAGGACGTCATGCGGGCTCCGGCACGATCACGTAATCGCCGCCCATCAGCGCCTCGGGCGCGGATTCGTGCAGCGCGATGCCATGGGTCGCGCCGTGACGGACCCCGGCGATGCGGTAGAAGCGCGCGCGTTCCGGGACGAGCGCAACGATCTGCGCCGCTTCGTCCGCCGCGATCCGCGCGCCGCCGCCAAGTTCGATCCACAGCACCGGGCGGTCGCGGCGGATGGTTTCCTGCAACCCCTGCAGCACCGAAATCTCGAAGCCCTGGACATCGCACTTGATCGCATCGACCGGGCCGACGTTCAGCCGGGCGAGCAGCGCGTCGCCCTGTTCGACCTGTACCGTCGCGACCGCTTCGAGCGGGGCGTCATACTGGTCGGTGGTGACCAATGTGCCGAGGCCGCCATTGTCGCCTGCGGGCGAGTAAAGCTGAAAGCTGCCCGGCTCCGCGCCGAGGCCGAGCTGGTGCGGGGTGACGTTGGTGGCGGCGTTGAGCGCAAGGTTGCGCTGGAGCCGACCGAACACCAGCGGGTTCGGCTCGAAGCTGTGCACCTGGCCAAAGGCGCGCGAAAACTGCAGCGCGTGGGTGCCGACATTGGCGCCGATATCGAGGATCGTGCGGCGGCGATTGGCAGGGATGCGCGAGAGGAAGGCGGCGATCTCGTCGCGCTCATAGCCGCCGAACAGATAGGCCTGGCGCTCGACAAAGGAATTCAGTTCGCCCTCGACCCACACACCATCATTGGCGACGCGGAACGCGCCTGTCGGGCCAGCGAGGCGGTTGGCCAGCGAACCCCAGCCGCGCAGATGGCGCAGGCCGCGCAACGCGCGAACGGCGCGCGCGGCGACGCCCGGGTGCAGCTCGCCCTGGGGTGTCGTTCCGGTCAATGCTGGTCCCCCTGACCTTCGGCGCGGGCGTGCGGAAGGTCGCGCGGCGGATTGCAGACGGGTGTTGAAAGGTCAAGCGTCACAGGCGGCCAGCTCCTGGAACAGCGCGGTCATCTCGGCCGCGGCCTCATTTCCGGCGAGGAAGGCTTCGGCGCGTGCGCGGGCACCGTGCCGCCACGCCGCCAGCTCCACGGCGGGCAGTTGCGCCAGCGTATTGATCGCCCCCGCCATCGCCGCGCGATCGTCGAGCGGCAGATCGAATCCGGCGTGATCGGCGGCGAGGTTGCGCCACGGCGTCTCGGTTCCGATCAGCACGGGCGTGCCCGAACAGAGCGATTCGAAGATCGCATGGCCGAAATTCTCACTGCGCGACGGCATGAACATCAGGTCCTGCCCGGCCATGGCCGCTGCGACTTCGGCATTGGCGAGTTCCCCGCGATGTTCGGCGGTGACGTGCGGGGGGAGGGCGGCGATCAGTTCGCGGCAGCGCGCCCAATGCGCGGGGTCGCTGATCGGGCCGTAGATCGAATAAGCGACCGGCGCGCGAACCTGCGCCAGTGTTTCGAGCGCGACGTCCAGCCCCTTGACCGGGGAGATGCGCCCGAGAAACGCGGCGCGGAACGGTTCACCCTCGCCACGCGGGCGGTGGGTCGGGAGCGGGAAGGCCGGGCGGGCATTGCCGATCAGTTCGATCCGGTGACCGGGAAAGGCGGCGCGGACATCGGCGCGCTCGGCCTCGCTGGTGACGTGGAAGGTCACGCCGCGCATCAGTCCTGCGAGCGTGACGAGCTGGCGATAGGCCGCCTTGCGTCCGCCCTTCAGGCCCAGCGCACCGCCCGAAAACTCGCCGCGCGGCGACAGGATGACGCGCGCGCCCGACGTGCGGCCCAAGCGGCGCGCGACCAGCGCGGGGATGGTGAACTCGCGGTCGAAAAAACCGTTGAGCAGTAGGATGTCGTGCGGCGTGTCGCGCAGCAGCTTGGCCAATCCCTGCGCCCCGGTGCGACCGACGGGGAGATAGTGGGCCTTGGCATAGCCCAGGTCGTGCCAACGCCCCGCCTCGACCAACGGCTCCGCCGCGCCGAACGCACGGTCACGCGCGACAATGCGGAAATCGAACCGGTCGCCCAGCGTCTCGCACAGCGCCTTGATGCTGAGATTCGGACCCGTAGCCTCATGCCCGGGCCAGAAGGCGCCGATCAGGATCAGGATCGTGGGATGCGCGCTCATGGCTGGGGCAGCGCGAAAGTGATGCCGTAGCGCGACTTCAGATAGCCGGGGAAGCTGTCGATTCCGTGCGCCGCGATGTGCATTCGCGCCTCGTCGATCTTCGCGTCCATCAGCATGAAGAACCAGAAGCCGTGGAGCGAATGCCACACGAACCCGCGCCGCCCGTCGAGAAAGCCGAGCCGCAGGACATAGCGCTGCACGAAATAGAGCACCGCGCGCAGATAGAGCGGCGCGCCGCCATAAACTTTGTGGCGCAGGAAGCGCTTGAACTTCGCCGCCGGGGTTACTGCGCCGGGCTCGTCATGGTCGCGCACCACGCCCTGTTCGCGCAGCACGAAATCGATCATCTGCAGCGTCGCGTAGCGGTTATGCTTGTCGGTCCACCAGCCGATGTCGCGGAGGTTTTCGTCGACCAGATCGCCGCCGGTGATCTTCTCTACCCGGCCGCTGTCGATCAGCAATTTCTCATCCATCCAGCGGCTTTCCATCCGCGCGCGGCCCGGTCGCCACATGCGCGTCAGCCAGGTGCGGTAATAGCCGCCCCAGCGGATGAACTTGCCGCGAAACAGCACCTTGAGCTTGACGTCGATCGCCGACACATCGTCGGGCAGCGTCGGCGTGCGCGTCCGCAGCGCGTCGAGCAGGCCGGCTTCCAGATACTCGTCGCAATCCATGCGCAGGATCCAGTCGGTGTCGATCCCGGTGTTGTCCGCACCCCATTGTACCTGCGCGCCATGCGTCGTGAACGGATTCTGATAGACGTCCGCGCCGAGCGACCGCGCGATTTCCACCGTCCGGTCGGTCGAGAAGCTGTCGACCACAACAATGCGCAGCACCAGCGGACGAATCCGCTCGATGCACCGCGCGATATGCACTTCCTCGTTGAAGGAAATGATCAGCGCGGTGATCGAAGGCGCGGCTTCAGGCATCACACCCCGGCGATGTCGAGTGTCGCTTCACTGACCGCGATCAGCTCATCGAGCGGGATCGGCGCGGCGGCACCGTCACGGGCGGCGGCGTAGAAGGCCTTGACCAGCCCGGCTTGCCCCTTGTCCTGTGCCGAGGCGCTTTGAGTGGTCGTCTTGCCCCCGGTGGTGATGTGCAGCTTGCGGAAATCGTCGAGGCGCACGACCGTGCCGGGCGCGAAAATCTCCAGATATTCCTTGGGCAGCGATGAATCGCCGAGCGAGGAATAGAGGATCGTGCCGGTCGATCCGTCGGCGAAGCGCAGCACCGCGGAGACGGTGTCGTCGATTCCCTCCGGCCGGAACGCGCTGACCGACACCGGCGGGCCCCCGGCGAGGAAGGTGAGCGCGTCGACGAAGTGGCATGCCTCGCCCACGATGCGCCCACCGCCCTGTGCGCCGTGCAGCCAGCTATCGCCCGGCACATGCCCGGCATTGACGCGATAATGCATCGCGATCGGCCCGGCGCGCGACGCAATCGCCGCCTTGGCCGCGATCATCATCGGGGCGAAGCGGCGGTTGAAGCCGACCGTGAGCACGCCCGCCGCGCCTTCCGCCGCCGCGACGACATCGGCGAGCTGGTCATGGTCCAGCGCGAGCGGCTTTTCGACGAACACATGCTTGCCCGCACGCAGCGCGGCGGCGGCGAGGCTGGCGTGGCTGTCGTGGCGGGTCGCGATGAACACGCAATCGGTGTCGGTATCGTCCATCACCGCCTGAGGATCGGTCGCGGCGTTGGCGAAGCCCTCGCGCTGCGCGGCGTCATGCGCCGACAGGCCGGTCGAGGTGACGACGGTGGTCAGCCGCTCCTTGCGCGCTTTCTTGAGCGCCGGGACCAGCACCGATTTGGCGTAGTTGCCGAAACCGATGAACGCGGTGCCGCGCCCGCTTGCTGCCGTCGAAGCATTGACCGGGATCGACCGCGCGATCGGCGCGGGGGTTTCGGGATAGGTCAGCAGGATCGCGAGGAACGGCTCGTCCGTGTCCATCAGCTTGTAGGCTGCTTCCGCCTCCGCGATCGGGAAGCGGTGCGTGACCAGCTTGAGCGGGGTCACGCGGCCTTCGGCGACCAGCTCCAGAAACGCCTGCATGTTGCGCTGTTCGGTCCAGCGGACATAGGCGAGGGGATAGTCATGCCCCTCCAGCTCATAGGCCGGGTCGTGGCGGCCGGGTCCGTAGGACATCGACAGGCGCAGATCGAGTTCGCGCTTGTAGAAGGGCTCGCGGTCGATCTCCATGCCGGTCAGGCCGACCATCACGACGCGGCCCTTCATCCGGCTGATCTCGGCGGCCTGATTGGGCGGGGTCGAGGATTTGCTCGACGCAGTGACGATCACGGCATCGGCACCATAGCCATCGGTAAAGCCGCGCACCGCTTCGTCCAGCGCTTCGCTGACCGCGACGTCCGCGCCCATCTCCAGCGCCAGCTTGGCGCGGCCGGGATTGGGATCGAAACCGAGCACGCGGCAGCCATTGGCCTTGAGCAGTTGCACGGTGAGCTGGCCGATCAGGCCCAGCCCCATGACGACGACGCGTTCACCCAGCGTCGGGTTGGCGACGCGCACGCCCTGCAGCGCGATGGCGCCGAGCGTGACGAAGCTCGCCGCCTCGTCGCACACGCCGGCCGGGATTCGCACCGACAGATTCTTGGGGACCGCATTATATTCGGCGTGGTTCGCGACCGCCGCACCGGCGCAGGCGATGCGGTCGCCGACCGCGTATCCGCCCGCTTCCGCCCCGGCCTCGACCACCGTTCCGGCGAGGCTGTAGCCGAGCGGGATCGGGGTATCGAGCTTGGCGAACACCTTCTGCACCGTGGGCAACAGCCCTTCGTTGCGGACCTTTTGCAGCGTCTTGCGCACCAGATCGGGGCGCGCCATCGCCTTGCCCGCGAGCGAGCTGCGCGCGAGATCGATGATCTGCTTTTCCGTGCCCGCGCTGATCAGCGAGACGCGGGTCGCCACCAGATTGCGACCCCGGCCCGAACGCGGCACCGGCGCTTCGATCAGGCGGAGCACGCCGCTGCGGTAATTTTGTTCGACCTGTTTCACTAAAGCCCCGTTTCCCCGACCGACGCGGCCATGATTGTGACGTCGCTCTCAAAACAACCACTTGGCAGTGTCAAGCACAGACGTTGTGTCGATTCTTCGCGGCCCATGTCGGGCCACCATGTTGCAGATTCGAGACGCAGCGGTTGCGATGCGTGGATTGTGAGTTGTGCGTTACCGCGGCGCAGCGTTGCGGTGGCACCGTCGAGCGTCGCTTCGCACTCCGGGTGGAGCAGCATCCGCCAAGTGGCGGGGTGCCACACCGCGCCCTCGATCCGGTCGTGCAGGCGGATGGTGTCGCCGCGCGCTTCAACCCTGCGGGTGACGAGCGGGCGGCCGGCGAGATGGGCATAGCCGTCATGGCCGCCCGCCAGCGTCAACGAATCCGGCTGGACCTCGGCCTCGCTAACCCACACGCGCGGGCGGCGGCCGCAGCGGAAGGCGCCGAAGAAATCGGCCGGTTCCGCGCCGTCGATCGCCAGGACATTGTGATGGTGCGCGCTGCGGCTCTGGTCACGGCGCGGACCGGGGACATATTCGAACACGCCCTGATCGACGATCATCCGCTGGCCCGCGACCGACAGCTCGATGCTGCCGATATCGCCATGGGCATGCGCGGGCAGGTCGTCGGGACCGATCCGGCCATGGTCGGCAATCAGGGTCAGGAGCGGCGTGTGCAGCCCGAAATAACCTGCGGTGGGCAGAGCGAAGCCGCCCTGTGGCTGGGGGACGGTGCGCCCGGTTGATGCGGCGTAGGCGGTCAGGCACGCGGCGGGCGCATAGGCCATGGTCAGCCCGGCATCGTTAAACAGCGCGGGGCCGCCATCGGGATGCGCGAGCAAAGCGGTCGCGCGCGCCATGCCGTCGAGCGCGCGGTCGAGCGCTTGCGGTGCCGCAGCGCCGAGCGAGTCGCTTGTCTCGATCAGGTCGGCGAAGACCTGCGCGTGATAAGAGGGTGAGCGTTCATAATGCACGCCATCGGCCAGCACTTGTCGCGCCAGTTCCTTGTCGAGCAGGTCGAGCGCCCGCGCGCGCCAGCGTTCGGCGATGGTGCCGCAGAAGAACGCCGCCCCCCAGCTCAACGCCTTGATATTCTTGACGAGATGGTTGCCGCCGATGTCGAGTTCGAGATTGCGTTCGAGGAATGCGAGCTGCTCGGCGAGGCTGGCATGGATCGGAGCGAGCGCGGGATCGTCATGATCGAGACCCCAGGCCGCGATCCGCTGCATCCACACCACGACGCGCAGCGACAGCGTGTAGCTGTTCCAGCTGTCGTGCCAGTAGCCGGACTGCCACGGCGGGTTGGCGGCGATCCACTGGCGCATCAGGTCGAGGCCCGCGTCCGCGTCGAGCCCCTCCAGATACTCCATGTAATGAAGGTTCATCCGCCACAGCTGATTGAACACGCCGGGGCCGGGGGCATCCCAGTCGATCGTCTCCCCCATCGCGACCGCGCGGCCGAGAAAGGTGAAGCGCCAGCCATTGGCGGTGCGCTCGACCTGTCCGGTGCGCGGGGGAAAGCGGGGGGCAGGTGGGGTGGGAGCGGGTTCGATCTGGCCCGGTGCCAAGCCGTCGAGGCTGGGCGGGTTCTTCAGCGACCGCCGCCGCTGGAGTGTCAGCCGCGCGCGTGCCAGCAACTGGCCAACCGGCACATGCCGCGCAAAGGCGACGCTGCGGCGCAGGCGGGTGAGGCGGCTCATCGCGCCGCCACCAGCGCCTGCATCTCGCCCAGCAGCCGTTCGGCGAGCACGCGGCGGTCGAACTCGCGCGCGACGAAGCTGCGCCCCGATTCGCCGAGTTGCGCGGCAAAAGCGGGATCGTCGGCCAGCCGCGTCACTGCCGCTGCCAGCTCCTGCGCGGATTCGGGCGTGATCGCGATCCCCGCGCCGCCCGCTTCCATCAGTGCTTTGGCCTCGCCCTCGACGCCCATGACCATCGGGCAGGCCATCGCCATCGCCTCGAACATCTTGGACGGGATCACCGTCTTGAACGTGTCGACCCGGCGCAGCAGCACCAAAGCCGCGTCGCTCGCCGCCCAGATGCCGGGCATCGCCGATTTGGGTTGCTGGCCCAGCATCACGACGTTGGACAGGCCACGCGCGGCGACTTCGGCCACCAGCCGCTCGCGCTCCGCCCCGTCACCGACCAGCAGGAAGGCGATGTCGCTGCGGTCGCGGAGCAATTTCGCCGCCTCCAGCACCGTGTCCAACTTATGCGCCATGCCGTGCGTGCCGACATAGGCCGCGACGAACTTGCCGGTCAGGCCGTGGGCGGCGCGGAATTCGGTCTCCGCCGCTGCATCGGGCGTGGTGAAGGTGGTAAGATCGACGCCGTTCTTGATGACCGCGATCGGCCCGTCGCCCCGGCGTTCGCGGATATGCGGCACGAAGCCGTCGGTGACGGAGACGACCACATCGGCCTTGCGATAGGCGAAGCGCTCGATCGCTTCGAGCAGCTTGATCGCCGCGCCGCGCTTCATTGCGCCAACCGTCACGATGCTCTCGGGCCACAGGTCGCGGATTTCCAGCACCCAGGGGCGCCGCTTGCGCTTGAGCAGCCAGCCGGCGAGCCCGCAGAAGAATTGCGGCGAGGTGGACAGGACCACATCGGCCTTGGGCAGCCGCCACATCCACACCAGCACCGACAGCAAATAGGACACGTAATTCGAAATGCGCGGCAGAAAACCTTCATTCGCCGCGAGCCAGGTCCATAGCCGGATCACGCGCACCCCGTCGCGCTCCTCCTCCTGCCACAGCCGGTTGCGGTAACCGGGATAGGCGCGGCCCGTCGGGTGATTGGGGACACAGGTGACGACCGTCACGTCATGCCCCGCCTGCGCCCAGACCCGCGCATGCTCGGACAGGCGTGACGCGGGGGCGTTCACCTCCGGCGGGTAATAATGGGTGAGGACGAGGATCTTCATATCGGGGGCGCGGTCAGGCCGCGAGGCGCGCGGGATCGCCGAAATAGCGCGCCAGCGCCTCGCCCGACCATTCGCGACCCGATTTGCGGGTGCGGATGTCCTTGGTCGCGCCCTTCAGCCATCCGGTGACAGGGATGCCGAATCCGGTCTTGGGCTTGTTGAGAATCGCGTCGGGCAGCGGCGTGGAGGGGGCGTTGCCGAGCATCGCCTTGCCCGCCCCCGGCGTCAGGCCGGGCAGGATCGGGGCGAGCGCCTGAAGCAGCGTGAAATCGACCAGCGGCACACGGATTTCCAGCGAATGCGCCATGCCGGCCCAGTCCGAATCGCGCAGCAGCTGGTTGCGCATATAATTGCCCGATTCCAGCGCGGCGACGCGGCCATTGGCGCTGCCCGGATCGGGGGTCATGGTCGCGGCGATCAGCCCCTCGGGGTCGAGTTCCGCCAGCCCCTGTGCGGCCAGCCCTGCGTCCATCGCGCCGTCCAGCTCGAACGGCAACAGCACCGCGCGGCGCAGCAGATAGGTGCCGGCCCAGCTACGCGGCAGGTCGAGCAGCCCGGCGAGCTTGGGGTTGCGCGCGAGTAGGCCGGGGGCGAGCAGCTTGAGCAACCCCCGGCTGGCGCTGCCCGCGCCAGGGACATGCGCTGCGGGGCCGAAAACGCGGCGCGTCTGCGGGATGGTGCGGAACGTGGAATAGCCCGCGAGCAGTTCGTCGCCACCCAGCCCCGACAGCGCGACCTTCAGCCCCAGTTCGCGGGTTGCCTTGCTGACGAACCAGCTGTTGATGCCGTCGATCGTCGGCTGGTCCATCGCCGCGAAGATCGCGGGCAGGTCGCCGCGAAACTCCTCGGCGCTGACCTGACGGACATGATGTTCGACGCCGTACAGCGCCGCGACCGATGCTGCGCCGGGCACTTCGTCGGCGGGCGTGCCGGCAAATTCGGGGAAGGCGAGGGTGCAGGCGCGGATCCGCTGCGCCCCGCAATCACGCATCAGCCCGACCAGCGCGCCCGAATCGACGCCAGCGGACAGGAACGCGCCGACCTCGACATCCGCGACCATATGGTGCCGCACGCTGTCGCGCAGCGCTTCGGCGACATCGACCGCTCCGCCGTCGCGGCCCTTGGCAATCGCCTGCGCGACCGAGGCGTAGCGGACGGGTTCGCCGACGCCACTCGCATCGACCGTGATCCAGCTGCCCGCCGGAACGGCGCGGATCGCGCGATAGATGGTGAAAGGCTCGGGCACCGATCCCATAAGGTGGAAGCCGGTGAGCCCCGCTGGCGACGGCTCGCGCGAGATCGACGGGTCGGCGACCAGCGCCTTGACCTGTGAGGCGAAGGCGATCCGGCCATGCGCGTCGGCATAGTAGAGTGGCTTTATGCCATAGGGGTCGCGCGCCAGCGTCAGGCGGCGTTCGTGCGCGTCCCAGATCGCAAAGGCGAACATGCCGCGCAGCCGCGTCAGCATCGCCGGGCCCTGCGCCGCGAACAGCGCGAGCAGCACTTCGGTATCCGATCCGCTCGCGAACCGATGACCCTGCGCCTCCATCTCGGCACGCAGCGTCTGGTAGTTATAGATCTCGCCATTGAAGACGAGCGCATAGCGGCCGCTCGGGTCGCGCATCGGCTGCGCACCACCGTCGCTCAAATCGATGATCGACAGGCGGCGATGGGCAAGGCCGACGCGCGCATCACCGTCGATCCATAGTCCGACGCCGTCCGGCCCGCGCGCTGCCATCGCATCGCGGATCGCGATCAGCCGTTCGGGGTCGACTGCAAGCGCGCTGTCACGATGCGCGAACATGCCGGCGATGCCACACATCGGATCAGACGTCCGTTCGCGGCGGCAGCAGCCGGTTGGCGAAATAGAGCAACAGGTGCAGCACCACCGCCGCGCTGATCGGGCCAATAATGTCGGGGACCAGCATCCCGTCGATGCGCGATCCGGTGCGCAGGCCGAGCGCGACCACCAGCAACAAGTGCCACGATTCGCGCTGCAGCGCGACGACGTTGTAGATCGACCACAATGCCAGCACCGGCGCCATCAGCGCGGCGAACAGCGCGACGCCGAGCCAGCCGGCCGTCCAATAGCCTTCAGCCGGGATGCTGGGGCTGGTCGAGGAATTGTAGTTGCCGTTGGCGCGAAAGGTGAAGTCGCGCCCGATATCGGTGATGATCGGCTTGTCCGGATAAACGATGCGCGGAATCCACACGATGAAGATGTCGCGCAACGTGTCGCCCGGAATCCCCTGATCATACAGGCTGATCGCGAACGATCCGGCGTTGACATAGCTCAGGCGCGCCCAGCCGATCTGGAAATCGGGATCGTTGGGCCGGGTCTGCTCGACGCCGGCGGCGCGTGCATTCAGCACCTGGATCGTTTCCGACAGCACCGCGCGGCCGGTTTCGCTGCGCGTCACCAGCCCGCGTGCCTCGGTCACGATGTCGGCGACCACGAAATAATAGGGCACCAGAATGCCAACGATCAGCATCAGCCGCCGGAACGTCACCTTGTTATAGAGATAGGCGAGCGGGAGCATCAGCGCGGGGAACATCGCGGCATATTTACTGAGCTGAACGATTCCGACGATCGAATCGACCACCGTCAGCACGAGCACCAGCCAGAACCAGCGTCGCCGGTCATTCTGCAACGCCCAATAGCCGACAAGGAAATAGCCGACATAGGCGAACTGACCCAGCTGGATGATGATGTTGGGCAGGGTAAATTGGATGATCTCAAGCGACGCGGGATAGATCAGGAAATAGTTGATGACCGTCCCGATGCCCAGAAACGAGAAGCCGATCGTCTCGGTCCGCAAGTTGCACGGCGAGATGAATTTCAGCGTCTGACGGCTGAGGCTGCGCGTGCGGAGCGGGCCGACAATGCCGGCCACGAACACCAGCAAGCTTGCATGGAACATCGCCACGACGATGTTGAACTTGAGCACGTCGCGCGGGTAAAAATCGAAAAAGGTCGCGAGCATCGCCCGCGTCTCGTCGTTCAGGAACAGCGTGATCAGCGACCCGATGCCGAGATAGCCGACCACGCCGATCCGGTACCACAGCAATGGCGACCACAAGGTGTGACGATTGGTCAGCACCATGCGGTAGATCGCCCAACCCACCACCAGGGAAAGCAGCACCGGGCCGGCATAGTTGGCGAAGGTGGTGGCGCCGCCGCCATAGGCGATCGCGATGCCATAGAAGATCAGCAGCGCGAAGGTGCCGGCCACTTCCTGCATCGTCGGCATCAGGCCGGCCATGGAGTCTTCGTGCGCCGCGCCCGTCGGAGTCGCGGGGGCGAGGCGGGTCCGCGCCTGCGGCACCGTCCAGCGCGGTGCGCCGACCGCCATCAGTGCCGCGACGCCAGCGCGATGCAATCCGCGCCGTCCCAGATGACGGTATCAAGCGTAAAGCCGCGGCGTTCCAGCTCGGCCAGGAACGCCTTCACGTCGCCGCCAAATGCGTGGACCTCGATTCCCACCCGGTCGGCCATGTCGAGCAGCCGGCTTTGCGGATCGAGCAGGAAATATTCGCTGCCCTCGATATCGCATTTCAGGAATGCGATGCGGTCGATGCCGTAGCGCGCGATAAAATCGGGCTCAGACAGGCGCTCGGCATCGGCGTAGCTGGGGTCGGTCGCGACATCGCTATGCTGTTGCGGGCTGAAGATACCGACAAACGCGCGGCACAGGGTGGCGCGATCGGCAAAGCCGTTGGCGGCCATCGTCGCGTGGAACTTGGCAACGTTGCGCGCGCCGGGCTCGACCGCAATCACGCGCGCCGTCGGATTGCTGGCCAGCGCCATGGCGGTGAAATTGCCCATATTGGCGCCCAGATCGACGACCAGGCCGTCGTCCGGGATCTTCAGGAACCCATCGCGCGAATAGACTTCGCGGACCCAGATTTCGCGCAGGCCACTGAACGCCTGTTCGCCCACCAGCTTTGCGGTAGCGGCACCGTGGCGGGCAACGAACGGACCTTCGCCCATCGCCTTGTCGGCGGCGAGGAGGTTACGGGTCTGCAGCGCTGCGGGCATGGTGACCGCGACGGCACCCGCCCATTGCAGCGCGCGCGCAGGCCCGGCCACGCGGATAATCCCGAAAAAGTCGCGAAGCAGCTTGCCAATCATTCCGTTTCTCGACGCGGGCGGCCGCGGGGTGCGGCGGGACAGGGCCGCGACCGGCAATAGTCACAAGATTGCTGCGATGCACGCGGATTTTCCGCTTTTTGCACTTGCTTGGTCCGCGTCAGGCAGCGGCCGTGCGTCGCGCCCGTGCATCCAGCCGCGCATTGATCCAGCGCAGCAGCGGTCGTTCGACGAACTGGTACACCAGCACCCCCAGCACCACCCCGCTGCCGACGATCAGCGCCACCGCAATCGCGCGGGTCTCTGGCCCGGCCAGCCCAACGCTGCCGATCAGCCGCCCGAGCACGCGCTGCGGAATCTCATGCCACAAATAGATGGCGTAGGATGCGTTGCCGAGCAGCATCATCGCTTCGTGCAGCCGACCACGAAACCGGATCGCTGGGTCGGCAAGCACGACGACCCAGATCGTGGCAGCAATGCCGAACCAGGGCGTCAGCGCGCGGGCGGCGCGCTCCGCACCCTCGGGCGCGATCGGCCCGAGCTGGAGCGCCACGTCGCGCGTCGCGGCAGTTGCAAAGATGACCAGGCCGAGCAGGCCGAGCGCTACCCTGCCCCAGCCGGGGATCTGCGGGCGCGCGCGGACGATGAAAAAGGCCAGGACGCCGAGCGAGAACAGGAAGGCATAGGCCGAACCGACCAGCGGGGGAATCGTCCACCCCTCCGCCAGCCCCGGCACCATCACCAGCGCATAGCCGACCACGCCCCAGGCCAGCAGCACCGCGAGGAACAGCCAGCGCCGGATGAAGGCGAGCAGGAACAGCGCGTAGAACGCCATTTCATGCGTCAGCGTCCATAGCGCCGGCGGCGCATAGGCAAAGTCGAACGGGATCAGGGTGAACGACACCAGATACTCGATCGGCCGCATCGGTATGCCCGCGGCGAAGCTGAGCGCTGCCCATGCGATCACCACCAGCGCGACTGGCGGATAAATGCGCACCAGCCGCTTGCGGATATAGCCGGGCACCTCACCCGCCGCGCCGATCCGGTCGTAATGGATCCAGCAGATGATGAAGCCGCTGAGCACGAAGAACAATTCGACCCCGGCATGGCCGAACAGGAACATGGCTTCCCAGCTGCGCACCGGCTGATAGCCGCCGGGTCCGAACACGCAGGCGGCGTGGTAGAGGACGACCAGGATCGCAGCGGCCGCGCGGAAATATTGGAGCGACGGCAATAGCTTGGTCGATGAACTGCCTAAAACCGACGGATTTTCGACCATGATTCCACCCCCGTAACAAGATCCTCCTTTAATGGAACAGGGGCACGCTGTCGCCTCGATTGCGGCGCTGCGGCAAAGCGCCTATCTGGGCCGCGAGAACGGGAATTTTGCGTGGTCTTGTCGAAGCTCAAAGGGTTGTTCGGGGCGTCGCCCGCGACGCAGGCCGCGTCTGCGGTGCTGCCGGATGGCGAGCGCGTCTATGCGATCGGCGATATTCATGGCCGGTTCGATTTGCTGACCGATCTGCTCGCGCGCATCGATGCAGATGATGCCGCGCGCGGGGATGCGCGGACGCGGATCATCTTCCTTGGCGATCTGGTCGATCGTGGCCCCGATTCGGCATCGGTGGTGGAGCTGCTGGCGACTGCCGATTTCGGCGATCGGAAGGTCGATTTCCTGCTGGGCAATCATGAGGAGGTGTTCCTCAAGGCGCTGGGCGGCAATCTGGAGACGATGCGCTTCTGGCTGCGTATCGGCGGGGAAGAGACGCTGTTGAGCTATGGCACGCCGATCGAGTTGATCGACCGCGGTCTGGCCGACGAGCTGGTGGAGGATTTCCTGCCGCGGGTGCCGTCGCACCATATCGCCTTCCTCCATGCGATGACCGACATGGTGCGAATCGGCGACTATTGCTTCGTCCATGCCGGGGTAAAGCCGCACGTCGCGCTCGACCGGCAAAAGCCCGAGGATCTGCGCTGGATCCGCGAGCAGTTCCTGAATTTCGAGGGCGGCTTCGGCGCGACCGTGGTGCATGGCCATTCGATCGCCGCGCAGGTCGAGGAACTGCCCAACCGGATCGGGATCGACACCGGCGCCTATGCGACCGGGCGGCTGACCGCGCTGGCGCTGGAGGGGGGCGAGCGGTGGTATCTCGCGACCGAGGGTGAGCGGGGGTAGCGCGTAGTTGGCGTCGCCCTGCAATTCCCCTCCCTGAAAGGGAGGGGAGTGAAATTGTGGCGGGCGACCTAATCCGCCTTCTTGCCCACGCCGACCAGCTTCAACCCGGCGCGCTGTACCTCTTCGGCGGGGTAAATGTTGCGCAAATCGACCAGCAGCGGTGTGCTGAGCAGCTTCTTCATCCGGGTCAGGTCGAGCGCGCGGAATTCGTCCCATTCGGTGACGATCACGAGCGCGTCGGCGCCCTCCGCCGCCGCATAGGGGCTGGGGCAGAAGTCGACATTCTTGAGCAGCGGGCGGGCCTGTTCGACGCCCTCGGGGTCATAGGCGCGGACGATCGCGCCGGCGTCCTGCAACGTCTGGATCACCGCCAGGCTGGGGGCGTCGCGCATGTCGTCGGTGTTGGGCTTGAAGGTGAGGCCCAGGATAGCGACGGTCTTGCCGCGCACCTCGCCGCCCATCGCCTTGATCACCTTGCGCCCCATTGCGCGCTTGCGGCTGTCATTGACCTGCACCGTCGCCTCGACGATCCGCAGCGGCGTTTCATTGTCGTCGGCGGTCTTGAGCAGCGCCAGCGTGTCCTTGGGGAAGCAGGATCCGCCATAGCCGGGACCGGCGTTGAGGAACTTGCGCCCGATGCGGTTGTCCATGCCGATGCCGCGCGACACTTCCTGCACGTCCGCGCCGACCTGTTCGCACAGGTCCGCGATTTCGTTGATGAAGGTGATCTTGACCGCGAGGAAGGCGTTGGCGGCATATTTGATCAGCTCGGCGGTGCGGCGGCCGGTGAACATCACCGGAGCCGACTGGTTGAGCGAGAGCGGGCGATAGATGTCGCGCATCACCTGGCTCGCGCCCTCATCCTCGCTGCCGACGACGACGCGGTCGGGGCGCTTGAAGTCGCTGATCGCCGCGCCTTCGCGCAGAAATTCGGGGTTTGAGACGACGGTGATGCCCTTGTCGGGGGCGATCCGCGCGACGATGCGCTCGACCTCATCGCCGGTGCCGACGGGGACGGTCGATTTGGTGACGATGACGGTCGACCCCTCGACCGCCGCGACGATCTCTTCCGCTGCGGCAAAGACATAGGACAGGTCGGCATGGCCGTCGCCGCGTCGGCTGGGGGTGCCGACCGCGATGAACACCGCGTCCGCTCCCTTGACCCCTTCGGCAAGGTCGGTGGTGAACGACAGGCGTCCGGCCTTGACGTTCGACGCGACCAGTTCGGCGAGGCCCGGCTCGTAGATCGGCATGACATTCTGGTGCAGCAGCTCGATCTTGCGCGCGTCCTTGTCCACGCACACCACGTCATGCCCGAAATCGGAGAAGCACGCCCCGGAAACCAGGCCGACATAGCCCGTGCCGATCATCGCAATACGCACGCTGGAAGTCCCTTTCGTCGCGGCTATCTGGCCGCCCTATGCACAGCCCGAGCGCCCGATGCGACCCAAAAATGGCGATGGAGGGGCAGGGGGCAAGGGGACCGCGTCGCGCTTGAGGCGGTCTAAACAAATACTAGATCGCAGCGCGCAGCCATGGTCCATAGATGACCGGCTATGATTTCCCTGACACATCTTGCCCGGCTGGAGGCCGAGAGCATCCACATCCTGCGCGAAGTGGTTGCCGAGGCTGAGCGGCCGGTGATGCTCTATTCGGTGGGCAAGGACAGTGCGGTGATGCTGCATCTGGCCAAGAAGGCGTTCTTCCCGGCGCCGCCGCCATTCCCGCTGCTCCATGTCGATACGACGTGGAAGTTCAAGGCGATGTACGACTTGCGCGACCGTGCGGCGCGGGAGGCGGGGATGGAGCTGCTGGTCCACCAGAACCCGGAGGCCAAGGCGCGCGGGATCAACCCGTTCGACCATGGCGGCGTCCACACCGATATGTGGAAGACCGAGGGGCTGAAACAGGCGCTCGACAAATATGGCTTCGACGCGGCGTTCGGCGGCGCGCGGCGCGATGAGGAAAAGAGCCGCGCCAAGGAGCGCGTGTTCAGCTTCCGCTCGGCCAGCCACCGCTGGGACCCCAAGGCGCAGCGGCCCGAGCTGTGGCGGCTCTATAATGCGCGCAAGGCCAAGGGGGAGAGCATCCGCGCCTTCCCGCTGTCCAACTGGACCGAGCTCGATATCTGGCAATATATCCGCGCCGAAGGGATCGAGATCGTCCCGCTCTATTTCTCCGCGCCGCGCCCGACCGTGGTGCGCGGGGGCCTCACGCTGATGGTCGATGACGACCGCTTTCCGCTGAATGGCGAAACGCCGGTGATGCGCTCGATCCGCTTCCGCACGCTTGGCTGCTACCCACTGACCGGTGCGGTGGAGAGCGAAGCGGCGACGCTGGACGATGTGATTCAGGAGATGCTGCTGACGACGACATCGGAGCGTCAGGGCCGTGCGATCGATCACGATCAGGCCGCGAGCATGGAGAAGAAGAAGCAGGAGGGGTATTTTTGACGCGCCACGGAATGCGCAGCGTTCCGAAGCGTCAACCCCGGCGCAGGCCGGGGTCGCCTGCCGCACGCCGCGCCCTCACGACCGCTAGCGGCCCCGGCCTTCGCCGGGGCGACGGATTGGATCTATGACCGACTCCTCCTACCGCCCCGACGCCCTGATCGCGTCCGACATTTCCGCCTATCTCGAACAGCATCAGTCCAAATCGCTGCTGCGCTTCATCACCTGTGGCTCGGTGGACGACGGCAAGTCGACGCTGATCGGGCGGCTGCTCTATGATTCGAAGATGATCTTTGAGGATCAGCTCGCCGCGCTCGAAGCCGATTCGAAGCGGGTGGGGACGCAAGGGCAGGAGATCGACTTCGCCCTACTCGTGGACGGCCTCGCCGCCGAGCGTGAGCAGGGGATCACGATCGACGTCGCCTATCGCTTTTTCGCGACCGAAAAGCGCAAGTTCATCGTTGCCGATACGCCGGGGCATGAGCAGTACACGCGCAATATGGTCACTGGCGCGTCGACCGCCGACCTTGCCGTCATCCTGATCGACGCGCGCAAGGGCGTGCTGACCCAGACGCGGCGGCACAGCTTCCTCGCGCACCTGATCGGTATCCGTCACATCGTGCTGGCGGTGAACAAGATGGATCTGGTCGGATATGATCAGCCGACGTTCGACGGCATCGTCGCTGACTATCGCGCGTTCGCTGAGAGCATCGGCATTGCCGAGTTCACTGCCATCCCGATTTCGGGGTTCAAGGGCGACAACATCACCGGTCCCAGCGGCAACACGCCCTGGTATTCTGGCCCCTCGCTGATCGAGCATCTCGAAACCGTTCCGGTCGGGGACGACACCGCGACGCGCCCGTTCCGCATGCCGGTGCAATGGGTCAACCGCCCCAATCTCGATTTCCGCGGGTTCGCCGGCACCATCGCGAGCGGATCGGTCAAGCCGGGCGACCCGGTGCGTATCCTCCCCTCGGGCCGCACCAGCAAAGTCGCGCGGATCGTCACCTATGACGGCGATCTGGCCGAAGCCGGGCGCGACCAGTCGGTGACGCTCACCCTGACCGACGAGGTCGATTGCTCGCGTGGGGATGTCATCGTCGCGGCGGATGCGCCGCCCGAGGTGGCCGACCAGTTCCAGGCGACGATCGTGTGGATGGATCAGGAAGAGCTGCTCCCCGGCCGCGCTTACTGGCTCAAGCTCGGCACGCAGACCGTCAGCGCGACGGTTCAGCCGCCGCGCCATGTGATCTGCGTCAACACCATGGCGGAACTGAGCGCGAAGACGCTGAGCCTCAACGATATCGGCGTCGCGGAGGTCTATACCGACCGTGGGATCGTGTTCGAATCCTATGCCGACAGCCATGACCTGGGCGGCTTCATCCTGATCGACAAGCTGACCAACGCGACCGTCGCGGCCGGCATGCTCAACTTCTCGCTGCGCCGCGCCCAGAATGTCCATTGGCAGGCGCTGGAGATTACCCGCGAGGCGCATGCGGCGCAAAAGGGCCAGCATCCGCGCTTGCTGTGGTTCACCGGCCTGTCGGGGTCGGGCAAGTCGACCATCGCCAATCTGGTCGAGAAAAAGCTGCACGCGCTGGGCAAGCACAGCTTTCTGCTCGACGGCGATAATGTGCGGCACGGCCTCAACAAGGATCTGGGCTTCAGCGACGCCGACCGGGTCGAGAATATCCGCCGCGTGGGTGAGGTCGCGAAGTTGATGTGTGACGCGGGGCTGATCGTGCTCACCGCCTTCATCTCGCCCTTCCGTGCCGAGCGGGAGCTGGTGCGGCGGATGCTGCCCGAAGGCGAATTCTTCGAGATTTTCGTCGATACCCCGCTGGAAGAGGCCGAGCGCCGCGATGTGAAGGGCCTCTACAAAAAGGCGCGCGCGGGCGAGATCGCCAATTTCACCGGCATCTCTAGCCCCTATGAGGCACCGATGAACCCGGAGATTCGCATCGATACCCAAGCCATGACGCCCGAAGCCGCCGCCGATCTGGTGGTCGAGCATATCCTCGGCATCTGGTCGCCGGTGCTGTGACGATGGTGGATGATGCGGTGCTGGCCCGTCAGATCGCGGACGCCGCCGGAGCGCTGCTGCGCGCGATCCAGGACGATGGCGCGGACGGTGCGCGGGGGGATCGCGAGGCGAATGCGCTGATCCTCGACCTGCTGCGCGCCGCGCGGCCGGAGGATCCGATCCTGTCGGAGGAGTCCGCTGACGATTCGGCGCGGCTCCAGTCGCGGCGGGTGTGGATCGTCGATCCGCTCGACGGCACGCGTGAGTTCGGCGAGGGGCGCGAGGACTGGGCGGTGCATATCGGTCTGTCGATCGACGGCGTCGCGGCGGTGGGGGCGGTGGCGCTGCCCCGGCGCGGTATCACGCTCTGCACCGCACAGCCGCCGGAACTGCGCCCTGCCGCCACCCCGCCCAGGATGCTGGTCAGCCGGACCCGGGCGACGCAGCTTTGCACCGGGGTCGCGGCTGAGATCGGGGCGGAGCTGGTCGGAATGGGCTCGGCTGGGGCCAAGGCGATGGCAGTGGTGCTGGGGGAGGCGGAAATCTACCTCCATTCCGGCGGGCAATATCAATGGGACAATTGCGCCCCCGCCGCCGTCGCCGCCGCCGCCGGGCTGCATGTCTCGCGGATCGACGGGTCGCCGATCCGCTATAACGAAGCCGAGCTGGCGCTGCCCGACCTGCTGATCTGCCGCCGTGAGTGGGCGGCACCGGTGCTGGAACTGGTGGCCAAGAGCGGGGTTTGCGGGTGAAGCAATAATCCTCCCCCGCCAGGGGGAGGTGGCGCCGAAGGCGACGGAGGGGGAGGACGGCTGTGTCCTCAAGTCTCCTGCCGTCGTGCTTCCTCCCCCTCCGTCACGCTGCGCGTGCCACCTCCCCCTTGCGGGGGAGGATTATTCGGTTAGCTCTTCTCCGCCGCGACATGCTCGCGGTACCAGCGGACGAACTCGGCCACGCCCTTCTCGACCGTGGTCGCCGGCACCCGCCCGGTCAGCGCGCGGAGCAATTCCGGCGAGGCTTCGGTCGCGGGGACGTCGCCGGCCTGCATCGGCAGGAAATTCTTCTTCGCGGTCATGCCCAGCGCCGTTTCCAGCGCGGCGATGTAATCCATCAGCGGGGTCGGGGTGCCGCCGCCGATATTGACGACGCGGAACGGCGCGGCGGGCGACAGGCTGTCATGCGGTCCGACTGGATCGCTGCCCGGAACTGCCGAAACCAGATCGACGATCGAGCGGACGAGGTCGTCGACATAGGTGAAGTCGCGCGCCATCTGACCATTATTGTACACGTCGATCGCTTCATCGCGCAGCATCGCGTCGGCGAATTTGAACAGCGCCATGTCGGGGCGGCCCCATGGGCCATAGACGGTGAAGAAGCGGAAAAAGGTCATCGGAATGCCGAACAGATGGGCGTAGCTATGCCCCATCAGCTCGGTCGCGCCCTTGGTCGCGGCATAGAGGCTCATCGGCGTCTGGGTGCGCTGCAGCTCGTCGAACGGCATCGATGTGTTCGCGCCATAGACCGAACTGGTCGATGCGGCGAGAAAGTGGCGGACCGGGTTATGCCGCGCCAGCTCCATCAGGTTGAACGTGCCGACGATGTTGGTGCCGACATAATCGGCAGGATGGTCGATGCTGTAGCGCACACCGGCCTGCGCCGCGAGGTGGATGACCGCGTCGGGGGCGAAGTCCTGCCACGCCTGGGTCAGCGCGCGCGAGTCCTCGATCGAGATGCGCGCCAGCTCGAAATTGGCGTGGTTGGACAGGATTTCGTTGCGGCGCTCCTTGAGCGACGGGTCGTAATAGGGCGTGAAATTATCGACCCCCAGCACCTTTGCCCCCGACTGGAGCAACAGGCTGGAGGTGTGAAACCCGATAAAGCCCGCAGAGCCGGTGACGAGAACGCGGCGGTTGGTCAGGTCGGTCATCATATTCCATTCCCTTGCGGTTCGCCGCGCGCCTAACCCAAAGCCCGGCCTTGTTCTATGCCCCTGATCGGCTATTCGCTGCGTCAGGAGATTACAGAATGACGATCAAGAAGCTGCGCAAGGCCGTGTTTCCCGTTGGCGGTCTCGGTACGCGGTTCCTGCCCGCGACCAAGGCGATGCCCAAGGAGATGCTGCCGGTCGTCGACCGTCCGCTGATCCAGTATGCGGTGGACGAGGCGATCGAGGCGGGGATCGAGCAGATGATCTTCGTCACCGGTCGCGGCAAGACCGCGATCGAGGACCATTTCGACATCGCCTATGAGCTGGAAGCCACGATGTCGGCGCGCGGCAAGTCGCTCGAGATTCTCGAGGATACCCGGCTGAAGCCCGGCTCGATCGCCTATGTCCGCCAGCAGGAGCCGATGGGCCTTGGCCATGCCGTATGGTGCGCGCGCGATATCGTCGGGGACGAGCCGTTCGCGGTGCTGCTCGCCGATGACTTCATGGTCGGACAGCCCGGCTGCCTCAAGCAGATGGTCGATGCCTATAACAAGGTCGGCGGCAACCTGATCTGTGCGCAGGAAGTGCCCGAATCGCAGACCGACAAATATGGCGTGATCACGCCGGGGACGCGCGACGGCACGCTGACGCAGGTGCATGGGCTGGTCGAAAAGCCCAAGCCCGGGACCGCGCCGTCGAATCTGGCGGTGATCGGCCGCTACATCCTTCAGCCCGAAGTGATGCGCGTGCTGGAAACGCAGGAGGCCGGCGCAGGGGGCGAGATCCAGCTGACCGACGCGATGGCGCGGATGATCGGTGGCCAGCCGTTCCATGGCGTGACCTTCCAGGGGACGCGCTACGACTGCGGCGACAAGGCGGGCTATGCGCAGGCCAATCTGGCGCTGGCGCTGGCGCGCGAGGATATTGGTCCTGCGGTGCTGGAATTTGCGCGCGGCCTGATTCGCTAGGACGCTGTTCGCGATCCGCTGAATCGGCACCGGCGGCGATGATCGTTGCCGACTCGGTGCCATGCGCACCCACGATTCGGAATGTCGCAACTTGTATCAGTAACTGCGCCGTCGCAGTGCGGACATCGACTGCCATCGGCAGCGATCGCAACGCCAGACCCCAAGGACTGAAGCGCAAAAAAATGGCGGCCCGAGAGCCGCCATTTTCAAAACTCGTCTAACCGACCAGCTTACGGGCTGGTGGGTTCATCGTCAGCGCTGGTCGCGGCGTAGATGCCGAGGCCAACCGCGATCACCACGAACACGATCAGGAAGGGGAAACCACCATCCTGCAGGTTCGACTCACCCGCCGGGGTCGCAACGCGTGCTGCCTCAGCCTTCGAAACCGACGCCTGGGGCGCGGCCAGCGCCGGGGTCGTTGCAAGCGAGCAGGCCGCAACGGCCATCATCAACTTTGCCAACCGCATAAATTGCTCCCTCTTCTTATTCTCACGCAGTGTTGTAGCGCGTGCCCTATGCCACAGCCAAAGGTTAAGCTCAACAGGGTAAAACACCCAAATCGAGCGACTCCGGTTGCGGCTAGAACGCCATAGTCATTGTCCGGTTCCCATTCCAACGGGCGATTTCGCACCCGCCGTAATCAGTACCGAGCAACAGCCAAGACGGCCTTTGCATGGGAAGGGTTAAGTTTTTGTGGCACTGACGTCAACTCGCTAGGTGTCGGACGCCATTATTCGTCTGAAATTGTGGCGATGAGGCAACGGTTTTTGCCGCAGCGCCGCATTATGCGCCGCTGGCGTGCCGAATCGCCCCTTCGCAACCGCTGTCGCCCGAATCACGCGTGCCGGCTTTCGACCCGATCCGCGATGGGGCATAAGGCCCGGCATGCGCTGCGGTTTCCGCCTGTTCCACCTGCTGCTGATGATGGTGTTCGCCGCATGGAGCGCGCCCGCTCAGGCACAGACCCCCGCCGACCCCGCCCTGTTCGAAGGGTTCCGCGCCGCCGATCTGCGGCTGGCCGAGGCCGGATACCGGCTGAGCACCGCCAATGCCGCATTGTGCGACCAACTGGAGCCGGGGCACGGTATCCAGGTCCATACGCTCGACCAATATGCGCGGGCGCTGCGCCCGGCGGTGGCGGCGCATTTCCGCTTTGCCGGGGCGCTTGCGGTCGCGGGCGTGGTGGCGGGGAGCCCGGCGGAGCGCGCCGGCGTGCGGCCCGACGATACGATCATGCGCCTTGGCGACATCGCCATTGAACCCCAGGCCGACGGGCCGCCCTCTTCGGACCGGCTGGTTGCATTCTGGCGCGCGGTGGCGGCCCTGCCACCTGAGGCGCCGATTCGCGTGGCGCTGCTACGCGGCGGCGTGGCGTTGACGGTCACGATCCAGCCGGTTCCGGCGTGCCGCACCCGGTATGAGCTGGCGATCACCGCCGCGCTCGAAGCCAGCGCCAATGGTGAGATGGTGCGGATCAGCTCGGGCTATTACGACACGTTCGGCGGCGATCTGGCGGTCGTCGCAATCGCGCATGAACTGGCGCACAATATTCTGCGGCATCGTGCGCGGTTGAATGCGGTGGGGGCCGAATTCGGCCTGCTGTCCGGCTTTGGCCGCAATGCCGCTTTTTTCCGTCAGGTCGAACTTCAGGCCGATACGCTCGCCGTCCATTTGCTCGCGCGCGCCGGCTATCCAGCCGATTTTGCCAGCCGGTTCCGCCAGCATCCGGTGGCCAAGGCGCGGTCGGGCATATTCCAGTCCGCCTCGCACCCGCATTGGAAGGACCGGCTGAAGGTGGCGCTGGCCGAGGAAGCGCGAATCGCCGCAGCCGGGCCGGGCGCCCCGTTTGTGGCAGAGCGGGATTTGCCGCTGACCGGCGACTGGCGACCGCTGGTGCCGAAGGATTAAGCCCCCAGCCACTCCCGAATCGCGTCGGTCACCGGCTGCGGCTTCTCCCACGGCACGAAATGTCCGGCATCGACCTGCACGATCGACAAATCGGGGATCAGCGCATCCAGCCCCTCGAGCTGCACCGGCAACAGCGCGGTGTCGCGCATCCCCCAGATCACCAGCACCGGCATGGCCAGCGGCGGGAAGGGGCCGTCGAGGAACGCGGGCCGCTCGGGCGTCTCGTCCATGGCGGGCACCACGATCGCGCTGGCGCGATACCAGTTGAGCATCGCGGTCATCGCGCCGGGCTGGCTCCACTCGTCGATGTAAGCGGCACGTTCGGGCGCGACCAGCGCCGGATCGACATGCTTGGCAAAGCTGGTGTCGAAAAACCGCTCGGCCCCCATCGCTGCGATCTGCGCGTCGAGCGCGGGGTTGCGGAAGGCGCGGATATACTGGCTCGCCGCGCGCTGCTCGATGTCGTCATAGAGCGATTTCTGAAAGACGAAGGGGTGGGGGGCGTTGACGATGATGAGCTTCTCGATCCGGTCGGGATGCTGCAGCGCCGCCATCCACGCGATCGCGCCGCCCCAGTCATGGCCGACGAGCACGAAACGCTCCTTGCCGAAATGCGTCGCGAGCGCGAGCAGGTCGCCGACCGGCTTGTCGGGGGTGTAGCTCGCGACGCCCTCCGGCTTGGACGAGCGGGCAAAGCCGCGCTGATCCGGGGCGATGACGAAATGGGTCTTGGCCAGCTCCGGAATTTGGTGCCGCCAGGTGCGGTGCGATTCGGGGAAACCGTGGAGCAGGATGATCGCCGGCGCGGCGGGGTCGCCGGCAGTGGCGACGTCGAGTTCGACGCCGGTGGGCAGGGCGATTCGCTGAAGTGTGAAGGCCATCGGAAACTCCCCTCCCGCTTGCGGGAGGGGCAGGGGGAGGGCCTGTCCATCTGTCCCGCAGCTTTGTCAGGGAACATGCCCTCCCCTAACCCCTCCCGCAAGCGGGAGGGGGACTTATCACGGATAACTCACCGTCTTCGGCACCTCCGGGATCGGAATGAACTCCTTGTCGTCCCCCGGCACCTTTGGGAACAGCCCGGCCTTCCAGTCCGCCTTGGCCTGATTGATCCGGTCGCGGTCGGACGAGACGAAGTTCCACCACACATGACGCGGCGTGCTGAACGCCTCGCCCCCGCACAGCATCACACGACCGCCATCGCGCGATGCGAGCCGGGCGGCGACGCCGGGGCGCAGGACGTAGAGCGTCTGCGGCTCCAGCTCGACCCCGTCGAGGCTGGCTTGCCCCAGCGCCAGATAGACCGCGCGCTCCTCCGCCTCGGCATCGATCGGCACGCTCGCGCCGGGATCGAGCAGGATGTCGGCGTAAATGGTCCCGGCATAGGTCGTGGTCGGCGCAGTTTGCCCCCAGAGCGACCCCATGATGATCCGCGCCTTGGCCCCGCCGCTATCGATCACCGGCAGGTCGGCCTTGGCGACATGCTCGAACGCCGGGTCCATCTCCTCGAACCGCTCGGGCAAAGCGAGCCAGGTCTGGATGCCCGACAGTTCCGGCCCGGCCGCGCGTTCGGTGGCGGGTGAGCGTTCGGAATGGACGATGCCATTGCCCGCGGTCATCAGGTTGACCGCCCCCGGCTCGATCGTGGCAAAGGTGCCGAGGCTGTCGCGATGGTCGATCGCGCCAGCAAACAGGTAGGTGACAGTGGCGAGGTTGATGTGCGGATGCGGGCGCACGTCGATACCGGTCCCGACCTCCAGATGCGCCGGCCCCATCTGGTCGAAGAAGATGAACGGCCCGACCATGGTCCGCGGGCGGGAGGGCAACGTGCGATGCACCTTGAACCCGCCCAGATCGTGGCTGGTCGGGTGGATGGTGTGGATGAACAGGTCGTCGGTCACGCCGCGTCTCCGAATAGGTGTCGCGTGAGAGATAGGCGCGCGCGGACCGCTCCGCCATCCACCCGTTCGGGTTACTCGCCCGGTGCCGACGCCCGGATCGCCATCGCGTGGACGCGCTCGACCATCAGGTCGCCCAGCGCGCGGTTGACCAGTCGCTGGCGGTCGAGCCGCGACTTGCCCGCGAAGGCGGCGCTTTCGATCACCACGGTGAAGTGCGATTCGCCGCTGCCGTCGTCGCCCATATGGCCGCGATGCTTGGCGCTGTCGTTGATCACCTCCAGCTTTGTGGGGGCGAGCGCGCCGGTCAGGCGGGCGGCGATTTCGGTGGCAACGGGGCCGGTAGCAGTGTCGGTCATCGCACCTATATAGGCCGCTTTTGCCCCGGAGTTTAAGTGTCTCGCGAGCCGCGCAAGGATCGTCCCCAAGCCCGCTTCCATGGTCGCGTGGAGGCGCCCGGTCGCCTGTGCGCCGAACCGGGCTGTGCCGAGCCGGGCGAGTTTCGCGCACCCATGGCACCGGGGCCGCGCGGCGGCGACGGGCCGGGGGCTTATCGCTGGCTCTGCCTCGACCATGTCCGTGCGTTCAACTCGGGGTATAATTATTTCTCCGGCATGAGCCCGGAGGAAATCCACGCGGCGCAGCGGCCCTATGCCGGGTGGGAAGCCGAATCGCGCGCCTTCACCGCCACCGGCGGCGCGGATCGTCCGCCACGCTGGGCCGACTTTGCCGATCCGCTCGACGCGATCGGCGCGCGCTTCCGCGCTGCCCGTCCGCAAGAGCGCAAGGACGGCAAGCCGCTATCGGGCAAGGACCGGGAGGCGATGAAGGTGCTCGCGCTCGACCTCGACGCCGATCGCATGGCGTTGCGTCGCCGCTATTCCGATCTGGTCCGCCAATATCACCCCGACCGCAATGGCGGCGACCGCAGCCATGAAGGCGCGCTGCAACAGGTGATCGAGGCGTATCAACAGTTGAAGAGCTCGCCAGCGTTCGCTTAGCTCCCGCAGCCGCCGCATCCACCACCACCGCCGTCGCCGCCGCCATCGCCGCTGCTGCTTGAGTCCCCGCCGCCGCTCCCGGCATCGCCGCTCGCCGCGCGCATCTTGTGGAACGCGTCGAACTCCGATCCCGCGAGCACCGCCGTGCCGAACAGCGCGACCGCAATGCCGGCCTCGGCGGGCAAAGGCGCGCGGCGGATGCGGTCGGCACCCTTGCGTGCATTGGCGATCGCATCGGTCCCGGCGCGGGTCAGGCGCGCGATCGTCGCGGCACGGATCACCGCAAGGATTGCGGTGACGATCAGCAGGGCGATCAGGAACCCGACCGGCCGATCGCGCGCCTCGCCAATCGCCAGCTTGGTCGCGCCGAACATCAGCAGCATCGCATAGGGCAGCAGCGCCCAGTAGCGTAGATTGGCGCGCTCCCCGCTGTCGAGCATCAACCCGGCGCGCTCCAGATCGGTCTGGATGCGGCTTGCTTGCGGCCGCACCGCACGCTCGATCCGGCTCCAGTCAAGCGGGGCGGTGAGTGCGAGCACGCCGGTTTCGGCGGCGGTTGCGGCGTTGCGCGAGAGGATGTCGAATCGCCCTTTGTCGCCGACGACCAGCGATTTGGCCGCGAGCAGCCGCGCGGTCACGGTGTCGGCGAGCCGGGTGCTGCCGCCGGACAGATAGGCGAGCTGTTCGGGATCGGTCACCGGGCGCTGCCGCCCCTCGGGCCGCATCCGCGCGGGGATGATGATCCCGAGCAGGATCACGATGAACAACAGGGTGATGTAGAGCAGGAGAAAGGGACCACCGGTCCAGTCGAACGGGCCCATATCAGGTTACTCCTATTTGAAGGTTCGGCGTTGCCGAACCGGTTTCGGCACCGGCCCGCTCCCCCACCCGACCACCCAACGACAGTATCCTATGGGTGGTCGGGTGGGGGAGCGGGCCGGTGCCGCGGTTCAGCATCGCTGAACCCACAGCAGGAGCGCGAGCGCGGTCATCGTGAGCAGCACGAGCGCATAGAGTATGCCCTGCCAGCGCGGCACGATGAATGCCTCGCGCGGATGAACCCGCCGCGCGCGGGGATCGTCGTTCAGCCGCCGGGCGGCTGAAGGCCAGATGTCGGAAGGAGGTGCAGCGCTGAAGGCGGCTTCGTAGCGGGCCAGCGTTTCGGCATATTGGCGGTAATAGCGGCGATGCTCGTCTGCCCCACCCGCGGTCGGGCCGTGATGCAGCGCGCGGCCCAGCACATCGGGGCAGAACCGCTCCCAATAATCGCGGGTGTAGGTGAGGTGCAGGTGCCATGCCTGATCGACCGCGTCGGACGGGGTCGCGGGCGCATCGCCGGTGACGGCGAGGAAAGCGAAGCGGCGATACTCCTCGATCACCCGCTCCGCCGTTGCGGCGCTCCATCCATTTTCGCGCGCCAGGCGTGCGGAAAAGGAGAGCGCCGCTTCGGGGGGACCGATTTGGTGACTGGTGATGCGGTGCCAGACCGGGTGGTCGGCGGTGTGGGCTGGGACAGGGTCCGCTGCACGCATCTATTCTCCTACTATCATGGTAGGAGAATTTGTCAACCGGCGATCAGCCGGGCCGCTTCGTCCCCTAATCCCGGTCGGGTGCGCCGAGCGGGAAGAAGTGGCGATAGGGCCGCGCGCCATCGACCGCACGCGCAACCGAGGGCCGGGCGAGCAGCCGGGCGCGATAGGCGCGTAGGTTCGCATGGACTTCGGGGATCGGGATGATCCAGTCGGCATAGAACAACGCCGGCGCGGCGGAGAGGTCGGCGAGGGTGAACTCCGCCGTAGCCGCCCATGTGCGACCCGCCAGATGCGCGTCAAACCAGGCATAGCTGGTGGCGAGCTGTGCCGCGACCTGCTCCTCCGCCATCGGGTCGGCCTTGCCTTCCGGCCGGACTGCATTGAACACCAGCCGCGCGGCGGGGTCCATCACCTGCTGGTCGAATAACCGGTCGAGCATCCGCACCTGCAACGCCGCATCCGGATCCGCGGGGATCAGGCGCGGCGCGCCCGACCGGCGATCGACATGCTCGGCAATGATGCTCGATTCGCCCAGCACCAGATCGCCATCGACCAGCAGCGGGAAGCGCTTGAACGGCCAGAGTTCCGCCCAGCGCGCGCTGTTCTCCGGCTCGTCGGGCGACACCATGCGCAGCGTGAAGGGCAGGTCGTGTTCGTAGAATGCGATCAGCGCCTTCCAGCAATAAGAGGAGAAGGGGTGGGCGTAGAGGTCGGGAAGGGTGTTCATTTCGGCGCCACCAGTCCGAACACCGCGCCGTGCGGATCGGTCGCGTGGAACGCGCGATCGCCGCCGGGCACCTCGATCGGATCGCTGTGCGGCGTGCCGCCCAGCTCCTTCACCTTGGCGTGCGCCGCCTCGATGTCCGGCACGCGGAAGTAGAAGGTCCAGCCGACCGGATGCTCGGCCAGTTCGCGCGGCATCATCGCGCCCCACACCACGTCCATCGTGTCGCCCGCATCCTTGCCCCGCAAAAAGGCATAGTCGCCCCAGGGCATCGGCATGGCACCGGCCTTTTCCCAGCCAAACATGCCCGAATAGAAGGCGAACCCGGCATCGGCGTCGCTGGTCTGCAGCTCGTTCCAGCTGACATGCCCCTCGCCGAACCGGGCATAGGCGGTGCTGCTTTCGGGGCTGAAGCCGCGCATCATGTAGAAGATCACGCCCTGCGGGTCCGCCACCATCGCGAAGCGGCCGACGCCGGGAATGTCGGTCGGCGGCAGATGCACCGCGCCGCCCGCCGCCTTGAGCTGCGCGACGCTGGCGTCGACATCCTCGACTCCGACATAGCCGAGCCAGCCGGCCTTCGCGCCGCCCGCCAGCATCGCCGCGTCCAGAGTCAGAATGCCGCCGACATCGCCGTCTGCTGCGTGGAGGATGCGATAGTCGGCGCCGCCCGGCACATAGGATTGGGCGTCGATCCGCCAACCGACCACGCCTTCGTAGAACGCGCGCGAGGCGTGGGGGTCGGGGGTCATCAGCTCGTACCAGATCCAGCTGCCGTGGGGATTGGTCATGTCGTGTCTCCTAGGTTCTTAAGCCCCTCCCCTTCAGGAGTATCGGGTAAACAGCGCCCCGCGCTGTTTAGGCCATGCCGGGGGCATGGCCGACCCGATACTCCTGAAGGGGAGGGGCTTAGATTTGCCTCACCCGCGCGCCGTATCCAGGATCGGTGCGAAGCCGCCCCACATCATGCGCTGTCCGTCGAACGGCGGTTCGGGTTCGCGGTTGCTGTCGTCGGCCATGATTGCGGCCCAGGCGGCATCGCGCGCCGCCTTGTCGGGCCATTCGATCCAGGCATAGACGACGCTTTCGTCGGCCAGTTTGTGGGTCGCGCGGTTGTAATCGGTCACCGCGCCATCGGGGGTGTCATCGGCCCAGGCCTCGACCACGCGCAGCGCGCCATGCGTCTGAAAGATCGGCGCCATCCGCGCCGCGAGTTCGTGATAGGCGTCCCGCTTGGCGGTCGGCACCGGGAGGACATAGCCGTCGATATAGCCCGGCGCGGTGGTGGCCGGGCCGGTGTCGACGATCGCGTCGAACCCGGCAAAGATCATGCGGCTGCCGTCGAACGGCATGTCCTTCATGCCTTCCAGCGCGTTCGGGTCGCTCATCATCGTCTCGTTCGCGGCGTCGCGCGTCGCCTTGTCGGGATATTCGAGCCAGCTGAACAACACCGTCTCGTCGTCCTTCAGGCCGACCGACTGTTTGAGGTCGTTGACCTTGCCATCGGGCACATCATCGCCCCACGCCTCGACGAAACGCGTCGCGCCGAGCCCCTTGAACAGGTCGATCGCGCTATGGGCGTGCTTGATATACTCCGCCTTGTTGGCGGTCGGGACGGGGGTCAGAAATCCTTCGACATAGGTCATGGCATCTCTCCGTTTGGCGATTCTTCAGGCGGACACGGTCTCGCCCGCCGCCGCTGCCTCGATCGTGGCGATGTCGATCTTCTTCATCGGCATCATCGCCTGCATCGCGCGCTGGGCCGCCGCCTTGTCGGGATTGTCCCAGACGAGCTGCATCAGCCGGTCGGGCGTGACCTGCCAGCTCACGCCCCATTTGTCCTTGCACCAGCCGCACTGGCTCTCCGCCCCGCCATCGGCGGTAAGCGCGGCCCAGAGCCGGTCGGTCTCGGCCTGATCGGCTGTGTGGATGATGAAGCTCACCGCCTCGCTATGCTGAAACATCGGGCCGCCATTGAGCAGCAGGTAGCGGTGCCCGGCCAGCTCGATCTCGGCGATGATGACTTCGCCCGCCTTCTGGCTCGGCGTGTCGATCGGGGTGCGCTCGATCCGGACGATGCGGCTGTCGGGGATCAGCGTCGTGTAGAACGCGGCCTGGTCCTCGGCGGTGTAATTGCTCCAGATGCAGGTCGTCATGCGGGTCATGGCATTTCTCCTGTGGTCGCGGATCAGGCCGGTTCGTGCGCCGGACCTTCGGGGAAGGCGGTCATGGCGGCCTCCATGTCCATGAACATCGGTTCGAAGAGATGTCCGTCCGGGTCCTCGAAGCTGCGGCTGTACATGAAGCCCATATCCTGCAGCGGGCGGACATCGGCCTTGCCGCCGGCCGCGCCGGCCTTTTGCGTGATCGCGTCGACATCCTCGCGGCTATCGAACGACAGGCACAGCAGAACCTCGTTCACTTTCGAGGAATCGGCGATCGTCTTGTGCGGGATGAAGGTCGAATAGAAATCCTGGCCCAGGATCATCAGCGTGATCGTGTCTGACCACGTCATCGCGCTCGCCACTTCGTTGCTGAAGCGCGCGTCCTTGATGAAGCCGATCGCCTCGTAAAAGGCGGTTGATGCCGCCACATCCTTCACCGGCAGGTTTACGAAGATCATCTTCGGCATCACGCTTCTCCTGACGCGGTTTCGGAAACGCTAGGGTTCCGAATCACCTGCTTGAGTTTGATGCCCCCACGAGTTATCAAAAGCAACTATGAAGTTAGAAAAAGTGACTAATGCCTGCGATGCGGTGCAATCGCCGTGAAAAAGGAACGGCGGCGCTGGTATGACGATGCCTGTGGCACGGCGATGGCGCTGGAATTGGTGGGTGAGCGTTGGTCGCTGATGATCGTGCGCGAGCTGATGTTCGGCCCACGTCGGTTCAGCGAGATCAAGGCGGCACTGCCCGGCCTGTCGGCCAATGTGCTGACCCAGCGGCTGGAGGGGCTGGAGGAATCGGGCGTCCTCACGCGGCAAAAACTGCCCCCGCCCGCGAATGCGCAGGTCTATGCGCTGACCCCCTGGGGCTATGAGGCCGAAAAGCCGATCCAGCTGCTCGGCGCCTGGGCCGTGCGGTCGCCCGAACATGATCCGACGCTGCACCTGTCGGCGGCCTCCGCGATGATGTCGCTGCGGACGATGCACAATCCGGGGCTGACCGGCGACATGGATATCGTCGTGGGGTTCCGCATGGGCGATGACGCGTTTGTCGGCCGCTATAATCGCGACGGGATCGAGCTGAAGCGCGGCGACCCGAGCGGCGCGGACGTGATCTTCAATGGCCCGCCGACCGCGATTGCGGGCGCGGTCTATGGCGGCGCATTGGCGGAGCTGGAGGCGGCGGGCGTGCTACGGATCGACGGCGACCACGCGCTTGCCGAGGCGTTCGTGACCCGCTTCCCGCTGCCTCGAAAATGGTCTGAAGACTAGTTCGCTTGCGGAGCGGAGCGCGAGCCGATACCGCACCGCAAAACACCTGTCCCGAGTCCGGAACCCCGATGACCAGCATCCCCAATACCCAGCCCGACAGCCGCGAGACGACTATCCTGGAAGCGCCCGACAAGACCGTCAGCGTGCGCGACCTGTTCGGCATCGACATCGACATGGAGGTGCCGGCGTTCAGCGAGGCGGACGAGCGTGTGCCCGATCTCGACCCGGCCTATGTGTTCGACGCCGACACGACGCTCGCGATCCTGGCGGGCTTTGCGCACAATCGCCGCGTGATGATTCAGGGCTATCACGGCACCGGCAAATCGTCGCACATCGAACAGGTCGCGGCGCGCCTCAACTGGCCGTGCATCCGCATCAACCTCGACGCGCATATCAGCCGCATCGACCTGATCGGCCGCGACGCGATCGTGCTGCGGGACGGCGTGCAGGTGACCGAATTCCGCGAAGGCCTGTTGCCCTGGGCGCTGCAGACCCCGACCGCGCTCGTGTTCGACGAATATGATGCCGGCCGCCCGGACGTGATGTTCGTGATCCAGCGCGTGCTGGAGACCGAGGGCAAGCTGACGCTGCTCGACCAGAATCGCGTGATCCGCCCGAACCCCTGGTTCCGCCTATTCGCCACCGCCAACACGGTCGGCCTGGGCGACACCAGCGGGCTGTATCACGGCACGCAGCAGATCAACCAGGGCCAGATGGACCGCTGGAACATCGTCGTAACGCTGAACTACCTGCCCGCTGCGGTCGAGGCACAGATCGTGCTCGCCAAGAGCGGCGACTATGACAAGCCGGGCGGCAAGGAGCTGGTCGAAAACATGGTCCGCGTTGCCGAGCTGACCCGGCGCGGGTTCATCAACGGCGATATCTCGACCGTGATGAGCCCCCGCACCGTCATCACCTGGGCGCAGAATACCGAGATCTTCAAGGATGTCGGCTTCGCCTTCCGCCTGAGCTTCCTCAACAAATGCGATGAGGCGGAGCGGTCGCTGGTGGCGGAATATTACCAGCGGGTGTTCGGCAAGGATTTGCCGGAGAGCGTGGTGGGGAAGGCTTGATCCGGATTCCGCTCGCGGCATAGTGCCATCGCACCAACACGGGGGGCAGAGTGAAGCGGATGATTGTTATGGCGGCGATGTTGGTATCGCCGATGCTGGCCCATGCGCAGACGGATCGGCAGCAGGCACCCCAGCTCATCCTGCCGAACCAGGAACCACGCGGGGAGCGTGAATATTCGAAGGGCGACTATATCCTTCGGACACCGTTACGCTGGGCTGTTGCCGCGCGCGTGCAAGGCGAGGTTGCAGTTACGATCGCCCAGCAACCCCTTCGGATTGAAAAAGGCGCGCTGCTGCCGCTGGTCGCTGTTCAGGCTCGAGCCGGTTCAGGCCCGTTTCTCGACGCATTCTGCACCCCACGGAAAGGCCCAAAGAAAACCATGGGCGGCATGGGTCTGCTGGGGATGGTCGGCAATGCGTTGCACCGGAGCTGGACTGACGCGCAGACTTGCCTGATCGACAAGGACCGTGATGGACGCTTCGATCATGCCATGCTGATCGGCGATGGCGGGGCTGTCGAGCGGATTCCACACCCGATCGAGCCGGTCGGCTTCGCGGTTGAGCAGGATGTTCCGGTCGGGCCGGGTAACGAGGTCCGCATTCGCCTCAGCGGGGTATCGGCAAAGCGAGCCACCTTCGAGCTTCAGATCGAGCAGCGCGGCAAGGCGCTGAGTTTCGAAAGTATCGAATCCGACAGATTGCCTAGAGTTGATCGGTGGAGCCGAGTCGAGGTCGGGGCCCAGCCGGTATCGGCGGAGATATTTGGGGCGAATTTTGAGGTCGTCGGCTCGGATGTTGCGCGCAAGTCGGTTATCATCCGCTGGCCTGAAACAGCACCTCGCAACGCGCGGCGTGAGATGCCGGAAATGATCGTCTATCAAGCCTATTGAGTCACGGTACCCGGCGCGGCCATCCGTGCCGCGTACCTGACAGCCTTTTTGTCGCGTTCGATCAGCATCACGCCGCCGCTTGTGTCGGGGCGCGGCTCCGCGCATGGAAATCCTATGCCCACCGACTCCCCCCTCGACCAGTTCAAGTCCGTCCTGACCGGCACCGCCCGCGCGCTGTCGCATGAGGCGGAGCTGGAGCTTGCCTTTACCGCTGACGCCCCGGCGCAATCGGGGCGGCATATCAAGGTGCCGATGCCGGGCCGGAACCTTCCGCCCGAACAGGTGGCGGAAGCGCGCGGTTTTGCCGATGGCTATGCGCTGCGGCTGCGGCTGCACGATGCCGCGACGCATCTGAAGGCCGCGCCCAAGGAACCGGTGGCGCGCGCGGTGTTCGATGCGGTGGAAACCGCGCGCGTGGAGGCGCTGGGGTCGCGCGGCTATGCGGGCATCGCCGACAATCTTGACCATGCGCTTGAGATGAAGATGCGGTCCGACCCGATCAGTCGGGCACGGACGCGCGATGAGGTGCCGCTGTCGACGGCCGTCCAGCTACTGGTGCGCGAACGGCTGACCGGGCGCGAATCCCCCGCCGCCGCGGCGCTTGGCCTTGCGCTGGTGCGCGACTGGATCGAGGACAAGGGCGGCGCGGACCTCGATGCGCTGGCACTGGCGATCGACGATCAGGCGGCGTTCGCGCGGCTGGTCGGCAATCTGCTCGCCGATCTTGAGCTGACCGAGGGCGATCTGGTCCCCGAAGAGTCCGAAGACGGCGGCGGCGAGGACGAAGGCACCGACGACGCCGATCAGGACGAGGCCGATGCCGGCGACGAGCCCGGCGACACTGGCGAGGGCGAGATCGACGCGCGCGGCGAACAGCGCGAGGGCGAAGGCGAGGACGGCCCGGAGACCGAGCAGGAACAGGGCGAGTTCGAGGAAGGCGAAGGCGAGCCCGGCGATCCGGGGGATGAGGGGATGATGCCCGTCCGCCCCAACCGCCCCTGGTCCGATTTCCCGCCGCAGTTCGAATATGGCGCCTACACCAATCAATATGATGAGGTGATCGCCGCCACCGACCTGTGCGACGATGAGGAGCTGACCCGGCTGCGCGCCTATCTCGACACGCAATTGTCGAACCTTCAGGGCGTGGTAACCAAGCTCGCCAACCGGCTCCAGCGCCGGTTGATGGCGCAACAGAACCGCAGCTGGGACTTCGATCAGGACGAAGGGCTGCTCGACGCTGCCCGGCTCGCCCGGGTGATCGTCAACCCGATGCAGTCGCTGTCGTACAAGGTCGAGAAGGATACCGAGTTTAAGGACACGGTCGTCACGCTGTTGATCGACAATTCGGGGTCGATGCGCGGCCGCCCGATCAGCATCGCGGCGATCAGCGCCGACATTCTGGCGCGCACGCTGGAGCGGGTCGGGGTTAAAACCGAAATCCTCGGCTTCACCACGCGCGCGTGGAAGGGCGGGCAGTCGCGTGAGAAATGGCTGGGCGAGGGTCGCCCGGCGCAGCCCGGTCGCCTCAACGACGTGCGGCATATCGTCTACAAACAGGCCGACGAACCATGGCGCCGCGCCAAAAAGTCGCTTGGCCTGATGATGCGCGAAGGGCTGCTTAAGGAGAATATCGACGGTGAGGCGCTGCTCTGGGCGCACCAGCGGCTGATCGCGCGGAACGAGGATCGCAAGATCCTGATGGTGATCAGCGACGGTGCGCCGGTCGACGATTCGACGCTGAGCGTGAACAGCGGGTCGTATCTGGAGCGGCATTTGCGCCAGGTGATCGGGTGGATCGAAAGCAAGTCGCCGGTCGGCCTCGTCGCGATCGGCATCGGCCATGACGTGACCCGCTATTACAGTCGCGCGGTGACGATCATGGATGTCGACCAGCTGGCCGGCACGATGATCGAGCAGCTGGCGTCGCTGTTCGACCTCGATGCCTGACGCACCCGGCGGCATCGCGCCGCCGCCGGGCGGGTTCCACCCGCCGGTCAAGCGATCGATGACGATCGCCGGGCATCCGACCTCGATCAGCCTGGAGCCGGTGTTCTGGGATGCGCTGGAGGCCGCTGCCTCGGCGCGCGGCCTGCCGCTCAGCGCGCTCGTCGCGCAGGTCGATTATCTGCGCATTCAGGGCGACGATCCGCCCAACCTTGCCAGTGCGTTGCGCAGCTGGCTTTTGACCGATGCGACAAAGTTGCGACAATATTGAAAACGATTCGCATTAGTGTTGACAGTGCGAACGACTCTCAATAGCGGACACCCCAACGACAACGTAAAGGGGTTTCCATGTCACGCACCTCGGACGGCCACCGCGCCGCGCCTGCTTTCCTCGCGCTCGCCGCGGTCGGTTTCGTCGCATCGGCGCCCGCCGCCTATGCCGCCGATCCCACCGATCCGGTCGCCGAGCAGGACCGCGCCGATGTCACCGTGACTGGCGAGAAGGTGCGGTCAGAGCAGGCCAGCCCCAAGGTCACCCGCCCCGTGCGCGACACGCCGCAGACGGTCACGATCCTGACCAACAAGGTGATCGAGGAGCAGAATCTCCTCACCCTGCGCGACGTGCTGTCGACCGTCCCCGGCATCACCTTTGGCGCGGCCGAGGGCGGGGTTGCGCCGAGCGATCAGATCACCCTGCGCGGCTATTCGGCATCGTCCGACATCACCACCGACGGCGTTCGCGACAGCGCGCCCTATTCGCGCAGCGACCCGTTCAACCTGGAACAGGTCGAGGTCACCAACGGCGCCAATTCGGTCTATAACGGATCGGGATCGGTCGGCGGGTCGATCAACATCGTGACCAAGCGTCCCGAGGCCGAAACCGCGATCACAGTGCAGGGCGGGATCGGCACCGACAATTATGTTCGCGGCACGATCGACGCCAATGTCCGCGCCAATGACTTGATCGCGGTGCGCCTCAACGCGATGGTCCACCAGAACGATGTGCCCGGCCGCGATGTCGAGAATTACGAGCGCTGGGGCGTCGCGCCCGCAGTGACGATCGGGGTCGATGGTCCGACCAGCCTGACGCTGCAATATCTGCATCAGGAAGAAACCAATATCCCGCAGTACGGCGTACCCTATTACAAGAACGGCGTGTCCAACGGCGCCCTGCCCGGCATCGATCGCAGCGACTATTTCGGCTATCGCAACATCGACACGCAGGAAATCACGGTCGATCAGGCGACGGCCACGGTCGCGCATGAATTCAGCAGCAAGGTGTCGCTGCGCAACCTGACCCGCTGGCAGAAGGTGCAGCAGCTGACCATCGTCGGCCCGCCGCAGGGGACGTTCTGCCTGACCGGCGGGGTGACTCCCACTGGCGCAGCATGCCCTGCAACTGTCCCGACCGGCTATTATCTGATCGGCGGCCCGCGCGGGAATGTGCGCGATACGACCAGCGAGCTGATGTACAATCAGGTCGACCTGTCGGCGCAGTTCAACACCGGCGCGCTCGAGCATAGCCTGGTCGTCGGCGCATCGGCGGGGTGGGAGAAGTTCTTCCTGTCCACCGGCAACGTCTATCGCAACGCCAATGGTACGGTTGCGAACGCGAGCTATCCGCTGATCAACTGGGCCAATCCCAATGAGGTTGTCACGGGTCCGGCGGGCTTCACCTATGGCAGCAACGTCTACACCGGCCCGGTCAATTTCTTCGAAAGCGGCCGCCAGCGTGGTGAAGTCACCAACTACGCGGTGTACCTGTTCGACACGATGAAGCTCGGCAAGTTCGAGCTCAACGGCGGCGTGCGGTACGAGCGCAACGCGGGCAATTACCAGACCGATGCCGGCACCGCCGCGACGGTCACCACGCCGCAGGGCGCGATCGTCACCGGCCCGCGCTTCACCAACAATGCCGACCTGTTCAGCTATCGCATCGGCCTCGTTTACAAGCCGGTCGAAGCGGTGACGCTCTACGCCGCCTATGGCAACGCCCAGACTCCGTCGCAGAGCGCGGTCAATGGCGGCTGCACCGCGCTGACCTGCAACGTCGATCCCGAAACCGCCAAGAATTACGAGATCGGCGCGAAGGCCGAGATCGGCCGCGCGCTGTTCAGCATCGCCGCGTTCCGCAACGAGCGCGACCAGTATAAGGTGCCGTCGAACGATCCGGCGCTGCCCGACCAGGTGCTCGACGGCCATTCGCGGGTCGACGGCATCGCGGTCAGCGCGACCGGCAACGTCACGCCGGCATGGTCGATCACCGCCAACTATACGTATCTGGAGCCGAAGCTGATCCGCTCGGTCGCGGTCGGCAGCCCGGACCCGGCTGCCGGTGCCGAGTTGCAGAATGTGCCGAACCATTCGGGCAGCCTCTACACCACCTACACGCTGCCGTTCGGGCTGAAGCTCGGCTATGGCGTGACCTATCAGGGCAGCTTCGCGCTGAACCTGCCGACCGCGACCTCGGCGGTGGTCTATCGCTCGGACGATTACCTCGTCCACAATGCGTCGGTGTCCTACGACATCACCAAGGACCTGAGCGTGCTCGTGAACGTCAAGAACATCACCAACGAGCTCTACTACACCCGCATCCGCAACAATGGCTGGGCCACGCCGGGCGACGCGCGCTCGGCGGTGCTGACCGTCGGCTACCGCTTCTGAGCTAAAGGGGGAGGAGCGGGTGACGGCAATCCCTGTCCCCCTGCTTTCATCCGCTCCGACCCCCTTTAGAAGGGTTCTATCATGCTGATCGCGATTCCCGACCTGCTCGATCCCGCCACGCTCGCCGATCTGCGCGCGACGATCGACGCCGCCGCGTGGATCGACGGCAACGCCACGTCAGGCCACCAGTCGGCGCTCGCCAAGCAGAATGAGCAACTGCCCGAGGATAGCGCGGCGGCGAAGGCGGCGGGCAAGGTGATCCTCGACGCGCTGGGCCGCTCGCCTTTGTTCTTCGCCGCAGCATTGCCGCTCAAGGTCTTCCCGCCCTTGTTCAACCGCTACGGCGTCGGCCAGACCTTTGGCGTGCACGTCGACAGCGCGATCCGCATCCAGCGCGGCACCGACTTCCGCATCCGCAGCGACCTGTCGATGACCGTCTTCCTCGAAGACCCCGCCGCCTATGACGGCGGCGAGCTGGTGATCGAGGATCAGTTCGGGGTGCAGCGGGTCAAGCTGCCCGCGGGCCACGCGATCCTCTACCCCTCCTCCAGCCTGCACAAGGTCGAGCCGGTGACGCGCGGCCGACGCGTCGCCTCCTTCTTCTGGCTCCAGTCGATGGTCCGCGACGATGGCGCGCGGCGCATCCTGTTCGACCTCGACCAGAGCGTGCAGCGGCTGACCGGGCAACTGGGCGGCACGGACCGCAGTGTGATCGAGCTGACCGGCGTGTACCACAATCTGCTGCGCCGCTGGGCGGACGCGTAACATGATCGTCTGCCCGGGCTTGACCCGGGCTCAGGCTTCTTCGTCTCCCTGTGGGATCAAGTCAGCCCAGGCCCGGGTCAAGCCCGGGCCGACGATGGGGGTTAGTCGAGCATTGCCCTCATTGCCGACGACAGCCACTCACCCTCACCCCGCACCACCAGCTGCACCGCCAGCCCCTCGCGCTCGGCCAGCGCCATCGCCGCCTCGGGTTCCAGCACGGTCAGCGCGCTCGCCCAGGCGTCGGCGTGACAGCAATCGGCGTGGAGCACCGTCACGCTCGCGGTGCCATGCGTAATCGGGCGGCCGGTGCGCGGATCGATGCTGTGGCTGCCCGCTGCGGACGTGCGGCGATAATCACCCGATGTGGCAACCGCGATCCCGTGCAGCGCGATCCGGAGCGAGGGAAGGACCACGCCCGGCGGAGCCTCGACATCGACCCACCAGGGCTGGCCATCGGGCTGGATCCCCGCGCCAACCAGCTCGCCGCCAATCTCGACGAGGAAATCGGCGCAGCCTATCCCACGCAACCGCGCTGCGACCGCATCGACGGCATAGCCCTTGGCGATCCCGGACAGGTCGAGTCGGGCCGGGCGGGTGCGACGCAGGCGGAGCAGGGGGGCATCGAGCTCGATCGCACCCAATCCGATCGCGGCGCGGGCAGTGTCGATCTCGCGGGCGTCAGGCGCATCGCCACGCGGCCCCGGCGGGCCAAAGCCCCACAGATCGACCAGCGCGCCCATCGCCGGGTCGAACGCCCCCTCCGAACGCGCCGCGATGTCGAGCGCGACGGTCATGACCTGCACGAACTCCGGCGCGATGCCGTGCCAACCGCCGGGTGCAGCCGCGTTGATCCGGCTGAGCTGCGAGGCCGGTTCCCAGTGGCTCATCTGCGCGATGATGTGCGCCAGCACGCACTGGATCGCCGCAGCGATACCCGGCGGTGGCGCCACGATTGCGGCCGACCAGCGCGTTCCCATTGTCTCCCCGCCGAACCGCTCCACAACCGCATGCGCCCGCCGCCGGTGAAAGGCGGCGGGCGACAGCGTCGCGGGAATGGCGATGCGGGGCTCGGGCGTCAGGGCGCCATCACCTCGACCGTCGTGACATAGCTTGCCCGGCGCGCCCCCGGGGCGGGCGGGGCGCCTTCTTCGCCGCCGGTGCGCGGGGTGGTGACGTTGATCCAGGTCATGCCCGGATCGGTCCACTTGATGGTGACCTTGCCGTCCGCGCCGGTCTTCAGATCCTGCTGATGCAGCTGGTCGCGATAGCGGATGCCGCCGGGGATCACCGTGACCGCCAGACCCGCGGCCGGCTTGCCGTCGAGCAGGAACTGGAAGGTCGCGTCCTCACCCATCACCAGGTCGTTGGGATGCGTCACCGGTACCAGCTCGATGCCCTTGCCGACCGGCTTGAATACGGTGGTGGTCGGCTCGCCCGCCGTCACGAAAATCTCGTTGCGGTTGCTATTGATCGACGTGCGCACATCGGTCGCGCCGGCCGGGATTACGCTGGCGAGCTTGTCGGCGGTGGTGCCGCGCGGGATGCGCACCTCCTCACCGTTCAGCTTGTACGATCCCATCACGCCTTCGCTGGCGTAGAAGATCTTGTAGGTGCCACGCTGCTGGATCTGCACGTCGAGCGTGGTGCGATAGCGGCCGGTCGCCTTGTTCTTGACCTCGCCCGGCGTGCCATCGGGCAGCATCACCGCAATGTCGGCGCGCAGCGGCTGATGCTCGAAATAGAACAGGTCGTTCGACACGGCGGCATCGACCGTGACCCACACGTCGGCGCCCTCGCCCGACACGACGGTCATCGACGGCATCATCCACTGGCGGTGCGCCTGAACGCTGGCGGGAATGGCGACCGCGGCGACGGCGGTGGCGATGAGGAGATTGCGGAACTTCATCTGGGTATCCCCCTGGGTTAGCGCTTGACGGTGAGCGTGACCGCTCCGAGTTCGGACGTGCCGCTGGCACGGGCGGTGCCGCCCTTGGGCAGCGAGAAGGGGATGCGGACCAGTTCGCGCCCGCCCACTTCGCGCGCGGCTTCGACCACCAGCGTATAGTTGCCCGCACCCAGCTGCGGCTTGAAGCTGACCTTGTGCGTCCCCGGAGCCTTGGTCGCGCCGGTCACGCCCGCGGCGGGAAAGCGCATCGTGCGGCCCGATGCGCGCCACCATTGGCGCACGTCGCGCAGCCACTTGGTGCCCTCATTGTTCTTGAGGTCGACGTCATACCACACCGACAGGGTCTGGGCCGGGCCGCCCTCCTTCTCGATCCAGATCGCGACATAGGGCCGGTGATATTCGGCCACCGTCAGGCGCGGGATCGTGACCGAGACGTCGAGCGTCTGCGCGGCCGCCATCCCCGGCGCGAACAGGCCCGCGCCGAGCGCGGTGGCGGTCAATCCGGTTACGCGAAACTGCATGGAAGGCGGCTCCCTTTAGATATGGATGAAGAAGATCGCGAGGATCGCGGGAATGACGAGGCCCGCGCCGACCAGCGGCCAGGTGCTCGGGCGGTTCTTCGAATGCATCTGCAACAGCACCAGGCCGGTCAGCGAAAACACGATGCATGCGAGCACGAAGATGTCGATGAACCACTTCCACACCGTGCCGCTGTTGCGGCCCTTGTGCAGGTCGTTGAGCCACGCGATCCAGCCGCGATTGGTGCTTTCGGTGGTCACCGCGCCACTCGCCCGGTCGATCGCGACCCAGCCATCGCCGCCGGGGCGGGGCAAAGCGAGGTAGATTTCGCCCGCCGACCATTCGGCGTCGCCGCGCGCATGCTTGATGTCGAGATTGCCCTCGACCCAATCAGCGACCGGGGCGGGCAGCGGCTTTTTCGCATCGGGCGCGTCGTCCGGCTTGATCGCCGGGAGCAGCGGCGCGGGCAGCTGCGCGGCGCGCTCCACTGTCTGCGGCGATCCTTCGATCTCGGCGGCGTGATTGAGCGTGAACCCGGTGACCGCGAACAGCAGCAGCCCGACCAGACTGATCGCCGAGCTGATCCAGTGCCAGGTGTGCAGCTGCTTCAGCCAGAAAGCCTTGCGGCTGCGCTTGCGCGGCGCGGTCGTGGTGGTTCCGTGCATCGGGGTGAGGATGACCTAATTGCGATTCGTTCGCAGCATTAGCGAGAGTGATTCGCAATTACAATCGGGTGCGAAGCCTTTGCGTAGCCGATGTCGTTGGAACCTTGTTGTGGCTCCTATCCTCTAATCGTCACCCCCGCGAAAGCGGGGGCCCATCTCCTGCAGAATCGGCACATCGTACCGGCGCGTTGAGCGATAGCGGCGGAGATGGGCCCCCGCTTTCGCGGGGGTGACGAGAGGGGATGCGAAAGGCGCAAAGATTCAGCGCCGAACCCTGCGCACTTTCAACTCACCGCCCCAGCAGCACCCGTGCCTGCCCGGCAATCTGCGCCAGCATCGCGGCATTCGGCGCGGGGGCCTTTTTCGCGCGCTCGACCAACGTCACGAACTGCGCGACGCGCGCGGCATGTTCGGACAGCCAGGTTTCGACCTCGGCCAGCGGGTTCGTGCCGGTGCCACGCGCGAGGAACTCCAGCCGCAATTGCTGGAAGTCGCGCGCAAGCCCTGCGATCAACAGCCGCTCCCACGGGTCGCCCGCGACGATGCGCGCCGCATTGGCCTGTGCCCAGTCGAGCCCCAGCGCCTGCCCCAAATGGGTGAAGGCGTGGGTCAGCTCGGTCTCGCCGATGCCGCGCCGCTGGCCGAGATCGGCAAGGCCGACCGCGCCGTCCAGCTCAAAGATACGCACGATCTTCGCCACCAGCGCCTTGGGGGCACCCGCCGCCTCCAGCTGCGCAGCGATGCGGCCCGATTGCGCCAGCGCCTCTTCCTTGAGCAAGGTCTTGGCCTGGCGGTCGAGGCTGTCGATGCCGGGCTTCAGGCGCGCCAGCATTGCGGTAATGTCCTCACCGGGACGCGATACGCGCAGCAGGTCGGCGATCTGCGAGCGGGTCGCGACGGCAATCTCGTCGAGCACCGCAAGGCGCGCGCCCTCGCTCATTGCCGCAGATTCGATCTTCTCCCACAACGGCTGCAGGCCGAACAGCCGCTCGGTCACCACGAACATCATCGCGATGTCGCGCAGCGATGCGCCTTCCTCTTCGGCCAGCTCGAACGGGTGCAGCACGCCGAGCCGGTTGACGATGCGATTGGCGAGCTTGGTCGCCACGATCTCGCCGCGCAGGCGATGCTCGAGGATCGCGCTCTTGAACGTCTCGCGCATCGCGGGCGGGAAGGCCGCGATCAGGTCCGGCTCCAGCGCCGGGTCGAGGCCCAGACCGCCGGTTTCGATCGCATCCTGCAGCGCCAGCTTCGACGTCGCGAGCAGCACGGCGAGTTCGGGCCGGGTCAGCCCCGCGCCGTCCTGCGCCCGGCGCAGATATTCCTCATTGGTCGCCAGCCCCTCGACCGCGCGGTCGAGCCGGCCGCCGGCCTCGAGGATTTCGGTCAGGCGCACGAAGCTCGGCACTGCGACCGGCCCGTCATTCTCGAGGAACGACAGCGCCAGCGTCTGCAGGCGGTTATCCTCCAGCACCAGATGCGCGACATCGTCGGTCATCGACGCCAGCAGCGTGTTGCGGTCGCCCATCTCTAGGCGACCCTCGATCACCTCACGGTTGAGCGCGATCTTGATGTTGACCTCATTGTCCGAACAATCGACGCCCGCCGAATTGTCGATGAAGTCGGTGTTGAGGCGCCCGCCGCGCATCGAGAAGGCGATGCGCGCCGCCTGCGTTACGCCCAGGTTGGCGCCCTCGCCGATCGCACGCGCGCGCAGCTCCTCGGCATTGACGCGCAGGCGATCATTGGCGGGATCGCCGACCTCGATATGCGCTTCGGCGGCGGCCTTCACATAGGTGCCGATGCCGCCGAACCACAGCAGGTCGACCGGTGCCTTGAGGATCGCGGAGATGAGGGCGTTCGGCTCCATCTCTTCCGCCTCGATGCCCAAAGCCTCACGCACCTGTGGCGTCAGCTTGATCGACTTTTCCGACCGCGCGAACACGCCGCCGCCGCTGGAGATCAGCGCCGGATCATAGTCCGCCCAGCTCGACCGGGGCAGGTTGAACATGCGCTGACGCTCGGCCCAGCTCGCCGCCGGATCGGGATCGGGGTCGAGGAAGATGTGGCGATGGTCGAACGCCGCGACCAGCTTGATCGCCTTGGACAGCAGCATGCCGTTGCCGAACACGTCGCCCGACATATCGCCGCAGCCCGCAACGCGGATCGTGTCGCTCTGGACGTCGGTGCCCATCTCCAGGAAGTGGCGCTGCACGCTGACCCACGCGCCCTTGGCGGTGATGCCCATCGCCTTGTGGTCGTAGCCGACCGAGCCGCCGGATGCGAAGGCGTCACCCAGCCAGAAGCCGCGATCGATCGCGATGGCGTTGGCGACGTCGCTGAAGGTCGCAGTGCCCTTGTCCGCGGCGACCACGAAATAGGGGTCTTCGCCGTCATGGATCACGACGCTGTCGGGATGCACCACCGCGCCGCTGACGATATTGTCGGTGATCGACAGCAGCGAGCGGATGAAGATGCGGTAGCTTTCCTTGCCCTCCTCAAACCAAGCATCACGGTCGATGCTCGGACTCGGGAGCTGTTTGGGATAGAAACCGCCCTTCGCCCCGGTCGGCACGATCACGGCGTTCTTGACGCGCTGGGCCTTCATCAGGCCGAGGATTTCGGTGCGGAAATCGTCGCGCCGGTCGGACCAGCGCAGCCCGCCACGCGCAACCGGACCGGCGCGTAGATGAATACCCTCAACCCGCGGCGAATAGACCCAGATCTCGCGCCACGGCAGCGGCGCGGGCAGGTTCGGCACGCGGCTGCTGTCCATCTTGAACGCCAGCGCTTCGGCGGCGGCGGGGGCAAAGGCGTTGGTGCGCAAGGTCGCGCGGATCACCCCGGCAATCGCGCGCAGGATGCGGTCGTCGTCGATCGCGCTGACTGCATCGAGGCCCGCAGCAATCGCGGCATCGGCGGCGGCAATCGCAGCGGCACTGTCCTTCGCCCGCGCCGGATCATGCGCGGCAGCGAAGCGGTCAACCAGCGCGGTCGCGACCGCAGGCGCGCGGCGCAACGCCTCAACCACCGTAACCAGGCTGTAGCTGAGGCCGGTCTGGCGCAGATAACGGAACCACGCGCGCAGCAGCACCACCGATGCCGGAGCCAGTCCCGCCTCGACGATCAGCCGGTTGAACGCATCATTCTCCGCCCGCATTTCGAGCACGGCGGCAATCGCACCCTCGACGGTCGCAGTGTCGCCCTTGAGCCCGCCGGGCAGTTCGACCTCGAAATCATGGATATAGCCATCGGCATCGCCCGCCAGCGCGGTCGGCACTTCCTCGATCACGCGGAAGCCGAAATTCTCGAACACCGGCACCGCGTCGGACAGCGGCAGCGGTCCGCCGAGGCGATAGAGCTTGATCCGCAGCTTGCCGTCATGGTCGTAGATGCGCACCGACCGGGCATGGACGTCGCTCAGTCCGGCGATCCGCACGATGTCGCGCGCCGCCTCCTCGGGCGGATTGCCGTTGCGATAGCCGAACGGGAAACAGGGGGCATAGCGCAGCGCCAGCCGCGCCGCGCGCGACGGCGTCGCACCATCCTCGCGCAATGCGACTTCGATCGCGGGCAACCAGCCCCGCACCATCCGCTCCAGCTCCACGTCGAGCGCGGCGGCGTCGGGCATCCGCCCCTCGCCGCGCAGGTCGAGCGTGTAGCGCAGCAGCGCAACCGGCCCGTCCTCGAGCGCGATCGACCAGCTGAGCAGCGAGGCATGGGCACGCTGTTCCAGCAGCTCGCCAATCGCGACACGGCGCCCGGTCGACACCTCGTCGCGCGGCAACCAGACAAAGGCAAACAGATGGCGGCCCAGCGCGCTGCGGATCAGCACCAGCTTGGGCCGCGGGCGATCGGTCACCGACATGGCGGTGAGCGCAATCTGCTCCAGCGCTTCGGCCGGGAAGGCGGTGGTCAGGTCGTGCGGCAGCCCACTCAGCGCATGCGCCAGCGCCTTGCCGGTATGGCCGCGCGGGTCAAAGCCGAACTTGCTTTCCAGCGCAGCGATGCGCGCGCGCAGCATCGGCACCTCGTCCGGGGTCGAATGCAGCGCCGCGCTGGTCCACAGACCGGCATGGATCGACAGGCCGGTGATGCGCGGGCCGTCCCGCAGCGGCACCAGCACCAGATCGAGCGGCGCACGGCGGTGAACGGTCGAGATCAGATTGGACTTGAGCAGCAGCGGCGGCTGGCCGCCCTGTTCGAACCATTCGATCGCCAGCTGGCGCGAGGTTTCGGCGAGCAGCGGCGTGTCGAGTGTCATGCGGCAAATGCCCGCCGCATCCGTCACGCTGCCGTCGCGATGCCAGTTTTCATGGCCGACCAAAGTCATGCTGCCGCCCTGGAACCAGCGCAGCAGCGCGGCGCCTTCGGTATCGGCGATCTTGTTCGCGTCGTCGCTCATCGCGCGGCGCAGCTCGGTCCAGTCGGTCACCGCGGCGCGGACATGGCCCAGATTTCGTTCGAGATCGCGGACGAGTCCCGTGCGGTCGCGCGCATCGGCGCGTTCCAGCTCGAGATAGACCATCGATTCGCGCGAACCACCGCTGCCGATGCCAGCGAGCGTGCCATCGCCCGCGCGTTCGACGGCGACGACCGGATGGATGATGCGCCGGATCGCAATGTCGTGCGCGGCGATGGTCGCGGCGATCGAATCGACCAGGAACGGCATGTCGTCATTGACCACCGCCAGCCGCATCGCGCGGCTGTCTTCGCCCAGCCCGGTTTCGAGCGCGATCCCCGGCATGCCGGGCGCGCGCGTCGCCGCCGCCTCCGCCACGAACCTTGCGGCCGCGGCGCGGGCGGTGTCATCGAACCCCTCCAGCTCCCCCGGCAGGGCCCCATCGGTGAGGCGCGCATTCACGGCCTCGGCGAGCGACTTGATCGGCGTCTTGCTCATGATGTGGCGCTATGCGCCCGCAGCGCGCGCGGCTCAAGGCTTGCTGCACTGCACAGTAACATTTGAGACTAAATTGCCGGGATAGCGATATCGGAGCACAAAAAAATGCGCGCGAACCGGTGTTTTCGACCAGTTCGCGCGCAGCTTGGGAGAAGGCTTCAGGAAGGATCAGGTGGTCATGCGGCCGCCTTGCGCAGCGCGCGGTTGGCGAGCGCCGCGTCGTCATCGATCCGCGCGACGATATCGAGCTCGCCATCGGCGCCGGCGCGGGCGAGCAACAGCACGAATTCCTGCGCGCCCGCGTCCATCTGGACATGCGCCAGTGCCGGACGTGCGCGTAATTCGGCGCGGACCTGATCGAACAGATCGGGCTGGGGCGCGGGCTTGCGCAGCGCGCGCTCGGCCTTGACGATGCCCTTGATCCCGCCCTCGGCAGCGCTGATGAACGCGTCGAGTGCGCCCTCGGCAATGTCGTGGCGGCGGGCGTGGTTCATCACCGCGGCGAATTCGGTCAGGCGGGTCTTGTCGTAATCGGCGCCGAAAACGAGCTTTGCCGCAGCGGTCATCGGTGCGCGTGCCTGAACCGCGATCCCGGCATCGGCCAGCAACTCGGCATACTCTTCGGATTCAGTTTCCGAGGCACGCGCGAAATCATAAGCACGTGACAAGGCACGGTAGAGCGACGCGCGGCTGCGCGTATCGGCGGCGCGCGCGGCGGCGGCGCTTTCGCGCGCGATCAGCAGCCGGTCGGCGAGCGTGTCGGCAGTCGGTAGCGTAACCGTGTCGAGCGCGGGGTCCGCCTCGGCTTCGACGGCAACGCTCTCGCCAAAGCCGCCACTCGGACCATCGGCCCAGACTGGCGCCGCGGTGACCGGGGCAGGGGCGGTGCGGCGGGCCTCTTCGACCTCACGCTCCAGTCGCGCCTGGGTCTCGGCGTCGACCAGCTCTTTCCAGTTGATCACACCATAGATGAAGTCGATCGTGTCCGCGTCGGACGAGAAGGGCATCAGGATGCCGCGATACAGCGTGTTGTGCCCGCGCTGGCCGACAAACTCCGCCTCGAATCCGATCGGGGCGCGGTTAGCGATGATCTGCAGATAATGGTCGGTCAGGCGCGACAGCAGCGACCGGCTGGGCACTTCGCCGACATGGGTGATGTCGCTGGTGACCCCGCATTCCTCGCGCAGCGACCCGCCGAGATAGCGAATCGCCGGATTCTCGATCCCCTTGCTGAAATCGAGCAGCACGCTGTGCGGGCCGAAATCGGCGATATTGCCGGGATTGAGGTCTTCGATCGACGGATAGGGGCGTCCCTGCAGCAGCGACACCCAGTGATTATAGGCGCGCACATGCATGCGGCGCTCATCGGAGCCGATCGATAGCCGATGTGCGCCAGGCCCCGAATCGCTGACGCCAGTGTCGTCATGATCGGTGTCGGGACGATCATCGAGTCCGCGGGCGGTGTCCATGCGCATGCTCCACAAAGGGCAACGGGCCCTTCTCCGGAACGACATTGCGCCGGATGTGGTAAACACTGCGTAAAGGCGCCCAATCGGCAAATCCCGCGCCGGCAACGCTTCGGCAACGCTTGTCAGCTAGGAACAAGGCTGTTAAGCGCCGCCACCTTCCCCGGCGGCGCAAGCCGGGTATGCCGCTTTAGCTCAGTTGGTAGAGCATCGCATTCGTAATGCGGGGGTCACAGGTTCGAGTCCTGTAAGCGGCACCATTTTCAGCATTGGCGGGACGCCGCCAATTTCTGATCGTCCCTCCTGACAACTTTCTCCATGCGCACGGGCAGCTGGTGGCCCACCGAGGCAACCCGCAGTTGCCTCAGCATTGCCGTTCCAAGGCTGGCGGCGCTGGCGGCATGTCGATCAGGCGTGGCTTCGCGCGGCGTTCACGGCTGCGCTAGCCGTCCGGCGGCGAAGTCCCGTGCGAGCGCGATGAACGCCTGGAAGGCCGCTGAGGAATTGCGGCGGTTGGAATAGTAAAGGCACAGCGGGGCGATGGGCGGCGTCCAGTCTTCAAGAATGCGGACGAGACGCCCCGCTGCGATGTCTTCACGGACGTCGGTCTCCATGAAGTAACCGATCCCCACGCCGTTCATGACCGCAATCCGGGTCAGCGACGCCTCATCGAGCGTCACCGGCCCCTCCACATCGAGAAGCAGTTCCTCGCCGCCCCGTTCGAAGCGCCATCGGAACAGCGCGCCGTTCGGCAGCCGGACCCGCAGACAGGGGTGGCTTGCAAGGTCCTGCGGCACGTTCGGGATCGCCCGTTCATGGAAGAAGGCCGGGGACGCCACGACTGCCATGCGCCGCGTCTGGCCGAGCGGGATCGCGATAGCGTCGCTCGGCACCAGGTCTGCGCTGCGCACACCCAGATCAAAGCCTCCGGCCACGACGTCCACCAGCCGCCCCTCGGTGACGAGGTCGATATGAACCTGTGGATAGCGTTGGAGATAGGTCAGCACCAGCGGCGCCATGATCTCGCGCGCCGCCGTCGCGAAGGCATTGATGCGCAACGTGCCCGACGGCACCTCCTGCTGCGCGCGCGCCGTGTCCATCGCCTTCTGAATGTCCTCGAGCGCCGGCTTGATCTGCGCGACGAAGATGCGACCGGCATGGGTCAGCGATACGCTGCGCGTGGTGCGATTGAACAGCCGCACGGCCAGCTCGCGCTCGAGCTTCCCCACCGCATTGCTGATCGCAGTGGTCGACATGCCGAGATCGAGCGCCGCGGCCCGGAACGAGCCGCACCGAACGATCGCGAGCACCGATTCGAGTTCGATCAACGAGTGGCGGGCCATTATTCCGATTTTCGGGACATACTATGCCGATTTGTTGCGATTATCTGGAGGAATGTCCATCGCTAAATCATGTTCATCGCAGTCGAGGAGATGACCATGCCAATCGCTCTACCCAAGCCGATCGCCGACTATGTCGCGGCGAATGCCCGTCTCGATATCGACGGGATGATGAAGCCCTTCCTGCGCGATGCCGTGTTCATCGACAACGGCAAGCGGTTCGAGGGACAGGCGGCGATCCGCCAGCTTCTCGAAGATGAAGTCATCCCGGTGAAGGCGATCTTTGTGCCCGACGCCGTTCGGCACGCAGGCGACGCGGTGGTCGTCGAAGGTCCGGCGCATGGCGACTTTCCCGGCAGCCCGCTGCGCTTCACCTACCGCTTCGCACTGGCGGACGGTGCCATCAAGACGCTGGAGGTCACGGTATGAGCATCACGGCGGATCCCACCGAGTTCGCCGGCAAGCGCGTGCTGGTCAGCGGCGGCACCAAAGGGCTCGGCCGCGCCACGGTCGAGCGCTTCCTGGCTGGCGGCGCACGGGTGATCACCGCCGCCCGGGCGATCAGGGACCCCATCGACGGCGTCGACTATGTCGAGGCCGATCTGACCACGCCAGCGGGTGGCGAAGCGCTGGCCAAGGCGGCGATTGCGCGACTGGGCGGCGTCGACATTCTCGCGCATGTCATTGGTGGTTCGGCGTCACCGGCGGGTGGCTTCGCCGCGCTGAGCGATGCGCACTGGCTCGCCGAGCTGAACCTCAATCTGCTGGCGACCGTCCGGCTCGATCGCCTGCTGATCCCGCAGATGATCGCACGGGGCAACGGCGTCGTGGTGCACGTCACCTCGATCCAGTCGGTGCTGCCGCTGCCCGAATCCACGACCGCCTATGCCGCAGCCAAGGCAGCGCTGCGGACCTATAGCAAGTCGATCTCGAAGGAACTGGGGCCGAAGGGTGTGCGCGTCAATGCCGTCTCTCCCGGCTGGATCATGACCGAAGGGGCCAACGACTTTCTCGAAATGCTGCGCGCGGCCAATGGCGGCACGATCGAGGACGCGCGGCAGTCGGTACTCGACGGGTTGGGCGGGATTTCGATCGGACGAGGTGCCGAACCTGAAGAGGTGGCCGATCTGATCGCCTATCTTGCCGCCGATCGCGCCGCGGCGATCCACGGGGCCGAGTTCGTCATCGACGGGGGGACGATCAGCACCGTTTGAGTGGGCCACCCGGCGCTAGAGTCGTTTTCGGCTTCGCTGCATCGGCACCGGCCCGCTCCCCACGGGGTCGAGGATCAGCCGCTTGGTCAGTCTGCCGCAATTTCCAGCCGGAAGGGCGCCACCGGTAGCCCTGACCGCGCATAGAGGTTGATCGCCGGGCTGCCCTGCCACGCATAGCGAACCGTGCTGGCCGGGCGGCCATCGTCGATCACCAGCACCGATTGGTCACGCACGATCGCGCGCGCAAAGCGGCACGCGCCGGTCGCGTCGCACAGCTCGAACCCGACCGGTTCGAGCGCGCCCATGGCGGCCAGTCCTTCGGCGGAGCGCAGGGTGATTTCGATCCCTTCGCGCGTGCGCTTTGCCCGCACCGGCTGCGGCGCTGGCGCGACGGTTTTGCCATAGGCGACGCGCAGCGCTTCCTGCCCCATGCGCTCGCCGAGCACATCCTTGTGGGCAGGGTGGATGTCGGTCGCGATACCGAGGTCGATGGCGACCGCCAGCCCGGTGGCGGCGTCTTCGCTGGCGACGATGCGCTGGGCCTCACGCAATTGCGCCCATGGGGCGTCGACCGGGCGGGGGCTGCGCGGGCCATAGCCGGGCAGCTGGACGATCACGACCGGCAGCGCGGGATCGGCGAAATGCGCGCGCCAGCTCGTCCGCCATGTGCGCAGCGCGGCGGCATAGCCTGACGCACGGCTGGTGTTCGATTCGCCCTGATACCAGGCGATACCGCGCAGGCCGGTGCCCGCGAGCGGCGCGATCATGCCGTTCCACGCCATCGTCAGCCCGCGCGGCATGCTCCACGGGATGGCGGGCGGCGCCTCCTTCCATGCGCTGTCGGCCGTGCCGCGGCGATAGCGCCACGATCCAGCCAGCGGCTTGCGCGCGCCGCCCGGCAGCACCAGTGCGAGCGCGTCCGCCGGGCTGCTGAACCCGCCGCCGCCCATCTCGTCGATGACGCGCACGGCGATGCTGTTCTCCCCCGCGCGCAGCACGCCCGCCGGGATGCGGTAGCTGCGCTGCTCGGCGGCGACGAGTTGCGCGCCGATCGGCACGCCGTTGATCCAGACCCGGTCGCGCTCGTCGATCCGCCCGAGCTGGAGCACGACATCCTTGCCATCGCCAAGGTCGGCGGCGGTCAGCGCGATGCGGGTGCGGAACCACATGATGCCGTCATAGCCGCCGAGCCCGTCGATCCCGGATCGCTCCCACTGGCCCGGCACCGCGATCTGCTCCCAGCCACTGTCGTCCAGTCCGGGCGCGGCCCATGCGGCTCCCGTCGAGCCGGGATCGACCTGTTCCGCCCAGCGGTCGGTTGCGTCCACCGCCGCAGCCAGAGCCGCCGCCGGGTCCGTGGCATAGCGGTCGAGCCAGCTCAGCTGCTCGGGCGATGCCCCGGCGGTGCGCAACGCTGCGGGCGACATCCAGTCCTCAATCGTCGACCCGCCCCAGGCGGCGTGGATCAACCCAAGTGGGGTCTTCGGGTCATTGCGCAGGATTTCGCGCGCCATGTGCCAGCACGCGGCGGAGAAGCCGCCGAGATTGTCGGGCGCGGCGCGTGACCAGGCGAGTTCGGGCACGATGTCGCGTGCGGGCTTTGCTTCGGCGGTGCGCTTTACCTTCAGCAACCGGATCGGCAGCCCTGCGCTCTCGCGCGCGGTGCGGTCGGGATTGGCGCTGCCGGACACGGGCAGATCCATGTTCGATTGGCCCGAACACAGCCAGACATCGCCCGTGACGACATCGTCAAGCTGCGCCGAAGCGCCGCTGGCGGCCCGGATCACGACCGCGCCGCTCTGGCCGCGTGGCAGCGCGGGCAGGGTGACCTGCCAATTGCCCTGTGCGTCGGCGCGCGCGCGTGCGGTGGCTGTGCCAAAGGTGACGGCGACCTCTTCCCCCGCCTGTGCGCCGCCGCCCCGGAACTGCGCGGGCTTGCCCTGCTGCAGCACCATATGGCTCGACAGATGCGGCGCGACGGTGAGGGGGCCAGCAAGCGCGGGCGTGGTGGTCAGCGCGAGTGCGATCAGGGCAGTTCGGGTCATCGTCACTCTCGTTCGATCAGCGCGGATAAGGGATCAGCCAGCCGGAATCTTCGGCGGGCACCTGTGGCGGCATCAGCCCGGCGTCGCGAAAGCCCCATGCGGCTAGGGTCAGCATGGTGTCGCTCTCGACCAGTGCGCGGGCGCGCCGGCCCGGATCGGCCAGGTCGATATCCTTGAACGGCCAACCATCGAGCTTGGCACGATGGCCCGCGAGATAATCGACCCCGCGCCGCAGCGGATTGGCCTTTGCATCGCCCTGCCACAGGTCGACGCCGACGCATTCACCCAGCATCGCCATCTGCACCCCGGCGCGCAGTGCGAAGGCGGAGTAATGCCAGCTGCGCGTCCGGGCGGTTTCGGCGGGCAGGGTACCGGCGGCGTCGATCTGGGGCGCGAGGCGGCGCGTGAGGAAATCCTGCGCCAGTCGCTGGGTCACGCTGTCCATCCGCGCGAACAGCGCGAACTGGCCGAGCAGCATGTCGTAATAGACGCCGTGGTTGTTCTTCGCCGCGCGCTGGCCCTTGCCATTGGGGCTGGTCGCCAGCCAGGTTGCGAAGTCCGCGAACCAGCCTTCGATCGCGCGCTGGTCTTCGGCGGTGATCGCCTTGCTGGTCCCGAGCACGCCAATCGCCTCGACTACGGGAACGAGGCGCGTCGCCTCGACAATCCCGTCCGGACGCCCGGCCGAGACGCCCGGCACCGCCTGCGCATAATCGAGATTGGGGTTCATTCGCGTTGCCGGGGTGACGAACCAGGCGCGCAGCAGCTTGGCCGCATGTTCGGCGTAGCGCGTGTCGCCGGTGGCGTGCCAGGCGAGCGCCAGCGTCTCGACATCGCGGCTGAACGCGCCGAGCCGCTGGACGTCAAAGCGGTCGCCATTGCGTTCCGGGTTCACTTCGCCGTCGCGGCGGCGATAGGGTTCGCCATCGGGTTTGGAGGCGTCTGGCCACCAATAGGGGCCGATCGACAGATAATCGCGCTTGTCGCCGCTGCCCGCCGCGCGCGGCTTGTCGGTCACGCTGTATGGCCCACGGCGCAATGCTGCGTCCGCGCCGCGGATCAGGCGCTGGCGCAACGCGGCGTCGTTGGTTGCGGCGGCTCGTTGCGCCGCCAGCCACTCGGGCCGCCACAAAAAGGTGCGCTGCCCGCTGGCGAGATAGCCCTCCGCACCCTTGCATTGCGCCAGTGTGGGGGCCGCTGCGGCGGGCACCGTTGCCAGCAACAATGCCGCGAGCAGTGCCGCTCCCCGCATCAGAACTTCACCGTCACGCTGAGCGCGCCCGTGCGGCCATCATAATCGGCAACGCGGTTGAGGCGCGGATCGCCTTCATATTCCTCACGCCGCGAGTTGGTGATGTTGTAGATCTCAAGCCGTAGTTCGAGCCATTTGCTCGGCTTGAGCGCGCCGGAGAAGTCGAGCTGACCGCGTGGCCGCACGCGGCTGGCGCTGCCGGTGAAGGTCGAGCCGCCCGCCAGCTCGATGTCTGACGCGTGGTTATACGCCATGCGCAGCTGGACGAGGCTGTCCTCATAATAGCCGATGATGTTGTAGGTGTCGTTGGCGACATTGTAGAGTTTGGTGCCATTGGCCCCGCCCGACCGGACGCGGGTGTAGTTGAACACGCCGCCGGTGTTGCGCAGGAAGCCGGGCAGGAAGTCGAAGCGCTGCTGGATCTGGAATTCAAGGCCATTGACGGTGATCGCGTCGGGATTGTTCACGATCTGGTTGATCGTGATGCGCTGGTTCGCGGTCTCGATCGGATTGCCCTGATTGATCCGGCACCGGCCCGATCCGTCGATAAACAGCGGGCCGAAGGTCTGCCCCTCGACCGTGAAGCTTTGCCCCGCCGGGCAGAAATTGTTGAGCGTCAGGATGTCGTTGGTCACCCGCTTGTTGAAATAGCCCAGCGCGATCACGCTGCCCGGGCGGTTGTACCATGACACGCCGAGGTCGAACGCACGCGAGCTGCGCGGCTGAAGCCCGAAGCGGTTGACGTCGATCCGCACCGCGCTGACCGTGTCGCCCGCTTCCGGGTCGACATCTTCGAGGATGCGGGTCGGGGCGGGGCTGAATTCGACGAGATCGAACGCCTCAAAGGTTTCGTAATAGGCCGCGCGCGCCACCAGCTTGGACGTGATCTCATAGACCAGGTTCGCTGACGGCAGCCACGCGCTGTACTTGCCCGTCGCCGGTTCGGGCGGAAGGAAATAGCCGGGCCGGAAATCGGCCTGGGTAAAGCCGAGCGCGGTATAGAATTCGAGTGCCTGATCGCGGGTCACGCCCGACAGATTCGATCGGACATAACGCATGCCGATATTGCCGCGCAGCGGGATGCCCTTCCACTGCTCCAGATCGAACTTGGTCATCGCGAACAGCTCGAGATTGTCGCGTTCGGAATTGAAGTTCTGCCCCTCGACCCGGTTCAGCGGGAAGCGCTGGATGAACCCGGTCAGCGAATTGCGCGGGGCGAGTGCGAGGATGTTGGCGTAGGTGATCCGGCTGCGCGCGGCGGGGGTCAGTTCGGGGAAGAACGCCGCCAGCTGGGCCGCGGTCGGCGCGAAGGTGACGCCGGGGGGAACCGTGCTGATGACCGGATAGATCGCGGCTTCGATATTGCGGATGTTGAGCGAGTAGAAATTGCCGAACTCGGCCCCCGGCGCGCCGCCGCCGAAGAAGGTGCCGCCCGAGGTGACGGCGTCGTTCAGGCGGAAGATGTTGTTGGTCAGATTGTTGAGCTGCGTGCCGATATTGGCGTTTTCCTGGAACGTCTGATCGGCAGTCTCCTGCTGATAATAGGCACCGACCTTGACGCTGGTGAACGGGCCGAAATCGACGAACCGCTCAACCTTGAAGTCGGCGGCGAGCATGTCGCGCTTCACCCGCACGCCATTGCCGCTGGCGGTGAACACGACATTCTGCGGGCGGGTCGAGTTGCGCGCCTGAATCGCATTGCCCGCGCTGACCGCATAGGTGCCGTTGCCGACATCGAGCAGCGCGCCCGGCACGGTCAGGTCGAACAGGAAGTCGCCATAATTGCCAAGCCCGGTGTTGATGATCGCATAGGCGCCGTTGCCCGCATCATCGATCCCGTCGCCATTGACGTCGGCGCGGCCGGTATTGGGCTGGATGCGCTGTTCGTACAGATACTCGCGCTTGTCGCCGACCGCCTTGGACCAGGTGCCGACGAAATCGATCGCCCAGTCGTCGTTGCGGAAATTGACCTGCGGGTAGATCGCCCAGCTCTGATCGATCGAGGGGAAGTTGCGGTTGCCGATCGGAATTGCAAAGTCGCTCGCGGCGATGTTGTTGACGACATAGACATTTTCGACCGAGCCGTTGGAGCCGCGATCGAACGTGCCCAGCGATACCGGGGCCGACAGCGGGGTGACGATGCCGGTTGCATCCTGCGGGAAGGCGATCAGCAGGTCGAGATTGGCGTCGGACAGGTCGCGGCGGGTGTAGATGCCGTCGACGCGCGCCTTCAGCGTGTCGGAAATCTCCCACTCCATGCCGGCACCGCCGGACAGGCGGTAGCCTTGGTTGGTCTGCGAAATCTGCCGCACTTCGGATGGGAATACGACATCATTGGGGACGCCGCCGGCGTCGGTCGCGGGAATCGCGAACGCCGAATTGGTCAGGGCCAGCTGATTGAGGCGCGCCTGGGTGAACGAGGTGTAGGAATTGACCCGGATCGTGTCGCGGCGAAAGCTCTGCTTGGCGTAGGAGCCGGTGGCATAGACCCCGAAATTCGGCGTGATGCGCTTGACCGCCGACAGGAAGTAACCGGGGTTGGCGTCCTCGGTCGTCTCTTCATATTGCAGCTCGGCGCGGGCGACGAACCCTTCCTTGCGCGATAGCGCCGAGCGCAGGCGCAGGTCGACGTTGGAGGCAAGCCCGCCCGCCGGAATCTCGGCGGTGAAGGACTTGATCACGTCCGCGCCACTGAAGATCGCCGCGTCGAAAATGCCGAACGGATTGCCATTGCCGCGCGTGCCGAAGGTCGGCGTCGCGATGCTCTGCCCCATCACCGTGGTCTTGGTGTACTGGCTGGGCAGGCCGCGCACGCTGATCGACGCGTCGCGCCGGTCGGCGGAGCGGTTGATCTGGACGCCGGGGATACGCTGCAGCGCTTCGCCGAGGTTGAGGTCGGGGGTGCTGCCGATATCGTCGGCGGAAATACCATCGAGGATGACATCGGCCTTGCGGCGGATATCGAGCGCGTTTTCAAGCGATGCCCGGATTCCGGTGACGACGACCTCTTCCTCTGCCTCGGGTTCGTCCGCAGGCGTGGCCTCGGTCTGTGCGTAAGCGGATGGTGCCAGTGCGATGGCGAGCCATGCTGTCGAACTGACTGCGGCAACCTTGGCCGCACGTGCGAAGTTGGTCATCTGGTTTCTCCCCAATTTCAATCTGCTTTGATACCGGTGTCATCTGGCGGCGCGGGAAATCGACCCGCGCCTTCCGGCTATTCGTCGATATTCTTGCGGAACGTCTCGGGCAGGAACAGCAGCCCCACCACCAACGTCAGGCCGGCGACCACGATCGGATACCACAGCCCGTAATAGATATCCCCGGTCGCCGCGACCATTGCGAAGGCCGTCGTCGGCAGGAACCCGCCGAACCAGCCATTGCCGATATGGTAGGGCAAGGACATCGAGGTGTAGCGGATCCGCGTCGGAAACAGCTCGACCAGCATTGCCGCGATCGGGCCATAGACCATCGTCACCAGCAGCACGAGCCAAGTGAGGATCGCCACCACCAGCGGCTTATTGATCGCCGCCGGATCGGCCTTGGACGGATAGCCTGCAGCTGTCAGTGCAGCCTTCAGTTCCCCCTGGAACGCTGTGATTGCAGCCTTGCGGTCGGCACCGGTGACCTGCGCCGGATCGGGCGCGGTGAAGGTTGCATCGCCGACCTTGACCTGCGCGATCGTGCCCCTGGACGCCTCAACCGAGTTGTAGCTGATCGCATTCTTGGCAAGGAACGCCTTGGCGATGTCACAGCTCTTGCTGTCGAACTTGTTGCCGCCGACCGGATCGAACTGGAGCGAGCAATCTGCGTCGTTGGTGACCACGCTGACCGGCGCAGTCGCGGCGGCGCGGGCGAGCGCCGGGTTGGCCGCCGACGACAGCGCATGGAATGCCGGGAAATAGGTCAGCACTGCGAGCGCGCAGCCGGCCATGATGATCGGCTTACGCCCGACCTTGTCCGACAGCCAGCCGAAGAAGATGAAGAAGGGCGTGCCGATGGCGAGCGCGATGGCGATCAGGATGTTGGTGGTCGCACCATCGACCATCAGCATCTTTTCAAGGAAGAACATCGCGTAGAACTGGCCGGTATACCAGACCACCGCCTGCCCAGCGACCGCGCCGAGCAGCGCGATCAGCACGAACTTTAGGTTGCCCCAGCGCGCAAAGGCCTCGGTCAGCGGCGCCTTTGACGTTGTGCCCTCGTCCTTCATCTTCTGGAACACGGGGCTCTCTTCGAGCTGCATCCGGATCCATAGCGATACGCCGAGCAGGATGATCGAGACGAGGAACGGCACGCGCCAGCCCCAGTCCTTGAATGCCTCTTCACCGACCAAAGTGCGCGTGCCGATGACGACGAGCAATGCTGCGAACAGTCCGAGCGTCGCGGTCGTCTGAATGAAGCTGGTGTAGAGGCCGCGCTTGTTGTTCGGCGCATGCTCCGCGACATAGGTCGCCGCCCCGCCATATTCGCCACCCAGCGCCAGGCCCTGAAGCAACCGCATCAGGATCAGCAGCACCGGCGCCGCAACACCGATCGTCGCGTAGGACGGCAGCAGGCCGACGACGAAGGTCGCAAAGCCCATCAGGCCCATCGTGACGAGGAACGTGTTCTTGCGCCCGACCAGATCGCCGATCCGTCCGAACACCAGCGCCCCGAACGGCCGCACCGCGAACCCGGCGGCAAAGGCGGCGAGCGCGAAGATGAACCCGGTGGTCTCGTTCACGCCCGAGAAGAATTGCGCCGAGATAATCGTGGCGAGCAGGCCGTAGAGATAGAAATCATACCATTCGAACACCGTCCCCAGCGAGGACGCCGTGATCACCAGCTTCTCGCTCTGGGTCGCCTTGTGGTGCTTGGGCATGTCTTGAACCGGGGTAGCCATGCGCGCTCAACTCTCCTGATCGATCCGCCTTCTATCCCGCACGCGCGGTTCGAGGCGGAGATGATCATGGCCGCGACCACGCCGAAAGTCATTACGACAATGGTCGTAGATGTATGACATCATGCTCCGACAAATCGGCTGGCGGGGAGATGCGATGCCCGCAGAAAATGTGCCGGATTGCGTGACTTGTCGTCGATTCTCCATTAGTCGCTGGCGCTGTGGAGGGAAGCAGGCTTGACGCAATCCGTTCTCATTGCCGATGACCATCCCCTGTTTCGTCAGGCCCTGCGCCTGGCCGTGCAGAATGTCCTGCCTGATGCAACCATCCTGGAGGCGGGTACGCTCGATGCCGCCGCCACGGCAGCCGCGACCGCCGATGCGCTGCGGCTCATCCTCCTCGATCTGAAAATGCCCGGCGCAGTCGGTTATTCGGGCATCGCGCTCCTGCATGCCGAGCGGCCGGAGGTGCCGATCCTGGTCGTTTCCAGCTCCGGCCCTGAGGTCGCGGCACAGGCGCGGGCGTTCGGCGCGATCGGTTATCTGCACAAGGGCAGCGACCTGGATGCGATCGAGGCAGCGATCGTCACTGCGCTCGACGGTCCGGTTCCACCGCAGGTCGATGCACAGGAGCAGCCGGTCGATCAGGTCCGCGCGACGGTCGCCAGCTTCACGCCGATGCAGCTCAAGGTGCTGCTGGCGGTGCTCGACGGACAGCTCAACAAGCAGATCGCCCACCGCCTCGCCATCAGTGAGGCGACGGTCAAGGTTCACATGACCGCGATCATGCGCAAACTGGATGTGCGGACGCGGACCCAGGCGGCGCTCGTCGCGCGCTCACTCGGGCTTGACCTGCGCGGCTGAGGCGCGTCGCAGAAAGGCTTCGATCGCTGCCGGATGCGCGGGTTTGGCGAGCACATCGACACCGAGTGCAGCCGCCTGGGTGCGGACCTCGGGCGCGGTTTCGGCGGTGAGAAGCAGTGCCGCCAGCCCCGCGCGTTGCGTGCGCAATTGCGCGATCAGGTCAAGCCCGGTCAGCTCGCCGCCCAGTTGATAATCGACCAGCGCAGCATCGATCGGATCGGCCACCTCCAGCGCCTCTCGCCCACTACGAACGCCGATCGCGCGATGCCCGAGCGCTTCGAGCAGCGCGGTGCTGGCGGCGACGATGCGCGCGTCATCATCGACGACCAGGACGCGGAGCGATCGCGGCGGGGCGTCCGGTTCGACTGACGCTGGCGGGGCCTCCGGCACGGCGTGATGGACCGGGAGCGACAGGCTGAAGCAGCTGCCATGACCGGGGCGGGAGCGGACCTCCAGCTGTCCGCCGATCAGCGGCACGATCCGGCGGACCAGTGCCAGCCCCAGCCCCAGACCTTCGGTTTCGATGGTGCCGAGCCGCCTGAACTCGGCAAAGATCTGCGACAGCTGCGACGGCGCGATCCCGACGCCGCTATCGACGATATCGATGCGCCAGAACGCGCCGCGCCGGCGCACGCCGATCAACACCCCGCCGCTGATCGTGTAGCGCAGCGCGTTGCTCAGGATATTCTGCAGCACCGACCGCAACAGGCCCGCGTCGCAGCGCACGGTTCCGCGCGGATGCACCAGGCGCAGCGCCAGCCCCTTGTCCGCCGCGATCGGGCGAAAGCTCTCGGCGAGCTCGGTCAGGAACGGACCGAGTGCGATCGGCACCGGGTCGGGCGTCACGCCGCCCGCGTCGAACTTGCTGATGTCGAGCAGCGACCGCAGCAAATCCTCGGCGGCGATCAGCGCCTGATCGACCTGGTTGAGCAGGCCAGACGGCCCGGTGGTCGCCTCCCGCGACAAGGCGCTGGTGAACAATCGGGCGGCATGGAGTGGCTGCAGCAAATCGTGACTGGCGGCGGCGAGGAAGCGGGTCTTGTCGCGATCCGCCTCGGCCAGCCGCGCATTGGCATCGCGCAGCTCGCTGGTGCGCTGTTCGACCCGGCGCTCCAGCTCGTTCAGCGTGGTGCGCAGCGCCGCGCGCATCCGCGCCTCTTCGCTGATGTCGGTGAACGACATGACATAGCCGCCGCCCGGCATCGGGCCGCCGACGGTCTTGATCGTCTTGCCATCGTGCCGCAGCCGTTCGAACTGGTGCGGCTGCCCGTTGCGCAGATGCGCGAGCCGCTTGCGCACATGCATCTCGATGTCGCCATCGCCGAAATCGCCATGCCGGGCATTATGCCGGATCAGGTCCGCGACCGGCGCGCCGACATAGACCATGCCCGGCGGGTAATCGAACAGGTCGAGATAGCGGCTGTTCCACGCGACCAGGTTCAGCTCGGCATCGACGACGCTGATCCCCGCCTCAACATTTTCAAAGGTCGACGCCAGCAATTTGCGCGAGAATTGCAGGCTCGCCCCGCCTTCGTCGAGCATGCGCGCGACATCGTGGGCGCTCAGCTTGCCCCCCGCCAGCGCCGAAGCGACCAGCGCGCGTGCCGATGACGACCCGACCACCTGGGCAATAAGGCCGCGTGCCCGCCGCGCCGAGCGGCGATCGACGGCAGCCGCCGGATCGATGTCGCTGAACGCCCGCTCGGCTTGTTCACGCCCGACGAAACTGCCGGCCAGCTGGATCAGGTCGCGCTGATTGCTGATCAGCCGCTCGCCCCCGAACATGCGCGGAAATTGCGGCCGGTTGAGGCCCCGTGCGGCAATGACGCCAAAGACGAGCAAATTGGCGCCCACGCTCCAGATCACCCCATGGGTCAGCGGCGTGGCGGCCCCGATGCCGAGCAGATTGGTCGGATCGGCCAGCCCGCCGTGCAACACCGCCATCACGCCATCGGGCAGCACCGGGGGCAGTGCCAGCGTGTAGAGCCAGACGATCAGGCCGGTCGTCAGGCTCGCCCGCGCCGCCAGCGCGTCGCGGCCCTTGCCCGTCGCCGCGAGGATGAAGTGGGGCACGAACTGCGCCATCGCGGCAAAGGCGATCAGGCCGATCGACGCCAGCGAATCCTGCGACGACACCAGCAATGCCCATGCGAGGCCCAGCAGCATGATGCCGAGGATGGTGGCGCGCCGCAGCACCAGCATCCGCTGCCCCATCGCACCGGACGTGTTGGCGCTGCTCAGCATGCGCCGGCGCACCAAGGTCGGGAACAGCAGGTCGTTCGACACCATCGTCGCCAGTGCGGTCGAATCGACGATCGCCATCGATGCTGCGGCGCTGACCCCGCCGAGCAGTGCCGCCGCAAGCACCAGGCTGTGTCCCTGTGCGGCAGGTAGCTCAAGCACATAGACATCGGGCGACACACTCGGGTCGAGCAGCATGGTGCCAGCCAGCGCGATCGGAAGGATGACCACGGCCATCACCCCCAGATATCCGGCCAGGCCAAAGCGTGCGCGCACCAGATCGTCAGGATGGCGCGCCTCGACCAGCCCCATATAGAATTGTCGGGGAAGGACCAGGATCGCGGGCATGGCGATCAGAAAGATGATCGCGACTTCCAGCGACATGCGGTCCGCGCGGAAACTCTGCTGGAACCGCTGCAACCCTGCCTGCATCGCTGTGGCATCGGCGTTGGCGATGACAATGACGGCGATGCCCGCGACGAGCAGCAGCGCCAACAGCTTGATCGCGGATTCGAGCGCGATGGCATAGACGAGCCCTTCGCTGCGTCCGGCCAGCTCGAACCGGCGCGCGCCGAACAATGCGGCGAACACCGCGAGCAGGGGGGCGGCGACGAGCATCGCGGGTACGCTGACATCCGCGCCGGATACGATCGACAGCGCCGCGCCGATCGAGCGGAGCTGCAACGCGATGTACGGAATGGTGCCGAGCAGCGCGATCAGCGTCACCAGCCGCGCGACGACGATGTCATGGCCGAAGCGTGCCGCAATGAAATCGGACACGGTGGTGGCGCGCTCCTCGGCCACGGCTTCGGCCAGCCGACGCAGGAAGCGCGGGGCGGCCAGCAACAGGATGATCGGCGCGGCATAGATGGGCAGGTAGCTCCACCCGTCGCGCACCGCGCTCCCGACCGCGCCGTAAAAGGTCCAGCTCGTGCAATAGACGCCCAGCGCCAGCGTATAGGCCCGGCGGCGCAGGCGCGCATCGGCATGTTCGGCCGCGTTCCGCTCGACGATCGCGGCAACCGCGAACATCACCACGATCAGCGCCAGAGCGACCAGAGACGCGACATGGAGGCTCATGCGGTCCTGCATAGCATGATCCGCCCGGCGCCCGGCAAGCCCGTCACAGGGTGCGGCACATCAGGGCGACGCGTTGCTCCGCAGCGCCTCGCCCAATGCCGCAAGCTTGCTGTTGAGGCCCTGCAGCTCCTCCGGCTGCATTCCGGTCGCCTCCAGCATCGCCGCCGGAACACAGCCGATCGCTTCGTCGATCAGCGAGGCGCCAGCATCGGTCAGGGCAAGGCGGACGACCCGCTCATCCTGCTTGTCCCGCGTCCGGGTCACCAGCCCCGCCGCTTCGAGTCGCTTGATCAGCGGCGTCAGCGTGTTCGATTCCAGATGAAGCTGCGCGCCCAGCGCGCTCACGGTCTGTCCGTCCCGACCGCGCAACGCGACCAGAGCGAGATATTGCGGGTAGGTGATGCCGAACCGGTCCAGCAGCGGCTTGTAGGCGCGGTTGAACGCCAGCCCGGCCGCATAGACCGAGAAGCACAGGAACTGGTCGAGCGGTTCGCCTTTGAGGGCGGCAGGGGGCGTATTAGACATGCCGGAAATATAAATCGCACACGATTTAATCGCAAGGGTTGACAGCGCGAACCGCTCGGCTATTTAGATCGCACACGATTTAATCGTGCTCGATCTAGAAAGGACCATATATCATGCGCACCATGCCTCGCCTCGCTGCTCTCGCTTCCACCGCACTGCTGGCCCTGTCGGCTGCCCCCGCTTGGGCGCAGACCCTCGAACCGTCGGCCAAGGCGTTCGCCGATGCCGCCGCCGCAGGAAAGCCGATCTACGAACTGCCCTATGCCGACGCCCGCGCCGTCCTGGCGAGCGTGCAGGCCGACAAGGTTGCCGCCTCCGCCGCGACCAACACGCAGGATCTGGTGTGGAAGATTGGCCCGACCGGTCAGGTCCGCGTGCGCATCGTGCGCCCCGCCGATGCGAAGGGCGCGCTGCCCGCAGTTCTTTACTATCATGGCGGTGGTTGGGTCATGGGCGACCGCAATACGCACGATCACCTGATCCGCGAACTGGCGGTGCAGGCACGCGCTGCGGTCGTGTTCGTCGAATATGATAACGCGCCCGAAGTCCGGTATCCGGTTAATAATGAGCAGGCCTATGCCGCGCTCGACCATGTCGCCACGCATGGCGCGTCGCTCGGCATCGATCCGTCGCGGCTGGCGGTCGCGGGCGACAGCGCCGGTGGCAATATGGCGATTGCCGTCACGATGATGGCCAAGGATCGCGCCGGTCCGAAGATCGCGCACCAGCTGCTCTTCTATCCGGTGACCGACGATGTGTCGGACAATGGCTCCTATCGCGCATTCGGCAACGGGCCGTTCCTGACCCGCCGCGCGATGGATTATTTCCTGGCGGCGAATTACCCGGCCGACCGCCGCAAGGATGTGCTCGCCTTCCCGCTGCGCGCCTCGCTCGACCAGTTGAAGGGACTGCCTGCGGCCACGGTGATCGTCGCCGAAAACGACCTGCTGCGCGATGAGGGTGAGGCCTATGGCCGCCGTCTGATCGACGCCGGCGTGCCGGTCGCGGTGACCCGGTACAATGGCACGATCCATGACTTCGTGATGCTCAACGCGCTGGCGGGCAGCGAACCGGCGCGCGCCGCCATCGGCCACGGCGCCGCGCGCTTGCGCAGCAGCTTTGCCAACTGATTTCCAACCCCATGAAAGGACGATGACAATGACGAAGATCCTCTACTCCACCCGCGCCACCGCAACCGGCGGTCGCGACGGCACGGCGCGCACCGATGACGGCACCTTTGAAGTGGCGCTGGCCACGCCGAAGGAACTCGGCGGCAACGGCGCGGGCAATAACCCGGAACAGCTGTTCGCCGCTGGCTATGCCGCCTGTTTCCTGAGCGCGATGAAGTTCGTGGGCACCCAGGGCAAGCACGCCCGCCTGCCCGCCGATGCGAGCGTCAGCGCAACGGTCGGCATCGGCCCGCGCGCGGACAAGGGCTTTGGCCTGACCGTCACCCTCGATATCGCGCTGCCCGGTTTGAACCGGGACGAGGCCGAAGCACTGGTGGCCGAAGCCGATACGGTCTGCCCCTATTCCCACACGGTGCGCGGGAACATCGAGGTCAGCCTGGTGATCGCCCACGGCGCCTGACGCTGCGAGGACGACCCGGACGGTATCGTCACCGTCCGGGTCGTTGCTGTCATGACACCGACATCCCCCACTAAATAATCCGATCTGGCCACGGAGTCGCGACAAGGGCTGGACAATCCAAGAGGAGCCGATGCACAGTGTCGGTCAAGAACGGGGGGAATATTCCGTTGAAATATTCGCGCTTTATGGCGGGGCTACTCGCGCTGCTTCTGGCCGCATGTGGTCAGGCTCCGGAAAAACGCGCGGGTAAAGACCCCCGCGCGTGCTTTCCCGCCGAGGCGCGCCGCTGGATCGCGTTGAAGTCTGACGCCGACAAGCCGGCACCCAAAGTTGAAGCAAAGGCTACCCGCGACGCCGTCATCTATGTCGACCGCTCCGGCAGCATGGAAGGCTATCTGGCCGGCGCGACCAACACTGAGCGCCCGTTCCACGATATCGTCTCGACCCTTGCGGGAAGTCTGGCGCCGCACGGGTTCCGTACGCATCACCGCTCGTTCGGCACCACGGTCAGCGAGAATCTGCCGGATGGCGGGAGCAAGCTGCTCGATCGGGCGAGCTACCGCTGCCCGCAAGCCGGAGCATGCGACAATTCCGAATCGCGGCTCGATCGCGTGTTCGCGCAGATCAAATCGACCAATTCGCCCTTGTCGGTCGTCGTCACCGATTTGTGGTTCACCAATTCCGACATTCAGTCGAGCGGGATTGCCGCGCTGCAGCCGCTGCTCACCGATCTGCTGTTCGCCGACAAGGTCGTCGCCATTTATGCGATCGCGGCACCCTTTTCGGGCAAGATCTACGATCTGCCCGACGCGGGGACCGACAAATTTTCCGTCCCCTATGCCGGTCGCCATCCGCTCTACATGGTGGTGGTCGGGGACAAGTCGGCGATCGTCGACTTTGAAAAGGGGGTGCGCGGGGGCGGGTCGAACTATCTTGCTGCGGGACTCGAAAACGGGACGATCAAGCAGGCATTGTTCGCGATCGACCCGGGGCCGGAAAGTCCCGCCGAGGCGGCACCGCTCAGCGCCGGAACCGATCCGGCGGTGCGGGTGAGCAATTTCCAGCTTCCGCCGGGCGTCGCGGTCCAGCGGTTCCTGATGCGTCCCGGTCGCCCGACCAAGGCCGCAGCGCGCGTTCCCGAACCGCCGAGCTGGGCCGGGCCAAAGGCGTCCGCCTTTCTGCCCGGTGCGATCTGGCAGGGGCCGATCAATGTTCGGACCCTGGTCTGGAAGAAATCGGGCGAAGCCTGTTCGGACAAGTCATGGCTCCGCCAGAATGTGGCGCAGACCGGCTGGAAGGCACCGCGTGCAGACGGGGCCGCGACCTTCACCCTCGCCCCCGATGCGTTCCGGGGCGCCCTCTCCCAAAAGGGCACCTATCTGATCACCGGAGAGGTGCAGCGCAGTTCGGTCACCGTGCCAAACCCGCAGAATATGTGGATGCGTGGCCCCTGGAACCTGACGCCTGAGGCGGCCGGCGCCACCGCGGGGTCTGCGCCGGGATTGTTCCCGACGCTCAATCTCAGTGAATTCGGACGCATCATGGAAAATGCGCTGGCGACTGCCGTCGAGCGCAAGGATCAGCCGATTACCGGCTTTACCGTGCTGGTGAAGGTGGAAGACTAAACGAATCAATCCGGAGGACCGACATGCACTCTCCCGCTGAGTCCGTGCTGCGTATCGGCAAGTCGCTTGCCGTCCATATCGTCATCGGGGTGCTGTTATACGCCTTGGCGGTCTTCCTGCTCGGCAACTTCGATGCCGCCAGCGACACGCTGCGCGAGCAATATGAGGAGACGGAGGTCATGCAGCTGCTGGCATCGACCCGCAGCACGCTGATCAGCTGGTATGTGATTGCGCTGGTCATTTCCTGGGCCTGTTCCGCGATCTTCCTCATCGTCGCCAATCTGAAGCGCAAGAGTGTCCGGATCGCGTCGGATGGGCGCAAGGCATTGCCGATTTGGATTATCCTGTTTCTCGTAAGCATTGCCCTGACCACCTTTGTCTGGTGGCGTGAGGTTTCGCTCGGCGATGTGGCGTCGATGCTGCTCGACGGCAATTATCTGGCCCTGGTGACCGCCGGTCAGGTCGGCACGGCGCTGGCCTTCTGGCTCGGCACCGGGCTGGCGGTGGCGCTGACCCTCAAGCCTTCGGTGCCGCTCGCCCAAACCCTGCTTCCGAACATGTGGAACTGATGCCATGAGCGATTGCGTGAACATCCTCATCGGCGTCGGCGGGTCCGGGGCCAAGGTGGTCGAGGCGCTGATGGTGCTGATGGCCGCAGGCGTTGGGTCGGATGCCGGCACGGTGCATGTCGGACTGATCGATCAGGACGAATCGAACGGCAATGTCGCCCGCGCCCGCCGCCTGATCCGCGCGATTGGCAATTTCCGTCGGGAATGGAGCCGAAACGGCGCAAATCATGTCGATTGGCGCAGCACCGCCGGCGACCGCATCGCGATGGGCGGGGTCGATATCCGCCCGTTGTTCGAGGTGGAGGCGAATGCGTTATGGTGCCCCGAGCGCGACGACGAGACGCTTGAAACGATCATCGGCAACAATCTCGACGCGTCGCGGCGCGCACTGTTTGACATGCTGTTCATGCCCGGGCGCGAGGAACAGAAGTTGCCGCTGGGCAAGGGCTATCGCGGTCGCGCGCATGTCGGTGCCACCGCGCTGATCGCTGCCATGCTGGCGGATGACAGCACGCTGATGCACCGGTTGCGCGAATTGATGGAAGCGTCGGGCGCGCGCAGCAAGGTGAACATCTTCATCGTCGGTTCGGCCTATGGCGGGACCGGTGCTGCAGGATTTCCGACGCTCGCGCGCGCCCTGCACCGCCTGCGCAGCGCGAAGGATTTCAAGAACAACGCGGAAAATGTGTCGCTCGGCGGAATGCTGATGCTGCCCTATTTCAGCTTTCGTGACGAAGACGGCGATGGGGAGGCCGTGGTTACGTCGGACGAACTGCTGCCCAAGGCGCAGCTGGCGTTGAACTATTATGACGATCTGTTCGAGGGTGAGCGCGCCTTTGATCAATTCTATGCGCTCGGCTGGGGCAGCCTGTTCCACCTGAACTATCACGAAGCCGGGGCGAACGAGCAATCCAACCCCGCACTTCCCCCCGAATTGTTCGCGGCGACCGCCGGCATCGACTTTTTCCGACGCAACATGCTGGTCGGGGAACCGGCGGATGCCACGCGGGTGATGGTCGCCGCGCGCAACGGGCCGGTGATCCGCTGGAGCGATCTGCCGGTGCATGATGAGATCGAGGAGAAGCTGGGCCAGTTCCTGCGCGCCGCCGTTTACTGGCGCTACATCGTCAAGGATATGATCGACGCGCCCAAAGGCCTGTTGGGCCGCGGCAATTGGGTGCAGAAATTGTCGGACGGCGTCACGACGGCGAACGCACAGGCTGAGCTGGCTTCGCTTCACGGGCTGATCGACCATGTCATGCTCTGGGCCGCGACGATCGAAAATCAGGCACGGGCCCACTGGCCAAAGGGGCCCTGGAGCCTGCGCAACTTCGTGACGGCGACCGATTCGCCCACCGTTCCGGTCGAGTTGCGCGCGGAGATGAGTCAAGGCGAAGTGCTTGATGGCTTCGACCAGCTCATCCGTATCGACGATGGCGAGTTCGTTCCCCGCGCCAGCGCCCATATCTTCGACGACCTCACCAATGGCCGGATCAAGGTGACCGATGAATCCCGTGGCCTTGGCCGCGTGCTGGCCACCGTCGCCAAAGCCTCCAGTCTGAAGGGAGCCTGATCTCATGCCGGTCTGGAATCTGCCCCCGTTTCGCGAGAAGAATGCGCCGTTCCCACCGCCTGCCGATTTCGGGCGCTGGCAACTGGCCGACGGGACGCTCAGCAAGCTTGCGGCCTCGCTCAAGGTCGATGCCGACTCCTTTGTCGACCCGCATGAGCCGGTCCGCGCAATCCCCGACCCCTGGGCCCAAGCGCGATCCTTTGCCGAGGCACTGCTCGGCGGAGACGTCGCCCATCCGCTCTATGCATCGGCCGTGTCGCAGTGGCGCGGATTGCTCGCGCTGTTCGGTCTGTCGGAGCGGTATCGTAAGGCCTATACGCTCACGCACCGCAGCATCGCGCTGGATTCAGGGTCGCTGTTCGATCGCGTCCTGACCCATTTGACGCCACAGATCGCGATCGGCGATGACCATTCGCTCTGGGAAAAGCCGCTGCTGATCTTCATCAACGATCGGCCGGTCGCGATGGGCAACCCCGCCTGTCTGGTATCGCCCGGGCGGCTGACGCCGGACTTCGCGATCGAGCATATACCCTGGTATTCCTCGGGGCTGCGCGATCCACTCAAATGCGGGCTGCCGATCACCGACCTGTTCGTGCTGTCGAACTGGCTCGACGGGTTGCGGCGCAATCTCGAGAAAATTCCCGGAGCGACGGCGGACCGGATCCGGCAGCTGTTGCTCGATTACCGCAATGAATGCGACCAGCTCGCCGGCAAGGTTCCCTTCGTCGCCGAGCACAAGGTCAGTCGCTATAACGAGCTGGGTGTGCCCTATGCGCATCTGTTCGCGACCACCGATTTCAATTTCACCGGCGATCCTGCGACCACGTCGGCAACGCGGCTGTTGCTGAAGCGCGATCCCGAACAAGGTCAACCGATCGGGCTGGGTGAGCTGAAGGGGCTGATCCTGGTCGACAAGGCGTTGACGTTGGACCCCCGGTTCGATCCGCGCAGCACCCTGGTGTGGGGAACGCACGACCTCGCCTCGCTCCTCAACGCACCGCAGCTGTTGGAGGAGGTCAAGATCAAGGCGGCCGACGCGGGGTGGATGATCGTCACCGGCGACGACCTCTTCACGCCACGGCTTGCGCGGTTCCCGAACGGGGCAAAGATCGCCGGCAATCCGACGGGCATGGAGGACATGCTGCTCCCATTGCGGCCGCTCGCCATGCTGCTCGACGGTGACCTGCCGACGATGGTCAGCGCCAATGCGGGGCCGGGCAAGGCGATCGTCACGGTGAAGCTGCGGCTGGATGATGGCAGCCCAACGGGCAAGACGTTTGAGTTCAGTCGGCAATTTTCGACCGACCCGACCGATGGCGAAGGGCTGCTGGTCGAGGATGAGGACTGGAGAATCTATCACAGCTCGATCTGGCCGAATTTCCGCAGTGCGGCCTGGACCAGCTATTTTGCCCGTTTCACCTATCCGGCAAACCGCATGGGGTACATGGTGCGTCCGACCCGCGCGCTGTCAACCGACCTGATCGCAAAAGAACTTGCCGCAGAGACGGCCGGCTTTGCGGCGATTGACCGGCTGCACGAACTGAACGGCGGCGAAGGCCCGGGCTATCACTTCCAGCACCGTGGCGGGGCCGGCTGGTCGCGATCGGAACGCAAGTCGATCGGCGAATATGAAGACGTCCAGTTCGCCGCCGCGCCATTTGAAGCGATCAGCTATGTCGATGCCTATGGCGAACGCGTCAGCGCACCCGCGGGCATGGCATTGCTCCAGTTTCCCTCGATCGAGCCATCGACCGGGGCGGGTGACTTCGACATTGCGGTCGATTTCGGCACGACCAACACGGTTGCCTGCTTCCAGAACGGCAAGCCGATCAGCTTTCAGGATCGGCTAGTCTATCCGCTCGCTTATGCCAATGCCAACGAGTCGCGCCAGGCGTTGCAGGATGCCAAATGGCTCGGCCGGTGGTTCTTCCCGCCCGAGGTGCGGCTGACGCCAACGCCGACAGTGGCGCTGACCCGCGTTGCCTATCCCAGCCAGGAAAAGCACCATGTGTTCCGCAACGTGGTCTATTTCCATTCGCACGAAAAACATGCCCGCAATGCCGAAGCAGACGAGTTGAGCAAATTCTCACTCGTCGCGTCGCAGGCGAAGTTCAATCTGAAATGGAGTGAAGACGCCGAGCATGTCGAGGCGGCGAGCGACTTTCTGAGCCAGTTCGTGATGATGGCGGCTGCTGAAGCGCTGGCGACCGAAAAGCGCAATCCGCGCCGCCTGCGCTGGCGGTTCTCGGCGCCGGATTCGATGGACGGCGAGCTGCGCGACAAGCTGGAGGACAGTCTGCGTGAGATGACCCGGCCCTACAGCACCGAACTGGCGGGCAAGGACCGCCGGACCGGACTGGAGCCCGAGGGTCTGGTGGCCGCGCAGTTCATTCTGAACGACGCGGGCTTCATCAAGGGATCGGTCAATATCGTCCTCGATATCGGCGGCGGCACCACCGATGTGACGATGTGGGATCGCGACAGCCTGTTGTGGATCGGCTCGTTCAAGCTGGCTGGACAGGACTTTTTCACCCGGACGATCAGTCAGAATCCCGGGATCTTGTCGCAAATCGGCCTCGATCACTGGGAGGCGCTGTTCAACGATCCCGACGCGACGATCGAGGGTGTGGAATCGAGCGACATCCCGCACCTTGCCGAAATGCTGTTCAGCGGTCCGGCGCTGTCGAATGCCATTGACGAGCATTGGGACAAGCGCCTGCAATATAGCGCGGGCGCCGATCTGCGCCTGGTGGCTCAGACATTTCTGGGTGGCATCGCCTGGTACATGGGCCGGATCGCCGGGCGTCTGGTGACCGACGGGTTGCGCCCGGCGGCACTGGATAACCCGGCATTTGCGCTGTGCGGACGCGGCGCGGGCATCTTCAAGAAGATCCATGGCGGTCGCGATCCGGAAGCGAAGAGCGATGTCACGCGGACGTTGCAACTCTTCTCGATCGCCGCGCAAACCGCACCCGATCGCCGACCGCAGCTATTCACCACCCAGGACCCCAAGCTCGAAGTCGTGCGCGGCATGATCAAGAGCGCGGGGACGATGCGGGACGAGGTGGAAAAGGCGGCGCGCTTCTATGTCAGCGGTCTGGGCGTCAATCTGGCGGGCGAAACCGGCTTCGGTCCGGAGGACAAGGTCACGCGTCGCGACCTGACGGCGGCGCCGGAGGCGATCGACCTGACCGACTTCCGGGAGTTCATCGCGGCGCTGCGCGAACATGCCGGGATCGTCATCGATCTGCGCGAGGGGGAGCGCCAGGGCGCGCTGCAGGCAATCGATGAGGAAGTGTCATCCTTTCTGAGCAAATTGCTCAATGACAAGGACCCCAAGAAGGAGCTGCCGCCCCCGTTCATCCTGGCGCTGGCGGTACTGATCGGCATGATGGCGTCGCCTGCGGCCACCCGCAGCCGCCGCCTCACGATGGAGTTCGCGAAATGAAGCGCTGTCTGTCATGGGTCGCGGGTCTGATGCTGCTTGCTGCGGCACCCGCAGCGGCGATCGTCGGCCAGTCCAATGCCAATGCGCCGGTCAAGGCGAAGCCGCAGGTTGAGGAGCAGGCGGACAAGCCTGCCAATGCGCCGGCCAAAGATGCGTCTGCCAAAGGCGCGAAGCCGGCGCCGACGGCAGCCGTCTCGCCTCAGGGACAGGCCGGCGGGGATGATGTGCCGGAAACGGACATTGGCAATGCCTTCGACGGCGATGGGATGCCTGCGCCAGAGGATGAAGGGATCGCGGCGGGGGAGGCGGACAATGCGCAAGTACCGCCCCAGTCGGTGGCGGCGACCGGCATTGCCGCGCCCACCCCATTGTGGCTGACCGCCCTGAGCATCGTCGCGCTGTTGTTGTTGATCGGCGGATTTTTGTGGATGCGGCTGGGCGATGCGGGGGAGCGGATCGCGCAGTTGGAAACCAAGGTGAAGGCGCTGGACGCGGTTCTGCGTCGGATCGATCAAGCGGGCAGCGTCGCCGACACCAATGCGTTTTCCAGTATGGCGCCGGAGCCGGTGGCGCGCATTGGTGGCTATGAGGCCGGATGGGCCACGCCGGAGCCGCCGACGGCGCCGTCGGCCCCGAAGGAACCAAAGCCCGCTGTCCAGTCGTTCGATCAGACCGCCGCGCCGTCGGCGCGGGCAGCGACCTCCAGCGTTTCGCTGGCACCATTACAGGGGGAACTGGCGCGGCTGATCGCAAATCCGGCAATGCGGACGGCGGACTATGACGATCTGTTGCGCCGCTATGGCGAGGCGAGAGGCTATGAGGTGCGGGGCGACGACGGTTCGGGTCGGCTCACCCCCAATGACAGCGATCCCAACCGCAGGCTGACCGCGTTGATCCTGACCGACAGCGACGTGGTGGCGTTGCTGCCCAGCGCCCGCTTCATTCGCGATTTCATGCTGTACAAGGAACGGCTTGAGGCGGGCGGTGACGTCAAGACGCTGTTCCACCTCGAAGCGGATGGCTCGGCCCATCTGCGGATCGTGCAGCTCGCCCATGGGCGCGCTGGTGCGGATGGCACGGTGCACAGCGTGCAGCGCGGGCGGCTGGACGGCTTTTTGCGCTAGGGGCGTCGGCGCGCGGACTGCGGATGAATGTGGGGAATAGGTCAGTGCAGATCAGTTACGAACATGACGGGTTCCCTGAGTTTCTTCGCAGCGAAAGTGCGTGCAAGCGCGCGGTAGAACTAGGCCGCATCGGCGCCGATACGCCGATCGTGGTCTATGAGGAGGATGGTGACCGCACGCGGATGCTGGCGGGCGAGCACCCAGCGTTGCGGTCGTTGCTCGGCCTTGTCAGCCCGGCCGACGAACTGCCGCCCGAAGCGCCGGAGCCGCCTGCACAATCCCCATGGCCCGCGCCCGCATCCGACGCGCAGTCGCCGCTGCGTGCGCAGCTACCCGAGCCGGTGGTGCCCACGCCGGCCGCGCGCACCCGCGCAGAGCTGCCGGTTCAGCCCGACTACCGGCAGACTGCTCGGCGCAATCCCGACACGGCCTGGTACTGGATGACGCTGGCGCTGCGCAACTATGCCGATTTTCAGGGTCGGGCGCGGCGTAAGGAATATTGGATGTTCACCCTGCTGGTTACGCTGGCGACAGTGCTGGCGGTAATCCTTGGAGGTTCGGGGAGCAATTTCGGTACCCTGCTGATGGTGGTAATCATCCTGGGTGGCGTCATTCCCGGCCTGGCCGTTACCGTGCGGCGGTTGCACGATCTGGGCCTGTCGGGTTGGTTGGTGCTGGTTGGCCTGATTCCGTATGTCGGGTCACTGGTCTTGCTCATCCTGATGTTGCTGGATGGAAAGCGCGGGACCAACCAATATGGACCGAACCCGAAGGAGCCGGTCGACGCGAGCGTGTTCGAATGAGCCGGCGCGGTTTTCTCTCGCTTGTCCAGCACGCGCCATTCCGGCACGCGGCTGACATTCGGCGGAATTGAGCCATGGCGATGCGGCCGATCAGCTATGAAGTGGATGGGTTCCCCGAGTTCATCCGCAGCGAAAGCGCCGCGCGCAGGGCAATCGAGCGCGGACTGATCACCCCCGACACGCAGGTGGTCGCCTATGGCGACAATGGTGACCGCGAACGCTTGCGCGCGGCCGATCATCCGCTGCTCGCCACCCTGTTCGCGCCAGCGACTCCCCCGGTTGAAGCGAAGCCGGAGGTCGAGCCGGTCGTTGACCTGCCGCCCGAAGCTGCGCCGCCAGAGGTGCCGGAGCCCGCACCGGTTCCACCCCCGCCCGCGCCCACGCCAGAGCCCCCGCGTCGCCAGCCCGTCCCCCCGGTGTCTGAGATCGAGCCTCAGCCAGTACAGGTTGAGCCCGGGCCGCCTGGTTTCAGCCTGTGGTGGATCGCGGCGGGCATTGTGGTGATCCTGTTCGTGATCTGGGTCAGTTCCGGACCCGACACCTCGGCGCCGTCCACCGCCATTGCCGATGACAATGCGACCGCGGAGGTCGAGGCTTCGCCCACACCAGAAGCGTCACCGGAAACGGTGGTGACCCTCTATGCCACGCGCGAAATCGCTGTTCGCGCCCAGCCATCGGCTTCGTCGGCGCAGCTTGTTCTGCTCCCGCGGGCGACCGCCTTTACCGGTGTGCTGGTGCCATCGACATCGGGCGCGCAATTTCAGTGGCTGCGGATCACCGAAGGGCCGCATACGGGCAGCTTCGTATCGGCGGCCAACCTGTTCGAGGATGCCCCGCCCGAGATCGACACCAGCGCGGCGGGCGACGCGTATCTGACACAGGATTATGTCGCGCTCAGCCGACCTGACACGGAGGCACCCGCCCGGACCGAAGCCGCATGGCGGCTGCGCAATGGACAGCAGGTGACCCTTGTCGGAACGGTGCAGCCCGACGTCTTCGGCCCGGTCTGGGCGGAAATCATGCTGCCCCGGATGGCCGGCGTGGGCTATGTGCCGCTCGACATGCTCAACCGCACTCCGCCCGAGTCTGGCGAGACCGACGCGGTCGAGACGGGAGATGGCGGCGCCACGACTCCCGACCCCCAGCCGGAAGTCGGCGCCTCCTATACACTGCGGTTGATCAGCAGCTGTTCGAAGCCAATCGGCCTGCTGCTGCGCTATCGCACGGATCGGGGCATGCAGCTGCGTGCGTTTTCGCTGCGGTATCGCGGTGCGAGCATTGCCACGAGCGACCGGCTGGTCAGCCGCGATATCTATTTCGCGTTTTACGAGATCGATGGCGAACCCGTATCGGATGAGGGGACGGTATCGGTCACCTATCGCGGCGAAGCGTATCAGCTGCGCCCCATGCAGAGCCAGGCGTCGGGCGACAGGCTTACGGCGAGCTTCAGCTGTAACGAGTGAAGCTGGTGCCGCGCGTACCGAAACGCCTTTCCGTCGCTGCTGAAGCTTTGTAGCGTAACGGCGCAGGGAGGCGCGCATGGGTATTTTTGATTTTCTGTCCAAGCAGTTCGTCGATGTCATCGACTGGGTCGACGAGCCCGGTGTTCTCGCCATCCGCTACCCGATGCAGGATCGCGAGATCCAGAATGGCGCGCAGCTGACCGTGCGCAGCGGCCAGACCGCGATGTTCTATAATGAAGGCGTGCTGGCCGACGCCTTTTTGCCCGGCCTGCATACGCTTGAAACCGCCAACCTTCCGGTCCTCACCTCGCTGCTGAACTGGGACAAGGGCTTTTCCGCCCCGTTCAAGTCCGATGTCTATTTCTTCTCGCAGAAGGAGCAAACCGGCCTCAAATGGGGGACGCAGCAGCCGATCACGGTGCGCGATAAGGAATTTGGCCCGCTGCGCGTGCGCGCGTTCGGCAGCTACAGCTTCCGCGTCGAGGACGTCGCGGTGTTCGCGGTCAAGATGATGGGCTCGCTGGACAAGCTGACCGCCACGGACCTGGAGCCACAGCTGCGCGCGGCCATCGCCACTGCGCTTGCCACCGGGCTGGGCGGGGGCGAAATCGCGTTCCTCGACCTTGCCGCCAATCAGGCCGCGCTGTCGGAACAATTGCGCGCGGCGGTCGAACCGGCGTTCGCGCAATGGGGCCTCACCTGCACCAGCTTTTTCGTCGAAAGCCTGTCGCTGCCCGAAGACGTCCAGACGATGCTCGACAAATCCAGCTCGATGCGCGTGGTTGGCGACCTCGACCGCTTCGTGCGGTTCCAGAGCGCACAGGCGATCGAGACGGCGGCGGGCCAGTCGGGCGGCGTTGCCGGCGCCGGTGCGGGTGCGGCGGCGGGCTTTGCGATCGGGCAACAGATGGCGGCGGGCATGACCGGCGCCCCTGCGGCTGCCGCACCCGGCGGCGGCGAGGATGCGTTCGCACAGATCGAGAAGCTGCACAAATTGCTTACGATCGGCGCGATCAGCCAGGCCGAGTTCGACGCCAAAAAGGCCGAGCTGATGGGACGCATTCGCTAGTCTGCCATGAGCCTGACGATCGCCTGTCCCAATTGCGGCGCCGACGCCGTGTTCCGCTCGGCGGCACTGCCGTGTCGTATCTGCGACTATTGCCAGACGATGCTGGTGCGCAGCGACGACGGCGTGCGCGCGGTGGGGGAGGCGGCGGTGCTGCCGTTCGACGTCAGCCCGGTGGCGATCGGGATGCGCGGCATGGCGGACGGCATCGGTTTTCAGGTGATCGGTCGCGTGCGCTGGGCGTGGACCGATGGCGCGTGGAACGAATGGCTGATGCTGCTCGACGATGGCAGCCATGGCTGGCTGGGCGAGGCGATGGGGCAGTTCATGCTGCTGCGCGAAGCGCCGCTGAAGACTGCCCGCGCCAAGGTACTTCGCGACGTGATCAACGGCAGCGAGGCGGTGCCGGGGACGGCGGCCGAGATTGGCGGGATCAAGATGCATGTTGCCGACGCCCGCGACGTGCTGTGCATCGCGGCAGAGGGCGAGCTGCCCTTCACCGCGCCGCCGGGCTGGCGGGTCTATAGCGTCGATCTGAAAGGACCGGGGGGCGAGTGCGCATCGCTGCAGCGCGATAGCGCGAGCGCGACCTTCTATACCGGGCGCTATGTGACGCTGGCCGAGCTGGCCCCGCGCGGGCTGCGCCGGTTCGATGGATGGAGCCTGCCCGACTATGCCGGCTGAGCTCGACACCATCGCCCCGCCGCCCGCCCCAGCGGTGCGCGCGCTCAGCTGCCCGGCCTGCGGATCGTCGGTGACGCTGCGCGCGGCGGGCTATTCGGTCACCGCAGGCTGCCCGTCGTGCGGCAGCATCCTCGATGTCGCCGATCCGCTGGTGAAGCTGGTCACGCGCTACGCCGAAATGACGCGGGCGCTCGACATCCCGCTTGGCACGCGCGGCACGCTCGACGGGATCGAATGGGAAGCGATCGGCTGGCTCGCCCGGTCGATGAACGGATCCTATCCGTGGGAAGAATATCTGCTGTTCAACCCCTATCATGGCTATCGCTGGCTGATCTTCGACGGGCAGAGCTGGAGCCTGGGCGAGGCGCTGACCGCGACCCCGAATTTCGTCACCTATGACACGCTGAGCGCCGGGGGACGCCATTATCGCCGCTTCTTCAAGGAGCGTGAGGCGCGGGTCGATGGCGTGCTCGGCGAATTCTATTGGCGCGTCGCGATCGGGGAACAGGTCATCACCTCCGAATGGGCCGCCCCCGGCTGGACGCTGTCGCGCGAGGCGAATGCGAAAGAAGTGAGCTGGTCGGTCGCCCGGCTGCTCACCCCGCGCGAGATCGAGAAAGCCTTTGGGGTGGAGGCGGAGCGCCATCCCTGGCCGCCGCCGCCGCACATGGTGTCGCCGCATGCCGGCTGGCTGTCGACCTGCGTCAAGCTCGGGCTCGCCGCGATGGCGTTTCTGCTCGTCGTGTCGATCTTCATGGGGGGCGGGCGCTGGAGCGATATCGGCACCCTGCCCATCGCACGCGATGGCAGCGCCCAGTCGGTGACGGTCGGGTCGGTGACCTTCGGCCAGCCGTGGCAGCGGGTCGAGCTCCGCGCGCGGGTGCCGCGGCTCGAAAATGGCTGGGTCGATCTCGACTATGCGCTGGTCGATCGCTCCACCCAGCGCGTCTATGAGGCCTATGGCGTCGCCGAACGCTATTCGGGCCGCGACAACGAAGGCGACTGGAGCGAGGGATCGCGCGAGTCCGAGATCTCGATCGCGAGCGTGCCGCGCGGCACCTATGATCTGGTGATCGACTATCGCGGCAATCGCTGGATCGCGAACAATCCTGGCGGCTGGGGCCAGTCCGACTGGCTGGCCACAAGCGATGCGCCCGAAGTGGTGGTCGAAGTGCGGCGCGGCGGGGTATTTTTCTCCAACCTGATCCTCGCGCTGATCCTGATCGCGATTCCCCTGCTCTGGGGCCTTGCGCGCCATGTCCGGTTCGAACAGGCGCGACAGGCGGAGAGCGATTTCGATCCCATCGGGGTCGCCGCCTTGTTCAAGGAAAGCGAATGACCCGCGGCAGCTTCTTCTTCGGCCTATGGTGCCTGTGCGTCGCGGCTTTGTTCATCGTCACCGCCATCTTCGGCTATTCGCCCTTCGCACAGGGCGGGCGCAGCGCCGCGCGCGCCGGTGCCTATGGCCCCACCCATAAATAGGAGACGCACATGGTCACCACCCTTCCCGCATTTCTCGCCACCATCCTCTACGCCGCTATTGGCATCGTCGTCTTCGTGGTCGGTTTTGTGATCCTCGACCTGCTCACACCGGGCAAATTGTGGGACGAGATCGAGAAGAAGCAGAATGTCGCAGTCGCGATCTTTGCCGGCGCGGTCGCGATCGGGCTGGCGATCATCGTCGCCGCCGCCATTCATGGCTGAGGGCGACCCCGCTCCCCAATTGCGCAAGCCAACCGCGCCGGGCGCGGCGTTGCTCGCCTCGGCGTTCGTCGTCGCGACCTGTGGCCTGATCTACGAGCTGCTGGCGAGCACGTTGGCGAGCTATCTGCTCGGCGACAGCGTCACGCAGTTTTCGACCGTCATCGGCAGCTATCTGTTCGCGATGGGGATCGGCAGCTGGTGCTCGCGCTATGTCAAGCGCGACGAATTGCGGCTGTTCGTGCGGGTCGAATTGCTGATCGCGATCCTGGGCGGGTTTTCGGCGGCGGCTTTGTTCCTGCTGTTCCCGCTGGTCGATCATTTCCGTGTCGCGCTGTACAGCATCGTGCTGGCGATCGGCTTTCTCGTTGGGCTCGAAATCCCGCTGCTGATCCGCATCCTGCGCGGCTATGATTTCCGGGAGGTCGTGTCGAACGTCCTGACCTTCGACTATGTCGGCGCGCTCGCCGCGTCGTTGCTGTTCCCGCTGGTGCTAATGCCGCATCTCGGGATGATCCGGACCGGGTTCCTGTTCGGATTTGCCAATGCCGCCGTCGCGCTTGCCCTGCTGCTGACGCTCCCGCGCGCAGCGCGGCTGGGGCTGGAAAAGGCGGTGGCGGTGGTGATCCTGATCGCGCTCGCCGCCGGGTTCGTGGGCGCGGAGCGGCTGCAGAAATGGGCCGAGGTTGCGAGCTATGCCGAGCCCGTCATCTACGCCGAATCCAGCCGGTTCCAGCGCATCGTGCTGACCCGCCGCGACGATGATTTGCGGCTCTACCTCAACGGCAATCTGCAATTCTCGTCGCGCGACGAGTACCGCTATCATGAGGCGCTGGTGCACCCCGCAATGGGGCGGGTGGCCAGCCCGCGCAACGTGCTGATCCTGGGCGGCGGCGACGGCCTCGCGGCGCGCGAAGTGCTGCGTTACCCCTCGGTCGAGCGGGTGACCTTGGTCGATCTCGATCCGGCGATGACCAAGTTGTTCGCGCGGAGCGGCTTTCTCACGCGGCTGAACGGCGGCGCGCTCACCGACAAGCGCCTGACCGTGGTCAACGCCGACGGCTTCCGCTGGGTGCGTGAAGCGACCGGACGCTATGACGCGGTGATCGTCGATTTCCCCGATCCGGTCGATTTCTCGGTGGGCAAACTCTACACCGAAACCTTCTACCGCAGCCTCGTCCGCCTGCTCGCCCCCGGCGCGATGGTCGCGGTGCAGAGCACGTCGCCGCTGGTCGCGCCGCAAGCCTATTGGACGGTCGCCGCGACGATGGAGGCGGCGGGGCTGACCACGCGGCCCTATCACGCCTATGTGCCGAGCTTCGGCGAATGGGGCTTCATCCTCGCTGCGGCGGGCACGATCCCGGCTGAGGGGCGCTTCCCGCGCGGGCGGTTCCTGACCCCGGCGGTCGAGCGCCAACTCTTCGCCTTCCCGCCCGACATGGCGCGGCGTCCGGCGGAGGTGAACCGGCTCGACAATCAGATTCTCGTCCGCGAGTTCGGCAAGGCCTGGGCGCGCTATGAGAGCTGATCGGCGCGCGGTGCTCGGGATCGGCGCGGCGGCGGCCTGTGCAGCGGGTGGCGCGTTCGCCCTGACCCGTTCCGCGCCGCTGCCGCCGGGCGATCTCGACGGCGCGGACATGGCGCGCGGCCACCGGTTGCGCGACGGCGGCTTTCCTCCGCCAGCGCGCGAAGCAGAGGTTGACCTGCTGATCGCGGGCGGTGGCGTCGCCGGGCTGGCCGCCGGGTGGCGACTGATGGATGCCGGGTTCGACCGCTTCATGCTGGTCGAGCTCGAGGACAGCGTCGGCGGCAACGCCCGCGCCGGCCGCAACACGGTCTCCGCTTATCCGCTCGGCGCGCATTACCTGCCCGTCCCTAATCGTGAGGCGGGGGCGCTGCGGGGAATGTTGCGCGAGTTCGGCATGATCACAGGCGAACGTGACGGCGTGCCGGTCTATGACCCCGCCCAGCTCTGCGCCGATCTGCAGGAGCGCATCTTCTGGCAGGGCCGCTGGCATGAAGGGCTGATCCCCCGCACCGGCCTGTCGCCGCAGGACGAAGCCGATTTGCGCGCGTTCGAGGATGCGATGGCGGCGTTCTCGCGCCGCATGGGCAGCGACGGCAAGCCTGCCTTCGCGGTGCCAATGGCCTATAGCTCGACCGACCCGGAGCTGCGCGCGCTCGACGGACAGAGCTTCGCCGCATGGCTCGACGCGCGCGGCTGGCGCTCGCCGGTGCTGCGCGGCCATGTCCGCTATGCGATGCGTGACGATTACGGGACCGAGCCGAGCGAAGTCTCCGCCTGGGCCGGCATCCATTATTTCGCCAGCCGTCGCGGCTGGGCCGCGGACGGCGCTGGCGGCAACGAACTGACCTGGCCCGAGGGCAATGCCCGGCTGACGCAGGGGATGGCGCGGCACTGCGGAAAGCGCATTCGCCCGGGTATGATCGTTCACCGCGTCGCGCGGCGCGGGGAGGGGGTCGAGGCGGATTGTTTCGACACCGCCGCCGGGCAGACGATCCGCTTCCAGGCGCGCGCCGCGATCCTCGCCATGCCGCACTTCGTGGCCGCGCGGATCTGTCGCGACATCGCGCCCGACCCAGCGCTGAGCTACGCACCCTGGCTGGTCGCCAATGTGACCGTGGACCGCCTGCCGACCGGGCGCGGGGTGCCGCTCGCCTGGGACAATGTCTCGGCGAGCAGCCAATCGCTCGGCTATGTCGTGGCGACGCATCAGGGGCCGGGGGCACAGCCGAGCGCGACCGTGCTGACCTGGTATCTCCCGCTCTCGGACATGGCCCCGGCATCGGCGCGGCGATTGCTGATCGAGCGCCCGGCGGACGATTGGAAGCGGATCGTGCGCGACGATCTGCTCGCCACCAATCCCGAGCTGGACGGCGCGATCCGCCGCATCGACCTGTGGCGCTGGGGGCATGCGATGGCGCGGCCGACGCCCGGCTTTCTGCGCCGCACCGGGGGCAGCGACGCCGCGCCGATCTGGCCAGCGCACAGCGACATCAGCGGATTGTCGCTGTTCGAAGAGGCGCATTATCACGGCGTCCGCGCGGCCGAAGCGGCGATGACCCGTCTCGATCATCGTCATGCGAGCCTGTTATGACCGGCATGCAACCTGGCGAGGGCTGGCACCTCATCGCGGACCTGACCGACGGCGCGCATCTCGACGATGCCGACCGCATCGCACGCATCCTGACCGACGCGGCGGCGGCCGCAGGCGCGACGCTGCTGGAGGTGCGGCTGCACAAGTTCGGCGCGGGGTTTGGCGTCACCGGCGTCGCGCTGCTCGCCGAATCGCACATCTCGATCCACACTTGGCCCGAGTTCGGCACCGCCTGTGTCGACATCTTCATGTGCGGCCAGACCAACGACCTCGACGCCGCACTCGCCGTGATTCTCGCCGGGCTGGGCGCAACGGTGGGGCGGCAGGCCACGCATCGGCGCGCATTCGGAAAGGCGCCGGCATCGGTGGGTTAGAGCACGTCATGGTGGAGCGGCGCGGCGGCGACGCGATAGCGGCACGCGATGATTGAAAAGCCTGTCGGGGCCGTTAAACGGTGACAAGCTCATTGGGGGAATTTGACATGACGACGCCGCTTTCCCGCGCAGATGACCGCCGCGATGAAGACAGCACTGCGAAGGCAGTGTGGACGCGCCCGACGCTTGAGGTCGCCGAAATTGGCAGCTCGACCCAGGCGGGCGGTGGGCTTGTCGGCGACCTCGATTCAAACGACGTATCGTAAGGCTGGCCGGAGCAGGGTGAACGCCACCCGCAAACTCCAGTTGGGCGGCGTGCCGGTTTCGGACCGCTGCAGCTTTCGTTGCAATTTCGGTCCGCGATGATATGCGCCGCCGAACATTTTTGGAGACCGTGACATGACGACGCCGCTTTCGCGTGAGGAAAATCTTCGCGAGGCAGACAACACCGTTAAGGCGGTGTGGACTCGCCCGACGCTCGAGGTCGCCGACATCAACAGCGCGACCCAGGCCGGCGGTGCTGTTTCGGCTGACCAGGATCCTAACCAGCCGTCGTAAGATGCACTGAGCCAACGTGCCGATCGTCAGGCCATCCGCCGCGGGCTGGCGACCTTGATGCTTCCATCGTTGCAAGCGCTGCTGGCGCCGCATGACCCTGTGGTTCTCCATGCCGCAATCAGGGAGCGGCGCCGGTTGCATGTGCGAACGGGCAATCGCGATGCGTTTCCGGCGCTGGTGCCGTGGTCGCATTTCAATGCCCTGCTCGAAACCGATCGGCTGTTCGACAACCGTACGCGCGTGGTGCGGCGGGGACGTGACCTGCCGCGTGAGATGTGGAGCCAGATCGGTCCCGACTTCAAGCGGGTGCTGTTCACCGATCAGCTCCAGCGCTTTTGCCAGGAGGGGTTGAGCCTCTCGCTCGGTCAGATCCACCACGATGTGCCCGCGATCGCCCGGCTCGTCACGATGCTGGAGCACGCGTTTCCCGCGCGGGTTCAGACCAATCTCTATGCCAGCTTCGGGCGCGAAAGTGCGTTCCGCGCGCATTACGATCCGCATGATGTGCTGGTGCTGCACCTGCATGGGCGCAAGCGCTGGTCCTGTTTCGGGCCGCGTCCCGATGCCTGCGCCGAGACGCCGCTAGTCGGTGACGAGCATCTCGGCCCGGTCGTCTGGGAAGCTGTGCTTGAGCCCGGCGACATCCTCTACCTCCCGCGCGGGGAGGTTCATAGGGCATCGGTCGAGGGCGACGCAGCGATGCACCTGACCAATTCATTGGTGTGGCCGCGCGAGTCTGACCTGTTCAAGTGGCTCGCCGCGGACGGCAACACCGCAATCAACGCCGATGCCGACGTCCCGGTCTATGGTTCAGCCGATGATCTCGCGCGATATGAGGCGGAGCTGCGCGCGCGTCTGCATCGGCTTGCGGACACACTCGACCTGCGCGCGTTCATCGACAGTTCCGCTCAGCGCCGCCGCGTGCGGTTGCCGTTCAATCTCGGCCTGTCGACCGAACTGGCGCCGGATTGCTGGGTTCAGTCCCTGCTGCCCGCCGATGTTTTGCTGTCAGCCGAGGGTTCGACGCGCCTCGGCTTCAACGGCGGCACGATCACGCTCGATGCGCAGGAGCGCGCCGTGATGGCGGCGCTGATGGATGCGGGCGCGCGCCAGATTGCCGAGCTGCCCGATCTGTGCGGCCTCGACCCGGCGACCGTGCGCGATTGCGTCGCGCGTCTTGCCAGCCGCTCGCTGGTCCGGCTCAGCGAAGGTGGGGCGCCCTAGTTCCCGCCGGCGGCACGCCGGGTGAAGATGCCAGTCGAGAGGCCGCGCACCAGCTTCAGATAATGCCGCTGCACCGAATTCCAGTCGTCCGGCGCGGCATCCTGTAGCGTATCCGCGAGCGAACGCAGCCCATCCACGTCGATCAGCTCGCCGCAAGCGCCGACCCGCGCCTGATGCGCCAGTTCGGCCTGGATCGCGGGCTGCGCCTTCAACAAAATATGCTTCCAGTCGGCGGTCTGCGTGCCGCGCAGCGGCGAGTGCAGGATTTCCGCCGGGATCCGGTCGGCAAAGGCGCGACGAAACACGTCCTTGGTCCGGCCATTGCGCAGATACCGATCCTCCGGCAGCGCGAGGCAATAGGCGAGCAGGCGGCGATCCGATGTGGGATCGCGTCGGTCCACGCGATAGCCCGCATTGGCCGCCGCATTGAGCGGCCCCGGATCGCGCATCTGCATGATGACATGGTGCCAGTGCTGCCAGCGGTGCACCCGCGCGAGCGGGCCGAAGGCGCCTGAATTGCGGGCAAACATCGCCTGTGCATCGGGATTGTCCCATTGCGCGGAAATCGCCGCCAAGGGTGTAATCCGGTTGCCCCCACGCCGGTGCCATCGCGCCATGAACTCGACCGGAAGCAATGCCCGGATCGTGCGGCGCAGTGCGGTGCTTCGATCGGGATGGATACCCTGTGCCACAAGCACCCCAGCGTCGCGCCACAGCGCCGACAGCCGCATCCGTGCTGCGTGCCGGATCAAAACATGCTCGCCAGTATAGGTGAGGCCCATATTTCCGCTGATGCCGGTCAGGACCACCGGTTCCCCAGCCGCCGCCGCTTTGTTGTAGATTTCGTGCACCCAGGCGGTGCTGAGCGGGTTCATGACCGGCTGGTCGGCCAGAAAGACCATGCGTTCGATCAGTGCCAGCAGATCGGCGTCGGCGGCACGGACCAGATGATGGTCGATGTTCGAATGCAGCCCCGCCATCTGCGCGGCGAGGGGGCCTTCGTCGGTGAGCAAATGGGCCGCGTAGGTCGAATCTGCGCCCGCGACGGGCACATTGGTGTAAGCGGACAGGCGCTTGCCCTGCTCCGCCAGCAACGGCGCGGCGCTGCTCGCCAGCGCACAGCTGTCCAGACCGCCGCTCAGCATCAGCGCCGTGCCGCCGGTGCCGCGCAGCTGCGCCTTTACCGCAATATCGAGGGCGTCGCGCATCCCGTCCGCATCGGCGTTGCCGCGAATGCCGCGGCGTTGGGGCACTGCCATTGGATCCCAATAGCGCCGGAATTGCATCCGGCCGTCAGCATGGACCGTCGCCACATGCCCGAAGTCGAGCCGCTGGACGCCCTTGTAAAAGCTGTGCGGGCCATCGAGCGGCAACAGCATCTGCCAGGTCAACAGGCGATCCGCGTCCGGGCCGGTCGGGACATCGGGCAGCGCCAGCAGCCCCTTTGGCATGCTCGCAAAGGCGAACCAGCCGCGCCCGACATGGTAATGCAGCGGCCGGTTGCCGACAGGGTCGCGCGCCAGCATCAGCGTTCGCGCATCCATGTCCCATGCCGCAAAGGCGAAATCGCCGCACAGCCGGTCCACCGCACTCTCACCCCAGCGTTCGATCGCCGCGAGGATGAACGCAGCATCGCACATCACCGCCTGACGCGCTGGCGCGATGTCCAGCGCACGCCCCAGCTCCTCGCGGTTGTCGATCCGGCAATCGGCGACCAGATGCAGCCGCCCCCCGCGCCCGGTCAGCGGCTGGCGATCGAATCGATCCTCCGGGAGGAAGGCCATCAGGCGATGCGCCAGCGCGATCTCGCCGCCGTCCCATAGTCCGTCACGATCCGGACCATACAGAGCGAGCGACCGGCTGATCCGCTGACAATCGGCCTTGGCACCGGGCCGGCCATCGGGATACCAGACGCCTGCGATTGCACTCATGGCAGCTGCTCCGCGACCTGTTCGATATGGGCGGCAAGTTCATCCAGCCGCGACAGATCGTGCGGACGTCTCACCGCATAGACGGGGACTCGCGCCGCCACTGCCGTCGCCCAGCCGAACATGTCGGCCCCCCGGCCCATGAATGTCGCCAGGCGTTGGCGATAGATATGCCTGTGCAGCGCATGAGCTGCCGAACCCGCGCGCAAACGCGTGCTCATGGGCATCTCGGCCGGTTCCGACGCGAGCAGGAACAGTGCGGCGAGCGGGCGCGGTGACCGGTCGAACCGATCGCGGGAGGAGGAAATCGTGAACTTGTCCTCGTGCGTCCCGACCCGCGCATGCTCATCGGTCCGTTCGCCGAACTGCTGCGCGGCGACCGCCCACAGGCGTAGGTCGGGGACGCCAGGGAACAGCGTCGCGCTGGCCGGGTCGATGATCGCCTGATCCTCTGCCATCAGGTCATGGCCGCGCTCCATCAACGCGCGTGCGGTCGTGCTTTTGCCCGCTCCGCTATCGCCAGCGATGGCAAGCGCGCGACCAGCCCGACTGACCGCGCAGGCATGGAGCGGCGGCACACCGCGCTGATGCATGATCAGGCCAAGCCCAGGCCCGATCAGCCAGCTTTGCACCAGCCGCGCATCGACACCTTCAGGGACCTCGATCCGCAGCATGCGGCCGTTATCGATCAGCAATCGGATGCCGTGCGGCGAGCGCAGGATCGCGGTGCCATCGGCATACATCGCAAAATGCGGTTTGGCGCGCAGGCACTCGGCCGCCGGGGTGGGAAGGGGGCCAAATGCGACATCGACGTCCACCGGTCCGGCATCCAGGCGGTGCGGCATCAACGGGAGCGGCACGGTCGACCGAAAGATGAGGCCGCCATACAGATAGTCACCGGCAGCGCTCATTGACCTTCCCCTGCGCGGCGCAATTGTTCCAGGCGATGATAGGGGGCGTTGGCGAAGCGCTCGGCCAGGTCCGCCAGCTCCGGCGTCACCGCGGCCCGTTTGCGCGCGCGATCGGGTTCGAACCGGCGCGGGTGATCCGTGTCTTTCGCATGGGTGTGAGTTGCTTCGGCGACGTGCCGCGCTTCCGCTACCGACGGCTGCACATCCAGCCACGATGGGATTTCTCCACGCAGAGCGTCAGGAAGGTTGTCATAGGGGATCAACAGCAATCTGCCCGCCGCGCCGGGCATGCGCGCAGCATCGGCGATCGTGGCATAGACGCGGCCAAGCACCTGTGCCGCGAAGCCAAGGGGATGCCCCGCCATTGCCGGCGCGGCGCCAAGAAACAGTTTCGCCTGAACCGGATCGTCTGCCCGCCGCATCCATCCCGCCGGCGCGTCGCGCAGCGACACCAGTATCTCGTCGGGCTGGCGATAGACGAACAGCTTGGGCACGTCGGGAAACGCGTCCTCGATCAGATGCAGGTGGAGCGCGTTCCAGCTCGACAGCTTCAGGACGACGCGATCCTGATCCGGTCGGGCTGATGCGGTCAGCGCCGCAATCACCTGCTTCAGCGCCTCCGATCGCGCCGTGTGGGGCTTGAACGGCCAGATTCCATCTACGCCAAGCACTTCGTTCACCGCCTGCGGCTCGGATACGACATGACAGCGCGGCATGCGGGACAAGGAACGCGACACGAGGGTCGATCCACACCGCCCCGCGTGGAGCACCAGCGCCGACGGCTGGAGCGTTCGCGACGCGCTCGGCAGCGCCGCGCGCCAGCTGGGGCCAGCCTGCGCGATGCGATCCTGCAGGAACGGCAGGGTCGGATCGGTGTCGGCGATGTCTACCCAGTCAGCCGATAGCCGTTCGCCGTCGTAAAACAGCCGGGCCGGAACGGGTTGTACGGCGGCAGGGAACACCGGCACCCGCGCTCAATCGTGCAGTCGGATCAGGTCGTTGCGCCGCATCTGTTCCAGCAGGTCGAGCACATCGCGCTCAATCTCCCCAATCGGCGCCGCATATCGATCCGCCAGTGACCGGCACAGATCAGCCACGCGCTGCGGCCGCCCCAGTTCGGACCAGATGACGCTGCCGATCCGATCAAGGTAGAGGTACCGCCCAGCCTCCATGTCCATCATGACGACCTCGCCATCGATCTCGGTCGAGAGGAGGTCGGCCGAGGCCGATACGGTGTCGGAAAGCGCGATCATGACGCCGACGCTCTATTTGTTTCGGCTTTCATGGCAAGGTTGTTTTGAAACCCCGAAACAGCCCGTGATGCCACGCGAATGACTGCAGACGCGCCGGGACCCGGTCGGGGAACAGTGCAGGTTTTCCGGGGTTTTGGCCCATTCGCGCGAGGTGCTGCGAATGGGGGTCTGGTGCAAGAAGAGCACCGTAGCCGGTCTTATAGGGTATTGATTTATATAGAATTTATTCAAGCATTGCTTTGGCTAGCCCCAGAAATAGCCCCGGTCTCGCAAATCTCCCCATTTTTCAGATGAGAACGGCGAAGATGTCTCGTGAGCCATGTCTCATAGCAAGCTGGCCTCAAAGCTCGTCGGCGTCAGCGCGACATGCGCACTCAGCGGTGGGCGTATCTCGAAGGCTCGCGGCTCGCGCGCGAAGTTCCAAAGGCGCACCAAGCACCATTCCGACCGTCGATTGTCTGCGACCGCCAGTTCGTTACGGCTGATGAAGAAGGGTGTGCGCTCCCAACCATTGGTCGTCTTCACCTCGATCAGGCGACTGCGACCATCGATCTCGAAGCTCTCGACATCATAGCCGGCCCCATCGCCATCTTCGTCCGAGACCCATCGCACACGCTTGGCAAGATCGGCGCGGTTGGCACTCATCAGGACTGAGCGCTCATGGGCGACGACCCGTTCCTCACCGGCGCGACCGAGCGCACGGTTGCGGGCATCCCGACCTGCGACGTCGAACTTGTTGGCGATAGCGGTCATCTGCTCCAGTTCCGCTGGAGGCGGGACGTTGCTGTGCGTCGGCGGCGGGCCGATCCAGAGGGGCGCGACACTTCGCACGCGCGATTGCCTAGGCATCAGAGCAGGGCGGTTTTCACCAACGATCCATGAGGGATGAGTAGCGAGCCAACGTGCGACTGCATCTACGAGTGACCCTTGGAAATTGAAGGCTGGTTTGTATCCGGAGATCCAGCTCTCCCCGAGCCCTTTGAGCACCGCGCTGATGTTCTGATGCTTGTATTCGATCGACCCGCGCGGGCGACCGATTTTTGTCTGAAGCCGGCGGTTGTGGTCGGCCTTGGTGTAGGGCCGTCCGGCTTCGTCATCGGCCAGCATGGCAAAATAGTCGGCGACGATCGCGTCGTTATCGTCATCGGTCCAATTGCCGCTCATATTTCCGGGCTACGAGAAACGCGACAGCATGTCATCTCGGCTTTTGCGGAATCGGCGAATTGCCCGCTATTCGCTCGGCCCCTCGTCGGCTCAAATGTTGGGGGCTCTGACCTTTGTCAGCGATGCGGAGAAATTATCATTCGATTCGATTGTATTAGCCTTCTCTGAGTTTGCCTAAGGTGGCACTGTGCTGTGGGGAAAGTAGCTCTTATCAACTCAGATTTAGTCAGGCATGACAGAGATCACTCCGTCTGGCGCAGGCGGCATCAGTGCACGAGGGCGGGGGCGGAGTGACTACAAAATTGCTCATTAGCGGATCGCGCCATTCATGAACGTCTTCGATCTCGATGCCGACCTGATCGCTCGTTATGAGCAGTTCGCTCGGTCATTCACTGACATCCGAAGCGCCGATCTGAAGGCGCAGATCGACGCCATCTATGACAGTGCAGCTTTCTGGCCTGAGCCCCTCATTGGCCTCAACCCGCGTTATAAGTCGGGCGGATCAATCACGAAGCTTGTCGCGGATGGCGATGCCGATCCGGCGCTGGCGAACGTGTTCGCGCTGGGCAACCCGCGCGCGCCGATAACGCTGCACCGCCACCAAGAGCAGGCGTTCCACAAGGCCAAGCTGAACAAGAACTATATCGTCACGACGGGGACCGGCTCCGGGAAATCGCTTTGCTTTTTCGTGCCGATTATCGATGCTGTCCTGCGCGCGCGCAGGGCCGGCGAGCCGCGCCGGACGCGTGCCATCATCATCTATCCGATGAATGCGCTGGCGAATTCTCAGCTGGAGGAACTGGACAAGTTCGTCGAGGCGAGCGGCTTGGACGATGACCTCAAACCGACGTTCGCGCGCTACACTGGCCAGGAAAAGGACGGCGATCGCCAGAAGGTGGCGAGCAATCCGCCCGACATCATCCTCACCAACTTCATGATGCTCGAACTCCTGATGACGAGGCAGGATAACCTCGATCGGCAGGTAATCGCGAACATGAGCGGTCTCGAGTTCATCGTGCTCGACGAGCTCCACACTTATCGCGGCCGCCAAGGTGCCGATGTTGCTATGCTCGTGCGACGGGTGCGTGAGCGCATGGGCTCGCCCACGATGCTCTGCATTGGAACGTCGGCGACCATGTCGTCCGGCGAGGCGGATGGTGGGCGCGAAACCGTGGCGCGCGTCGGCACGACATTGTTTGGCAGTGTCGTTTCCGCGGACGACGTGATCACCGAGACGCTGGACCGCGCGACGGAGTGGCGTGGCGGTGAGGCAGGGTATCTGACAGCACTCATAGACGCGGTGCGGCAACCTGAAGCGGCCACTGACTGGCGCAGCGATGCGTTGGCGGTGTGGGTCGAACTTAATATCGGACTCAAGGCGGGCGAAACGCTCGAGCGCGCAACCCCGCGCACGTTGAGCAGTGCGGCTGCGGCACTTGCAGATGCAACCGGGTTGAGCGTGGTCGAGTGCGCAACTGCATTGCGGACTCGGCTGATTGCGATGAGCGCGATCGTGGAAGGCAGCGGCAGCGCCTTCATGGCGTTCAAGCTCCATCGGTTTCTCGCCGGTGCTGGTCATGCTCACTCTACGCTGGAGCGGGCCGGCGCGCGCCGCGTGCGCCTCGCAGCCGAGCAGTTCGATCGCGAGAAGCCGGATGCGCGCCTCTACCCGCTCTTCTTCTGCCGGCAGTGCGGCCAGGAGGTGCATAGCGTATCAATCGAGCGATCGGGCCGGGTGATCGCACGTTCCATCGATCAAACCGCAAAGGACGAGGCCGACCACGACGGCACCCAACATGGCTTTCTCGTCCCCGATGCGACCGGCGATCTCCCTTTCGCCGGGGATGTTGACAGTTATCCCGATGACTGGATCGAGGAGGGCGCTAAGGGCCGACGCCTCAAAAGTAGTCACCGCGGCAAGCACGAGGGGCAGCGACTCACGCTGGGCGCCGATGGTCAATATGCCGAGGATGGGCTCACCGCATGGTTCTTTGCCGGGCGTTTCCGTTTCTGCCCGAACTGCCTCTATCAGCCGGCAACGCAGGCGCGTGACATCAACAAGCTTGCCAGCCTGTCGGCAGAGGGGCGAAGCTCGGCGACCACGCTGATCACGACATCTGCGCTCGACTGGATGGAGCAGGCTAAAACGCCCGAAGATCGGCATCGTCGGAAGCTGCTGGGCTTCACCGACAACCGCCAGGATGCCGCGCTTCAATCAGGGCATTTCAACGATTTCGTCTTTGTCACCCTGCTGCGCGCGGCGATGCTACGTGCTGTTCGTCTGGCGGGCGAGGAAGGACTCAGCCACGAGCAGTTTGGTGATGCGCTGCGCCGCGCACTGGGCTTCGATCCCGAACTGGTGACCCGACGCGAAGAGTGGATGGCGCGGCCCGACGCCAAAGGCTTCGCGGCCTTCGACGATGCAAAGCGGACGATCAACCAAGTTCTCGCGCACCGGCTATGGAACGATCTGCGGCGCGGATGGCGCTACACCAACCCCAATCTCGATCAGTTGGCGCTGATCGATGTGCGATACCCCGGTGTCGCGATGCTGGCCGCTGACGACGACGCATGTGGGAGCGATCCACATCTTGCCAGAGCAGATACCGACAAGCGAACCGAGCTTTTCCGATGTTTGTTCGATGCCATGCGGCAGGGGCTGGCGATTCAGGTCGATGCGCTCGATCGCACGGCGCTCGAGCAGGTGGCACAACGATCGCGCGAACACATCAAGGCGCCGTGGTCTATTGCGCGCGAGGAGGAAGAGCGCGATCTCGCGCGTCGTGGCACGTTGGTTGTCGGCAAACCGGATGGCCGGGGCGAGCCCGGCACGATCAAGGCATCGGCGCAGAGCGCGATCGGCCGGGCGCTAGACAAGACGATGGGCGGTGTCCCTGCGAAAGAACGCGAGCCACTGATTCAGGCCATACTCGAGGCCGCCGAGGCGCACCAGATCGTTCGCCGGGTCGAGCAGGGCGGCTGGCGTCTGGCACCCGGTGCGATCCGCCTGCACGCAGGCAACGGTGAGACAAAGCCGGGACAGGACAATCGCTTCTTCAGCAGGCTCTATGCCGATGTTGCCGAACGGCTGAGCGAGAAGGGGCGGCTTCCATTCGCGTTCGAAGGTCGTGAGCACACGGCACAAGTCGATGCGAAAACCCGTCAGTGGCGCGAGGACCGCTTCCGGTTTGGGGAGACTGATCGCAAGCGCATCGCTGACGAGCGGCACGATATGGAGCAGCGCGGGGAGCGCAGCGATTTTCTGCCATTGCTGTTCTGCTCGCCCACGATGGAGCTGGGTGTAGACATCTCGCAGCTCAATCTGGTTTTCCTGCGCAACGCACCGCCAACACCCGCTAACTATGCGCAGCGAGCAGGCCGTGCCGGTCGGAGCGGCCAAGCCGCGTTGGTGGTTACTTATTGCGCAGCACAAAGCCCCCATGATCAATACTACTTCCAGCGTCGCGAGGCGCTCGTCGCGGGGATTGTAAAGGCACCTGCGATCGATCTGGTGAACACGGACCTGCTGGCCAGCCATATTCACGCGGAATGGTTGGCGAGTGTGACCGAACCCATCGGAACCGCGATTCCGGATAACCTGCAAATGGATGCAGACCTGCACCCGATCGCCGAGCGTCTTCGGCCTGCACTCGCTGCGGCGACGCGGGATGCTGAGGCGCGTAAGCGCGCGGTCGCCGTCGTGCGCTCGGCGCTACCAGAGGACGCGCCTGAAGAACTTGCGGACCCGATCGCTTTCGTCGATGCCCGCTGGCTCTCCGCCGAAGCAACCTTTGAGGGTGCCTTTGAACGATGGCGCACGCTCTATAAGTCCGCGGTCAACGAGCGGCAGGCGGCGAACGCCATCGCGCAGCGCACCGGACTGTCTGCTAAAGACCGCGCGGAAGCCCGCAGTCGCTATCTGGCAGCCGATCGACAGGTGCAGCTGCTCGAAACGGGCACCAGCTCGTCGGGATCGGATTTCTACACCTATCGCTATCTAGCGACCGAAGGTTTTCTGCCGGGCTATAACTTCCCGCGCTTGCCACTTTACGCTTTCATCGATCAGGAGAAGGCGTCGGCGGTGCTGCAACGCCCACGCTTCCTCGCGATCGCGGAATTTGGACCAAACGCGCTCGTTTACCATGAGGGCAAAGCCTATCGCTGCCACCGCGCGAAGCTGCCTTCGGGCTCGCTGGATGAACAGCAGCGGCTCACAACTCAGACTTTCAACTGCTGCCAGAACTGTGGGGCGGCCCACGAAGAGAGAACCCAGGAGCGCTGCGCAGTGTGTGGCGATCCCTTGACCGCCGAGGGGCAGATTGCCGAGCTATTCCGGGTCGAGAATGTCGATGCGCAGCCAGGCGCGCGAATTACGGCCAATGACGAAGATCGCCAGCGCCGGGGATTCGAGATTCGCACCGTGTTCCGCTGGCGCGAAGGCCGCGCAGGTGAACAGCTGCTTTCGTTGAAGGCAGACGGGGGGCCGTTGTTGGAGGCTCGTTATGGACCACAGACGCGGCTATCTCGGGTTAATCTCGGTTTACGACGCCGTGCCGCGAAGGAGGCGATCGGATTCGACATCGACACGGTTTCGGGTCGCTGGTTGAAAAACGAGGCAAGAGGCGAGGACGAGGGCGCGGACCCCGTCAAAGGCACTCGGCGCCAAACAATCGTGCCAATGGTCGAGGACACTAAGAACGCGTTGCTCGTCCGCTTCAATCCGGATCTGGACTTGTCCAACGAGCAGATGGCTACACTTCAGCACGCGCTGGTTCGAGCGATCGAGGCGGAACATGTGCTCGAAGCGGGCGAACTTTTGGGCGAACCGCTGCCGACGCGTGATGATCGCCGGTCCTTGCTGCTCTATGAGGCGTCCGAAGGTGGCGCGGGCGTGCTCAAGCGGTTGATGGAGGATGCCGGCCGATGGCAGCGCCTTGCCGCGGTGGCGCTCGAGTTGATGCATTTTCGCCGGGCCGATGGCGTGCTCGGCGACGATCCCGAGAAGGATCCGTGTGTTGCAGGCTGTTATCGGTGCCTGCTGTCCTACTATAACCAGCCGGACCACGCGCAGATTGATCGCCGCGACCCTGAGGTTCTGAGCGTTCTCGATCAGCTCGCTCGGTGCGAACTGGACGGCAGCGCCGCGCAAAACGATCAGCCATGGGCTGAAGCATTAGCCGCTTGGGGTGCTCCACCGCCGGCGGCCGAGACAATTGACGGCGTTACCTATCCACTATGCTGGCCAGACCGGATGGTGATGGCCGTCACCGCGATGCCGCCGGCTGCTCTGATCGAGCGCTGCCGGGACTTGGGACGCGATCTGATCGAGCTTCCCGCTTGTCCGCCCGAAACGATGCCACAGTCGCTGGCCAATGCGCTTGGAGTGACAGCATGACCCTCGCGCAATTGCAGACCGGTGATCTCGTAGCAGCGCGTGGGCGAGAATGGATCGTGCTCGGCAAGCCTGCCGAAGGGCTCGTGCGCGTGCGGCCGCTGTCGGGCTCGGAAGAAGATGCGATCACCTTCGCGCCAGCGCTCGAAGCTGTGCCCATGACCAGCGCATCGTTCGCGCTGCCCGCGGCAGATCAAGTCGATACGCAGGAGGCGGCTCAGCTGCTCGCAGACGCGCTGCGCCTGTCACTTCGCCGGGGGGCTGGGCCGTTTCGGAGCGCGGCGCATCTGGGCGTCGAGCCGCGCGCCTACCAGCTCGTGCCATTGTTGATGGCCCTTCGTCAGGACGTGAAGCGCCTGTTAATTGCGGACGACGTCGGGATTGGGAAGACCGTCGAAGCGGGCATGATACTGCGTGAGATGATGGACCGTAGCGAAGTCGATCGTTTCACGGTTCTGTGTCCGCCCCACCTTGTCGAGCAATGGGTCGAGGAGCTGGCGACCAAGTTTGACATCGATGCCGTCGCCGTCACTTCGGCACGCGCGCGATCGCTGGAGCGGGGGTTGGCGGTCTCGGAGAGCGTTTTCACCGCATACCCCGCAACGGTCGTCAGCTTGGACTATATCAAGGCGGAAGGGCGCCGCGCGGAGTTTGTTCGAGCGTGTCCAAAGTTTGTGATCGTCGATGAGGCGCACACCTGCGTCGGCGGTGGGGAAGGGGGCACGCAGCAGCGTTATGCAGTGCTGCGCGAGCTGGCGCAGGACGCCGACCGCCACCTACTGCTGCTCACCGCGACCCCGCACAGCGGCGACCAGGAGGCATTCCAGCGCCTGCTCGGCCTGCTTGACCCTAGCCTCGCCACGCCGGAAAACAGCGAGGCGTGGCGCCGCCGTCTCGCGCGCCATTTCGTCCAGCGGCGCCGCCCCGACATTCAGGACGGTTGGAATGAGAAGCGCGCGTTTGCGAAGGCCGAGACCGCCGAACTGGCATATCAGCTGGTCGGCGGGCATCTGACCTTTCAGGAGGACGTGCTCGACTATTGCGTCGGCGTCGCCACGCGCGCGGATGGTGAGCGCGCGCGTCGACTCGCCTTCTGGGGCACGCTGGCCCTAATGCGGTGCGTTGGGTCTTCACCCGCTGCTGCGGCCAGTGCGCTGCGCAACCGGCTGGGCGGAATGGCCGAGGAAGCCGCGCTCGAACCGATCCTGATGGACGAGGATGAGGGCACCTTCAGCGACACCGATGTTGAACCAGCAACAGCGCTCGATGGCGAGGAACGCGCTGCGCTCGAAGGCTTAATCGCTCAGGCCGATGCGCTGGCTGCCAAGCCGGATGAGGATTCCAAGCTGCGCGCGCTGATCCGCGAGCTCAAGAAGCTGATCGACAAGGGCGCGCGGCCAGTCGTGTTCTGTCGCTTTATCTCAACCGCAGAGGCGGTGGGTGAAGCACTACGAGCGGCATTCAAAAAGTATGATGTGCAGGTCGTCACTGGCCGGCTGACCCCGGAGGAGCGCCGCGTCCGGGTCGACGCGATGTCCAACAGCGAGGGTCGCATCCTGGTCGCCACCGACTGCCTGTCCGAAGGCATCAACCTGCAAATGTTGTTCAACGCCGTGGTTCATTACGACCTCAACTGGAACCCGACTCGGCACCAGCAGCGCGAAGGGCGCGTCGATCGCTTTGGCCAGCAATCGCCGACAGTGTGGTCGCTGATGATGTTCGGCGAGAACTCGATGATCGACGGCGCGGTGATCGAGGTGATTACCAGCAAGGCCAAGCGTATCCGCGAGGCGACCGGCGTGACCGTGCCGGTGCCCGAGGACAGCGCCAGCGTGACCAGCGCGCTGATGCAGGCGATGCTGCTACGATCCAATAGCCCGCGCGCGCAGGGCGCGTTCGATTTCGGCGGCAGCGCACCATCGGCCGAGGCCGTGTGGCGCGATGCTGAGGAGAATATGAAGAAGAGCCGCGCAATCTATGCCCAGAATGCGCTGAGCCCGGATGAGGTGTTGCCCGAATGGCGCCGGATGCGCGCGCTCAACGGAGGTCCGGCGGAAGTCGAGCGCTTCACTCGCCGCGCGCTCAACCGGATCGCCCAGGGCGGGATCGGCGAACAGGACGGCCATTGGCGCGTCAATTACGACCGCCTGCCACAGCGGCTGCGTGAGCGGCTTGAGGCGCGCGGCCTGACCGGCACCCGCCGCATCAGCTTTGCGGATATGCCGCCGCCGGATGTGGCGCATGTTGGCCGTGTCCATCCGCTCGTCGCGATGCTCGCCGAGACGATGGCGGAGGGCGCGCTTGATCCCGGCGGTGTTGATGGACCGGTTGCTCTGGGTCGCGCGGGAGCGTGGCGCACGCGCGCGGTGACAAAGCTCACCCATGTCCTGCTGTTGCGGCTGCGCTTCACGCTGGTGACGAGCGGGCGGCGCACGCTGCTGGCCGAAGAAGCCACGGCCATCGCATTCGATAGCTCTGGCGAACTTGCGAGCGGCGAGGCGGCGCTCGCGCTGCTGGAGGCACAGGCATCGGGGAACCTCGACCCAGCAATTATCGCGCGGCAGGTCGAAACAGCCGGGGTCCGCATCGACGACCATGACGCCGCAATCCGCACCTATGCGCAAGCGCGGGCGATGGCGCTGGGTGAGGACCATGATCGCGTTAAAGCAGCGACCGCCGGTGCGGGCAGCACTACGCAAGTTGCCCCGGTCGGGAACGCCGATGTCATCGGCCTCTATGTCTTGGTCCCGGAGGCAAACTGATGGCCGGGCAGCTGAAACGCACCGCCGAACTCGGTCTTGAGGCAATCACGATCGAAGGCGCGCTGATCGCGCCCGAACAGGTCGCGGCGATCGCCGGCGCCACGCGCGATGCCAAACTCGCAGCGAGCTATGACGTCCCGAAGGGACTGACGCTCGCCGATGAGATTTCGCGCTATTTCCGTATCGGTCAGGGCATCTGGCGCGATTATGCGCGGATCGAGGCGCCGACCACGACCCAGACTGCGGCATTCGTGCGCGACCTGTTGGCCGGCGTGTTCGGTTTCGACGACCTGACCGGTCCGATCGACCATCAGGACGGCACACGCCGCTATCGCATCGCATGGCAGGGGCGGCAGGGCCGCGTGCCTATCGTCGTCGCGCCACCCGCCAGTGATGAGCGGGGCCGCCCGATCGGCTTTACCAAGGCGCTGCCCGAGTTCGGCGACGGCGCCGAGGGCCGCGCCCGCCGCTCCCCGGTCGTGCTGTTGCAGGACTGGCTCAACGCCAACCCCGACTTCTATTGGGGCTTGGTGTTTGCCGGCGACCGCGTCCGGCTGATGCGCGACAATGCCAGCCTAACGCGTGGCGCGTGGATCGAGGCGGATCTGGGCGCGATGTTTCGGGACGAGATGTTCGCGGACTTTACCGCCTGGTGGCTGCTCACCCATGCCAGCCGCTTCGGCGCGGCCGGGGCGCCACCGTCCGCCGCACCGCTGGAACAGGCGCGTGAGGCTGGCCTCAAGCAAGGCACCGCCGCGCGCGACCGGCTTGGTCGCAATGTCGAGGAGGCGCTGCGCGAACTCGGCGCTGGCCTGATCGAGGCGAACCCGCAGCTGCGCGAGCAGATCGCTACCGATCCCGCAGCGACGATGCGATTGTTCGAAGAGCTGTTGCGCACCGTCTACCGCCTGATCTTCCTGGCCGTGGCGGAGGAGCGCGACCTGCTCCACCCCCGCACCACCGGGCGCGACGCGCGCAACCTGTATGCCGACAGCTACAGTTTCGCCTTCTGGCGCGCCCGCTCGGCCCGCCGCGCCGCCTATGACGCGCACCATGATGCGTGGGAGGGGATGAAGGTCACGTTCGCCGCGCTCGAACAGGGCCAGCCGCTGCTCGGCCTCCCCGCACTTGGCGGACTGTTCGCGCGCGGAGCGACGCCGACGCTGAACGCCGCGCGCATCCCCAACCGCCGCTTCCTGCGCGCGGTGTGGAATCTGGGCTTCGTGCAGATCGACAGCCGCCTCACACGGATCAACTGGCGCGACATGCGCACCGAAGAGCTGGGTAGCGTCTATGAAGGATTGCTGGAGCTGCGCCCCTCGCTGAGCGTGGCGGGCGAGTTCGAGCTGGCATCGGTCAAAGGCAACGACCGCAAGACCAGCGGTAGCTATTACACCCCAGACAGCCTGGTCGAGACGCTGCTCGACAGCGCGCTCGATCCGGTGCTGGAACATGCCGAGGCGAATGGCGGCGCGGACGCGATCCTGAACCTCAAGGTCATCGACCCGGCCTGCGGATCGGGCCATTTCCTGCTCGGCGCAGCGCGGCGCATGGCGGGGAAGGTCGCGGCGCTGCGCAATCCCGATGCGCCGGACGAACAGGCCGCGCTGCGCGATGTCGTCAGCCGTTGCATCCACGGCGTTGATCGCAACCCGATGGCGGTCGAACTGGCCAAGGTGGCGCTGTGGATCGAGAGCGTGTCGCCGGGGCAGCCGCTCGGCTTCCTCGACGCCAATATCCGCTGCGGCGACGCGCTGCTCGGAGTGTTCGACCTCGATGCGCTGGAGGAGGGCGTGCCGGATGCCGCCTACAAGCCGCTGACCGGCGACGACAAGGCGGCGGCCAAATACTATCTCCAGCAGAACAAGGCCGCGAAGAAGGGGCAGGGCCAGTTCGACTGGGCTGGCGGCACCGGCGCGATGCCGCCGAAGCGGCTCGCCGCCAACCTCTCCACCATCCGTCGCATGCCCGAAGATACGGTTGGGCAGGTCGAGAAGAAGCGCGAAGCCTATGAAGCATGGCGGCGCGATCCGGCGCGCTATGCCACCCGCGTTGCCTGTGACCTCTATATGGCCGCGTTCCTGCTGCCCAAGATCGAAGTGCCGCTCAACCATGGGCGCAACATCGTGCCGACCACGGCGGAGGTGCGGACGAAGCTGGGCGGCGGGCAGGTCTATGGTCCGCTTGAGGCGGCGGCGGTCGATGTGGCTGCGGCGGCGCGCGTGCTGCACTGGCCGCTGGCGTTTCCCGATGTGATGGTCGAGCGCGGCGGGTTCGATGTCGTGCTGGGGAACCCGCCATGGGAGCGGATCAAGCTACAGGAACAGGAGTTCTTCGCCGGAACGGCTGTCGCCGATGCGCCCAACGCGGCGGCGCGCACGCGGATGATCGATGCGCTGCCCAGCGCGACCTTGCCGAGCGGCGAACCCGATTTTGCCGCGCGCGCGCTCCACGCCGCGTTCCAGATCGCCAAGCGCGTGGCCGAGGCAACCAGCGCTTTTGCGCGCGTGCCGGGCGATGAGGGCGGGCGCTATGCCTATACCGGCACTGGGGACGTCAACACTTATGCGCTGTTCGCCGAGCATTTCCTGAATTTGACCCGCGACGGCGGGCGTGCGGGGGTGATCGTGCCGACCGGCATCGCCACCGACGCGACGACCGCGCCGTTCTTTGGGCATCTGGTCAGCGAGCAGCGGCTGGCGCGGTTGTTCGATTTCGAGAACAGCGGGCCGCTGTTCCCCGGCGTCCATCGCAGCTTCAAGTTCAGCCTGCTCACCATCGGCAGCGGCGTGCGCGAGGCGGAATTCGCTTTCTTCCTCACCGATCCCGCGCAGCTGGAGGACAAACGCCGCCGTTTCACGCTTTCGCCGGGCGAGATCGCGCGGATCAACCCCAATACGAAGACCGCCCCGGTCTTCCGCGCGCGCGAGGACGCCCGGCTGACCGCCGCGATCTATGACCGCGTGCCGGTGCTGATCGACGAGGCGAAGAGCACGGCGGGTAATCCGTGGGGCGTCAGCTTCATGGCGATGTTCCATATGTCGAACGACAGCGGCCTGTTCCGCACCGCCGCGCAGCTCGCCGCCGATGGCTGGGTGCGTAGCGGCACCGACTGGGTGCGCCCCGACCCCGCCCAGCCGCGCGCGCCGGGGCTGGCTCTGACCGGCGGGCGCGATGCGGGGCACCTCGACCTTTCGACCGGCAGCAACGCGCCCGCCGAGGCGCGCTACGTGCCGCTCTACGAAGCGAAGATGATCCACCAGTTCGATCATCGCTGGGCGACGTATATCGATGAGGGGCGCGGCGAAACGAGCCGCGATTCAACACTTTCTGAGAAGCGGGACTCCAGCTTCGAACCAACCTCACGCTATTGGGTGGCCGAGTCTGAGGTTGCCGATCGGCTGCGCGCGAAGTCTTGGGCGCGGGGATGGCTTGTTAGCTGGAGGGATATCACCAACGCCACCAACGAACGGACAGTTATCGCCCCCGCTTATCCCCGCGCGGCAATTAGCAATAAGTTGCCGATCATGTTTCCGGATGTTGCCCCGGAACGAGTGGCCGGGCTCGTTGCGAACCTTGCGGCGATCTCATTCGATTTTGCCGCGAGACAGAAGATCGGTGGCACGACGCTTAACTTCTTCTTGCTGTTCCAACTCCCCATTCTTCCCCCCACCGCCTACACCGAAGCCGACCTCGCCTTCATCGTCCCGCGCGTGCTGGAGCTCAGCTATACCAGCCACTCCATGGCCCCCTTCGCGCGCGATCTGGGCTATGACGGCGCGCCCTTTGCGTGGGACGAGGATCGCCGCGCGCAGCTGCGCGCCGAGCTCGATGCCTGGTATGCGCTCGCCTATGGCCTGACCCGCGACGAGCTGCGCTATGTGCTCGATCCCAAGGACGTGATGGGTGCCGACTACCCATCCGAAACCTTCCGCGTCCTGCAAAAGAACGAGATCGCCAAACACGGCGAATACCGCACCCGCCGCCTCGTCCTCGCCGCCTATGACGCGCAAGTCGCCGCCGGCGCGCGGCCGCGGGTGGAGGGGTATCGGTGATGAGGACGATCCGTGAGGGTAGCGCCGGCAAGGCCAAGCTGCGGCTGGTGCAGACCGACAAGGAGTTCGTCGGCTTGGTGATCGAAGGAGGCAAGACGTCCTTTCAAACGCGCGGACAGGATGCGGACGCGGTTTGGAGTGCGCTTCAGGCCGAGCTGTCGCGGGGCGGCGCCAACTGGTTCGGCCATGCCGGTGCGCGATCGCGCTTCCTGCACTGGTTCGCCGGCGGATTTCACTCGCCCGCCTATCTGAAGGACGAGCGCGACTATAAGCTGCGTGCCAAGGCCAAGCTTGAGGCGACCACGCCGGTGGAGGCCGCTGCTACCGGATCGGGTCATGGCGAGGCGGTGCTGGCCGCCTATCGTGCAACCAGCCTGCTTTATCCGGTCGAGAAGTCGCGTTTGCAGAAGCTGTTGCGTGGGGCCGACGCGGACAGCTTCGTGCGCGCCGCCGCGCGATTTGCGCTGAGCGATGGCGTGGGTGGTGAGGCGAAGGCCGCGCTTTCGGCGATGGACCGGTTGTTGACCCCGCACGATAACGCGAAGTGGACGGTGGCGACGTATCTGCCGTTCCTATGGCGGCCGGACACGCACATCTTCCTGAAACCGGAAGTGACCAAGGATTTTGCTGGTCGCGTCATGCATCCACTCGTGGAAGGCTATGAGGCGAGCTTGAGTCCGCATGTCTATGCAAGTCTGCTCGATATGGCAGACGGGATACGCACCGCCTTTGCAGACTTGGAACCGCGTGACATGATCGATATCCAGAGCGTCATCTGGGTCGTTGGCGACTATCGCGATGGTCGCGAGCAATCGCAGCCGTGACGGACAAAAAACAGATCGCAAAGACTGTCTCAGCGACTTGCCCCGACGAACGGTCGGATCTTCTCGAGCGTTTGTCGGCGCGGCTTGTCGAACTGCTCGAAGCGCTTTGCTCGAACGAGGCGGAAGCGTGGATGCAGCAACTTTCGGGAGTAGCGGAGGAACGCGGTTGGGTGGACAGCGCGCACAACTTGCGCCGCCCTGCGTGGGTATTTGCGCGGGATTTACTGGCCGACAATCCGACCGCCTTTGAACGGCTCCCCCTGGTCGGGTTCGAGTTGTCGCGGCCCGACGATATTGAAGAGCTCTGCACGTTCGAGGACATGATTGTATGAGCCGCGAGCAACTGGCGGCGCATCGAGCGGAGCGGTTGCAGCGGTTCCTCTCGGCATGGCGTTTCGGCGCGCCTGAGAAGTCGCGAGCAAGGCGACTGGATTCCTTCCTCGCCGCATACCGCCAGCATCGTCCTCCGCCGCCGGTAGTCGTGGCCCGGCCGGAGCTGGAGTATGGCAAGCTCGAAAACTTCCTTACCGCCGTCCAAGGCCCACTGGAGCGGATGCGGGCAGGCGGCGCCGCGATTAACCCATGGAGCGTCGCTGGCGTCGGGCAGAACGAAGTGCGCAATTCTGCGGTTCTGGCGACGTTGTGGTCGCCGCAGCAATGCGGTTCGCTCGGTCGCACGTTCCTGGACGCATTCTGCCGCCGGATTGACGATCCAGCCGGATTGTTGCCGACATGGGGTGATCTGGCCGCCGGCTATGTGGTGCGAACCGAACACTGCCCAGTCGGCGCGGCAAGCGACCGTGTGGACATCACCATCGAGGGGCCTAGCTTCGTGCTTGGGATCGAGGTCAAGATCAACGCCGGCGAGGGACTGGACCAGTTGGGCCGATACTCTCGTTCCGTCGCCCAATGGGCTCGACAGCGGGGCGGGAAGAGGGCAGCCGTAGTGTTCCTCGCGCCTTATCCGCCGAGCGAGGCCGACGTGCTCAAGGCAAGTTGGCGGGACGTGTCGGAAGCCGGCCGGAAGGTTGTGCGCATGCGGGCTGGCGAGCCGACGGTGCACTCGTTCCTGCTTGAGACATTTGTTCGACACTGCAACGGTTTCGGGGGGAAGAATGGCTGATACGTCGGAGCTGGACGCACTGATCATTCGCAACATTGGCGACGTGGAAGCGGCGCTACTCCGCGCCTATGAGATCGGGGACGAAACCATCGAGGCGATCGGTGCGGCGATCCGATCGGGGTTGGACGAAGCGTGGAAAGTCGTCGTTGACGTAAACGATGATACCCCGATTCGGTTTGCGAGACGAATATGGATTGGTGGGGAGACGTCGTCGCTCTCAGGCTCATACCATTTTTCGCTCAGCGATAAGAATGGGCCGGGCGGAGATACCGACCATACCTGGCTTTGCTCCCTGTTGGGAATTGGACCCGAGGGTAGTTCCGCCGTTCTCTATTTCTGGTCCGATAGCTTCGGTGCAAAGCGGCGGTGGAAGAAGCTCGCGGACGACCAGTCCAAGCTTATCGATAAGCTGCTCGACGCCGGGTTCCGGCAAGATGACAAGCAATGGCTGTATGTGCCAGTCACCATTGATGCCGAAGCACTAGCCAAAGCTTTTGAGGAAGGCGATCTCTCTACCGCGATGGCACCGGTAGCTGCGGCGCTCGGGGTGATCGAGGCTGCGATGCCCTCAATTGAAGCGTTGATTGAGCGGGATCGGACATTCGACTGATGGCGACTCTACAGCTGGTTGGGGTCGATCGGTGATGCCTCTGACACAGATACGCGCCCGCGCCATCCCATCTGCGCTGCGCTCCGAGCTCGAAGAAGCAGCCTTCAACCATGGTTATCGCCGGTTCGAGGGTGAGGCTGATGGATGGCTCTATTTCCGCTCGGATATTGATGTGCCGGGGGAGATCGGGCTGGCCGTGGCGGCCGATGGGGCTGCGTGGTTTCTGTGCGTGGAACATCCCGGCGTCGCCGGCGAACTCGACGCGCCTGCCGCGACCCCGGTGCCGGCGAACATGCGCGCCGCGTTTGTATTTATGGACCAAAGCGCGATGCGAGCAGCGTTGCATCGCGCGTATGTCCTCGCCACCACGCTGCCCACGATGCCGCTCCATGAGTTTGAGGCTGCGGTCGCGGGACTGGGCAATACCGAAGCCGACCGGCTCACCCGCATTCGGATCGGACAGGATCACTTCCGTCGTGCATTGCTCGCCTACTGGAACGGCTGTTGCCCGTTGACCGGGATAGACGAGCCAGCTCTGCTTCGGGCCAGCCATATCGTTCCGTGGGCCGAATGCGCGAGCGACGCTGAGCGGTTGGACGTTCACAACGGACTGCTCCTCGCGGCGCACTGGGATGCCGCATTCGACGCAGGCTTGGTGAGTTTTGGTTGCGGTGGGGAACCGCTGTTCTCGTCAATGTTGGGGAGCGCCGCGCGGGTCGCTTTGGGTGTTCCCCCGCCGTTGCGACTCACGGAAGCCCACCGTGAGAAATTGATCTGGCATCGATCACGCTACGGCTTCGACCATCAATGCTAATCGCGAAAGCGATGTGGGGCGATCTCCCTGTGGATGGCACTCGCCCAAATACCCCGCCTAATCGGCGCCACCCGGGTGGGTTCGCGGCAATCCACCTAGGACCTCCTCCTCCCAACGCGCCCATCCCCTAGTATGGAAACGCAGCCATATCCCGGCGGTCCCGGCGCTCACCCGGCGACATCACCCACACCACAACCACCCCCGATAACGCATTGACCAACGCGTACTTCCCGGCGATGAAGTCACCCATGGTGCTCTCGATCGCCCGCAATGAACGTCTGGTCTGCGTGTCCATTCACGCGGCATCGAACCTGCGCGCGTTCAATTCCTACCCGCGCGCCTGCGCTGCGCCATAGTCGGACCACTTCCCACCACCCGACCATGACCGCAGCCCCGCCGAGCCCTCGACGGGGCTTTTTCATATCTGGAACACCCCATGCTTCTCACGATCACCACGACGCATCAGCCCGCGACCGATCTCGGCTTCTTGCTGATGAAGCACCCGGACAATGTGCATGAGGTCGAGCTGAGCTTCGGCAAGGCGACCCTGTTCTATCCCGAGGCGAGCGACGCGCGCTGCACGGCGGCGATCACGCTGGACGTGGACGCGGTCGAGCTGGTGCGCGGCAAGGGGAGCATCGAGGATCAATATGTCAACGACCGCCCCTATGCGGCGTCGTCGTTGTTGTCTGTCGCGCTGGGGCGGTTGCTCAACACCGCGATGGGCGGACGATCGAAGCTGCGGCAGGAGCTGGCGGATCAGGCGATCCCGCTTCAGGCGATGATCACGCCATTGCCTGCGCGCGGCGGAGTGGATCTGCTGGAGCGCATGTTCGCGCCGCTCGGCTATGTGGTCGAGGTCGAGGCGATCCCGCTCGATCCCGCGCATCCCGATTGGGGGAATAGCCCCTATGTCACGCTCAAGCTGAGCGGTCAGGTGCGTCTGGCCGCGCTGCTGACGCACCTGTTCGTGCTGATCCCGGTGCTCGACAACAACAAGCATTATTATGTCGGTGAGGCCGAGGTCGAGAAGCTGCTCCGCAAGGGCGAGGGCTGGCTTGAGACCCATCCCGACCGCGAGTTGATCGTGCGGCGCTACCTGCGCGGTTTCGGCGGACTGGTGCGCAAGGCGCGGCAGCAGCTGGATGAGCGCGTCGAGGCCGAGGAGCCAGAGGAACATGCCGCGCGGGATTCGGCGGAGGAAGCTATCGAGAAGCCGATCCGGCTCAACGATCAACGCATGCAGCGCGTCGTCGCGCTGATCCGCGAGCTAGGCGCGGCGAGCGTGATCGACCTTGGCTGTGGCGAAGGGCGGTTGCTGCGCGAGCTGCTCAAGCTGCCGGGGCTCAGCAAGATCACCGGGGTCGAGGTTGCGCCGCGCGTGCTCGCGGGGGCCGGCGATCGCCTGCGGCTCGATCACATGCCGGACATGAAGCGCCAGCGGATTGAGCTGCTTCAGGGCTCGCTGGTCTATCGCGATGATCGGCTCAAGGGCTTCGACGTCGCGGCGGTAATCGAGGTCATCGAGCATATGGAGGCCGAGCGGCTGCCCGCGTTCGAAGCCAATGTGTTCGGCCATGCGCGGCCGGGTGCGGTGATCGTGACCACGCCGAACCGCGAATACAATGCGCTGTTCGAGGGCATGAAGCCCGACGCGATGCGCCACCCCGACCATCGCTTCGAATGGACCCGTGCCGAGTTCCGGCACTGGGCGGAGAGCGTGGGTCTCGCCCATGGCTATGCCGTCCGGTTCGACGGGATCGGCAGCGAACACCCGACCCATGGCCACCCGACCCAGGTCGCCATTTTTACCCGCACGGATGAAGCGAAGGCTGCGGCATGAAGATCGAGATTCCCGAATTTGCCCTCGTGCTGCTGGTCGGTGCCTCAGGCACCGGCAAGTCGAGCTTTGCGGCGAAGCACTTCCTGCCGACCGAGGTGATCTCGTCGGACCGGATGCGCGGCTGGGTTGCGGATGACGAGACCGATCAGGGCGCGACCGGCGATGCGTTCGACGTGCTGCATTATGTCGTGGAGAAGCGGCTCAAGGGCCGTCGCTTCACCGTGGTCGACGCGACCAATGTCCAGCCGGAGTCGCGCAAGACGCTGGTTGCGTTGGCGCGCAAATGGCATGCGCTGGCGGTGGCAATCGTGTTCGACTTGCCCGTCGAGATCGCCGTGGCGCGCAACAAGGAGCGCCCCGATCGCCAGTTCGGTGACGGCCCGGTGCGTCGCCATGTCCAGGCGCTCAAGCGCGGTGTCGGCGGCATGAACCGTGAGGGCATCCGCTATGTCCACCGGCTGCGCTCGGTCGAAGAGGTCGATGCGGTCGAGATTACGCGCACTCGCCTCTGGACCGATCGCCGCGAGGAGACCGGCCCGTTCGACATCATCGGCGACATCCATGGCTGCGCAAGCGAGCTGGAGACGTTGCTCGGTGAGCTGGGATACGCGGTTGCCTGGGAGGGCAAGCAGGTCAGCGTCACCCCGCCCGAGGGTCGCCGCGCGATCTTCGTCGGCGACCTCGTCGATCGTGGCCCGCGCTCGCCAGATGCGCTGCGCATCGCCAAGCACATGGTCGACAGTGGCACCGGCTTGGTCGTGCTCGGAAACCATGACGACAAGCTCAAGCGCCATCTCGAGGGTCGCAACGTCAAGGTCAGCCATGGTCTGGGCGAGACGATCGAGCAGTTCGCAGGCGAGCCGCCCGAGTTCGCCGCCGAGATGCGTCAATGGCTCGACGGCCTGATCAGCCACTATGTCCTCGACGGCGGCAAGCTCGTCGTCGCGCATGCGGGCCTCAAGGAGGAGATGCAGGGCCGTGCATCGGGCGCGGTGCGCAGCTTCTGCATGTATGGCGAGACGACCGGCGAGATCGATGAGTTCGGCCTGCCGGTGCGCTGGGACTGGGCGGCGGATTACAAGGGCAAGGCGAAGGTCGTCTATGGCCACACGCCGGTGCTCGACGCCAACTGGGTCAACGGCACGATCTGCATCGACACCGGCTGCGTGTTCGGCGGCAAGCTGACCGCGCTGCGCTATCCCGAGCTGGAGCTGGTCTCGGTTCCGGCCGAGCGGACCTATTACGAACCGATCCGTCCGCTGGAGGGTCCGGCGGCGGACACCGGGCTTGGCCAGCATCAGCTCGACATTGGCGATGTGCTGGGCAAGCAGGTGATCGAGACGCGGCTCTATGGCTTCGTCACGGTGCGTGAGGACAATGCCGCTGCGGCGCTTGAGGTGATGAGCCGTTATGCGGTCGATCCGCGCTGGCTGATCCATCTCCCGCCCACCATGTCACCGGCCGAGACCAGCGCCATGGACGGCTGGCTCGAGCGGCCCGAGGAGGCGTTTGCCTATTACGGGTCGAAGGGCGTGAAGACGCTGGTCGCCGAGGAGAAGCACATGGGATCGCGCGCGCTGATCGTGCTCGCGCGCACCCAGAGTATCGCCGAAAAGCGCTTTGGGGTGCATGACGGTTCACGTGGTGTGATCGTCACCCGCACCGGGCGCCGCTTCTTCCACGACGCGGCAATCGAGGCGGCGGCGATGCACCGGCTCGATGCTGCCATGGAGGCGTCGGGCCTGTGGGACGAGCTCGGCACCGACTGGGTGCTGTGGGACAGCGAGATCATGCCGTGGAGCATGAAGGCCGGGTCGCTGGTGCGCGGCCAATATGCGGCGGTGGGGTCGGCGGCAATCACCGGGCTGGACGCTGCGGCACATGCGCTCGCGGCGGCGCAGGCGCGTGGTGTGGCGGTCGATGCGCTGGCCGAGGCGACGACGACGCGGCTCGACGACGCCGTTCGCTATCGAGTGGCCTATAACCGCTATGTCGCTCCCTTCGCCGGGATCGACGATCTGCGGATCGCGCCGTTTCACCTGCTCGCCAGCGAGGGCGCGGTCCATGATGCACGCGATCATGTCTGGCACATGGCGATGGCGCACCGTCTGGCCGCCGCCGACCCTGCGATGCTGGTCGCAACCGACTATCGCCGGATCGACCTTGATGACGCAGGGCAGGTCACCGACGCCATCGCGTGGTGGGAGACAATGACCGCTGCGGGCGGCGAGGGCATGGTGGTCAAGCCGCTCGACTTCATCGCGCGCGGGCAGAAGGGGCTGCTCCAGCCGGCGATCAAATGCCGGGGCCGCGAATATCTGCGGATCATCTACGGCCCCGACTATGACCGGCCCGAGAACCTGACGCGCCTCAAGAAGCGCGGCCTCGGCCACAAGCGCTCGATGGCGATGCGTGAGCTTGCGCTGGGACTGGAGGCGCTGCACCGCTTTGTCGAGCACGCACCGCTGACGCGTGTGCATCAAGCGGTGTTCGGGGTGCTGGCGATGGAAACCGAGCCGGTCGATCCCCGACTGTGAACGAAACCCCGGCGCGCCCGTCGCGCGCCGGGGGCTGGCGCGCGCGGTTCGCGCAGCAGCGCCCCGACCGCCCGGGGCGTGCGGCACAGAAGCTGCCAATGTTCAGGAAAATGGTGCCAGAAGAACACTCCCATCGGCACCCAAGTAGCTGATTTCCTACGCGAATTGGCAGTGGGAAATCACCGGCACCATCAATAGCACCATCATATCTTCTGGAAAAGGCTGGATTTCCACGGACCAAGCATATGTAGCGCCGGAACGAAGGCGTGTCGGTTGGTGCAGCACTTGATCAAGAATAGCTTGCTCGCGCCCAGCAATCCCGATCGACGGAAAGGAATGTCCCGCTGGAGCAAATCGCGCGTAGTTGATCATGCGCCCTGATCGTTCACGAACGGGATGCGACCAAAGAAGAACATCAGGCCGGTCGTTCAAGCGAGTCTATGATCGGGCAGTCGGGGCGGTCGTCACCGCAGCAGCGTGCCGCCAGATCAAGCAGCGCTCGCCGCATTTTTTCGAGCGCCTCTGCCTTGCGGTGTAGTTCCTCGGCGCGCGCGGTCGCCAGCGACTTAACGTCGGCCGACGACCGCGCGCCGTCGTCCCACAAATCAAGCAGCGTTCTGATCTCTTCGATAGGGAAGCCAAGGTCGCGGGCGTTGGCGATGAAGCGCAACCGATGCATGTCGGCGTCGGAATAATCGCGGTAGCCGCTGTCCCGGCGCGGCGGTGCCGGGACGAGGCCGATCTTCTCGTAGTGCCGGATCATCCGCTGCGAGACGCCGCTCGCCTCCGACGCGGGTCCGATTTTCATAATTTCACCCGGTTCAATCGCAGGGCATTGAGGACGACGGTGAACGAAGACAGCGCCATCGCCGCGCCAGCGAACATCGGCGACATCAGGATGCCGAACGGGGGATAGAGCACGCCCGCCGCAATCGGTACGCCGAGCCCGTTGAAGAGGAACGAGAAGAATAGATTCTGGCGGATGTTGCGCATCGTCGCATCTGCCAGTCTGCGTGCTCGGACGATCGCGGTCAAATCTCCACGGGTCAGCGTCATCCCCGCACTCTCGATCGCCACATCGGTGCCCGTTCCCATCGCCAGCCCTACGTCCGCCGCCGCCAGTGCGGGCGCGTCGTTGATGCCGTCGCCGGCCATCGCGACCTTCGCCCCGGCCGCCTTCAGTTCGCCAACGATACGCGCCTTGTCCTCTGGCCTGAGATCGGCACGAACATCGTCAAGGCCGCCGACCGCGTGCGCGACCGCGTCGGCAGTGGCCCGGTTGTCGCCCGTAAGCATGATGACTTTCAGACCCTCGGCGCGCAGCGTGGCGATCGCCTCGCGGGCATTGGCGCGGATCGGATCGGCGACAGCGAGCAGTCCTGCCGGCGACCCGTCGATGGCGATGAACATGACCCCGGCTCCAGTCTTCCGGTGCGGGTCGGCAGCGGCCTCCAGCGCGGACGGATCGGCGCCGACGCGGGTCATCTGCGTAGCGTTGCCGATCGCGACGATGCGGCCATCGATCACTCCGCTGACACCCAGACCGGTCTGGGATTCGAAGTTATCCACCTTTCCAACGATGGCGCCGCGTTCCGTCGCGGCCGTGACGATGGCGTGTGCGAGCGGATGCTCGGATTGTGCCTCGACCGCAGCGGCCAGACCAAGCAAATCGTCCTGGTCGAACCCCGGCAGGGCTTGGGTGGCAACGAGCCTCGGCTTGCCTTCGGTGATCGTGCCGGTCTTGTCGATCACGAGCGTATCGACCTTTTCCAGCGCCTGTAGCGCTTCAGCATTCTTGACGAGGACGCCAGCATGTGCGCCGCGACCCGTGCCGACCATGATCGACATTGGGGTGGCGAGGCCGAGCGCACACGGACAGGCGATGATCAGGACCGCGATGGCATTGAGCAGTGCATGGCCGAAGCGCGGCTCCGGCCCTACGAAATTCCATACGATGAAAGCCGCGATCGCGATCGCGACCACCAGTGGCACGAACCAGCCCGAAATGCGGTCGGCAACCGCCTGGATCGGGGCGCGGCTGCGCTGTGCCTCGGCAACCATCCGCACGATCCGTGCAAGCATCGTGTCCGCGCCCACCGCACGGGCTTCCATGACGAGGCTACCAGTGCCGTTAACGGTTCCGCCGGTCAGCGCGTCGTCAGCCGACTTCCCGACGGCTAAAGACTCACCGGTGAGCATCGATTCATCGACCGACGAGCGCCCTTCGATAACTATGCCGTCAACCGGGATTGCATCGCCCGGCCGGATGCGCAGCTTGTCACCCGCCGCCACGTCACCGAGCGACACTTCCTCCTCCGAGCCGTCATCGCGGATGCGGCGCGCGGTCTTGGGCGCAAGATCCATAAGCGCGCGGATCGCGCGCCCGGTCGCCGCGCGGGCGCGCAGTTCCAGCACTTGCCCGAGCAATACCAGCGTCACCACGACGCCCGCTGCCTCGTAATAGACCGGCACCATGCCGCCGTGCATACGGAAGGTGGGCGGGAACAAGTCAGGCGCGAAAGTCGCGACCAGACTGTAGAGGAAAGCGGCACCGACGCCGATTGCGATAAGCGTGAACATGTTGAGGTGCCACGTCCGGATCGACATCCAGCCCCGCTCGAAGAAAGGCTTGCCCGCCCACAACACGATCGGCGCAGAAAGCGCGAGTTGAACCCAGGGCGACGCGGCGGGGCTGACGATCTCGATGCCCAGCATCTCGGCGACCATCGACACGATCAGCAGCGGCACTGCGAGCGCGGCGGATACCCAGAAGCGGCGGGTGAAGTTGACCAGCTCCGGATTGGGCGCATCGTCGAGCGACGGCTCCTCCGGTTCGAGCGCCATGCCGCAGAAAGGGCAGGTGCCCGGTCCCTCCTGACGGACTTCGGGGTGCATCGGACAGGTCCAGATCGCGCCCGGCAGCGCCTTGGGTTCCGGACGCGGGACATCGCTCAGATATTTGTCAGGGTCGGCGACAAATTTGGTCCGACAGCCAGCACTGCAAAAATGGTAATCTTCGCCGTCATGCGCGGCATGATGCGCGGTTGTCGCGGGATCGACGGTCATGCCGCATACGGGATCGGTGACCGCCGACGTCGAGGGCTGGGTCGCGCAGCAGCTGTGTTCGTCATGAGCGTTATAGTCGGCATGGGTCATCGAGTCGTCCTCCATGACCCGGCAATAATGTCTGACATCATGTCAGGGTCAAGCCGCTTATTTTCGAGCCGCCAGCCAAGTGTCGATTTCGGCGATCTCCGCGCGCTGATCTCGGATGATCTTCTCCGCCAACGCCCGCGCCTCTGGATCGTCACCGTGGCGCAGTTCGGTTTCGGCCATGGCTATCGCGGCCTGATGATGCCCCTTCATCTGCCGCATGAAATCCGTGTCGGCCTCGCCAGTGTACTTTGGCATGTTGGCCATCATGTCGTTCATCGACTTCTTGTACCCCTGGGTCGCCGGCGGGTCGCCGGGGCTGGCGGCTGACATGTCCATCGGCATCGTTCCGTTGGCGGCCGACGTGGCGGCCATATCGTGCGCGCTATTCTGCTGCGCATTGTCAGAACAACCTGCCACCGTCAGCGACCCGACAAGCAATAGCGGGATTGCAAGATTCTTCATGGCTTTCTCCTAAGATCCACCACAACGCCCGGACGGACGATCCGTGCCAGTCAATCAACCGGTGACAAAGTTCCAAGGATCGCCACGACAGCGAGGATGAGCACCGCCGCCACCGTCTCGACCAGGATCGCCAGCCGCAATCGGTGCTGCGCGATGGCCTGCCTATCGCCGCCCAATGCCATCTCCAGGGTCGGCACGAGCCGCCAGCGGTTGAATCCGGCCAGAGCAAGCATGACGCCAAACAGGATGAGCTTCAGCACAAGTAGCTGTCCGTATGATGTTCCAAATGTCGTGGAGAGACCTTCGATCCCGACGATCGCGACAAGGTTGATCGCTCCGCTGACGACGATCGCCGCGACGATGATCCCACCGATGCCGGAGAAGCGTGCCAGCGCGGCGAGCGCCGTTCTCGCCGCGCCCGGCGTCGCAAAGTCGAGCAGCAGGAGCCGCACGAACATCGCCAGCGCTGCAATCCACAGCGCGCCTGCAACCAGGTGAACGATGTCGCTGCTGCGGTGCGCCCAGCCCAGCGCCGCTTCGGATGCGCCGGCATGACCGGTCCAGGCTAGCGAACCCAGCGCAACAATCGCCAGCGCGGCCGCAACCGACCTGCTCGCCCGCCCGGCGAGCTGGAGCGCCGCCAGCAACGCGAGCGCTGCGGCGCGAACGATATGAGAGATGCCCATCGACGTTTCAAACGCCATGAACGTGAGCATTTCCCGATCCAGTATGGCCAGGTCGTAGCCAGTCATGGCCAGGGACGTCGCAGCAAGCTGGGCGATCGTGATGACTACGCCTAGTATGGCCAGCCAGCCTATTACACGTCCGCCAATCGCCGGCGCATGTCGACCGAGACCGCCACCCATGGCGAGGCCCGCCAACAGCATGAGATCGGCATAGGCGGCGAAGCGCAGGCCGATCGCCACCCAGTCGCTCATGATCAGCGGACGCTGAAGCTGTGCTGGCCGGTGATGCGATGCGTGTCCGCGCCAATCACGACCCAGTCAGCGCGGTAGCTGCCCGCAGGCAGCGGTTTGGCCGAGGTGAGGATGATCGACTTGCCATCGGCGGAAACGGCGCTGGTGACGCCCGCCATCTTCATGTCGGGATGGTTCGCCATTCCCGGCATCCCGGTCATGATCAGCGTGGCAGTGGAAAGCTTGGGCGTCAGGCGCTCGCTGAAGGTCAGCGTGATCGTCGTCGTGCGCGCGACCGTTGCGTTCGCGGCGGGCGTCGCTGTGACCAGCTTGGGATGTGCGAACGCGGTGGTAGGGATCAGCACCATGGCGAGGGCGGCGAGGGCGGCGGCGAATGGATTGAACTTCATCTCGAACTCCTGTGATATGTTCCCAATACGCAGTACCGGTTTTTACCCCTCAAACCGGCGTAGTTGAGGGATCGTGCATTCTCATACGTATGGGAAGCAGCGGATTACGAGGCAGTCATGCAAACCAATATCGACGATGCCCTTCAGCGGCTGGCGACAGGAACGCCGCATCGGGGTCTGGCGGGTCTGGAAGACCGAGTCCTGAATGCGATCGCGCAACAGCCGGTTGCTGGTATTGGGGCTGGCGCGACATTGGGAGCGATGGGCCTCGCACTGGCGCTCGGCGTTCTCAGCAACGTCGTTCCATCGACCGATGCGCAGGCCGCGCCGGTGCTGTCGCCTTTGGGCGCGTCCAGTCCGCTCGCGCCATCGACATTGCTGGGCGCGACGCGATGAACACAAGGCGCACCTGGGTTATCGTATTTCTGGCTTTCCTGGCCGCGCTTTTCGGGGTGGTCGTCGGGCGATACGTCATCCAACCTACAGCCCAGCCCGGAGCGGAACTCCATGCCGTCCTGCACGACCAACTGAGTCTGGACGCGACGCAGGAACGGCAGCTGCATGTACTTGAGGAAGCCTTTGCCGTGCGCCGTCGCGCGCTCGAACTCGAAATGAAGGCCGAGAATGCGCGGCTTGCGGAAGCCATCACCGCCGAGCATGGCAATGGCCCGCGCGTCGCCGCCGCAGTCGATGCTTCGCACCGCACGATGGGTGAACTCCAGAAGGAAACGCTGGCCCATATCTTTGCAATGCGGGCGCTGCTCAAACCTGATCAGGCGGCGAAGTTTGACGCCGCAGTGACCAAGGCACTGACCGAAGACGCACGGTGAACGACGCACTTGCCGACCGCACGGACGGCGAGCTGGTCGCCCTGTGCCTTGGTGGAAGTCAGCTGGCGTTCGCCGAAATCGTGCGCCGTCACAAGGATCCACTGCATCGGCTCGTCGCGCGCATCGTCGGTGACGACGACGAAGCGCTCGACATCGTGCAGGAAGCCTTCGTCGCCGCGCATCGCGCGCTGCGGCGTTACGACATGGCGCGGTCGATGCGCCCCTGGTTGTCGCGCATCGCGATCAACAAGGCGCGCGACTTGCGCCGCCGCCGGGCGATACGCCGCCTGATCTCGGTCGTGCTTCCTCTCGACCATGCCGCCGACACCGCCGACACAACGCCGTCGATCGAAACCGCGACCGCCGATCGCCAGGAGTTGCGGCAGGTCACGGCTGCCATCGCCGAGCTGCCGGGCAATCTGCGCGAGACACTGGTGCTCCGCACGATCGAGGGGCTGAGCCAGGCTGAGACCGCCGAGACGCTTGGGATCAGCGAAAAGGCGGTCGAGACGCGCCTGTATCGCGCACGTCAGCGGCTGACTGCGTCGCTGTCATAGAGCGTCGCCGTAGAAATCTTGCAGATCGCGCAAGGGATGCGCGCCCGGGCGTCGTATTACCGGCATGGGGGCGGTGGACCAAACAGACGGCGGCGGCGATCCGCCGGCGCGCGACGGCGGTGTAGAGACGCGGGCAGGTGGGGCTTTCGTCGTCATGGACGCTCTGCGGTGCGTGCTGGCGGTGACGGTGGCGTTCGCCCATGCTTGGTATCTCCTGATCGCCGATTATCCGGGACAGGCCACGACGATTGCCTCGGCAGGTTATTTTCTAGCAGGTTTCGCCCATGCCAGCGTCATCCTGTTCTTCGTCCTCAGCGGTTACTGGATCACAAAGAGCGTCGACCGGCGGATGACTGCAGGCTGGGCTTGGACGGGCTATGCGATCGACCGGCTCGCGCGGTTGCTGGTCGTTGTGCTGCCTGCGCTTGCGATCGGCGGTATCTTGGACGCAATTGGCCTCTATGGCCTTGAGTCCTCGACCCACACCGGCGCGACCGACACCTATGTGCTGAACAATAACCTCGCGGAGCGACTGGGATGGCAGACCCTCCTCGGCAACATCCTGTTTCTTCAAAGCATTGCCGTGGCTCCGTTCGGCACCAACGGTCCGTTGTGGAGCCTGGCGTATGAATTCTGGTTCTATATCTGGTTTCCGGCATTGTGGGTCAGCTGGCGCAGGCGACGCCCGTCGCCGCTGCTCGCCACCCTGCTCCTTGCCTGGGTCGTGCCGAATATGCTGGTTGGCTTTGCCTGCTGGCTTTGCGGGGCGGCATTGTTCTGGGCGACCCGCCGTTCCGGGGGTCAGAGCTTGCAGCCATTACGCCGCCTGTGGCTGATCGTTGCTAGTGTCCCGTTCCTCGGAACCCTGATCTATTCGCGACTCTTCGGGCTAGGTGATGTCGAGCTGCCGCTGGCGATTACGTTCGCAGTGCTACTCTACACGTTGCTGCGCGTCGAACTGCGCGCGCCGCGCTGGCTGAGGCCATTCGCCGAGTATGGCGCGCAGGCGAGCTTCTCGCTCTATGTCCTGCATTTCCCGGTCATCGCCTTTGCCGCTGCGTTGTTGCTCGACGACAAGCGTTTGCCCGCGACCGGAGCGAGCATCGTGCTTGTCGTCATGGTGCTTGTGGTGGCGATCTTGCTGTCGGCGCTGTTCGCACGGTACACCGAACGGCACACGGCCAGGGTCCGCGCGTTCTTCTCCGACGGACAGCCTGCCCGGATTTGATACACGGGTTGATCCGGGCGGTCTTTTGCCGATCGGGATGAGGGTCAAACCGATCTTCTGCGTAAAGCGGGTAACGTCATCGGAGCCTTACATCACATGTCGCTGTTGCTAAGCCGTCGTAATCTGCTGCGCGGAGCCACCCTTGGCGGCGGCTCGCTTGCCCTCGCCCCGTGGTTTCCGGCGTGGGCACAGCCGGTGTCGGCCGGCATCGTCCAGGCGCTGCCGAGCGTATCCGGCGAGGATATCCGCCTGCGCATCGCGCACCAGATGATGACGATCGACGGGCGCGAAAGCCACGCGATCGGCATCAACGGCACGATCCCGGGTCCGCTGATCCGGCTGCGCGAGGGGCAGAACGTCCGGCTGCACGTTGAGAATGCGCTCGACGAGGACAGCTCGATCCACTGGCACGGCCTGATTCTGCCGTTTCATATGGACGGCGTACCGGGCGTCAGCTTTCCCGGCATCAAGCCGCGCTCGACCTTCACCTATGAGTTTCCGGTCAAGCAGGCCGGCACCTATTGGTATCACAGCCATTCGGGATTGCAGGAGCAGCTTGGCCATTACGGCCCGATCGTGATCGATCCGGCAGGCACGGACCCGATAGCTTCCGACCGCGAACATGTCGTCGTGCTGTCCGACCATAGCGAGATGCACCCGCACATCATCTTCAAGAAGCTCAAACAGCAGGGCGGCTATTTCAACTATCAGAAGCAGACGCTGGCCGATCAATTGCGCGGCGAGGGCCAGTCGGCGAAGGATCGCCTCGATTGGGGCAAGATGCGCATGGATCCCACCGACGTGTCCGACGTGACCGGTTCGACCTATAGCTATCTGGTCAACGGTCATGGCCCCCGCGACAACTGGACCGCATTGTTCACGCCCGGAGAGCGGGTGCGGCTGCGCGTCGTCAACGCATCGGCGATGACCACCTTCAACGTCCGCATTCCGGGGTTGAAGCTGACGATCGTCCAGGCCGACGGGTTGAATGTGCGCCCGGTGCAGGTGGACGAGTTCCAGATCGCCGTCGCGGAAACCTATGACGTCATCGTCGAGCCGTCCGACGACCGCGCTTATACGCTGGTCGGCGAGAGCGTCGATCGCTCCGGCATGGCACGCGCTACGCTCGCCCCGCGCGCGGGAATGGCGGCGGCGGTGCCGCCTTTGCGCAAACGGCCGATCGCCACCATGAAGGATATGGGAATGGGCGGCATGGATCACGGCGCGATGGCGGGCGCGGCCGCCACACCGGGTGCCGGGGATTGCCCGCCCGAACACGCCGCGATGGGACATTGCACGCCCGCAGCAGGCGGTGCGGCAGAAGCTGGTGGCGGCATGGCCGGTATGGACCATTCGATGCGCGATTTCGCCGTCGCGCCCGGCGTCAAGAAAACGCCGACGGTCCAGACGATCTCACCGATGCCGATGGACCGCACCGGCGAGCCCGGACAGGGGCTGGCGGATGTCGGGCACAAGGTGCTGGTCTATCGTGATCTGATCGCGGTGGACCGCAACCCCGATGTGCGTGCCCCGGACCGGGCGATGCGCATCCACCTCACCGGCAATATGGAACGTTACATGTGGGCGTTCGACGGGGAGAAGCTGAACGAGGTCAAGAATCCGATCCCGTTTCTGCAGGACGAGCGGGTGCGCGTGACCCTCGTCAACGACACGATGATGGGCCACCCGATCCATCTCCACGGCCATTTCTTCGAGCTGGTGACGGGGCATGGCGAATATGCGCCGCGCAAACATACGGTGCAGGTGCAGCCGGGCGGCACGGTGACCTTTGACGTCACCACCGACGCGGTCGGCGACTGGGCGTTTCACTGCCACATGCTCTATCACATGCATGCGGGAATGATGCAGGTCGTCACCGTCCGACCGCGCGGAGGAGAGGGGGCATGAAGATGTTGTCGCTCGCCACCGCCGCCGCCGCCATCGCACTGGCCGCCCCCGTCGCCGCGCAGACGATGGATCACTCGAAAATGCCCGGCATGAAGATGCCGGCGAAAACCGCGCCCAAGCCAAAGCCGGTAGCGAAGCCGCGTCCGACGTCGACACCGGCAGCAAAGCCAGCTGCAATAGCGGCACCCGCGAAACCGGCGCAGGCGGCACCGGCCACCGACCCGGCCTGCCCACCTGAACATGCGGCAATGGGGCATTGCACACCCGCGGGTGCAGCCCCCGCTGCGCCCGAGAAATCCGATGACGATAGCTCGGCAATGCCTGATATGGCCGCCGATGCACCGAGCACCGGCAGCGGCGGGACCGCGCTGCCCGCCGGAAACGCTCCGGCACCCGCCGCGCCCGAGCCGAACTATGCCGACCGTGTCTGGGGGCGCGAGGCGATGACCGGCGCGCGCAAGGCACTGCGCAGCGAGCATGGCGGCGGCACGTTCAGCCAAATCATGCTGGACATTGCCGAGCTGCAAATCCGCAAGGGGCGCGAGGGCTATCGGTGGGAAGGGGAAGGCTGGTTCGGCGGCGACATCGATCGGCTAGTCGTCAAGACCGAGGGCGAAGGCAGCTTTGGCGAGGCGGTTGAAAGCGCCGAGGCGCAGGCGCTCTACAGCCGCGCCATCGGCCCATATTTTAACCTGCAGGCCGGCGTCCGTCACGATTTCGAGCCCAAGGCGCGTAGTTATGCAGCGTTCGGCGTTGAGGGGCTCGCCCCCTATTGGTTTGAAGTCGAGGCTCATGCGTTTGTATCGACCAAGGGCGATGTGTTGGGACGCCTCGCCGCCAGCTACGATCAGCGGATCACCCAGCGGATTATCCTGCAACCGCGCGTCGAGTTCAATCTGGCGGCGCAGGATGTAATCGAGAGCGGAATCGGCGCGGGGCTTTCCGATGCCGAGTTCGACCTTCGTCTGCGCTATGAGATCGTACGCGAATTCGCGCCCTATATCGGCATCTCGCATTCATCGAAATTCGGCCGCACCGCGCGCTTCGCCCGCGCTGACGGCGAAGACCCTTCGGCAACCACCTTCGTCGTCGGGATCAGGGCCTGGTTCTGAGGTCGGAGACCGACGAAAATGGCAAAGGAGAATGCAATGACCTCCTATCGCAGCCTCGCACTGCAAACCGCCATCAGCGGGGTCATCATGTATCTGGTGATGTTCGTGATGATCGACCAGCTGTCGAGCTTCTACAACAACCTCAACATGCTCTACATGACGCTGATGATGGTCGCACCGATGGTTGTGCTGATGATCGTGGCGATGCGGGACATGTTTCCGTCCAAGCGCCTCAATGTGTTGCTGCTTGCCGGATCAGCAGTCGCGTTCTTCGGCAGCTTCGCGTTGATCCGAACTCAGACTACGATCGACGACACCGCATTCATCCGATCCATGATTCCGCACCATTCAGGTGCGATCCTGATGTGTGAGCAGGCATCGCTCACCGATCGCGAACTGGTATCGTTGTGCCGACAGATCATCAAATCACAGCGCGAGGAGATCGCGCAGATGAAAAGCATGCTGGAAAATTAGGAAGCAACGATGATGATTTTGAAGCCGCTGTCCACGACGGTTCTGCTGTTGGTGGCCACTTCGGCGTTCGCCGCCGACGTCGTAGTGCATCGTGATCCGGGTTGCGGTTGTTGCACAAAATGGGCGGCGATCGCGCAACGCGAAATCAAGCGACCAGTGCGGATCATCGACAATCCGCAGCGTGCCGCTCTCGCACAAAAGGCGGGGGTGCCTGCGGCGTTGTCCTCCTGTCATACCGCGATCATCGACGGCATGGCGTTCGAGGGGCATGTCCCCATCGCCGACATGAAGCGCGCGCTCGCGACGCGACCGAAGGGTGTGAAAGGCCTTGCGGTGGCCGGAATGCCGATCGGCTCGCCCGGCATGGAAGTACCGGGCGCGAAGGCCCAGCCCTACAGCGTCATTGCCTTTGGATTGGGCGGGCAGAAAGTCTTCGCACGTCATTGAGGAAGGGAGAGAGGCGCGGACGCCTCCCTCCCCATTCGTTACTTGCCCTGCGTGCTGGGCGTTCCCTTTTTCATGTCGTCGCAGCAGCCCGGCTTGTCGCCCTCTTTCTTGCAGCAACAGGTCTTCATGTCCTTGCAGCAATCCATGCCCTCGGCAGCATGGGCAACAGGCGAGGCCAAGAGCGCCAAGGTGGCACCGAGCAGTTTGAGATTCTTCATCGATAGTCTCCGTGATTTGATCAGATTCAGTAGAGTGCAGGTCGATCACGGGTGCGAGGTGGCGGCGGTGCGGGGCCTTCGTTGACGCTGCGGAGCGTTTCGGCGCTCGACGGATCGTAAACGGTGCTTAGCGCCAGCCTGATCGCCAGCGGAGCGACGGGCGCGGTATTCGCCAGCAAACAGGGAGCCGCGCACGCAAGCGAAGCCGATTTTTGCACCGGTGGCTTGCGCGGCATTTCCGGGCAGGCAGCCATGTCCGTCACGTGCGGCGATGCAACGATCTCACAGACGGGCGGCGACTTGAGGACAAGCAGACAGGCCAGCACAAGCAGGCCTATCACGCTGGCGATCGATCGGCGGTTCACGCGGCCCGTGTCCATCGTTTTTCATTACCTGCGAACCGGTGCGCGCGCCAGAGATATGAGCGGATCACGGGGACTTCAACACATGCAACTTCTAGCCCCGTCGTGGCTCGTAACGGTGTAGCTCCGATCTGAAAGGCGTGCCCAGCCTGCCCGTCTGAATGTGCCTCGATCGAAACGTGATAACATCCTCTAAGTGTGGCATTTGGCGCGCATTCAACCAACCCTGCCGGAGTTGCTTCTTCGAGTCAGGCTGTTAGTCTGCTCGGGTGCCGCGAGGGCGGCGCCGAGGCTTGAGAACCTCGCTTGGGAAGAATGACCCGCCATCGACGCGGCCGGGTGGCCGACGCGCATGTCCAAGCCGCTTGCGGCCAAAGGCGTCGGCGCACGACTCAAGCGTGCTTCTCAACACCCGGCTTCCGCCGGCGTCGCCTCGAAGACGGGCGATTCGGCGATGGATATTGGACTGATCAGATTTTTTCGGGCGAGTGGTCCGCCATACCCTCGGGATCGAGTGTCGCGATGCGCCTGATCCCCGACGTTCTGAACGCATTGACCTCGCCGCGCCTGGCCGAGGGCGATCCGTTGCCGCCCGATGATCGGGTTGCGGCCGGATCGGTCCTGGCGCTGAACGACTTGTACCAGGCTCAGGCGCCGCGGCTGCATCGCTACTTCGCGCGCCGGACGGATCGGCAGGATGTGGGAGATCTGGTGCAGGAGAGCTTCGCCCGCCTCGTCGATGCGTCGGCGACGAAGGACCGGACGATCGAGCAACCCGAAGCCTATCTCAACCGTATCGCGACGAACCTGCTTCGCAGTCGCGCGAGGACCGCCCTGCAGAGATCGCTCGCCCAGCACGTCCCGGCGGATGAGGAATCGCTCGCCGGGCCAGACATGATCGCGGCGCTGGAGGCGCGTGATCTACTCAACCGGCTCCAAGGCGCCCTGATGCGGCTTAGTCCGAAGACCCGCGAGATATTCCTGGCCCACCGCGTCGATGGCGTCAGCTATAGCGATATCGCCAAGCGGATGGGATTGAGCGTAAAAGGCGTCGAATGGCACATGACGAAGGCAATCGCGCGTCTCGACCACGTGCTGAGGTCGCGTTGACGTCCGAGGCCGGGGAGGCACCCAGCCCGGACGATACCATCCGGGCGACCGCTGTCACCTGGCTGGCGCGTTTGCGCGCGCCTGACAGCGCGGACCATCATGAGGGTTTCGAGGCCTGGTACGCCGCCGATCCGCGACATGCCGACATCTATGACGAGGTTCTCGCAAGCTGGGAGAACATGGCCCTGGCGGCGCAAACGCCTGCCGCTGAACCGGCGCGGCGCCAAACTGCTCGGGCTGCGGATCGGCGCCCGTCGGCAATGGCGTTCGCAGCGGCGGCGGCCGTCCTCCTTGTCATCTTTGCAGGCATCGGCATGTCGCGGCCCGATGGGCCTTGGCCGGGGCCGGTCGAGCCGACCGAGATCGCCAGCCGGCTCGGTGAGATCCGCACCACCACGCTTTCCGATGGCTCGCGCGTGACGCTCGACACCGACAGCCTTCTCCTGGTGGCCTATACGGCTGGCGAACGAAGACTGTTGCTTCGTCGGGGGCGTGCTCGATTCGACGTGGCGCATGACACGGCGCGGCAATTCGTTGTCCAGTCGGATGGCGGCTTGATCATTGCGCACGGAACCTTGTTCGATGTCGAACAGCAGGCACGGCGGATGACCGTGTCGCTCCTGCGCGGATCGGTCGAGGTCCGCACAGCCGTGACTTGGACAGGCGAAACGATCGGCAAGGGTCGATTGCTGCGTCCTGGCCAGCAGCTTGCCCTCGAGCCGCAAACCCCGGCTGGATCGCCGGTGCCGCTTCGGGAATCGGACATGCGGTGGACCTCGGGCATGCTGTCCTTCGAGGACGCACCGCTCGCGCAGGTGGTGGCAGCCACGAACCGCTACAATGACCAACAGATCCGGCTGGCGGACCCCAAGTTGGGCGCGTTGCGGTTCACCGGCACCTTCGCCGCGACAAAGCCCCGCGAGCTTGCCCAAATGCTGGCGGCAACCTTCAATCTCGACGTCGCGCTCACCGATCGCGGCCCCCTCATCCTGTCTCGGCGTCGATAGCCGAAAGAAAATCCCAGGGTAGGCGACGCCCCTGGTGTCGAAGCCCCCAAGCGATGCCACGTCGGCGTCGCGCAGGGGCAATTGACGATGGCAATATTGCGCAACGCAGCGTTCGCGACTTCGATTTCGACATGCACGGCCGCCTTGATCCTGGGTTCGGCCCCGGCATCAGCGCAAGCCTCCGGGCGACAGACCTACCGCCTTCCGGCACAGTCGTTGGCCGAATCGCTGCGCGCAGTTGCCATTGCATCCGGTCGCAGCATCATCGCGCCTTCCATGCTGGTCAGCGGCAAGGACGCGCCAGCCCTGGACGGGGATCACACTGCCGAAGAGGCGCTGAACGCCCTGCTTGCCGGCTCGGGCCTGCGTTACCGCGTTATCGCTACGGGTCTGATCATCGAGCGGGATTCGGCTTCGCGGGAGACTGCGCAACAGTCAGACCAGTCTGAAGTCGTTGTGACCGGCAGCCGTATTCGCGGAGCGCCGGTGGCGTCTCCGGTCGTCCGGCTGGACCAGCAAGCAATACGCGATGCCGGCCAGTCGGACCTTGGCGAGGTCGCACGCAGCGTGCCGCAAAGTTATGGCGGCGGGCAAAATCCGGGCGTGGGCTTCAATGTCCCTTCCAGCACCGGCGGAAATGTCGGCGGGGGATCGTCGTTCAACCTGCGCGGACTTGGCAGCGACGCAACGCTGACGATCCTTAACGGCCGCCGCCTCCCTTATGATTCTGCGCGGCAAGGCGTCGATGTCTCGGCGATTCCCCTGGCGGCGGTCGACCGCATCGAAATCGTCGCCGACGGCGCTTCGGCGCTCTATGGCTCTGATGCCGTTGGCGGGGTGGTCAACGTCGTCCTCAAGCGCGATTTCGACGGGATCGAGACACGCGCGCGCATCGGCGGCTCGACCGAGGGCGGCAATTTCCAGCAGCAATATGGCGCGATCGCGGGCGGTCGCTGGGACAGCGGCAGCGCCTTCATCACCTATGAATATGCCGACAACACCGCGATCAGCGCGGCCGACCGCGATTATGCCGCCTCGCGTCCCGGCATCACGCTGCTCCCCGCGAGCACGCGCCATGCCGTTACCGCCAGCGGTCATCAACGACTGACGGACGCCCTCTCAATCGAGGCCGACGCGCTCTATAATCACCGCACCAGTGCGACGACATATCCGCTCAATTTTGCGGGCAACCTCGCAGCCAGCCGAACGACGCAAAGCTTCGAGGCCGAATCCTATGCGCTCGCCGCGAGCCTGCGCTGGGCATTGGACACTTGGCGGGTGAACCTCACCGGCAGCTTTGGTGAAAGTAGCACGGCCTTTCGGGGAGACACGTTTGTCAACGGTGCCTTTGCCAGTAGCGCTGGCGGTCGCTACGACAATCGCTCGACCACCGGCGAACTCTCCGCCGACGGACCTCTGATCGCGCTTCCGGGCGGACCGGCAAAACTCGCGCTTGGGGCGGGTGTGCGGTTCAACGATTTCGCGCTGTTCCGCGGCGCGGGCGCGATCCAGAATATCGATGCCTCGCAGGACATCTTCTACGCCTATGGCGAATTGAGCCTGCCAATCATTTCGCCGGATCAGCAGATCCCGCTGATCCGGCACCTCAACCTGAGCGGTGCGATCCGTTATGAGCGCTATCGTGGCGTGGCCGAGGTCGTCACTCCGAAGCTGGGGATCGTCTATTCGCCATCGGACAGCGTCGACCTGAAGGCGACATGGGGCCGGTCGTTCCGCGCACCCAGCTTCATCCAGCAATATCAGGTCGGGCAAGCGCTGCTCTATCCGGTCACGAGCTTCGGCGGCATTGGCTATCCGTCCGGTTCATCCGCGCTGCTACGGGCGGGGGGCAATCCGGCGCTCAAGCCAGAGAAGGCGAGGAGCTGGTCAGCGACGATCGCACTCCATCCGCCTTCGCTTGCGGGCGCGACGCTTGAGCTGAGCTATTTCTCGACGCGTTATGTGGATCGCATCGTCAATCCGATCCTGCTGCTCTCGCAGGCCTTGTCCAACCCCATTTATCGCGACCAGATCACCCTCAACCCCACGCCGGGCCAGCAGGCTGCGCTCATCGCCGGTGCCGACCAGTTCATCAACGCCACGGGCTCACCCTATGATCCGGCGCGGGTCGTTGCGATCGTCGACAGCGCGAACATCAATGCGGGGCGACAGTCGATCCACGGCGTCGATGCGCTGCTGCGTTATCGGATGGCGGTTGCGCGCGGCTCGATCGAGATGAGCTTCAACACGAGTTATCTCGAAAGCGAGCAACAGCTCGCGCCCGCCCAGCCGGTTCAACCCCTGGCCGGCAGGCTTTTCAATCCGCCGCACTGGCGCGCGCGCGGAATGGTCCGCTGGGATAACGGACCGCTGAGCATTGCGGCGACGGTCAGCCATATCGGCGAGGTCCGCGACACGCGCCCGGCGACCGCAGTCCGCATTGGCGGAATGTCCACTGTCGACATCTCGGGGCGGTACCGCTTTGCCAACGCTGCGGGACCGCTGGCCGGGATCGAATTGTCGCTGTCCGTCCAGAACATCTTCGACGAGACGCCGACGACGATCGCGACGTCGGTTTATTACGATACGCCCTACGACTCGACCAACTATTCGCCGGTCGGACGCTTCATCGCCGTCGGGCTGTCGAAGAAATGGTAATGGCCGTCCCCCGACGTCGGCGACGTGTGCTGACCACTGCCGCTGCGCTCCTGCTGCCGTTGATAGCCGAGGCGCGATGCGACCTGTTGCCGCGCCAGCAAGCTGTCGATCAACCGCAGCGGCTTGTCGCACCCGAGGATCTCGTGCGACTGCGCGACATCGGGTTGCCCGACGGATCGATGCTCGGATGGCCAAGCCCACTCGGTCTATCGCCCGATGGAGCGCGCGCCGCTTTTGTCATCAGCCGGGCGGATCCTGACACCAACCGCTACTGTCGCGGCCTCGCAGTGATCGACATCAAGCCCGCCGCAGCGCCGAGGCTCCTCGATGAAGGCGGCGACCCGATCCTGTCCGTTGGCGTCTATCGCGGTCTCTTCGCCCGGACCGGCTTCCCACAGGTCGTGACGCCTTTATGGTCGCCCGATGGCCGCTGGATCGCCTATCTGCGGCGAGATCGAGGAACGACGCAGCTTTGGCTTGTGGCTTTGGCCGGCGGACCGGGCCATCCGCTCACCCGCTCGGCGGTCGATGTCGAGCGGTTCGCCTGGCTTTCAGATGGCACCGGGCTGGTCTTCGCAAGCCGCCCTGGAACGCTTGCCGAGCGTTCGGCGGCGGATAGCGAAGCGCGTCGCGGCTTCCATTACGACCAACGTTTCGTACCGAGCATGGGAAACAGCCCGCAGCCCAGCGCATCGACGCCGCTTGCGTATTTCAAGATCGGGTTGGCGGATCGCGAATTGTCCCCGGCCAGCGCGAGCGAGCGGGAGCGCATCAGTGCCGAGGGTGTGCCGGGCGTCCCGCCCGATCCGCGGGCGGACGCACCGGACGGGCGGCGCGCCTGGACCGAACGGCAATCGTCCTCGCCGCTCGGGCCGCTCGTCCTGCGGGCAACCGCCGCCTCCGGTGCGACCGTCACCTGCCCGCCGAGTGCGTGTTCGGGCAAGATCGTCGGGATGTGGTGGCGTCCCGGCGGCGGGCCGCTGTTGTTCCTTCAGCGCGAAGGCTGGGCACGCGGCGAGATGGCGCTTTATCGCTGGACGCCGGGTGCCGGACCGCCAAAGCGCGTTTTCGCCACGACGGATATCCTCGACGGCTGCTTGCTCTTCGCCGTACAACTGATCTGCACGCGCGAGGCAGCGACGGTGCCCCGGCGCCTCGTCATCCTCGATCCCCGCACCGGGCAATCGCGCCTCCTTTACGATCCGAACCCGGAATTCTCGCGACTTCGCCTCGGCCGCGTGGTCCGACTGTTCTGGAAGAACGACCTTGGCCTCGAAGCGCGCGGCGACCTCGTGCTTCCGCCAGATTACCGCCCGGGCACCCGCCTCCCGCTGATCGTGACGCAATATTTCAGCAACGGGTTCCTGCGCGGTGCGACCGGTGACGAATATCCGATCCATGCCTTTGCCGCGCGCGGCTTTGCCGTGCTCAGCATCGAGCGCCCCCCCTTCTTCGCGGCAGCCAATCCGGCCCTCAAGACCTATGAGGATATCAACGCTGCCAACGCCCGCGGCTGGAGCGAGCGCCGCAGCCTGTTGTCGGCCGTCACGAACGGCGTGCAGCGTGTGATCGATCTGGGGATCGCCGATCCCGCGCGGATCGGCATCACCGGCCTTAGCGACGGCGCGAGCACGGTCGCGTTCGCGCTCATCAACACCGACCGGTTCGCAGCGGCGGCGATGAGCTCATGCTGCATCGAACCCTGGACCGTGATGACGGTCGTCGGTCCAGCTTATGCCGATCGTATGCGCGCGCTCGGCTACCCGCCGGCCACGGCGTCGGATCGATCCTTCTGGGCACCGGCCTCGATCGCCCAGAATGCGGCGGCGATTGATACGCCTTTGCTCATGCAGTTGGCGGACGATGAATATCTAACGAGCCTGGAGGCGTTCACCGCGCTGCGCGAGCATGGCAAGCCGGTCGACATGTACCTCTTTCCGGGCGAGCATCATATCAAATGGCAGCCCGCGCACCGTCTTGCCATCTACGCGCGCAACCTCGACTGGTTCGGCTTCTGGCTCGCCGGCAGCATCGACCCCGATCCAGAAAGGCGCGAAGAATTCGCACGCTGGCAGGCAATGCGTGATCGCCGCGATCGGGCGCGCGTCAAGCAATAGGTGCTGTCCAGTTCGCCGCCCAGGCCTCCACATCGGCCAGTCGCATGATGCGGCGATAATCCGCACCGACAGCCGGGCGCGGATCGGCCAGCACCTGCTCGACGGCCTGTGCATCGAGAATGCCTTCCGCGCGCAGCCTGCCGTCCAGCAGCATCGCGCGAAGCATAGGCCGGTTCAGTTCGAACAGTTCGGCGACAAAGCTGTCCGGCGACCCCTTTGACGACCGCTTCAGCGTTTCGTCGGGCAGCATCCCTTCGAATGCCTCGCGTGCGATGGCGCGATTCCTGCCTTCGGCGAACCACCACCAGCTGGGCACGCGAAGGCAAGCCTCGACCACCGGCTGGGCAACGAGCGGGGAAGCGCTGGCCAGCGCTCGGGGTTCACCCACCTCCGCCCAGCTCTGCGCCGCAACGACCATCGCAATATGCGCCGCCGTGCCGGGGGTGCTGCCGCGCGGGGGCTCGAGCCAAGGGTGCGCGACCGCCACGCTCCCGCCGAATTGCGCTGCCCGGCTCAGAAAGCGCAATTCCGGGGACCAGCGATAGGCCGCCGAGCGGAGATAGGCACGACGGACAGCGCGCAGCAGCACGTTGGACACGCTTGCCTGCGCCAGCCCTGCCATCGTGCCCGCCACAGCCAGCGTCCTGCGGAAGGGCTCGCCGTGCAGCATCGCGTCGGCGACGGGTGCGACCGATTGCAGCGCGCAAAAGACATTGTCGCCGCCGCCGCCGTCGACCACCAGGTCGGCACCCGCTCGGGCAGCGGCGGCATTCGTCAAATGATCGGACGCCTGCATAAAACTGCGCGCAGACGGATTGGGCATGTCTGCGGCAGCCGAGCGTGTGACATCGACGTCGCGCACGTCCCACTGCGCCACGAAGAGCTCCACGCCCAGCGCGTCGGCGACGAGCCTCGCATAGTCGCGCTCGTCGCCGATCGCACCCGCGCTGGCCAGGTTCAGACAGCTGAACGGACGCTCGAGCGCCGAGAGCGAGGCCGCAACGATCGAAGAATCGAGTCCGCCGGACAGCAGGAGCAGCGGACGGGTAGCGCGCGAAACGGTCGAGCGGACGGCATTCAGAACAGCCTGTCGGACGGCCTCCACGGCGAGGGCGCGACTGGCCACCGATCCGCAGCGCTCGGCCTGCTTCCAGGGCGTCCAGATCCGGTCGATCGCCACCTTGCCATCTGCCAGAGTCATGCGATCGCCGCCCAGTAATTCCTCAACGCCGATGAGGCAGGTCGCAGCGCGGCGCAGGTCGCGCATGGCGAGATGCGACGCGACCTGATCCCAGGCTACGCCTTGCGGCGTCCAGCCTGCCTCCGCGAGCAACCCCAAGTCGGAGGCGACCAGCAGGGCGGTGCCGAGGCGCGTCATCAGACAAGACAACGCACCGAACGGCGCGCGCACCACCGACCATTGCCGCGAGCGGGCGCCGCGCACGAATGCGACGTAGCTTCCCCAGAACTCTTGGGTCAGTGTGCTGCCATTCGACACGGGGATCGCGTGCTTCCAACCGCCATCGAGACTTTTCACCAGCGCGCCGGTGCTTCTTGAGTAAAGCTGACCGAGAACCGCCCCCTCGTCGCGTCCGACCGGGAGCGTCGGCAGATCGTTCGTCGCGATCAGCAGCAAGTCGGGCTGATCGACGACAATGTGCAGGTCGGCGCGACGGTTGCAGAGCGCGCGAACACGGTTTGCCGCGACGGCTCCATCGGGCGAGTCGGCACCGAGGACGGCGAGATATTGCCCCGCCATCACACGACCAGGACCGGTGTGAACAGGCGCACGGCATCGAGCTGGTCGTTCACGACCACATCGCCCATCTGAACCCAGCAATGCGCCTGGAAAGGATGCAGCTTCACACCCAGGATGAGGTGGGGCGTTGCCCCGAGGCTGGCGAGCTGCCAGGCGACCGCGAGCGAAGTCGCGAGGCATTGGTCATGCGCGGATACGAGCATTCCGGCGCGACGATAGGCCGCAGCGAGCCGCGAGATCTGAGCCACAGACAATTCCACGTCCGCTCTCGACGATTTTCGCTCCTGCACCCGATCCAGCACCGCCTTGAGCGGGCGTGCGCGAAGCCAGACCCGGCTTGCCGCGCGTCGGGTGAGTGCCCCGAGCACGCTCGTCCGGCTGACGATCTGGTTGTTGTCGTGCAGCGACCCGCGCGGCGGGGCTGGCGGGATACACGCAACAGGGCGCGTGTCGTCGGCAGCCTCGCGGAGCAGGCCATCCCGCAACGCCGCCGCGACCCACGCGGGCGACTCTCCGGCAATCACATCGAGAAATGCCTGGTCCGCTATTGGACTCAGGCAGAAGTATCGATCGCGGGGCAAGTCGAGGAACACGAAACGGCCGTCGACACGGCAGAATGTCAGTCCCTTGCGCAGAGCATAGCCTGTCATTTTCGCGAACAGCGAAACGGCGCGCAGCCGAGGCTGCGCGCCGTCGCTTCAGTCGTCGGAAAGACCGGTCTGGAAGATTCCGAGCGCCAGATCGTCGACCGGACCGCCGGGGCCCTTGGTCTCGGCGCTCGCGGTACCCAGGTCGATGACTTCGTCTTCGCGTTCCATGATACACTCCTTCTCTCAGGCTGCGAGTTGCAGCCCAGGGAGTGTATGAAGCGCGCCCGGCTATCCGAACTTTATACGGATTCTATATCGAGATTGTTTGGCGATCAGCGGAATCGTGACCGTTAGTCGGCCCGGTACACGGCGCGGACAATGGCCGCCGCCGCGCGACGCCGTCGACGGTGGTAAGCCGTGTTGAGACGGCGGAGCAGGTTGCGCTCCCCAGCCTCTGCTGCTGCCGTCATGGCAGCCAGTTCCGCGTCCACATTGTCGAGCACGTGGGCTTCAACCGTGCGGACGGCATGGAGCCTTGCATTGAGACGATCGACTGCACGCGCGTGCTCGCCATTCGGCGAGCGCCGGGCAATTGCGAGGAACGCCTCTGCGACGCGATCGGCGATCGGGTGCCCGTCCTGCGCACGCGGGGGAAGGACGATTGCAGCGTGTGGACGCGGCCAGGCATTAATCGCGAGCGCGATCAGTTCGGCGGACCAGTCGTACAAGTCTTTCAACGCCGGTTCGTCGAGCGCCGGCACATGGAATCCGTCGCCGGTGCGCGTCTCGACCAGGCCTTCGCCGGTGAGCAGGTGAAGGGCGTCGCGGACCGGCGTCACGCTCGATGCCAGCGGAACCGCCAGGACCGCCGGGTCGAGCCGGTCGCCCGGCCTGAATTCGCGGCCCATGATGCGGGCCTTCAATGTCTCATGGACCCGTTCCGCGGTCGCGCCCGAATTCATGGCGCAGCTCGCTGCTCTTGGAGATAGGCGTCGATCATCGCTTGTTGATCGGGGCGCAGCGCATCGATTGCGCCCAGCGGACGATCGCTGTCGTCGCCGAGCAGGACCGAAGGACACTGGCCCTCATAATTGCCGAGATTGGGGCGGTGCTGACGGTAACCGACGAGCGCGGCCAGTTCTGGCGGAAAATGCCGCGCCACCTCTGGTGGATAAGCGAGCCACTGATTCTCGTAAGGTTTGAGCCACCCGAGCGAATAGCCGATGACCAGACCGCGCCGAACGGCCATGCTGGTGTTGGCACCCGCCCCGTGCAGCGCCGACCCGAGAAAGATCAGCGCGCCGCCAGGCTCCATTTCGGCCGCCACTGGCGTCTCGACGGGTTCCGGGTTGAGCGCCTGCGGCCCGTGGCTGCACGGCCAGACCAGCGTGGCACCATTTTCTCGCGTAAAGGACGTCAGCGGCCACATCACATTGACGAGATATTCGATCTCGCCGGTCGGTCCACGCCACATGTCCTGATCCCGGTGCGGCAACTGCGCCGGCGCGCCCGGATGCACCGCGATCGCCTGGGTGGTGTTAAGCTGGATCCGGTCGCACCACGGCGACAAGACCGCCTCGACGATGCCGAGGATCAGGGGGTGCTGGACCAGCGCCGCAGCCTTTGGCGAGCGGACGAGAAGTCGACCGAATCGCTTGGTCGTCGTGCCGTAGAATCCGCCCTGACCAAATGGCGTCCGGGCGAAATGCGCTGCGAGATCATTGTCGAGGGCACCGACCGCCGCGGGCGGCAACGCATCCGGGATGTGACAATAGCCCCGGGTAGAGAGTTCGGCGGTGCGTCGCGCAATTTCGCCGGCGAGGTCGAACATATCCGTCATCGAAATGCTCCCTATCAGGCTGCGACGCGCCGGCCGTCGAACGGCATCGGCCTTGCCGCGATGCCTGCCGCGGCAAGCAACCCTGGCGTCTCGGGCGTGATGTCGATGCGAAGCGCTGCCAGCATCGTGCCGCCGACGATCCCTGGGAGACCCAGCGGCATGCAGCGCCAGCCGAATGCCAGGATTTGCTGGAACCAGCCGATTTCGGCCAGCGCGGTGTAGGTGGTAATACCGGTTGCGAGCGCATGCTCGACCAGTCCCGTTACCAGCGTATCGCGCACGATGCGCCGCTGGGCTGCGTTCAGCCGCCGATCGAGGCAGAAGCGCGTGATCTCGAAGATGCCCGGTCCCTTGGGCGGGACCGCTTCGCACAGCTCGGCATAGAGGCTGTCGAGAATATGTGGGCGCCATGTCGGCAGCAGGCGGGCCGATCCGAGATGAGTGCCGTCCGCTTCGGTGAGGACAAGGTAGGTGGCATGGATATTGTCGAACTGGTCAACCTCATAGGCATCGTCGAGCACGGGCACGTCCCATTTGAGCAGATCGACGAAGACGGATTTGCGCGCGGCGAACATCGCGCGGAGCGTGACGTCCGATGCCGGGCTGCCGGTGGACTGGAGGACTTGCAGCATGTCGGTGGCTCCCTGACCGAGTGATCGGCCAAGGGTCGGCGAGGAGCAGGCTGCGCCGCTATCCCGGAAAAGGGGTATATCAGTGGCGGACGAGGTCGGTGAAGGTCAGCGTTCCGTCGAACAGCGCCCGGATCACCAGCAATGTCCGCTTGCTTACCCCGTAACGCTCGCAGGCGTCCTTGATATGGCGCGCGACCGTCTCTTCGCTGATGCCGAGGATGATGGCGATCTCCCAGTCGCCCTTGCCATGCGCAACCCAAAGCACACAATCACGCTGACGATCGGTCAGCGGCCGTTGCCGTGCGACCGGCATATGACCGCGGATGCTCCACAAGCGTCGCGCGGCCTCGAAGGCGAAATTGCCCGCGAGTTGCGCCACCGGCAATATCGTCTCGGGCACCGGCCGGCCCGCTTCGCTGGCGAACGAACAGGAGCCGCGCGCTTCGCCTGGGACATGCGCCGGTATTGTGAAACCGTCGCCGATTCCCTGATCGCGACCAAGCGCCAGCACCTTGCGGTCGCACGCCGTGAGCGGAATCATATCGGGCATGCGCGACCAGCAAAATCCCATGCTCGTCACATGGCTTGCCCGATGGACCGGGTCGGTGACGCCAAGCGCGTTGCCGTCATAATAGTCGGCCCATTGTGCCGGATAGTTGTGCAGCCGGATCGCGCTGTTGCTTGCCGCAACGATGTCGACATGGTGCGTCAATGCGAAATACTGGAAACCGAGCTCGGCGGTGATCGCTGCCATCGCCGCCGCGAGGTCGTCGGCACTTGCGACATCTTCGACGACGTGCATGAACCGCACTGCCATTGCGTGCAGGTGCATCGGGCATCAGCGCAATCGCGGGCGGCGTCTCAAGCCACCGCAGTCCCGGCGATCGTCCTTTCACGCGGGTACGGGCCGAACGGTGGGATCTCAAACCAGCGCACGGCGAATCTAGCAATAAAAGTGCAGTATCACAGCGGGTTCTTCCGTCAAAGCGCCAGCGCCTCGGGAACAGGGTATGCGCACCGTAAAGGATTGAGCTTCCGGTCCATTGTGGAGGCTTCGTCCCGCAGTGTCAGGATGCCGCCGGGATCGGACCGGTGAGCGGTTCCGCAAGGAAAGACGCTTCTACCGACTGGCGCAACGGATCGAGCTATGATCGATTGCGTAGCATCGATCGCGCGGGGCTGATGTGGGAATGGCTGCGCCGCGATCCCAGCTATATCAGCTGGTATGCACGTGCCAGCACGGCGACGCGCGGCACCGGCGATGCCATGCCCTGGGGGCTGCACTTTCGCCGAGCATCCCGACCTCCAGGCCCCGGAGGCGCGGATCATCTGGCATGCCGATTTCGATCCCGGGGCAATTGCCGTTAACGCCGAGTCGGCGGACCCGTCCGACCCTGACAGTATCTGCATCGACCGGATCGCCCCCTGGCTCGCGATTGCGACCGACGCGGTTGGACGCGAGCATGTCGTCCTGTCCGATGGCTGGCATCATATTCGGCTCGATATCGAGGAGGGCCGTCTGGCGGGCCAGGAAGCGGTTCTGTTGCATTACAGGTTGCGGGGGCTTGCGTCGGCGGAGGCCCGCTTGCTGCCGCTCCGCCGATTTCTCGATCTGTGTCGCCATCGCCGGTTCGCCCGCTCGCTCTTTCCCAGCGATGTCCGGATCGATCGGGGTATCGATATGCTGCGTGTCCATGATGCGATCGGCCAAGGTGCGAGCCAGCGCGAGATCGGTGCGATCCTGTTCGGCAGCGAGCGGGTGGCGCGCGACTGGAATGACGTGTCGGATTCGCTGCGCTCGCGGGTCCGGCGGCTGGTACGCGAGGCTGGTGCCATGGCGCGCGGCGGATATCGTCATTTGATGCGGCGCAAGCCCTAGCCCACGCTTGGGTCGGGTGGACGCGGTGCGCCTTATCGCTGGACCGATCGGGTGTGCGAAGCGATGGCGCCTCACGCCGGTGAAGCGGCGCGACCGCGCTCTACGGCTCGAAGCCGGGCTTCGCGCCGCCGAGCCCCGTTGCGGGTCTCGGCCTGACGGTGACGATCGGCTGGCGCGGGTCAGCGATGCTGACCCTGACGGAGCGGGGCTGAGGACGCACACTGCCGGACTGCTGCGCGGGTGATCCCACAAAGTCCCGCTTTGTGGGCCGCACAGCAGCCCGGCAGGGTGCGACGCCTGAGGCGGCCCCGCAGGCACTCCGGCCTCTCGGGCAGGCGGTGCGCCCGGTTTTGCAACACCGGCGACAGGTGCCGCCTGGCCTTGCAAAGCCCGACCCTGCACCGCTCATCCGCCCGCGCCGGCCGGGGGGCCATCCCTTCGTTGGCGGCGGCTTTGCCGCCGGAAACGGCTGCGGTCGCCGCTCGCGCGGCGGCGCTGTTGGTGGCCTCTCCCGGTGGCGCGGGAGTGGGCGGCGCTCCCTGCTAGGCCCGCTCGCGGCCCCGGCAAGCCGGGCTGTGCCCGGCTCCTTCACTTACGTTGCGGCCCTTCGGGTGCCGGAGCCGCTCAAGCGGGCCTCTCCGGTTCGCATCTTGCCGCCCACCCCCGCTTCCGGGGAGGCCCTGGTGGTTTTGGGGCGGTGCAGGAGGTGAACGATGCGTGCTTCAACTTGCCATCGCGCGCGCGGCACGGGCCGGAAACCCGCCGCGTCCCGCGCCGGAAGACCAACCCCGGCCAAGCCCGGAAGCGAGTCCGAAACGGCCCGCGTCAACCTCTATGACGAGGTCACCGCCCGGATCATCGCCGAGCTTGAGGCAGGTCGTTTCCCGTGGGTTCAGCCTTGGGCGACAGCCGGTGCCCCTGGACGTCCCGATGGCGACGGCAGCGCGGCCAGCCCCGGTCTCCCGCGCAACGCGCTTACGGCCCGGCGTTACTCTGGCGTCAATGTGCTGATCCTGTGGGGCGCGGTGATCGAACATGGCTATCCTTCGCAGGGCTGGCTCACGTTCAAACAGGCGCTTGAGGCGGGCGGCTGCGTGCGCAAGGGCGAGCGCGGCACCACGGTCGTTTACGCTGACCGCTTCATACCCGAGGCCGAAAAGGCGCGCGCCGTCGAAACTGGCGGCGACGCCAAGGCCATTCCCTTCCTCAAACGCTTCACCGTGTTCAACGTCGCCCAGTGCGACGGGCTGCGTCCCGGCCTCGACCCGGACCCGGCCCCCTTGCCCGAACGCCAGATCGTGCCGGTTGCCGAGCAGGTCATCGCGGCGAGCGGCATCGACTTCCGCGTCGGCGGCAATCGCGCCTTTTACGTCCCGGCGCAGGATTATGTGCAGGTGCCGCCGCAACCGGCCTTTTTCGAGCAGATCAATTATTATCGGACCTGCCTGCATGAGCTGACCCATGCCACCGGTCATCCGTCGCGGCTCGCGCGCAACCTGACCACCGGCTTCGGGTCAAAGGACTATGCCCGCGAGGAACTGGTCGCCGAAATGGGTTCGGCTTTCCTCTGCGCGGCGCTCGGCATCGTGCCGACCGTCCGCCACGCCGACTATCTGGCATCGTGGCTCGAGGTGCTGCGCGAGGATAACCGCGCGATCTTCCGCGCCGCCAGCGCCGCAAGCAAGGCTGCCGACTGGCTGCTGGCGCGGCACGCCGCCGCCCAGGCCGAGGCTGTCCAAGGCGACACTTCCCATGATGACTCTGCCGAACGGAGGGCGACGAGGCCCAAGGTTCCGGCGATGCGCAGCATCGCTGGAACGACGGAGGAGGGGGCATGATCCTGCTCACCCCCGAACTTCGCGCCGTGCTGCGCGTGAACGCCGAACGCTCCGCCGAGTGCGATCATGATCCCGCGCCGGTCGTCAAATTCTTCAACCCGCTCGGTGCGGCGACATGGCTGGCAACCGAACTTTACGACGATGGCGACACGCTGTTCGGATTGGCCGACCTTGGGTTCGGCTGTCCCGAACTCGGGCATTTCAGCCTGTCGGAACTGGCGGGCATTCGTCTGTCGTTTGGCCTCGGCATCGAGCGCGATATCGACTTTTCGACCACCGCCAGCCTGTCGGTCTGGGCCGACATCGCGCGCCGCGCCGGTTCGATCAGCCAAGCCCAATCAATCATCTGGCGCATCGAGTCCGCGCCGGTCCCCGAGCTTTCGACCGACCCCGAGCACGGGAGAGGCGGATGACGTGCGGCGCGTAACGCCGCTTTGTAAGCCGGTCCGCCAACCCCGGAAAGAGCGACGGACCGGCACTCACAAGGAGTGACGACAATGAAACTCGATTTTATCCCGCTCGACAAGCTGGTCGTGAGCAAGGCCAATATGCGCTACGGCAAAAAGGCTCCGGACGTGTCCGATATCCTGCCGACCGTGCGCAGCCGTGGCGTCATCCAGCCGGTCATCGTCCGCCCGAACTGCGCGCCCGATGGCTATGAGATCGTCGCCGGAAGCCGTCGCTTCCACGCCGCCAAGATCGTCGCCGAGGAACGGCGCGCGACGGGCGATGCCGATCCCGATGCGGCATTACTCCCCTGTGCGATCCTCGACGAGGGCGACGATGCCGCCGCCATCGAGGCGTCGATGATCGAGAATATGGCGCGGCTCGACCCCGACGAAGTGACGCAGTGGGAGAATTTCACCCGCCTCGTCCGCGAGGGCCGCACGGTCGAGGACATCGCCGCGACCTTCGGATTGCCCGACCTCACCGTCAAGCGCGTGCTGGCACTCGGCAACCTGCTCCCTGCGATCCGCGATCTCTATCGCAAGCAACGGATCGACGCGGCGACCGTGCGCCACCTGACGATGGCGTCGAAGAGCCAGCAAAAATCATGGCTCGCGCTTGCCGGCGACGAGAATGCCTATCTGCCGACCGGCCACCAGTTAAAGGCTTGGCTGTTCGGCGGGCAGTCGATCCCGGTCAAACATGCGCTGTTCGACGTCGAGGCGAGCGGCCTTGCGACGATCGCCGACCTGTTCGGCGAGGACCGTTATGCCGCCGATCCGCAAGCCTTCTGGACTGCGCAGAATGCCGCAATCGAGGCACGCCGCGCCGCCTATATCGAGGCGGGCTGGGCCGACGCGATCATCGTCCCGCCGTCCGATCATTTCTCGACATGGGAATATGAGAAAGCGGGCAAGCGCAAGGGCGGGCGCGTCTATTTCGACGTGCGCGCGAGTGGCGAAGTGATTGTCCACGAAGGCTATGTTTCCGGCAAGGAAGCCCGCCGCATCGCCAAGGCCGAGGGATCGCAGAACGGGACCGGTCAGAAACCGGCGCGACCCGAGGTCACGTCGACGATGCAGACCTATATCGACCTGCATCGTCATGCCGCCGTCCGCGCTGCATTGACCGGCCATCCGGCCATCGCGCTGCGCTTGATGGTCGCCCACGCCATCGGCGGCTCTCACCTGTGGACGGTGAAGGTCGAGCCGCAATCCACCCGCAACGACGAGGTGCGCGACAGCCTCGACAACAGCAAGGCCGAGGCGGATTTCGACGAACGCCGCCGCGCAGTGCTGGCGGTTCTCGGTTTCTCGCCCGAGGAGCCGACCGTGACCGGGGGTAGCATCGAAACGGAGGGCGACGACTATGGCGTCGTCGGCATCTTCCACCGGCTGCTCGACCTTCCCTATGCAGTCGTCATGGAGGTGCTCGCCATCGTCATCGGCGAAACGCTGGCTGCGGGCAGCGCCGCTGTCGAGGCGGTGGGTATCGAGATCGGCGTCGATATGGCCCGATACTGGCAGCCCGACGACGCCTTTTTCGCGGTCGTCCGCGACCGGGAAGTGCTCACGCGGATCGTCGCCGAGGTGGCGGGCGAAACCGTCGCCAGCGCCAACCGGCAGGAGAAGACCAAGACCCTGAAACGGATTGTGCGCGACCAACTTGACGGCACCAATGGGCGCGACCGGCGCGAAAACTGGGTGCCACGCTGGATGGCGTTCCCGCCCACCGCCTATACGGCGCGCGGCGGCGTCGGCACGGTCGCGGCCCATGCCAAGGCGCAAGCCGCCCGC